>Ga0078972_1001067_pt1 | contig 24447 bp, 13 predicted proteins | sample YelNatPaOPGAMG01_FD_67568 | JGI IMG/M metagenome (GOLD analysis project Ga0078972, IMG submission 67568) | Hot spring thermophilic microbial communities from Obsidian Pool, Yellowstone National Park, USA - OP-RAMG-01 (SPADES assembly) (version 2) | ecosystem: Environmental > Aquatic > Thermal...
ATCAGGTGGGCCAATAGGCCGACCCGACACGTAGGCGAAGGGCTGCTTGGGCCTCCTTAGACTTGACGCGGTCCGAATCGCTTGACGCGGTCCGAATCGCTTGACGCGGTCCGAATCGCTTCGAGCCTACGGAAGGCTCAAAGCTACACTTCGGTACGTCACCTGTGCTTTTATCCCATTCAAGCCCAGTCTGTCAACAAGAATTTGCTGACAACTTATTCACAACTTATTCACAGGGCTACCCTGGAGCCGGCCTAGCTGCAAGTGCCTGACAATCCGATGATTCGCGACATCCGCTGCCACCCGGCGTTTCCGCGCCTCCGCGACGGCCTAGCCTATGCTGGGCACCCAGAACACTCCAAGCTTGGGGGCTCTTTCCAACCACATACCCGAGGCTACCCGAGCAACGGCATCGGGCGTAGACCATGGAGCACGGGGCATAGAGCGTGGGCGACAGGCATGGAGCTTGGGGCTTGGAGCATGGAGCATGGAGCATGGGGCATGGAGCGACAGGCTTGGGGCATGGAGCATGGAGCGTGGAGCATGGGGCATGGGGATCGGACGGCGGAGGACCGGGGACGGAAGACCGAGGACCGAAAAGCGTGGGGCATCGGAACTGCACGTGGGAGCTGGAAGCTCGCAGATCGAAGCTCGAGAAGCTGGGTCGGGAAGCTCGGAGGCTGAGGTTGGGAGTGTGTGCCGACATGTTTCGGCGGGCTGCCGAAACTGACCAGCCAGCGGCCGGTGCCAGTCATGCTGGGTCGCCCCAACGGGGCGGCGGTCGATCAGCCCAGGGCAAGCGCAGCGCCGCCCTGGGATAGTCAAAGCCGCCGCACTCCAAACGCTGGCGCGCAGCCGAGTGCACCTGTCCAGTGCGGGAAGCCTCTTGGCCTGCGCCAGGCCTCTGGCACTTTGGGGTCTGCGGTCTCACCTCACTCGACCAATTCCTTTCGTTTCCTTTGTTTGCTTGTGTGAATCTGGCGGTTTGGAGTGCCAGCAGGACTGCGAGCGGCCTATCGACCGGATCCGTTTCGACGGAAGGGCTGGTGCTTAGGAACCACAGAGGCGCCAAGAGCGCGGAGAAAGGTGTTGTTGAGGTTTCTCTGCGTGGTCTGCGTATTCTGCGGGTTGATGGGTGGGGGCTGTTGAGCTGGGCTACGGGTTTCGGCGGGCCGCCGAGACCGACCGGCCAGCGGCCGGTGGTCCCCACGGTAGGCCGCCCCAGCGGGGCGGCGGTAGATCAGCCCAGGGCAAGCGCAGCGCCGCCCTGGGCAAACGGGCGCACCAATTCATCTTCAAAAGTTCCTCCAATGCTAGCCATCGCGTGATCTAGCGTTTGTGTGTTCTGGCTTTGCAGATGGAGCGCAAAGGGTGGGTGAGCAAGGCGCGGCGTGTGGGAGGGGGGTGGCTTGTGCGTGTTAAGGTTGGAGAGGGATGAGCGCCGGCGCAGGGCGGACGTGCTGGAGCGTTTGTGCTTCGAATTGGATGGGCTAAGGCCGGCGGGCGCGGGTGTGGCAGGTGCGGCTCAGGGGGCTGAGATCAGGAGCCGGTCTTGTGCCCAGCCCAGGTTGGCGGCCACTTGGCTTGGGAAGGTCCAGGCTGCCTGCGGGGTTTGGTAAAGGCGCACTGGGCATCGCTCGGCTACCATCGCAACGGTTTGCGGCAGGTCCAACACCCGCAACACGTTTAGAAAGTCCGGGCCATGGTGGTGGCTGATTGGAAGTGCCCAAAGGTGCAAGCTAGCCGGCTCCGGCTCGAACAAGGCCGCATACAGCGCGTCGGCTGCCAAGTGGCCTTGGGCTTGCAGATGCAGCGGGACCGATTGCCACGCCGGCACGGCGCGAACGGTTTGGATAGCGCGGCGGATGTCCCAGACACGCATGCTGTCCAGTGTCTGGCCCAGGAGCATGAACCGGCGCCGAATTTGGGTTTGTTTGCGCGTGTCGCCACTCCAAGCCGTCAGCCCAATGCCGCGGGGCGGAACCCACAGCCACACGGTGCGTTCGGCTTGGAGTTGATTCTGGAGCTGCTGGAACGCCTGGGCCGCTTCGGCTTCGGCCAGCGCCGGGCGCGGCGTAGTCGTTTGTTCTTGGCTCAATTCAGGTTGGAAGCCGACCTGCATGATGGCCAGCCAGCGGTCGAACGGAAGGCGGGCGGGAACCAGCGCTGCACCCGCCGGGCTTGCGGGTTGGTCAGTGGTCTTTTCTGCAGGCCCCCCCGGGCCCAACACGTGCAGGTGCACTGCCTTGGGTGTGTCCAAGTCGGCGCGGGCCAATGCGTACAGGCGCAGGCGCACATGCGGTTGGCTGGTGAACTCAAAAATGCGCAGCCGCAAGCCGTGTCGGCTAACCGAGACCTTTTCCTGAAGGTCCAGCGGCCCAGGTGCCTCGGGCCAGCCGGCGAAGACTTTTTGATCCAGTGCGGCACGCCAGGCGTCCCGTTGCCGCTGCCAGGCGGCCTGTGAATTTGGCGGGGCGGGGATGCGTGCAGCCGGCACGAAGCTGGCGTGGATGTTGGTGTTGATGGCATCGGCTGGGAGTTGGTCGAACACCTTGAGTTCATGCGCGGCAAACAACCTCAAGGCAGCTTGGTCGAGGATGGGGTCCTGGCCTTTGAGATGGCGATTGAACCAGCGCAGCACCGGCACTTGCAGGTCTTGGGTATCTTTGTGTGGGCCGGGGGCGATGACCAAGCCGAGCAGGTTACTGGCGCCCAACAGGCCGTAGAGCCGGCGCAAGTGCGCGTGGGTGCGCAGCACACCGTCCAAGGGGAAGATGCTGTCCGCGTCAGTATTGACCAGGAGCAAAGGCCGTGGAGCCACCAGCGCAGCCACTTGTGGGTAATCCCAGCGGTAGGTGTTGACCATGAACATGCAGTCGCAATGGCCTTCGACGGTGCCATCGACTACGTGGTTTTGCAGGTCAGTGATGCCGGCCACAGGTGCCGCCGCCTTGATCCGATCATCCACTGCAGCAGTCCACCAACTGTAAGCGCCCCCACCAGACCGACCGGTGACCCCAAATCGGTTTGTATCCACTTCCGGTCGGGTGCAGAGGTAGTCCAGCGCCCGGAGGCAGTTCCAAGCTTCCACGCCGGCTGGGGTGTACCCTCGGGCGTTCCACCACCACAGCCCTTCGCGATAGGTGCCGTGATGCAGCCCATGGATTTCACCCAACTGGACCGAATCCACCACTAGACACACGTAGCCGTGTTGGGCAAACCAGATACCGTGATGTTGGTAGGCGACCTTGTTGCCGTAGCTGATGCGGTTGCTGACCACCACGCTGTGGCCGCACAAGTAAAGAATGGCTGGGGCGGGCTGGGTAAGGTTTTTGGGCAGATACAGGTTGGCGGTCACATACAGGCCCGGCAACGATTGGAAATGCAGTTTCTCGACGGTGAACTGCGGATGCTCGATCCGACCGGTGATAACCGGTTTCAGATCGCCTCGGGGCGGCATGGGCCACAAGCCCAGCATCTCCAGCAACTGTTGGCGATAGATCGGGCGGCGTTGGGCCCAATCGGCTGCCGAATGAATTTCAGCCAGACACCGGCTGGCCAATCGAGTGGTCTCAGCTTGGAAATAGGCGGCCAGGGCGGCGTCGCCTGGCGCTGGGGCCGATTCCGCCGCAGCAGCCAACCCTCGAAGCACCACGCCCCACAGGCCCACCGCTACCACCATCGCTATCGGCTTCATACGCACGCGCAAGCATGGGCGCCCTTGGCCAAGGGTGCAAGTGCCGCTCCGGCCGGATAGCAGGGGCTCGGGCAGCCAACGGACCTGCGCCGTGGCCGGGTGCAAGGCGAGAGCGCTTCAGAAAATCGAGGGGCTTTGCTCAGCCAGGCTTGGGAGGCTGTGGCCGTAGGGTGGGCGGACCACTTGAGTCGAGCTGGGTGGCCAGCCCCAAGCCTCTTGCACGCCATCGTGCCCACAGGGCCAGCGCCACCAGCCCTATCAGCGCGCCCGTGGTGTCCAGCAGCACATCGATTAGTTGGGCTTGGCGGCTGGGCACAAACGCTTGGTGCAGTTCGTCGGAGCCGGCATAAGCTATTGCGACAGCAGTGGCCAGGGCTGCGGGTCGCCAACTCCAAGGCCGCGGATCATGTCGGACTGGCTGACGGAGCGCGCGCCAGACCAACAACGTCAGCACGGTGTACTCGGTCACATGCGCGCTCTTCCGCACCGCCAAGACCACCGCATCGATGGTTTGAGCTGACATACGGGGAAAGAGCCAGCGCAACAGCGGCGCGATCAAGCGTGAGCTGCGTTGGGACGAGCCCACATCGGTCGAGGCGGAGAAGATCAGTGCCATCCACACCAAGACCGGGGCCCAGTATTTCAGGAGCTGGCGCAGGCGGCTGGGTGCGCTGGCTGAGTGACGGGCTGGATGCTGCGGCGGGGGTGTGTGCCGGGCAGTGCAGTTGGGGTCAGCGTTCATACTGCTGCACCGGCGCGCAAGCGTGGGCACGCCGGTTCAACATGGGATCGGCTTTGGCCTGGACCGTGTTGGCCCTGGCGGAGTCGGCTTATGCATCCGGCTGTTGTAAGGTCCCCGGCGGCACGTCTTCGATCCGGGCGTGTTCTTGCAGGAAGTCCAATACCTGCTGGTGCAGCAGCTCTTCAGCCACGCGCTCCAACCCGCCACTTTCTTGCAGTTCCTTGAGGAATTGCTGAACCGGTTTGTCGGCTGCACGGGCCAACGTGGCCACGCGCGCTTGGAGTGCCTCCGGCGACACGCGGATGCCTTCGCGCTCGGCGATTTTATTGAACAGAAACGCGGCTTTGACCCGTTCCCGGGCGCTGCGGGTGGCATAAGCGTAAATTTCGTCTTTTTGGCGTTCGAGGGTTTCCTTGCTGACGCCCAGTTGCTGGCTATCGCTGACGATGTCATACACCACCGCGCGGGTCTCCTCTTGGACGAGCGATTCCGGCAACTCGAAGCTCACGCGGTCCAGCAACGCGCGCACCAACTGGTTGCGGATGCTGCGTTTGACCTTCTGGTTCAGTTCGTTTTGCAGGTCAGCCCGCACCCCTTCGCGCAATTTCTCCAAGCTTTCCGCATCCCACGAGCGAGCAAATTCATCGTCCAAAGGCGGTAACACCCGTTCTCGGACCTCGGTGACCTCGACCTCGTAAACGGCTTTTTTACCGGCCAGAGGCGCCACGTGAAATTGGGGCGGGAATTCGACCGTTACGGACCGTTTGTCGCCGGCTTTAACACCGATCAATTGCTCGGCAAACCCGGGCAAGAACGAGCCGGGGGTCAGCTCGACCCAGTAGCCGGTGCGTTGCGCTAAACTGCGAGAGGCTGGGGCCAGCTCGCTAATCGGGCGGCCCTGGCACGAGCCGGTGTAATTGACCACCACCACGTCGCCCTGAGCCGCAGGTCGATCGACGACTGGGAACTGGGCTCGCTGCTGCCGCAACACCTCCAGCGCACCGTCGATGTCCTGCTCGGTTACCACCCGCAGCTCGCGTTTGGCGGGCAACGCGCGGTATTCGGGCAGCTCGAAGTCCGGCTTGGTCTCGACCGTCACCGTAAATTGCATGCTCTGGCCCTTGCTACAAGGCCCTTCCTCCACGTTGAGCACCCGGAGTACCTCCAGGTTCTTTTCCTTGACGCCGGCCTTGTAGTAGTCGGCAATGATCTTTTGCTTGGCCTCCTCGCCAATCTCACGGCTAAAACGTCGGATCACCAAGTCGCGGGGCGCCTTGCCCGGGCGGAAGCCAGGCAGTCTGGCTTCTTTTTGGAACTGGTGCTCGACCTCATCAAAGACCTTGTTGACTGCTTCCGCCTCGATCTCGAAGGTAAGCAGTTTCTTGCACGGGCCGATGTCTTGGACTGTCAGATTCACTGGATCGATACTTATTGGCCTAGCGTCGGTAGCGGCCTGGAGGCCGCTTTACCGGTTGCCGACTGGCCAGATTAGGCCTCTTGCCTTGGCCGGTCAAGCTGGCCGGTGCTGTAAGGTGGCGGACCGGACGGACCCGGTGGGACTTGCATCCGCCGACTCACGTCGGCGGCTACCAACCTCCTGCCGGCTCACGCCAGCGGCTACGGGTGCACCAGGGCAAATGCCGTAGCTTCCGCCGTAAGGCGCCGGACCGGACGGGACCCGATGGGACTTGCATCCGCCGACTCACGTCGGCGGCTACCAACCTCCTGCCGGCTCACGCCAGCGGCTACGGGTGCACCAGGGCATATGCCGTAGCCGCCGCCGTAAGGCGCCGGACCGGACGAGACCCGGTGGGACTTGCATCCGCCGACTCACGTCGGCGGCTACCAACCTCCTGCCGGCTCATGCCAGCGGCTACGGGTGCACCAGGGCAAATGCCGTAGCCGCCGTAAGGCGCCGGACCGGACAGGACCCGATGGGACTTGCGTCCGCCGACTCACGTCCGCGGCTACGAATTTTCCGCTGGCGTCACTGTCGGGAGGCCTGGCTTGGATCAATCGGCATGGAGGCGGAAAAACCGGCTCGAGCCAGTGGCTGGCAGATAGAGCGTCTTCCAAGTGCCGTCGTCGTGAGGGCTTTGGGTGACCGGCAGCCAGGAGCTTGGGCCTGCCAGGCTGGAAGCGCTTTCCAGTTGATAACCCACCGCCCAACTGGGCCAGCCAATGACGCAACCGCCATCGGGGGCCGGGGTAATCCACAGTGCAGGCGGGCCACTAAACCGGCGCGCAGCCAGCAGCTCCAGATCGAAGCGCAAGTCTGAGCTGGTGGGGCTGGCTTGGTGCACCTCGACGGCCAAGGTATTGGTGCCTTGGAGCAAGAACGCATGGTTGATGGCGCTAACCACAAAGTTGGTTTCGTCTGCGCCGCCCACGGTCGCCGAGGCGAGGTTGGAGTAGGTGACCGGGCTATTGGTGATGTTGCTGCGGAACACCTCGACCCCGTTGAGGTACACCACCGCACCGTCATCGCGCATCAGCCGCAGCAGAAGGCCCGTAATCAAACTGCGGTCCGCCACATACCAACTGCGGCGGAAATAGGTGGTGATGTATTTGTTGTTGGGGTCCGGGCCGTAGCTGACCACGGTGGCCAAGTCAGGGTCGCCGTAGCCCAACGGTGCCGGGCCGCTGGCCCAGCCGGTGTCATCGAAGGTGCGTGCCCGCCACGCCGTGCCTTGATCCGAGCCATCATCGAGGTATTTCCAGACCGACCCGGTGGGCACCATTGCGTAAACCCCGACGGTGACTTGCACTGGAGCCGATACAGCACTGGCGCCTTGATTGTCCGTGGCCCGCGCCGTGAGCGTCAGCCAACCCGAAGGCGGGTTAGTCCAGAGCAGCTCGTAGTTCGGCCCTGGGCCAGTGACTGCGGCCAGCCTGTTGGTGCCGGAGAAAAATTCGACCAACGTCACTGTGCCGTCGGGATCAATGGCTTGTGCCTCCAGCCGCAGCGGTCGGCCTGCGGCCAATGCCGCGCCTTGACTTGGCGCGACCAATGCCACCGTGGGAGCTTGGTTGGGGGTAGGGACTGGGGCTGCACCCCGCACCACCGCACGCCCGCTCAGCCGACCGAGGGTGGGGTCCTCAGGGTCAAGCGGCGTCGAGAACTGTAGGTCCATGGTCAGAAACGCGACTCCGTTGCTGACCAAGAGTGTGCCGGGCAGGTTAGTAGCTGTGTTCTCGCCCAAGGTGGCCAGGTCAATATTGCTGGCGCAAGGGAAGGTGCCGCCGATGATCGTGCAGGCCAGCCCGCTAATCGCGTAGTCGGCTGTGCCGCTGGCCCGGTAAGGCACGTCGTGAAACTCAAAACTGCCACTCACCAGCGGCACATAGGGGTTGGCCGGCCCAGGCTGCGCGTGGTAGACCCGTAAGTTCCGCGCGGTGACCGTGATCCAGCCCAGCAGCAAGCCGTAGTTGATCTCCAACACGTAATCCGCCATGGCCCGCACATCGAAGTCCCGCAGACTCACGGAGGTCGGGCTCTGGCCATTGTCCAAGTCCACTACCACGCTGCCGCCCACCGGATGCGTTTCCTGATCGCACCGCTCCGGTGGGATGACCCCCACACATAATTCGACCTGGAGCGTGGATTGATTGGTATCGATGGGAATCTGCACTTCTACTGGCCAAGCCCATATCGGGCCAAGGCTGATCCCGGCGACGGCGGTGGCGATGAAGAATCGAGTTTTCATTCGACTAGGCTTTCTGGTGTTGTAGGGTGACGCTGTTGCTGGCTTTCTTTTGCATTAGGTACGCCCACTTTAGCTTTTCGTCAAGTGAGCCAGCGGACGACCGTCGGGTGACTCGCAGACGAATCCGCCGGAAAACGGCGAATCGAGCCCGCTTCCGAGGGCACGGCGCCAACGTTAGAGTCCGCCAACTCCGAACCGAATCCCGAGATTCGAAACGCCGAAATTCGAAACGGCCACTGAGCCGGAGACGACCGGCTCACCCCGGCCACCACTCCTCGGCGGCTTCGCCTCGGCGCCCGATAGCCATAGGGAGCACCCGTCTGTGGGGCCTGGACATTGGGGCCAACCCAGGCTTAGTTAGCGTGCAGCGTGCACGTGTCATGAAACCGATCGTGAGTTTGGCTGTTGGGGCTTGGCTGGCAACCGCGTGGATGGGTGTGGCTGGTGAGATCCAATGGGAGCATTTGTCCAGTCGCAAAGGTCAGTTACCTGTGCCGGGCGAATCGCGTCAGCAAACCGGGGCGGTGGTGGGTGACTTTGATCGGGACGGCGTATTGGACTTTGTGTTGGCGTTTCGGCACAAGCCACCGGCGCTGGTGTGGTATCGGCGGGTGTCGGGCCCGACCGCCGCACCTGACGAGTCCAAGACGGGCGGTTGGACCCGGTGGGTGATCGAGCCGGAGTATCTGACCGTGGAAGCGGGCGGCGCGGTGCACGACATCGACGGGGACGGTGATTTGGACATTGTGTTTGGGGGCGATTGGCAAAGCTCGGAGGTGTGGTGGTGGGAGAATCCGTATCCGCAGTTCGATCCGGCTGTGCCTTGGAAACGCCGCACCATCAAGCGAGGCGGTGCTCGCCAGCATCACGATCAGGTCTTTGGCGATTTCAAGGGCACAGGCCGGGCGCAACTGGCCTTTTGGAATCAGCAGGCCAAGACGATTTTCTTGGCCGATATTCCGCCGAACCCGCGTCAAGCCGAGGAGTGGCCTGCTGTGGCGATCTTTTCCGGCACGGTAGCCGGTAAACTGCCTTACGCCGAAGGGATGTCGGCGGCCGACATTGACGGAGACGGTTGCGTTGACTTGCTGGCCGGTAACTACTGGTTCAAACACCTCGGCGCTGGCCAGTTCAAACCCATCGCCATCGGGTCGCTGGGCGGGTTGATTTTTGCCGGGCAACTTGTCGCTGGCGGCCTGCCGGAGGTGGTGATTGCCCCAGGCGACAGCCAAGGGCCGGTCAAGTGGTATGAATGCCGCGGTAACCCGCTAGAGCCGGCCGCTTGGCTTGGACACGACTTGATCGGGCGCACGGTGATCCACGGCCACAGCCTCCAGCTAGGGGACGTGGATGGGGACGGTTACTTGGACGTGTTTGTGGCTGAGATGGCCCAATGGTCCAGCAACAAGTCGGAACCAGATAACCCCAAGGCGACAGCTTGGATTTGTTTCGGCAACGGCCAAGGCCAGTTCCGTAAGACTGAATTGGTCGTGGGCCACGGTTGGCACGAGGCGCGCCTGGCGGACCTGGACGGCGACGGTGACCTGGACCTGTTGAACAAGCCTTACACTTGGGACACACCTCGGGTGGATGTCTGGCTGAACAACGGCACCGGCCCACGCCGCAGCTCGACCCGGTGAATTCTGGCAAAGTACTGCTGCTGGTTTTGGACGGGGTGGGCATCGGCGCAACGCCCGATGCGGAGGCCTACGGTGACGCCGGCAGCAATACCTTGGGCCATCTGGTCGAAGCAGTCGCTGGACTAACCCTGCCGCATCTGGCCCAGTTGGGCTTGGGCAATATCGCGCCGCTGCGTGGTCTGCCGCCCGCTCGACCGCCCCGAGCCAGCTTCGGCAAAATGGCCCAGGCGTCCCAGGGCAAGGACAGTACCACGGGGCACTGGGAATTGGCTGGATTGATCACTCGCCAACCGTTCCCCACTTACCCGACCGGGTTCCCAGCCGAGCTAGTCGAACGGTTTTTAGCTGTGACTGGCTGCGGTGGGGTGTTGGGTAATAAGCCCGCCTCAGGCACCGCCATCATCCAAGAGCTGGGAACCGAACACCTGCGCACCGGCTGGCCGATTGTGTACACCTCGGCTGACTCGGTGTTCCAAATTGCGGCCCATGAAGAGGTCATCCCCCTACCCCGGCTTTATCAAATCTGCCAGCTTACCCGCGAGCAGGTCTGCGTAGGCCAGCACCAGGTCAGCCGCGTCATTGCCCGACCGTTTGTAGGTGCACCCGGCGCGTTTGTGCGGACGGCTAACCGAAGGGATTTTTCGGTGGCGCCACCGCAGCCGACGCTGTTGGATGTGTTGTCGGAGGCCGGTGTGCCTGTGACCACCATTGGCAAGGTGGACGACTTATTTGCCAGTCGGGGCGTTGGCTTGGCGTTGCATACCCGGTCTAACGCCGAAACTGTAGCCACTTTGCTCCACCAAAGCCGCAGCCAGACTCGAGGGCTGATCTTTGCGACCTTGGTTGACTTCGACACCCTCTACGGCCATCGCAATGACCCACTGGGCTTTGCCCGGGCATTGGTGGAGTTCGATGCTGTCCTGCCGGCGATTCAGCAAACGCTGGGGCAGGAAGATCTGCTGATTATCACCGCTGACCACGGCAATGATCCTACCACGCCCAGCACGGATCACTCGCGCGAATATGTGCCGTTACTGGTCTATCGGCCAGGCCGACCAGTTGGGGTGGACCTGGGCATCCGAGCCAGCTTCGCCGACGTAGGCCGGACGATTGCGGATTACTTTGGTGTGCCGAACCGCCTGGACGGCGAAAGCTTTCTGAGGGCGCTTGGCTGAGCGGCGCAAAACCCCGGCTGCTGATGGCTGACTGGTGGCGAGAGCCACTGGCGCGCAGGGACCGGAGCAGTCACTTGCCTGTCCGGAATTGGGCCCCGAATGGACACCAATCCACAGCCCCACCTCGAACCGGCACCGCCATGTTAATCGGCTCCTTGAGCCGTGCTGAGCCGGCAGCGCGCATTCCGACTTTTCCGACCACATTCGGGCCCCATAGCGCGGCGGACCGAGGGTTGTGGCCTGGCTGCGTGGAGCTCAGCTCGCCGAGCTCAGCCACTGGCCGGCTGGGCCACCACGGTTTGATTCAGAGCCGGCGCAGTCACTGGGAATCGCAAGCGCTGGCCTTCGCGCGTGCGCACTTCCAGGTAGTACTCCAAATCCTCGCCAGCGGTAGCTTCTGGAGGAAACTGCACCTGATAAACCCCTCGGGCCACATGACGCAGCGGCACGGGTGCGAACCGCCCACGGCCCAATGGCCGCCAATACAGGTGCGCTCGAGCTGGCGGTTGGCTGGCCAGCACAATCACCTTCAGTTGCAGCGGTTCACCCGGCAGGTAACTGCTGCGCAGGGTGGGCACAATCAGCCGCGGTGTACCAATGTAATTGGTGCCCAGGCGCGCCTGGGGCGGCAGGGGTTCGCCCAGCCAATCGGCCAGTTGTTGGCCAGGCGCATCCAGTAGGTCGGAGAAATTGTGCTGTTCCCAGTTGGCGACGGTGCCCAACTCGCCCGGGGTGCTGACGGTGGCCAGCAGATAGCCATACATCTGGGTGACGAGCTGCACCAATTCACGTCGCAGCGGTAGGGCCTTTTCGCGCACCAAGGCGCGGCGGGTAACGGCGTTGGTCTCGGCCTTGACGCTGGCCATCACATTGGTGAGCTGGGCCCAAGTGCAGTTGACTTGGGCCATGGCACGCAAGTACCGGAAGGTGTTCAGCCACCAATCGAATCGTTCGCGATAGCCGGCGCCCTGCACCTGTGGCGCCAAGGCAGCCAACTCGTCCACAAATGCGTATTGGGCACTGACCTTGCCCCAAGGCCGTGGATCAGGCCGGATGCCGCCCGGGCCATTGACCCAATCGCACGGTCGCGGCAATCGGCCATCGATCTTCTGGAAGATCGCTGCCGCACGCTCTGCCACCGCATCCCCAAACTCAGCCCGGGCCCAGTCCAGGTAAAAATCTGCGGTGGGCGGGAAGGTTTCTGTGTCAGGCGAGCTTTCAGGCCAGTCGGCAGCAAAATCGCCCCAGGCCGGCCCGCCGCAGTTGATGCGGGTGACGAAGTTGGCGTTGCTGATCAGCAGTGCGGCGATGCTGGGATACTCGATTTGGGGCAGGAACTGAATGTGCAACCAGCCGTTGGTCACCACCACGTTGGTCCAGGTAAAATCCAACGCACGGTCTCGGCCTACTCGGGCAAAGATGTCCAAGTTCTCCAACACCGCCCGGTCTTGCAGTTTCACGCCAAAGACGCGTTTGCCGGGCTGGTCGTAGTGCGGTTCGCAGAATTTCAGCGTGACGGTGTACACGCCGTTGGGGGCCAGCAGTCGATAGGCGCTGACGTCGTAGCGGACCGATTGGTAAAGCGGGTCTTCGTCCGTATCCGCGATGGCATGGTTCGGGAACCTGGCGTGCCGACCGCCCACCGGCCCGGCCATGGTGAGCTCGGTCGTGCCCGGCCCAGCCGGCGGGCTCCAGCGGCTCTGATCCCACGCGGCTTGGGCTAGGGCTGAGACAGCGGGCCCCACAATCCGAGTGCGCCAATGGATACCCATCAGACCATCGCAGCCGTAGGCGTGTGCATCGGCTGCGTCGCGCCGCATCCGGCCAACCCACAACTGGGGCGCCGTCAACGCCGGATCATCCTCCAACCATGGAATAGCCCATTTGGAGCGCCCCTGAATCCGGGCAAAAGCTGGGTCCACCGGCGTGCGGCCTACATTCCGATTGATGCAGCTCAGCGCAATGTCTTTGGGTAACAGCGCATCGAACATCGCCCGGTCTTGGGCTGGGCCCAACACCCAGCCGCAGGTGGCCACCCGGAAGGGCGGGTTCAGCTTGGCATGGGCGGCGATGGCCGCCCACAAATCGTTGGTGGTGGCGACGATTTGTTCCGAGCGCGTGCCTTCCCAAGTCCAGTTTTCCGGCGTCCAAAACCAGTAGTAGTCCAGCGGATAGGCTTGAGCAGCGCGCCGGAAGATACCCTCGTAAAGCTCGGTCACCACCGCGGGGTCCTTCGGGCTTTTGCCGTGGGCCTGGAGGCGTTCCCGCACCCGGCGGGGCACCACCAAGGGTGTTTCGGTGCCCACGCAGGTCTTGATGCCCAATCGATGCGCATGTTCGAAGGCGGCTCGCAGCAGCTCGGCTGCGCGCGCAAACAACTCGTTGCATTGTTGCGGTGTCTCAGGCTGCGGCATCAAGCCCTGCATTATGGCCGGCCCGAAATCGTCTTGCTCGAACAACTGAGCTGCGCCCAAGGCAAAAGCGCTGGTTTTCTTGGCCCGGTAGCCCCAGTTGCCTTGGATGACCTGGGCGCGGAGGGTATTGTTGTATGAGGCTGGGTAGCTGAAGCGCACAGTGCTGCCCGGGCCGATGTCCGACGGCAGCCCAATCCAGACGGTCGGCTCGGCATGCGGCCGGTCCTCAGGATAGGTGTGCAAGCCAATGAAGTTCATTCGCAGCTTGGGCAGTTGCGACAGGATGGCCAGGTAATCGTCCCGGTCCCACCAGTCAGGCCCTTCGGGAAAATCGTGGAACGGTTGGATGCCGCGCAGGCCAAACAATGGTCGGCCCAACTCATCCACCGGCCCCAGCCGCAGCGGCACCCGTTGGTCCGGCACAACGTCCCCATGCAGATAAAACCGCACCCCTAACCGCTCCGCCACCCGATACGCCCCGTAAAGGGTGCCCACCGCATCGCCGCCGCTGACCACTAGCACCGGACCGCTGGGGGCTGTGACCGTGCGCACCAGATATTGCTCCGGAGCAAGCGTGTCCAAGAGCGGTGGCAGCGCGGGATCTACCTGACCCCAAACCGCCCAGTCCTTGCGCCCTACGACAATGAGTCCCCGGTGCCGGCTGGACAAACTGTGGCCTTGGTGGATGGGCAACAACCGGCCCGTGCGCAAGTAGATGTACCGCCGCAGTTCGCGACCGGCCAGGTGTTCCAACGCAGTGGCCCCTGGCCTCACTACAATCCCCTGCGGCGTCATCGCGCCTGTGGGCTGATGCTCAGCTCGGCCCACACTCAGTCCCGTCACCATCAGCAGGCCGAGCACCCTGGCCATGTTGAGCGGCATAGACATGATTCTTTGGGCTTTGGATCGAGCATTGACCAGCCCAGCCTGCACCACGCCCAGCCGGGCGGTAAACCCGCTGCGGTCTTGTCCGTGCCGCCAGCCTAATGCAGCCAGCAGCGCAACCAAGCCAAAAGGCCGGCGGGAGGCGAGCTGCAGGATGGCCGCTTTGGCAGTCGCCTTTAGCCGTGGCAGTTGCTAGGCTTGGTCAACGGGTATGACCGACGCCATCGCGCCCATCGAAGAGCTCATCGCCGACCTGAAGAAAGGTCGGATGGTGATCGTGGTGGACGATGCCAGCCGGGAAAATGAAGGGGACCTGATCATGGCGGCCGAGCGGGTAACGCCGGCTGCGATCAACTTCATGGCCCGGTTTGGTCGGGGCCTGATTTGTGTGCCGGCTACCGAGGAACGGCTGCGGCAATTGGGCATTGGCGAAATGGTGCCGCAGAATCGCGAGGCCTTTCAGACCGCTTTCCAGGTCAGCGTCGATGCCGCCCGCGGCATTACCACCGGCATCAGTGCCGCCGACCGTGCCCGCACCATCCAAGTTATGGCCGACCCGAAATCCGGCCCGGAAGACTTGGTGCAGCCCGGGCACGTGTTCCCGTTAAGGGCCAAGCCGGGTGGGGTTCTGCAGCGGGCAGGCCACACCGAGGCCGCGGTGGACTTGGCGCGCTTGGCCGGGTTCCAGCCCATGGGCGTCATTTGCGAGATTCTCAACGACGACGGCACCATGGCCCGGCTGCCGCAACTGATCAAGTTCGCCCGCAAACATCGGCTGAAGCTGGGCACCATTGAAGACTTGATCCGGTACCGGCGCATGCGCGAGCGGCTGGTCCAGCGCGTCGAGGTGGTCAAGCTACCCACTGAATACGGCGACTTTGACCTGTATTTGTATCGGTCGGTGTTGGATGGCACCCACCATGTGGCCTTGGTGCATGGGCAAGTGGCGGGCCAGCCGAACGTGCTGGTCCGCGTCCACAGCGAATGTTTGACGGGCGACGTGTTTGCGTCGCGCCGGTGCGATTGCGGCGCCCAACTGCGCCAAGCCATGCGCCAGGTGGTCGAGGCCGGCCGGGGTGTGATCGTGTATATGCGTCAACACGAAGGCCGCGGGATCGGCCTGCCCGCCAAGGTCAAAGCTTACAAACTCCAAGAACGCGGCTACGACACCGTGGAAGCGAACCTGAAGCTGGGTTATCCAGTGGACCTGCGGGAATACGGCCTGGGCGCACAGATCCTGGCCGATCTTGGCCTAAGCAAGATTCGGCTCCTGACCAATAACCCCAAAAAAATCATCGGCCTGCAAGGCTACGGCTTGCAGGTGGTCGAGCAAGTGCCCATTCGCGTGCCCCCCAACCCGCATAACCGCAACTACCTCAAGACCAAACGCGATAAGCTGGGGCACCTGTTATGACTCCTGCCGAGGCTGATGCGGCCAGATGCAATGCTGAGCCGACCATGTTCTGGTAGAGCATTCATCGCATGTTAAGAAAAGCTCCCCGCTCCAAAGCACCGCGTGTCGGCGGTCATTTTGCCATTGTGGCTTCACGCTACAATGCCCGGTATGTCAATGCCATGGTCCGAGCCGCCCAACAGACGCTGCGGGCAGCCGGTGTCCAGACGCTGCGCACCGTGCGCGTGCCCGGGGCTTATGAGATTCCGGTAGCGGCGGCTTGGCTGGCGCGCCATCACCGCCCGCCTCTAGCAGCCATCATTTGCTTAGGGGTGATCTTACGCGGCCAGACCAGCCACGCCCAACTCATCGCCGAGGCGGTCACCCAAGGCCTCACCCAGCTCCAGCTCCAATACCAAATCCCCATCATCCACGAGGTGCTGCTGCTGGAAAACAAAGCCCAAGCCCAGGTCCGGTGCCTTGACCCGCAACATAACCGGGGCTTGGAAGCCGCTCATACCGCACTGAGCATGGCGCGGCTGATGCGCACATTGACTGGCTCGCCAGCTCAGAGGCAGGCTTAATCCGGCGCCGGACGAAGCTTGGGGCCGGGTAAGCTCGATTACCGCCGTGCCACCCGTTGCCCACGCCGGGCCAGGTAGGCGTAGGCATCGACAGGGCTCAAGTGCCGTTGTGCCATGACGAGCCCCACCACAGCTAAACCCAGCAGCACCATGGTCGAACCCGAATCTGGCAGCGGCAACGGCGCGGGCGGATCCGCCCGACCGTGACCCATTAACAGGTCGTTGCCACAGCTCATGGTGAAATGAGCGGTAAACTCCCTGTCGCCCAAGAAGCTCACATCGAACGTAGCTACATTGTGCGGCACACCCGGCGTAGCGCTCAGGAAGCCAAGCGTGGTATCTTGGCTGTATTCAAAAATCCCGCTAAGGATGGTTGGTTCGTTGGCCAAGGGACTATAGGCAAATGGGTTCGAGTAGGGCACGTCCGTGACCCGAAGCAGGCGGCTGGGGTCCGGATTCGCATACACCTTGTACCTGCCCCCAAGCCAATCCACGTGAATCACATACTCCCAACCACCCAACCCGTCGGACGCCACTCCCCCGCCAACGTCAAAGAAGATGTCGCCAGAACGCACGTTGTATTGGGGCACCCCATTCCTCAAGTCGTAAGTGGCGACGATGCTCAGGCGGCTGCCCTCCAGCAGGAACGCTTCCAAATCCCACAGGTCGCCCGTGTAGGTCCGCGGCTCAGTTTCGTTGTCTTCGTAGCCCGCGTTGACTCCGGCCTGACCGCGCCAGGGCCTTGTGGCGCCGTTGCCGGCCATGCCGTCAAAGATAGTAATGTTGGTGGCCAAGGCAGCCCCCTCTGCCAACGCCAACACTAACCCCACTGTCCCAACCAATCCCCTCATAGCGTTAAACCCAGTCACTCGTTGTTAACTTGCTGAGCGCGTGATTCAGCATCCCCGGCCTCACCGAGGTGGCACCCCCCTTCGCGCTCCGTCAAGGTGCACCCCAACATACCACCATCCAAGCGAGGTGCAAGTACGAAAAACAACTTTTCTTGGACCCCGTGTTTTTGCTGATCCCCGCCCGGCTCATCAAGACAGGCAGCAACCTCACCTCGGTCCCCGATCACAGGCGCTCCTGCCCAGTCCAACCAGAGCACTAGGGCCAAACCGGCTGGGAGTCTGGCCAATTCAGCAAGGAGATCACTCGTAACTTCCTGAACACCAAGAGGTTAACCTTTAGCCCGGCAAGGTTTCACACGCTTCAAACCCAAGCGGTGCCAGCAGTAGGCCGACAGAATTGTCGGACTTTGCCGTAGCGAAGTGGAAGTCGGCCTTCCAGATCAGCCTCGTGACTCAAGGTGGCGCAGTGCACGGGGTGGCCGAGATTTCTGCCACCGGCCTCTGCCTGTGTGGGCGTTTTTGAATAACGGTCTTGGTGGCCTCGGGCTTGGTTTGGTGCTTGGCATTGGTAGCTTGAGCTATGGCACCGAGTTTGACAACCAGCGCTCGACTGATCTGCCGCAGGGGCGCCAAGATCGCAGAGGAGGCCGCCCCAGCGGGGCGGCGGTATTCCAGCCCAGGGCAAGCGCTGCGCCGCCCTGGGTAAACCGTGCGCCGGCGGGCATTCCCTCTCCCCTTAACGGGGAGAGGGTCAGGGTGAGGGTTGAACAGCGCCGAGCATGATTTCGGCAGGCCGCCGAAACCGACCGGCCAGCGGCCGGTGCTCCCCAGCTTTGCGCAGGTGGCGCGGCCTGACAGCCGCGCGTTGAGCAGCCCTTTGTGAACCTGCGAAAAGAAAGAGGCCGGACGGTTCCGTCCGGCCTCTGTTGATTCAGATTAGCCTCAGCTCAGCTACGGGATCCGCAGCGCGTAGAACTTCTGCGGCGTGAGCATGGGCGGCCGATACGGACTTGTGGCACCCGGCACGGGTGTCCACTGCGACAGCGGCTTGGTCACGTCGGTGGACTCGATCAGCGTGGCGCCTGGGGCGTTCCAGCGCACCTCGACCACCAAAGGCGTGAACGGATCGCCGTCGTGGTCCACCAACGCAATCTCCAGCCGCGGCCGGGCGGCGCCCTGACCCCAGAGCATCAGGTCGAAGCTCAGGTCGGACGAGGTGGCGCTGTTCTGGTGCACTTCCACAGCCAGGACATTGCGGCCACTGAGCAACACGCCCGCTGCGGCAGTGCCGCGCACATACACCGTACCGTCATCACCCGCAGCGGCCGGGGCCAAGGTATCGTAAGTGATTGGCCACACATTGGGCATGTTGTTGGTGAAGATGGGTTGGCCATTTAGATAGACCAGCACACCATCGTCACGCAGCACGTTGACGATGAGCTGGGCAAACCCAGGCGCGGCCACCGTGAATTCGCGCCGGAAGTAGATTGCCCGATGCCGATTGGTCGATGGGCCAGTATCGATCACGGTCCGTTCCGGTATTGTATTGGGCGCCGCCACGTCACCGTCGCCACCGCCCAGCTCAGCCAAGCCAGCCCGCCAGGCCGAGTCGTCGTAGTTGGGGTCCCACCACGGTCGGCCCAACCCGTCCGCATCCGGTTCGCGGCCCAGGTTGAAATACTTCCACAACGACCCGTTGGTGACCAGCAGGGTCACATCAGGCGGGTTGGTGATGGTCACCGTCACCGGCGCCGACGTGGCGATCAACCCACAATTGTCCCAAGCCACGGCCTGGAAGACGCTAGTGCCAGCCAGCGCGTCGTTGACAATCACCGGGGTGAAATTGTTGGTCCGGCTCAAGTGGAAAGCGCCGTTGATCCGGAATTCGAGGTTGGTGATGGTGCCGTCCGGATCCGACACGCTAATGGCGTTGGTCAACGCCGTGCCTACACCCCACACCAAGCTGGTCACCCCACCGCTATAGACTGCGGTGATAGCCACCACAGGCGGTTGATTCGGCAGCACCGTCACGCTGACTGGCGGCGACAATGCGGATACGGCCCCGAACGAATCGGTGCCTTGGGCGGTGAGGGTGTGGGTGCCCAGCGGCACAGTGACGTTGACGGTGAAGATGCCCTGGGCGTTACGCGCGCCGCTTTCGCCCGCCGGGCTGCCGTCCACAAACACTACTACGTTGGTCACATACAGGCTCCCGCTGACCTGCACGGCCACATTGGCGCCACCGGCACACCCGCCACCCAAGCTCTGGCCGTTGGTCGGACTGATGATCTGCACCGTGGGCGGGCTATAAGTGCTGGCCCAGATCATCAGGTCGAAGTTCAGGTCTGACGAGGTCAGACTGCTCTGGTGCACTTCCACTGCCACAATGTTGGGCCCGGGCTGCAGACCTAACATGGGCCAAGCCGGGTCAGAGGCCGGCATCAAATGCTCGCGATACACCAGGCCGTCGGACCCTTCAGCCGCATTGGCCAATTGCCCATAGGGCACTGGCCAGTTGGTGATGGTCATGTTGTTGGTCATGACTGGCCAACCGTTCAGGTACACCACCGCGCCGTCATCCACCAGCAACCTGAAGACTAAGCCGACGTAGCTACTGGGATCATCTTCGATGACGAACTCTTTCTGGAAATAGACAGCGCTGTAGCGCGGGTTAGCCGGCCCAATGTCGATCTGGGTGCGAGCGGGATAATAGGCGTCGGCTGGTTGGCCACCGGCGCCTGGGGTCGGCCAATTGTTGCCGCCGCCCAAGCTGGCAATGCCATTGCTCCAGCCCGGCACACCAGCAAAATCATAGAACGGGCTGGTATTCCACTGGTTGCCGCCTGCGTCGGCTGGCGGCGCCTGGCCTTGAGCGTAATACCGCCACTCCGAGCCGTTGGGCACTAGAATGGTGAATCCATCGGCTGGCGGGTTGGTCACGATGACGGTCACCTCGGAACTGGCGCTCAAGCCGGCAATGTCGTAGGCCACCGCCCGAATGGTGTGGGGGCCCGGTAGCGAGTCGCTCCAGACAAACGCCCAGTTCGCATTGGAGCGGGTGTAATACAGCTCGTTGTCCACATACCACTCCACAGCCACTACCGCCACGTCATCGGTAGCTGTGACCAAGTTGGTGATGGCCGTGCCCACCAGCACCGTCCAGTTGGGCGGTGGACTGGTGATGGTGATGGAGGGCCCGGTGTTGGGCGTGACAGTAAAGGTGATGGGATTGTTCTCGGCTGGGACCACCTGCCCTTGGTTGTTGGTGCCGAAGGCCCGCAACTGGTGCGTGCCCACCGACAAGCCCGTCAGCACCGCCGTGTAAGGGGCGGTCAGGTCGCTGGAGTAAAACACATTGTCCACTGTGAAGCCGACCCCAACCAAGCCAGCGCCGGCGGTGGTGACACTGATAGGCACCGTCTGATTGAACGAGGCACCGTTGGTGGGGGTCTGGATGCGCAAGAAGGGCGTCACCGTACCACCCACAGCCGTGAACGTCACGTTGTCCATGGTATAGCCGGTGTCGGTCTGGCCATCATCGTTGTCGTCGGCCCACAGGATATACAGCAAGCTGCCCGCTGGCCATGGCGTAGAGCTCAGGTCAATGGTAGCCTCCAAGCGGCCCGCCGTGTCCACCCCGGATAACTCCGGGATCTTGACCCAGGTATTGGGCAAGCCGCTCAGGCTGTAATACACATACCAACCTGGCAGCTCGTCAGTGCCTGCCGCTTGCGGATCGGTCCTGCCGAAATCGTACGAGATGGTCAACGAGGTGGCATCCGAGCCGATATCGTTCCGCAAGGTGGCCTTCAGCACGTTGGCGGCGTTGGTGCCCGAGGTGGTCGGGCGCGATTGGATGTATAACGCTGCCGTGTTGTAGCGATACCCAAGCGACGAGGTGCTGGGCGGTACCGTAGCAGTAGTGGGCAATTGCGTGGTTACAATTGCCTGGTCAACTTGTTGAATGCCGGCATCCAACGCATCGACACTTTGGTAAGTCGTCCCGACACCAGGTCGCACGTGAGTGGCCCACTCGGAGGCGGGCGGCCGGCTATCGAACGTTAAGGTCACCCCGCCTGGAGGCACCGAGATTTGCCCAAACAGGCTGGGAACTAGCCACGCTGTGGCTACCAGTATTGCCGGCCACAGGCCACGGCAGCGTCGCCTGGCCTGCAAGGGGCCGGTCCGAGGTTGGCGAATCTGAATCGACACACCGCCCAACCAGGGCGCGGTGGATGAGGGATTGGACACTGTGCTCGCACGCATAGGACTTAGCTGTTCGTAATGTTCCATTCGGCACCCGGCCTCCGAACCACCCAGAGGCCTTCACATTCGGGTTCCGCGCCATACATTACACCCAGGAGCGGCGTCTGGGCAAGTGAAAAGTTGGGGGCTACATCGGCAAAATTTGCCCAGCTTGACCGACCCGCGGCTTGCCAAATCCGCAGCACCAAATCCGAAATCCGAAACAAATTCCAAGGCCCAAAACAGCCCAAATTCAAGACGGCTACACAGCCCGAAGGCTGTGCCCGTGCCCGAGGCAGTCGAACGGACCAGCTTGGCTTTGGGGGCGACGGTTACGGGGAGCACCGGCCGCCGGCCGGTCGGTTTCGGCGGCCCGCCGAAACCGATTGCTGCAACTGGGAGCGCCCCACTCCATGTTCGACGAGGCGCGCCCGACTCCGCGCCAGCGTTTGGAGTGCGGCGGCTTTGACGCCGCTTTGGATTGGGCATGGCGGTGCGCAGACGCGCCTCGGCGTAAGTCGGGTGGCTGCGCTGCCCACCGCTGCTTTCCCAAAGCGCCGCCAAGGCGGCGCAGTCCATGCGCTCTGGGATGGCCGGCGTGGAAGCCGGCCCTCCAGCGAACTTGCAGCTCGCGCCAGCGTTTGGCGCGCGGTGGCTTGCCTACCCAGACCGGCGGCCTAGCGTCCGCCGACTCACCTCGGCGGCGTCGGTTGACCATTCTCCGTCTTCCGTCCTCCGTCTTCAGTCTTCTGAACCCCATGCCCCATGCTCCATGCCCCACGCCCGAAGCTCCATGCTCGACAAGGCTGGCGGTGGGTTCCAACTTGCGGTCAATGGCGCGCGCCGAGTTTGTGCATTTGCATGTGCACAGCGAGTATTCGCTGTTGGATGGGGCTTGCCGGCTGGACAAGCTGGTGGACAAAGCTCAGGGCCTGAACTTTCCGGCGCTAGCATTGACGGATCACGGGGTGTTGTATGGGGCCATCGATTTTTACCGGGCAGCGCGGCAAAAGGGCATCAAACCCATCATCGGCTGCGAGGTGTATGTGGCGCCTGGCAGCCGGTTGGAACGGAAAGCCGGCACCGGCGGGCGCGACGCGTATCATCACTTGGTGCTGTTGGCGCAAGACCAGACCGGTTACAAGAATCTGATTCGGCTGGTGACGGAGGCGCATCTGACCGGGTTTTACTACAAGCCGCGCATTGATAAAGAGCTGTTGGCCCAATACCGCCAGGGGCTGATCGTATTGTCGGGGTGCGTGGCCAGCGAAATTCCGGAGTTGATCCTGCAAGATCGGCTTCCGGAAGCCCGCGCGGCGGTGGACTGGTTCAAGCAGACGTTTGGGCCGGAGAACTTTTATCTGGAGCTCCAAAACCACGGGCTACCTGAGCAAGTGAAAGTGAACCGGCAACTGATCGCTTGGGCCAAGGAATTCGGGCTGAAGCTGGTGGCCACCAACGACGTGCATTACCTGGAAAAAGAGCATTCGCATGCTCACGATTGCCTGATCTGCATCGGCACCCAGACCACGCTCAACGACCCCAACCGGCTCACCTACGCGCCCGAGCAGTTTTACCTGCGTTCAGCCGAAGAGATGCAGGCGCTGTTTGTCGAAGTGCCCGAGGCGGTGCGTCAAACGCTGGAGGTGGCTGAGCGGTGCAACTTGGAGATCGAGTTTGGCAAGCTGCGGTTCCCCACATTCAATCCACCTCCACCCTTTAGCCGCGAGGCATACTTGCGGCATTTGTTATGTGAAGGGCTGGCGCGTCGTTACACGTTGCAGGTGCGGCTGCAGGACAACCAGTTTGTGGTTCAGGGCATCCAGCAGCCCTGGCGGTTGCCGACGTGCAAGTGGACGCCTGAGCTTGAAAAGCAAAAGCCGCCCAGCGACAACTGGAAAGACCATCCGGCTGTGGCCGCGGCCATTCAGGCGATCTTGGACCGGCTGCAGATGGAGTTGGACATTATCGAGCGGACCGGGTTTGTGTCGTATTTCCTGATTGTGGGGGATTTTGTCCGGTATGGCCGCAGCCAGGGCATTGCCTGTGTGGCGCGGGGTTCAGCCGCCGGGTCGCTGGTGACTTACCTGTTGGAGATCTCGAATGTGGACCCATTGCGGTATGGGCTGCTGTTCGAGCGGTTCCTCAACCCGGAGCGGGTGAACCCCCCGGACATCGACATTGACTTTGCGGATGATCGGCGGGCCGACGTCATCGAGTATGTCCGCAACAAATACGGTCGGGACTGCGTCGCCCAGATCATCACCTTCGGCACCATGGGGGCCAAGCTGGTGCTGCGGGATTTGGCCCGGGTGTATGGCTTGGGGTTTGCCGAGGGCGACCGGCTGGCCAAGTTGATCCCCAACGACCCGAAAATCACCTTGCAGAAGGCGCTGGATGAGTCGCCTGAATTCCGCCGGGCTTACGAGACCGAGCCGGTCACACGCGAGCTGGTCCAGACGGCGCTGATCTTGGAAGACCTGACGCGGAACGCCTCGGTGCATGCTGCCGGGGTGGTGATCGGCCCGGAACCGCTGGTCAACTTGTTGCCGCTCAAAGCGGCTGAAGACGGCAGCCTGGTCACCCAATACGCCATGGGGCCGGTGGGCGAGTTGGGTCTGTTGAAGATGGACTTTTTGGGGCTGAAGACCCTGACGGTCATTCGCAACATCTGCGAAATGGTCAAGCAGACCCGGGGCATCGAGGTGCCCATCGAAAACCTGCCGCTGGATGACCCCGCCACTTACGAGTTGCTCAACAAGGGCAACACCGTCGGCGTGTTCCAACTGGAATCGGCCGGTATGCGCGAGCTGTGCCGGCGGTTCAAGCTCAGTTGCATCGAACATATCATCGCTTTGGTGGCACTGTATCGGCCGGGGCCGATGGAGCTGATCCCGGACTTTATCAAACGGCGTCATGGCCAGATGCCTATCGAGTATCTGCACCCTGCGCTGGAGCCGATTGCGCGCGAGACCTACGGCGTACTCATTTACCAGGAGCAAGTCATGCAGGCTGCCCAGATCTTGGCCGGCTACACGTTGGGTGCAGCCGATCTGCTGCGCCGGGCCATGGGCAAGAAAAACCACGAGGAGATGCGCCGCCAACGCGCCTCCT
>Ga0078972_1007398_pt1 | contig 24445 bp, 26 predicted proteins | sample YelNatPaOPGAMG01_FD_67568 | JGI IMG/M metagenome (GOLD analysis project Ga0078972, IMG submission 67568) | Hot spring thermophilic microbial communities from Obsidian Pool, Yellowstone National Park, USA - OP-RAMG-01 (SPADES assembly) (version 2) | ecosystem: Environmental > Aquatic > Thermal...
TAAAAGTTGAAGGAGACTGGAGTCCAGTTGACTGGTCTTTTGATGATACAAAGTTGCTCCTTCACAAATACATATCTGCAAATGAATCCCAGCTCTTCATATTTGATATAAAAACGAGTAACTTAACCGAGATAAATCCAGTCGATAAAAAAGTTTTTTATGAGAATGCACGCTGGGCAAAGGGTGATAAAGGGCTTTTTTACATATCTGACGAATTTGGTGAATTCAAACAACTTATCTATTATGATATAAAGACAGGCAATAAAGAAATCTTGACCAAAAATATACCCTGGGACATCACCACATTTGACTTATCACCGAATGGTGATACAATAGCATTTGTAAGTAATGAAAACGGAATCGGAAAATTATATATACTCGAAATTCCCACGAGAAAAATCAATCTGATAAACCTGCCTATTGGCTGGGTTGGAGGCATAAAATTTAAGCCTGATGGAAAGAGTCTTGCTTTGAATCTTAATACATATCGTGCACCAAATGATGTATATTCATTAGAATTCAAAAACAGAAGATTGATACGCTGGACATATTCAGAGATTGCCGGGCTGGATACAACCCGTTTTGTGGCACCAGAATTATTCTATTATGAGACGTTTGATAGTGTTGATGGCAAACCAAGGATGATCCCTGCTTATGTTTACAAACCCAAAAAATCTGGACCGTATCCTGTGATAATTGATCTACATGGTGGCCCATCAGGACAATATATTCCGACATTCTCACCGATGATTCAGTATTATGTAAACGAACTTGGTTGTGCTGTTATCTGTCCGAATTTTCGCGGTTCAAGCGGTTATGGAAAGACATTTTTAACCCTTGATGATGGTTATAAACGAGAGGATGCAGTAAAGGACATTGGTAAACTCCTTGACTGGATTGAAAAAAATTCAGAGTTTGATTCAAGACGTATTGCAGTTGTTGGTGGTTCTTATGGTGGATATATGGTGCTTGCCTGTATGGTGCATTATTCAGAAAGATTGAAGTGTGGTATAGACTTTTGTGGCATAAGCAATTTTGTTACATTCCTCGAAAACACAGCAGATTATCGCAAGGATTTAAGAAGGACTGAATACGGTGACGAACGAGACCCGAAGATGCGCGATTTTCTTATAAAGATTTCTCCGCTCACAAATAGCCATAAAATAAAAAAGCCTTTATTCGTTGTCCAGGGACTAAATGACCCGAGGGTGCCAGTTAATGAGGCAAAGCAGATTGTTGATGCAGTAAGGAAGAATAATGTTGATGTATGGTTTTTACTCGCTGAAGATGAAGGACACGGATTCAGCAAGAAATCTAACCGTGATTTCTATCAACAAGCAGTGGTATTGTTTCTGGAAAAATATCTATTAAAGTAGTTTTATTATTAAGGCACAAGATACCTTTTAAGACAAAGTATATTCTTTATATTGAATTGTGGAATTCGCTGTTAATTATCTCAGCGATTAAATCTTAACCCTTACTGGATAAATCAGTTTTAGCCGTAACATTTATTATCCATAATGAGTTCATATTGTGTAAATTCTATCCCATAAATTCGTAAATTCAAGCTCTTTCCCCATTTTTAAAGGAATTTAAAAACTATTCTTAACATTTTGCAGTATAAAACTATGGTCTCCGATTTTTGGTACAAATGAGGTTTCAACGATACGGCTATTTATACTTCTATTTTTGCATCTTTTTCTTATAATATATAATACAAAAAAAATACCAAAAAGTCAATAGATACCAGCAAGTGTTGAGGGAATTTATTCAAATTTAAAAAGAGACAATTCAACTGCCGATAAATTTAGGTCTCTGAAAAATATACACTATGACCCCAGGCCAGCGATAAAATCGCTGGCCTTTTTCTTTCTGTTTGCTACGCGCTTCTTGTTACCTTCGAATTCAGTTATCACTGCTTTCGGGTTAGTATGAATAAAAACTAAGTAAAATTTTGAACTTTCGGTATTTCGGCAATTGGCGAAATACCGAAATAGCATTTGTAATAGTCATTTCATTGGCTGGCGAAGGAATGCCTGATTTTTGGGGTTGTATTGGAATGGAATGGATAAAAGTAGGGGTCCTTTTATTAGCCATTTTTGACTTGCGCGTTATTGAGATTCTTCCTCCCACTTTACAGCGGGACTTAGAATGGCATATCCGCTAACCTTTTGCAAATTTTTTAGAAATGCGCACCTGTTTCTTCGTTGAGGCAAAGATGAAGCTAATAGAGATCAATCCCGCATTTGCTTCTATTGATTCTTATTGGTCTTCCGCCATTTCTTGCAAATCCTCTTCAGCAAAACCAAAATAATGGCCAATTTCATGGAGTAAGACTTCATAAACAAGTTTTTTTATTTCATCATCATCTTTAGTTAGACGCTCAATATTGTTTTTAAAGATGGTGATTTTGTCAGGCAGGACGTTCCCATACCAGAATCCCCTCTTCTTAAGCGGAACTCCCTGATAAAGACCGAGCAATGATTTCTGCGGGATTGGTTCATCCTCAATCACAATCTCTACATTTATCAATTTCTTCCGCAGGATTTGGGGTAATTGCTTAAGAGATTCTTTAACGACTTTTTCAAACACTTCCCTGGTCATTATATAAAATAATCTGCATATCAACCAATTTTAAAATTTTTTAAGACTGTGCGCGCCTCGTCAAAAAATCTTAATGCAACCTCCTCACGATAATCAGGATAGGTCCATTCCAATGTCTTAAACTGATGGTCTTTATAAATCAGTGTAACCTCCGCATATATTCCCTTACCAAGATATATTCTATGGGAATAATTTTTCGTTGAGGCAAGGATGATATTGCTTAAAGAGACCAATCCCGGGTCAATATTTATCTTTCTACCACCGTTTTCATTTAAAAACTTCTTTTCAACCTCGTTACTCTTATATTTCAATTCTACAAGTAAATCCGGACTTATCAATTTTTCAAATAATACCCATTGCCTTAATAGATTTTCTCCCATCTCTTTGTTGTAGTAATTGGTATGAATGAACGGTAAGATTTCTGATTTTTTTATTACACTACCGGCCAATCTCTTAAATTCTTTAAGTGCCAGTTCAATATCAAAATCTTTTATAAATATCAATCCGGCAAAGGCAAGGACCTTTTGTGGTTCTTTTATTTCTGCCATTCAAAATTCCTCTTTGATAAAAAGGGGATAGTCAAATTTTCCCATCACAAACCTTTACACAAACACCACAGATATACTGACCAATTCCTGGCATCCTTGCAAACTCTTTTAATTTCGCCAGACACTTTTTTAAATCCACACCCTGCTCACTAATTGCACCAGCAGGACAGGTATTAATACATTTTTTACAATTACCACAATCACCAATTATCTTCTTATCCGGTTCAAATTCAAGATCAGTCAAAACAGAAACATAACGAACCCTCGCACCGTATTGAGGATTTACAACAAGACCGCTCTTTCCAATGAAACCCAAGCCCGCTTCCACAGCAAGCAATTTATGTGATATATGCCCTTTTTGATTCTGCCAGTCAACGGTCTGGGATGCAGGAATTGCAATTGCATGGGCACCTTGATCCTCAATAAACTGGACAAGGTGATAAGCGGTCTGGTCTAAAAGCCAATTTACAGTCTTGTAATGTTGCTTATAAATGAGCGTAGGGTGGTCATTTATTGTTTCTAAAACTTCTTTAGAGATTGAATAGCCAAATACAATTGTTCGGGGATATTCCTTCGCTATTTCAAATTTTTCTATCCCCGCGGGAACATTTCCAAAGCCAACAATCCTTATGTTGTAATCCTTTAAAAAGTCTTTTAGCTTTTCTTTTATAGACATTACTCAGTAAGATCTTTAAATTCTTCTTCCAACTCCGCATCAATATCTTGCTTTTGTCCGGAAATGGGTGCCTGTTCCGGCTGTGAAATGGGGGGTGTATCCACCGGAGGTTCTGCAAAATCTTCCTCGTGCGGTAATTCACTCAAGTCCTTTATGCCGAAGTATCTTAGGAACGTTTCAGTCGTTGCATATTTTATTGGCCTGCCTGGAGTAGGTAACCTTCCTGAAGTCTTAATCAACCCTTTTTCCAGGAGGGTTTCAAGGATATAAGAACAGTCCACACCCCTTATCTTTTCAATCTCTGCCCGAGTTATGGGTTGGTGATAGGCAATTATCGCAAGTGTTTCAAGTGCTGCCTTTGATAATTTTTCTTTTTTCTGTTTTAATTTGCTCACATAATCTGCATATTCAGGTAGGGTATAAATCTGGAATCCGCCCGCAACCTCCTTAATTTCAAATGCACGTCCGGTCTGTTTGTATTCCTCATTTAAAATCTCAAGATTTTTCTTTACTTCTTCAATTGGGCAGTTTACAATCCCGGCAATCCGCTCAAGACTGAGCGGTGCATCAGTGGCAATTAATAATGCTTCAATTATCTGCTTCATATAGTTCAATTAATTTAGATACTATTTTATTCCAATTAAACCTTTCGTCAATACTCTTCTTTGCATTCTCACCAAGTTTTTTGCTAAGTTCTTTGTTCTGGGCAAGTTTTTTTATGGCTGCGGCAAGTATCTCTGGGTCGTTATCTTTCACCAGGATTCCATTATAGCCATTAATAACAACATCTGTTATTCCACCTACATTTGAGGCAATGACTGGTTTTGAATAACTCATTGCCTCAATCATCACAACCCCAAGACCCTCTGTATCTCCGTGTTTATCATAAATAGCAGGTAGGACAAAGAAACTACAATTTTTATAATAATCGTGCAATTCTTCAGTTGAAACCCAGCCAGTGAATTTAATTCTGCTGGTTAATTTATAATTTATAGCCATCTCTTCCCACCTCTTCCGCTCCGGCCCATCACCGACTATTATAAGATTATGAGGAATATCTTTATGAATGATTCTAAATGCATCGATTAAGATATGCACTCCTTTTCTTTCAACATGCCTTCCAACAAAGAGGATAAAATTTTGGTCATCCACCTCTGTGTTTCTGGATTCAACCGTAATGCTGAATGGGATTATTGGAATATCTTTTTTTACAATACCTTTCAATTCTCCTGCAGTATGATTGGAGATTGCAGTAATTACATCTGCACGATTTATCAGCCAAGCGAATGGTTTGACCAAAAAAGGAAACCTTTTTTTCAACCAACGGATTTCCAATCCATAGAATGTAGCAAAAAGATGGCAACGGGATACCGCTTTCGCCATAATTCCGAATAAAATATGAGGGAATGGCCAGTGGATATGGACAATGTCAAATCTTTTTAATCGACATAGTCGGGCAATGGAAAAAGTTCCAAATAATACATAGCAGAAACTCAAGAAGACATTGAACCACCCTTTACTGAATCTATCAACCGCAGTCTCCTCGTGGGTCAATCTTTCATATTTCTTAAAGAAATATCTAAATCTATAAACTGGCATTCCTTGCCAGATTTGGTTTTTTAAACCTTTATAAGAGGAGGTAAAGACAGAGACCTCTACCCCTTTTTCGCGTAGTCTCTTAATTAATTCCAGCATCCAGGGTGTTATTACATCCCCTTTATATCTTGGAAAAGCAGTGCAGACAAAAAGAACCTTCATTTTATAATCTTCCATTTTACAATATTCCATATCGCCTGGATGCCGTCCTTCACACCAATCTTTTTGCCTTCTTTACGCCCTGCATAACTGATCGGGATTTCAAATATCTTTATCCCCTTTCTTAATAACTTGCAGGTTATTTCAGGTTCAATTTCAAATCGCGAGGAGACGAGATTAAGGCTCAGCATCACTCTTCTATCAACCATTTTATAACAGGTTTCCATATCGGTGATGTGCCCTTTAAATAAAAGATTTGTTAATAATGTAAGGACACGATTGGCAAAATAGCTCTTCTTCAAAAATTTCCCTTTGCCTAAAATCCGTGAACCATAGACAACCTTTGTCAATCCTTTTTTTATCGGTTCCAGGAGTTTTGGGTAATCATCAGGTGAATATTCTAAATCTGCATCCTGAATTATGACTACATCACCATTTGCATATTTCAATCCTGTTCTTATTGCCGCACCCTTTCCCATGTTCTTTTCGTGAAATATAACCCTGATATCGGTCAATCCTCTTAGATAATCCCTTGTTCCATCTGTGGAAAAATCATCCACTATGATGATTTCTTTTCTTATATCCACTGATTTAACCGCATTTATAATCCTCTCAATATTATCCCTCTCATTATAGACCGGAATAATCACCGAAAGCAATATACCTGACACCACCTGATGATTATAACAAAAAAAGTATTAATGTCAATCAATAATTATTGACTTTGCAATTCTTCTGAATAGAATTGATTATGGAAGTCTGTAGATATACAGAAAAAGAACATAAACAATGGGAAGATTTTGTCAGAGAGGCAAATAATGGGACCATATTCCATACCTTGAAATTTTTGAGTTATCATCCTCCAGAGAGGTTCAAAAGTAACCATCTTTTAATTAAAGATAGGGGTAACATCATTTCAGTATTTCCTGCAGTGCTTGAGAATAAGACCATGATATCGCATAAGGGTGCATCTTACGGAGGTTTCGTATTAAAAAAGGGTTTGGGTATCCACGAGATCTGCCAGTGTGTTAATCACCTTGTTGATTATCTAAAAAGAGAAGGGATAAAAAGAGTTATTCTAACCCAGCCTCCAATAATTTATTACCAGGATCCAAACCAGTATATTGATTTTGCATTGATGAAGGCAGGCTTTAGATATAGAAAGAGGGAGATTACTGCAGTTATTCCACTAAATGTTGCTGAACCACTTTTGACCTTCCATCCAGATGCCCGTCGTTCTACAAAAAAAGCAATTCGCGAGGGTGTTAAGGTGAGGATTTCCGAAGATTATACTCAGTATTATGAGATATTAAAGAATAATCTGAGTATGAGGCATAATGTCTCACCAACCCATACCCTTTCTGAACTTATGAAGTTAAAAGAGATGTTCCCGGATAGGATAATCCTCTTCAGTGCCTATTTGAAGGATAGAATGATAGGAGGAATAGTAATATTTGTCACAAACCCCAATGTCATTCTTGCATTCTATATAAGCCATGATAATCAGTATCAGGTATACCGACCGGTAAATCTATTATTCTATGAAGTGATAAAATGGGGGAGACTCAAGGGCTTCAAATACCTTGATTTAGGAACATTCACATTGAATATGGAACCAAATTGGGGGCTGGGAAGATTTAAAGAAAATTTCAATGCACGGGGGTTTTTAAGGGACACCTATGAAATAGAATTGTAAAAATTCTTAATAAAATTAAGGGCCGAGATGTTTTAATTAAAAGAGAGGTTAAAAATGATGGGTAAAAAGATGATTCTGCTTATTTTCTCAATATGTTTTTTAAAAGCCCAGGAGATAGATTCAACAAGGATTTATTTGCAGATTGCAAATACAGCATTGAGCAAAGGAGATTATCAGGTCGCAATAGAAAATTATAAATCGGTTTTGAGATTCCGACCTGAACACGCTGCAGTAGCATATAATATCCCCTGCTGTTATAGCCTGCTCAACAACAAACCTGAGGCATTGGAATGGCTTAAAAAAGCAATTGACCTCGGTAAATATGCATTTGATGAAGACGAGGATTTGAATAACATCAGAGAGACAAAGAGATATAAAAAATTCCTCAATAAAGCGAATAAACTCCTCAACAGGATGAAGCAGATAAAGCCTGAGCCAGTCATTCTTCTCCCTTCTGATTATGATACAAATATGAGTTATTCATTGCTCATCTATATGCATGGCTGGGGGAGTAATCCAATTGATTTTTCAAAGAATTTTCAAAAAATGCCTTAACTCACCGGGTATATCCTATCCTTTCCTTATGGTCATAAAATAATGGGCAAAACGATTTTTGGCTGGGGAGAACCGGATAGCGCTGAAAAAGGATAAATGAGACGATAGCAGAATAGATATAGAATTGATAAAGATAAAATAATCCTTTTTGGTTTTTCCCAGGGTGTAACAATGGCGTATTATATTGGTTTAAAGAATGCAGAATTATTCAAGGGAGTTATTACAATTGCAGGACTGTATGACACAACTTTTAACCAATATCTGTTCAATGCAAGAGATAAGGGAACCAAGTTCGTGATAATACTTGGTGGTGATAAGCCGGAATTTAAGATACGAGCAAATTTTGATGGATTGAGCCAGTTGATAAAGGCAGGAGTGGATGTAAGTTTCCAGGTTTATGGAGGCTATGGTCACACAATACCTGGTGATATAGGTTTTGAAATAAAACGTGCGATTGAGTGGCTGGAAAAACCAAGGGATTGACAAATTTTATTTTTTGATTATAATTTCATCGTGGTTAAGATCCTTTCTAAAGAGAGAATCAGAATCGATTGTCCTGCCGGGGCATTACCGGCTATTTATCATCTTAACCACAATTACCCCACAATCCACTACAATCATTACTGGTATTGGCACTTCCGGGCCCAATAGAGGTCCACAAAGCCTTATTGGTCCCGGAAGTGCCACTCATCTTTCCCCAAAAATAACCCATAAATTTAAATAAAAAATAGAAAAACTTCATTTATATGGTTCTCAGAAAGGAGGCTTGATGGCTATGCAAAATGAATTGAAACTTGTCATACCAAAAGGAAGTATTTATGAAAGTGTGATGAATTTGTTTAGTGATGCAGGAATTAACATAAGAACAAATGAGCGGATCTATAGGCCATTTGTAAGCGATCCGGAGATTAAGATAAAGATACTGAGGCCACAGAACATTCCTGAACTTATTGAGATCGGCTCACATGATGCTGGATTTACAGGAAGAGACTGGATTGTTGAGTCTAATGCCGATGTGGTTGAGGTGATGGATCTGAAATTGGATCCAGTAAGGATTGTTGCAGCAGTTCCTGAAGGAACAGATATAAAAGAGTTAAAAAAGCGGAAGATAATCGTCGCCTCAGAGTATGAAAGATTGACTGAAAATTTTCTCAAAAAAGAAGGATTTAAATTTAAATTCTTGCGCACCTACGGAGCAACTGAGGTTTTTCCACCTGAAGATGCGGATATGATTATTGATAACACCGCAACTGGAACAACATTAAGAGAACACAAACTGGAGATTTACAAAGTGATTATGGAATCTACAACGAGATTTATCGCCAGCAAAAAGACCCTCAAAAATAGATGGAAGAAGGAGAAAATTGAGGAGTTAATGATGCTATTTAAGGCGGTCCTTGATGCCCGGGAAAGAGTGATGCTTGAAATGAATGTGCCTAAAAAAAATTTTGAAAAGATTGTCAAGATACTGCCCTGTATGCGCTCACCAACGGTTGCTCCTTTATACGGAGAAAAAGGCTATGCAGTGAAGGTCGCAGTGAGAAAGGAAGAAGTCACAAAATTGATCCCGATGTTGAAAAAACTTGGGGCAACCGATATCCTTGAATATGAGTTCAGAAAGGTTGTAGTATGAATAAAATCAAGCATTCAGTAATAAGTTTACTATCTTATGAGGTGCCCCAGAAGGCAAGAATAAAATTGAATCAGAATGAATCACCATATGATATCCCATTAGAATATAAAGAAGAGATAGCAAATAGACTAGTTAGACTACCCTGGAATAGGTATCCATCAGGTGAACCACTGAGTCTGAAAAGATTACTTGCCCAGTATACAGATTTTTCAGAAGAAGGAATAGTGGTCGGGAATGGTTCAAATGAGTTAATACTTGCAATACTCCTTGCTTATTGTGATAAAAGTGACACCGTCACGCTCGTTACACCGGGTTTTGCAATCTATTCATATCTATCAAAGATAATGAACCTGAGAATAAAAGAGGTGCAACTAAAAGAAGGTTTCGCTTTTGATGTAGAAGAATTATGCAGGAATGCATACGATTCACGGATAACATTTATTGCATCGCCCAACAACCCCACCGGCACTGTGATGGAGATGGGGGGGATTGAAGAGGTTGTTAGAATAAAAAAATCCATCGTAGTAATTGATGAGGCTTATTTTGAATTCCATGGTTTGACCGCACAGCCCCTCCTTGATAAGTATGATAATATACTGATCCTGAGGACATTCTCAAAGGCTTTTGGACTTGCAGGTATAAGGCTCGGTTATCTCCTTGCCCGTCCTGAAATAGCGAGAGAGATTGCCAAAACAAAACTTCCGTTCTCAGTAGGAATATTCCAGCAGGTTGCAGGTGCTTATTTATTAAAGAAAAAGGGGTTCGTCAAAATGATTGTTAAAAAGATAATTTCAGAAAGGGAAAGGGTATACAGAGAACTGGGAAAAATCCCACAGATAGAACCAATTCCATCAAAGGCTAATTTTATTCTCTTTAAAGTCAAAGGTAATTCAGCAGACTCATTGTTTGAATTGCTCTATAAGAACAGCATACTTTTACGAAGATTCAGTAATCCACATTTAAAAGATGCACTCAGGGTAACCATTGGAAAACCCGAAGAGAATGATACATTTTTGAAAAATTTAAATTGGATATTAAAAAAGGAGGTGTAGGATGCGAGAAGGAGAGGTAGAAAGGAAGACAAAGGAGACTGACATTCGTATAAAATTAAGGATTGAAGGTAATGGGGAATCACATATTAAATCGCCGATTGGGTTCTTGAACCATATGCTTGAGACATTGACCCGGCACAGCGGATTTGATATAGATGCAGAGATAAACGGTGACATCCATGTTGACCAACACCATATCGTTGAGGACACTGGTTATTGTCTTGGAACTGCATTGAATCAGGCATTAAGAGAAAAGAGGGGAATAAATCGGGCAGGATGCTTCATATATCCAATGGATGAAGCACTGGCAATGGTGGCAATTGACATCTCAGGAAGACCATTGTTGAAGTTTTCAGGAAGATTTAAAAGCGAAAAGATAGGAGATTTCAAGACTGAACTTGTTCAGGACTTTTTTGCTGGTTTTACAAATGGGTGCCTCTGCACAATCCATATAAGATTGCTCTCTGGAAAGTCTGACCACCACAAACTTGAAGCAATATTTAAAGCATTCGCCCATGCCCTGAAACAGGCATGTATGATTGGTAATAGAGACTATGTTCCGAGCACAAAAGGTGTGATATGATAGGTATTATAGACTATGGTGCAGGGAATTTGCATTCAATAAAGAATGCCCTTAATTATTTGGGCTTAAAAAATCGTTTGATAAGGGATGAGGATGGCTTTAAAAATATAGAGAGAATAATACTACCCGGTGTTGGAGCATTTGGTGCGGCAATTACTAAACTGAGAAAGGCAGGAATATTGGAAAGATTGCTTGAATGGCTAAGGGGAGATAAACCATATCTCGGTATTTGTCTCGGCCTCCAACTCCTCTTTGAATCAAGTGAAGAGGCAGAAGGAATCAATGGTTTTGGCATATTCAAAGGCCGGATGAAGAGATTTTTAACATCTAAAATTCCTCAGATCGGATGGAATAGCATAGAGGTGATAAAACCGTCGCCAATTTTTAATTCCCAAAGGAAGAAAGTCTACTTTTACTTCCTGCACAGCTATTATCTTGATACACCTGAAAAAGATATTGTACTTGCACGCACTGTGTATGGAGTCAGTTACCCATCAGTCATTAATAAAGGTAATATATATGCAGTCCAGTTTCATCCAGAAAAGAGCGGAAAAGCCGGGCTTGATTTATTAAAGAAATGGGTGGAACTATGCTGACGATAAGGATAATTCCCTGCCTTGATGTTGACAAAGGCAAGGTTGTAAAAGGAATAAGATTCAGAAATTTAAATGTTGCTGGAGACCCGATAAAACTTGCCCAATACTACAATGATCAAGGTGCTGATGAGTTAATCTTCCTTGATGTCACTGCATCCGTTGAAAAGAGAAAGGCAATAATTGATGTTGTGAATGCAGTTGCAAAAAAAGTCTTCATTCCGCTTTGCGTTGGTGGGGGTATAAGAGACATAAAAGATATAAGAGCTTTACTCAATGCGGGTGCGGATAAAGTGGCGATTTGCACAGGCGCAGTTGAAAATCCCGAGTTGATAAGAGAGGGTGCAAGGATATTTGGTTCCCAGTGCATCGTGATATCAATTGATGCAGCAAGGGTTGGTGATGAATGGCATTGTTATACATATGGAGGAAGGGTTGATACTAAGATTGATGTAATAGAATGGGCAAAGAGGTGTGAAGAACTTGGTGCAGGTGAGATTTTGTTAAATTCCATTGATCGTGATGGAACACAGATGGGTTATGATATTGAACTGACAAAGGTTGTATCATCCGCAGTAAAGATTCCAATCATTGCATCAGGGGGGGCTGGGAGTCTGAAACAAATCTATAATGTGATAAAATATGGAAATGCTGATGCAGTTCTCCTTGCATCAGCCCTTCATTATAAAAAATTTACAATCCCACAAATAAAGAGATTTCTTAGAAAGAAAAAAGTGAGGGTAAGATGGTAATTGGTTCCATTGATTTGATGGAAAATAAGGTTGTTCAATTGAGAAGGGGTAGAGAGAAGGTTTTAGAATATGATGATGCAGTGAGACTGGCAGAGGAATTTAACCGATACAATGAGGTAGCAGTGATTGACCTTGATTCAGCAATGGAAAAGGGTGACAATTTTGAATTAATAGAAAAACTGATTAAGATTGCTGACTGCCGTGTTGGAGGTGGCATAAGGACGGTTGAAAAGGCAAAGAGATTAATTGAACTGGGTGCGAACAAGATAATCGTCGGCTCAAAAGTATTTGATAAAGGAAGAGTCAACCACCGATTTCTTCAGGATTTAAAAAAAGAAATCGGTCCAGATAGGATTGTAGTCGCCCTTGATACATTTGAGGGCAAGATTGTAATTAGGGGATGGCAAGAAAGGTTAGATATTGGGCTTTTTGACATTCTTGAAGAGATAGAACCTTATACAAACGAATTTCTGTTTACAATTGTGGAGAAGGAAGGTATGATGCAGGGTATAGATATGGAGATGATAATAAAGATAAGGAACAGGACAAAAAAGAAGATGACCGTGGCAGGTGGGGTATCAAGTTTAGATGAGATAAAGAAACTTGCACAGATGGATATTGATGTCCAGTTAGGAATGGCGCTCTATACCAATAAGATATCACTTGTAGATGCATTTATTGAATCTTTGAACTGGAAGAGCGAATTATTGCCAACGGTTGTCCAGGACAAAACAGGTGTTGTTCTGATGCTTGCCTATTCAAATAAGGAATCACTAAAGAAGACATTTGAGACCGGGAGGATGTGGTATTTTTCAAGAAGCAGGAAGGAATTATGGCTAAAAGGAAGGACATCAAAGAATTTTCAAGAGGTTATAAAATTAAGGGCAGATTGCGACCGCGATGCCATCCTTGCAATAGTTAACCAGAATGGGGTCGCCTGCCATACCGGGAACTTTTCCTGTTTTAACACAAGGAGGTATGATGTCTGAATTAAAGATACAGGACGCAATAAAAAGGGTTGTGGAAAAGAAATCATTGAATGAGGAAGAAGCGTATAATGTGTGTATTGAAATTATGGAAGGTAACGCCACACCAGCCCAGATAGCATCCCTGCTTACTGCATTAAGGATGAAGGGTGAGACTGTAGAAGAGATTTCGGGTTTTTGTAAAGCAATGCGCACAAAGATGATGAGAATAAACTGCCAAACAAAAAATCTTGTTGATACCTGTGGCACAGGCGGAGATGGAATGTATACTTTCAACATTTCCACATCCTCTGCATTCATTGTTGCAGGTGCAGGTTGTCATGTAGCAAAGCATGGGAATAAATCTGCATCTGGTTTCTGTGGTAGTGCGGATTTACTGGCAGGATTAAAAATAAAGATCGATTTAACCCCTGAACAGGTCAAAGAATGCATTGAAAAGACAGGTATTGGATTTATCTTTGCCCCGCTCTTCCATCCGGCAATGAAATTTGCGATCGGTCCAAGAAAAGAGATAGGAATAAGGACAATCTTCAACCTTCTCGGTCCACTCTGCAATCCTGCTTGTGTGAAAAGGCAGGTCATCGGTGTACCGAAAAAGGAGTTTATGGATAAAATAACGGGTGTATTGAAAAACATCGGTACTGAACATACCCTTGTAGTCTGTGGTGGGGATGGAATTGATGAGATAACAACAACAGGCAAGACCTATATCCAGGAGATAAAGGGAGGGAATGTTACAAGTTATGAAATCTTGCCTGAGGATTTTGGTATAAAGAGGTGCCATATTGATAAGTTGAAGGTGGCAAGTTTTGATGAAAGCATTGATGCATTTTATGAAGTTATAAAGGGGAGGCCGGGTCCCAAGACTGATATTGCTATATTAAATGCTGGTGCAGGGATATATGTGTCAGGAAAGGCGAACACACTGGAACAGGGCGTAGAACTTGCGCGTAAGGCGGTCTTTACTGGTTTGGCATTTGAAAGATTTAAAGAGTTGAGGAGGTTTATAAATGAATCATCTAAGGGTAATCCTGAATGATAAAAGGGATGAAGTAAAAAAATTAAAGGATTTGATTGAGGAAGATACTATACTACGGAAGCAGAGAAAACCATTGAATTTTAAAGGGATCTTTAAAAAGGGTGGAATGGCGTTCATTGCTGAGATTAAAAAGATGTCTCCCTCTATTAGAGAGATTGTTAAAGAATTGGATGTAGAAAAAATCGCCCAAATATACGAATCTTCAGGTGTGGATGCAATATCTGTCGTGACCGACAAAAAATATTTTGGTGGTGATTGTAGTTTGATCAAGGATATAAAAAGGGTTGTAAAAATTCCAGTGTTGAGGAAGGATTTTATTATTGATGAAGTCCAGATTTACCAGACCTACGATTCCGGTTCGGATGCTATATTACTAATTGCCGGGATTCTGAATCATAATCAGTTAAAAAGGTTTGTAAAAATTGCTCGGAGCCTCGGTCTTGAGACTGTTGTGGAAGTCCATAATCTTCGTGAAATTCACAAGGCACTGGATACCGATACTGAAATAATCGGTGTGAACAATAGGAATTTAAGAAATTTTGTAGTTGATATAAATGTTTCATTGAGGCTGCGACCATTCATCCCCCAAAATTATTTCACTATTAGTGAGAGTGGGATAGAAAAACCTCAGGATGTGCAAAAGCTGAGAGATGCAGGGTTTGATGGGATTCTCGTTGGGACTTCAATACTGAAGGCTGAAGATATTAGTAAAAAGATCAAGGAGTTGAAATGGAAAAACTTTTAAGATTGAGAAAAGAGGTAAAAAAGATTGATAATGAGATATTGAGGTTAATAAGAAGGCGATTCAATATAACCTGTATAATTGGAAAGGAGAAGAAAAAACTTGGCTTGCCATTAAAAGATTGGAGTGTAGAGAAAGGGGTGATTGAGAATGCTCGCAATTATGCAAAAGTGATCGGAATTGATGAGCAATTTGCTACTGAAGTGATATCAAAAATCGTTGAACAGTCAAGGATTCAACAGGAAAGGAACCATTATTCGGGATATTCAGGAACACCGGAAGATGTTCTCATCATCGGAGGGCTCGGTGCAATGGGTAGATGGTTTGCATATTTCCTCCAGAATCAGGGGCATAGGGTTTCCATATTTGATGTAAAACCCACAAGGTTAAAAGGGTTTAAATACTACAAAAATCTTGAAGATGCAATTGCATCAAAGAGTGTAGTATTCATTGCAACTCCACTGAGCATTGTGCCCCGAACCATTGAAACCCTTGTAGACTTAAATTGCCGGGCAGTAATTTGCGATATTGCAAGCATTAAGATTCATCTAATTCCCGCGATAGAAAAGGCGATTAAAAAGGGATTGAAGATAACGAGTATCCATCCGATGTTCGGACCCGGTTGCCATACTCTTGTAGATAAGGTGATATGCCTTTGCAGTTGTAACAATGAGAAGGCAGATAGTAAGATAAAGAATTTCTTTAAAGATACCGCAGTAAATATTATAAGCCTTAGTTTTGATGAGCACGATCGGCTTATTTCCTACATCCTCGGTCTTTCCCATTTTATCAATATCCTTTTTATAAAGGTCTTAATGGATAGTGGCTATGAATTTAAGGTATTAAAAGAGGTTGCGAGCACAACATTCAAATCCCAGATGGCAACTACTTTGAGTGTCATCAATGAAAATCCAGAACTGTATTATGAAATTCAAGCATTGAATAAGTGGAATAATAATCTATATAATAGTTTGAAGAATACTCTTGATCAACTGATTTCGTTAATAAGCAAGAGGAAGAGAGAAGATTTCAAAGAAATCTTTATAAAATCTCAGGGATGGGTTGATGCATACCAGGATTAAAATCTGTGGTATAACCAATCTTGAAGATGCCCTTCTTTGTGCAGAATATGGGGCAGATGCATTGGGTTTTATTTTCTGCTCTTCGCCAAGAAGGATCAGCCCTGAGAATGCAAGAATGATAATAAAAAAACTTCCACCATTCATCATACCAGTTGGTATCTTTAAGGATATGCCAACCGATTCAGTTATAGAAATTGCCACATTCACTGGCATCAGCATTATCCAGCTCCACGGTTTGGAAACTCCGGAATATTGTCAGAAACTAAAAAACTTGCGCATCATAAAGAGAATAAAGGTGAGTAATAATACAAATAGAAGGGAGGTAATAGAGGAGATGAGGAGATACTACAATATCTCTGCATTCCTCTTTGATCCGGGTGAAGGGAGTGGAAAGATATTTGATTGGGAGATAGTAAAAAATGTTACGGGCAGAATTATTATCGCTGGTGGATTGAATGAAATTAATGTCGGGAGAATGATACGGATACTAAAACCCTATGGTGTTGATGTATGTTCGGGAGTGGAAAGAAATATAGGGAAGAAGGATCCCTTAAAGGTGAAAAATTTTATCAGGGAGGTTCGGCGATGTTACTGACTGGTTTGATCGGTTATCCATTAATACATACACTCTCGCCGAGGATCCACAATTTTTCATTTAAGAAATTAAAAATAGAAGGCATATACTTCCCTCTCTGTATCCCACCCGAGGATCTTGAAGCCGTTTTCCACACATTGATGAAATTAGGATTTAAGGGTTTTAATATTACAAATCCATATAAGATGAAGATTATAGAATATTTAAATGCATTCACACCAATTGCTGAAAAGATCGGAGCAGTTAATACAGTGGTTATAAAGAATAAAAAGAGGATTGGTGATAATACCGACGTTTACGGATTCGCTTGTTCTTTAAAAGAACATAAGATTGACCTAAAAAATAAAAAGGTTCTTATCATCGGGGCTGGAGGCGCTGCTCGTGCCTGTCTCTATGTCACTGGCAAAAATAGGCCCAAGATGGTCTACATTACCAATAGAACCGAATCTAAGATTGAGTCTATTTTATCCATCTATCCTGCAAAGAAAATCCCTTTTTCTCAGATTTCTCAATATGTCCGTATTGCAGATATTGTGATAAATGCTACATCTATTGATTTTCAGAATATGGTCATCCCTTTCTTAAACCCCGGATGTGTTTATTATGATATAAATTATTGCTTTGAGTTACCGTATAGAAAAAAGATAAAAATTATAGACGGGATCTCAATGCTAATTTATCAGGCAGCGCATTCATTCAAACTCTGGACTGGCTACAGACCAGTCAATTTAATGAAGAGGGCACTAAAGGAGGTAGAATGATAAGGATGTTAACAGGTGGTGAATCCCATAACCAGGGCATGTTAGTAATCATTGATGGGATCCCTGCCGGATTGATGATTAGTGTTGAATTCATACAAACGGAATTGAAAAGGCGAAAAGAAGGGATGGGCAGAAGCAAGAGGATGAAATTGGAAGAGGAATTTGTTGAAATCTTATCGGGTGTGAGATTGGGCAGAAGTATTGGTTCACCAATGACCCTATTTATTAAAAATAAGGATTATCGCAAAGACGAATTCTTATCACAAAATGGCAGGAAGCCGATAACCATTCCCAGGCCAGGACATGCAGACCTTGCCGGTATGTTGAAGTTTGGTTTCTTCGACATTCAAGATGTTCTTGAAAGGGCATCGGCACGGGAGACTGTATCAAGGGTTGCTGCAGGTGCAGTCTTTAAACTTCTGCTTAACGAATTTAACATAAAGATTAATTCCCGGGTGATAAAGATTGGAAAGGCAAAAAATAGGAAGGAAATGGAGAAGTTAATAGTCAGGGCAAAAAAATTGGGTGATACACTTGGAGGGATTGTTGAGGTTTATGCTGATGGTGTCTGCCCAGGTCTTGGTAGTTATACACAATTTGATAAGAGACTTGATGGAATGATTGGTATGGTAATGCTTTCAATACCTTCGGTAAAAGGAATTGAGATTGGAGAGGCAATCTTATCATCAATGCACTATGGCTCAGTAGTTCATGATAAGATATTTTATGATAAAAAATGTGGCTTCTATCGTAAGACTAATAATGCGGGTGGAATTGAGGGTGGTATGAGCAATGGAGAAAGGATTCTTATAAGGTTGTATATAAAACCAATTCCTACACTCCAGAATCCACTGGAATCAGTTGATATAAAGAATAAGAAACTTCTACCTGCACCTGTGTTTCGAGCGGATGTCTGTGCGGTTGAAGCGATAGGGGTAATTGCGGAATCAATGCTTGCCTATGTCCTTGCCGGGGCAATTGTTGAAAAATTTGGTGGTGATAGTATTGCGGATATGAAAAGGAATTATCAGGCATATTTAAAAAGGATTAAAAATGTCTGAAAATATAATCTTAATTGGATTTATGGGCACAGGCAAGGATACAGTCGGTAGAATCCTTGCTAAAAATTTAAATATTGCCTATCTCTCTACCGACCGAATGATCGAACTTGCAGAGCAGAGAACAATAAAGGAAATCTTTCAGAATAAAGGTGAGGAATATTTTCGTAGAAGAGAACGATGGGTTCTTGAAAAAATAAAAGAGTTGAAGAATGTAGTCATTGCGACAGGTGGAGGGATTGTAATAGATGAGAAAAATCGTGAGATACTGAGAAGATCAGGCAGAGTTATCCAACTGTTTGCAAGTCCAGAAGTGCTATTGAAGAGGATCAAAATGGATGGTTCAAGGCCATTGATTTGTTCACAGCAGGATATTTTAAATCTCTTGAGAAGAAGGGATGGAATGTATGATTTTGCTGAGATAAAGATAGATACAACGGAAAGGACACCAGAATTAATAGTTAAGGATATAATAAAAAGATTAGGATTGAAGAAGATAGAGTATCCTCGCCAGAATGATTTTATAATTATCCGCACAAAATCAAGAGTTTATCCGGTGATAATTACATTTGATTCTGTTTGTCATCTTGGTTTCAAAAAAAAGAGGATTCTTATAATAACCAATCCCCTTGTTGGTGCCCTCTACCTTGATGATCTGGTGGAGAGACTAAAACAAAAAGGGAACGAGGTTAACTATCTTGTAATACCCGATGGTGAAGCATATAAAAGTTTAAAAACTGTAGAGAGGATATATGAATACCTGTTCAAGATTAATTTTCAAAGGATGGATATAATTCTGGGTATGGGGGGTGGTGTGATTACTGATATTGCTGGTTTTGTCGCCTCAACATTCAAAAGGGGCTGCAATCTTGTATATCTTCCAACCACTTTGCTCTGCCAGGTTGATGCTGGAATCGGTGGAAAGAATGGGGTAAATACGAGATACGGAAAGAATATGGTCGGAACATTCTATCAACCTGAGTGTGTAATCTGTGATATCAAAAAGATTATGACTCTTTCTGATAGAGAGTTTTCAAACGGTATTGCTGAAGTTATAAAGTATGGAATAATCGGGTCTCCCGAACTATTTAGAATCCTTAAAGAAAAGAAAGGGTTGGTGATGAAACGGGTTCCATCTGTGCTTTTCAGGATTATTAAAGATTGTATAATGATTAAGGGGCAGATAGTAGAAAAGGATGAGACTGAGGAAAAGGGAATAAGGGAGATCCTCAATTTTGGTCATACGATTGGCCATATCATTGAAAAACTCGGCAGATACAGGAGATTTTCACATGGCGAGGCAATCTCAATAGGGATGGTCCAGGAGATAGGTATTTTTAATAAAAGCAGAATTCCTGGTGAGGTTATTGAACTGCTGAGAGAATATTCTCTTCCTACAGAATTGCCTGAATTTATTAAACGGCAGGATATAAAGGGATTGATCCTCCAGGATAAAAAGATGAAGGGGAGAAAGATAAGAATTCCCATCTTTGAAAGGATTGGTAGAGTAAAGATAAAGGAGGTTTTATGCAAAGGATTCTTTTAATAAATGGTCCAAATCTCAACCTTCTGGGTAAGAGAAATCCAGAGGTATACGGCAGGTTATCCCTTGATGAGATCAATAAGAAGATTATTGATTACGCAAAAAAAAGGGAGGTTCAGGTTGATATATACCAATCAAATTCTGAATCAAAAATAATAGAGATAATACAAAATTCCGAAAACTATATTGGGCTTATCATAAATCCCGGTGCATTCACACACACTTCTGTAGCAATAAGGGATGCGATTGAGGGAGTTGGTATAAAGGCGATTGAGGTCCATATCAGCAACATTTATAAACGGGAACCCTTCCGGCATAAAAGCATCATTGCACCGGTATGCATCGGCCAGATTACTGGATTAGGCTGGTATGGATATATCCTCGCACTTGAATACTTCATTAATGGGGGAAAAGATGATTTATAACCTACCTGACAAAAAGGGATATTTCGGCAGTTTTGGAGGTAGATTCGTCCCCGAAACCTTAATGTCTGCAATAACTGAACTTGAAAAGGCATATAATCGTCTAAGGAAGGATCCTGATTTCAAGCGCGAATTGAACCATTACTTAAAAAATTATGCGGGAAGGCCAACTCCATTATATTATGCAAAGAATCTTTCAGAAAAGTTAAGAGGTGCAAGGCTCTATTTTAAAAGAGAAGACCTCCTCCATACCGGTGCGCACAAGATAAATAATACAATTGGCCAGGTATTGCTGGCAAGGCATATGGGAAAGAAGAGAATCATTGCAGAGACTGGTGCTGGACAACATGGTGTAGCAACCGCCACTGCCTGTGCTTTATTTGGTCTGAAATGTGTAATCTATATGGGGAAGAAGGATGTTCAGAGGCAGAGGATGAATGTCTTGCGGATGAAACTTCTTGGAGCCGAGGTTATACCAGTTGATTCAGGAACACAGACATTAAAGGATGCAATAAATGAGGCGATAAGGGATTGGGTAACGAATGTGAGGACAACTTATTATTGTATCGGCTCGGTCGTGGGTCCACATCCCTATCCGATGATGGTGCGTGAATTCCAGTCAATCATCGGCAAAGAGACAAAAAGCCAGATAACGAAATTGACAGGGAGAATGCCTGATCTCCTCATCGCCTGTGTTGGTGGTGGAAGCAATGCCATCGGATTTTTTCATCCTTTTCTTAATACGAAGGTTAAGATGATCGGGGTTGAAGCTGGAGGTTTGGGTATTGGTTCAAATGCCCATTCTGCTACACTCTCCTGTGGTAAACCTGGTGTACTCCATGGGGCAATGAGTTATTTACTCCAGAATGATAATGGACAGATAAAGCCCACACACTCCATTGCTCCAGGACTTGATTATCCAGGTGTTGGTCCTGAACATGCCTTTTTAAAATCAACGGGTCGTGTCCGATACACCTTTTGCACAGACAGGGAGGCACTTAGAGCATTTAGAATTCTCACCGAGACTGAAGGAATTATACCAGCACTGGAGAGTGCCCATGCAGTATATATCGCAATCCAGGAGGCAAAGAAGATGGAGAAGGAACAGATAATTATTGTAAACCTTTCAGGGAGGGGTGATAAAGATCTCCAGATTGTGGAGGAGTTTTATGAATAAGATTGAAGAGAAGTTTGAATACCTTTCAAAAAATAAAGAATCTGCCTTGATTATATATCTTATTGCGGGTTATCCTAAAATTGAAGAATCAATCAAATACATAAAAGAGAGCAGTCCATACGCAGATATTATTGAGATAGGAATACCTTTTTCAGACCCGATTGCAGATGGAAAGACAATACAGTATGCATCAAATATTGCACTGAATAATAGAGTATCACTATATAAGATATTAGAGGAGATCGCACAAATAAAGATTGATACTCCCCTTGTTATAATGACCTATTTGAATCCCATCCTTGCATTCGGTATTGAAGAATTTTTTTCAAAGATTTCTCAAATTGGCATTTCAGGTGTAATTGTACCAGACCTGGTGGTTGAGGAATCAAATTTGATTAAAAAATTTGCCGATGAGTATAAAATAGACCTAATACAATTGATTGCGCCTACATCAAACACAGATAGGATAAAATTGATTGGCAGAATGAGCAGTGGTTTTATATATTGTGTAAGTGTAACAGGCACAACCGGAGTGAGAAAAAACCTTCCTAAAGCCTTACCCTTATTTGTAAAGAAAGTTAAAAGGATTGTAAAAAAACCTGTAGTTGTTGGATTCGGCATTTCTACTCCGGCGCAGATTAAGAAATTATGCCAGGTTGCAGATGGAGTAGTCATTGGTAGCAGGATAATTGAGGCAATAAAAAATAAAGAAGATTTGAAATTATTGCTTAAAGAATTTAAAGAAGCAACCATAAAAAATAAAAGGAGGTAAAATATGCTCGTTGTTATGCATAAAGATGCTACTGAAGAGCAGATAAAAAATGTCTGCAGGGTAATAAAAGAAATGGGTTTGAAACCCCATCCTATAAAGGGCGCCCAACGTGTAGCAATTGGAATAACCGGAAATAAAGATATGGTTGATAAAAATAGACTTGAAGGCCTTGATGGTGTAATAGATGTGATTGTTGTTACCAAGCCTTATAAACTGACCAGCAGGGAGATGAAACCGGATGATACAAAGATAAAGGTCGGTAATGTAATAATTGGAGATAAAAAACCAGTAATCATTGCTGGACCCTGTGCGGTTGAATCTGAAATGCAGACCATTGAGATTGCCCGGGCAGTAAAGAATTTTGGTGCCGATCTGCTCCGGGGAGGGGCATTCAAACCGAGAACCTCACCATACACATTTCAGGGTCTTGGTGAGGAGGGATTAAAGATTCTTGCGAAGGCAAAAGAAGAGACGGGTCTGCCAGTTGTTTCAGAGGCGATTGATACAGAGACATTTCCTCTGGTTGAAGAGTATGTTGATATTATCCAGATTGGTGCAAGAAATATGCAGAATTATTCACTCTTGAAAAAAGCAGGTATGAGCAAAAAACCAATATTATTAAAGAGAGGAATGGCATCAACAATTCAGGAATTTCTGCTTGCGGCGGAATATATAATGTCTGAAGGGAATTATAATGTCATTCTTTGTGAAAGGGGGATAAGGACATTTAGTGATTTTACCCGTTTTACCCTTGACATCAGCAGTATTCCTGAATTAAAGAGAGTATCACATTTACCAGTAATTGTAGACCCGAGTCACGCCTCGGGAAAACGGGATATGGTTTTGCCTCTTTCCCGGGCCGCAATTGCTGCGGGCGCAGACGGTATAATGGTTGAAGTTCACAATAATCCAGATAAGGCTTTATCAGATGGACCACAATCCTTAACCATTGAGGGTTTTAAAATATTAATAGAGGAGTTGAGGCATATAACAAGGGCAATCGGCAGAACCGATGATTGATTTAAAACAATCATAATCTCCTCCCTATTAAATAAGACTTGACTGCGAATTTTTTTTTGTTATAATTTAACGTGGGTGTTCGGAAAAATAGGTAATTTTTAGGTCATTCCCCTTTGGGGGATTGTTCTTTGACAACTTAATAATGGCGAATCACATCGCCCGACTTCGGAAAAATTTAAACGAAATAAAACGCAAAGAGATAATCTCATCAATTTCTCTCCTCAAACGCTACTTATCCAAATTCTCTCACCATAAAACAAAATCTCGCTTATTTTCTCTCAATTGCCTTAAAATGAAATTCTTCTTTTAAACCCTCTAACTCACGCAGACTTCCGCAATCGTCCCAAAAGCTGTGCAGACCTTACCTGTGAAATCCGACGTCCAACCTCCCCAAGACAGCATAAAAGCACAAAGCATCTCACCTTAACCAGACGCCGAAAATGAAAATTCTTCATTCCCCGATTGTTCTTCAAAATCCCATTTTGCGCCTCAATCCGCGCACGCTTCCGGGCATACTCCTCCTTCCAGGATTTTTCTCCACTTAACGCTATCCCCTGTAAACGATACTCCCCATCCTTGCCAATATAGAAACTCCGACCGTATCTCCCTTTGCTACACATCAAAGAAAAAAGACAATCACCACCACTAACCGCAATCGGACAACGATACTTCACACGCCCCCGCTTGCGCTCTTTACCCCAATAAACCAATTCCTTACCACCAAGACAACGCAAATGCCCCTCTTTATCCAGATAAACATTCTCACTGATAAAAGGATTCTCCTTGCCCCTTTGATTGATG
>Ga0078972_1007400_pt1 | contig 24433 bp, 26 predicted proteins | sample YelNatPaOPGAMG01_FD_67568 | JGI IMG/M metagenome (GOLD analysis project Ga0078972, IMG submission 67568) | Hot spring thermophilic microbial communities from Obsidian Pool, Yellowstone National Park, USA - OP-RAMG-01 (SPADES assembly) (version 2) | ecosystem: Environmental > Aquatic > Thermal...
CCGCTCTCAATCGTCCAAAATCTTTCTGGGAAAAAAGCCGCTTTTACATTTTTTTATTGTTTTTTATGGCTCTTGTTTTTTTTCTCTCTTATACTTTTCTCATTCCCAATATTCCCAAAATCACTCTTATCATAACGGCTAAAAAATATCTAACGGCTTTAAATCTCCGCGATTATAAATCCGCTTATGAATTACTTTCCACCAATTCAAAAATTTCCTGCTCCTTTACGGACTATTTAAAACAAAATGAAAAGTATTATTCGAAAATATCTAAATGGGAATTTAAAGACATAAAAATACATTCTATGACGAAAACAGGCGCTATAATAAAATATCTCCTGAGGGAAGAGTCTAATAAATGGAAAGAGGATTATATATCTTTTATTTTCGAAAGCGGAAAATGGCGAAGACCATATATCTGGAACTTATTTGTCCCCATAGATGAAGCCATAAGCAAAGGGGATTATCCGCAGGCACTGTTTCTCGCGCAGAAACTTTACCTTACCGACCCTGTGGATCCGCGCACCAGCGGCTATTTATGCAATTGCGAATATTTAATAGGGCTTTATGATAAAGCTATCGAAAGCTGTAAAAGAACCCTCGATTCGCTCTCATCATACCCTGTAGGATTTACCGATGAGGAAATAGAGAGGGTAGAAAAGGCGTTGGGGAGCGTGTTTGATATTTCATATGCCTTTACACACCATGTGATTGGTACTGAACTATTTGAGCGCCTCGGCATACCACCTGAAAAATATACAAAGGAGGACTTTAACCTCTTATCCACGCTAGGGTTCTCAGACAAGGAGATAGAAGAGGCAAATATATATATCGCCGGAAAGATGACGATAGAAGGCGCGCCGCATCTAAAAGAAGAACACTTAAGTATCTTCGACTGCGCAAACAGGTGCGGAAAATACGGAAAGAGGTATCTCTCACCAATGGCACATATAAAGATGCTCGCGGCAGTTCAGAAATTTATTTCTGGCGCCATTTCAAAGACAATAAACCTGCCGCGCGATATAACAGAAGAGGAAATAGAACAGCTATATGTGGAGGCATGGAGGGCTGGACTCAAGGCAGTAGCGTTCTACAGGGATGGTTCTAAGCATGCGCAACCGCTAAACGCCGTTGCAGATCAGAAAAAAAAACTGGATTCTCTCCCCCGCCAATCAGTATCCATTGCGGATCCGGCTCAGACAGCGGAGACGTCTGTACTTAAAAGGAGAAGGCTTCCGAAAAAGCGCCGCGGCTTCACTATAGAGGCGCGAGTAGGAACCCAGAAGATATATTTAAGGACGGGGGAATACGACGATGGAACACTCGGCGAGATATTCATAGATATTGCCAAAGAGGGCGCCACTTTAAGATCCCTCATGAACTGCTTTGCAATAGCTGTTTCTTTAGGGTTGCAATATGGGGTTCCGCTTGAAGAATATGTGAAGATGTTCACATTCACAAGGTTTGAGCCATCTGGACCTGTAGATCATCCAAATATAAAGATGGCGACCTCAATTGTTGACTTTATATTCCGCCTCCTCGGGATGGAATACTTGGGCATCACTGAATTTGCGCAGGTAAAACCAAGTGAAGGCGAACTTGCAATAAACAATATAGCGCCCAAAGACGAAGGGAGCGAGGCAAAAGAAAAAGAAGCCGCTGAGATTGAAATAAAGATACCAATTCAATCCGCAAAAACAAAAAATGTTAAAACGACGGTCCCTTCTCAAGATAGAAGCGATGAAGATAGCGATGGTGACAGCATAATAATAGCCAAGCGGGCGTCTAGTTATGTCCAACCAGATGGAAATCTTGGGGTTGAAACAGCGCTCGGAGGTGTCGTTGTAAAGATACCAAAAAGTCAAGCCTCACCTCAAGTAGGCGCAGCGTCCAATTCAAAATACCTAAAGATGATAGGAGGGGATGCGCCACTCTGTAGTCACTGCGGAAATATCACCATCAGAAACGGCAATTGTTATAAATGCCTTAATTGTGGTACATCCATGGGTTGCTCCTGACAGAGATATGGATATCAAAGGGAAAAAGGTCTTCCTCACAGGAGGAACTAGCAAGTTGGGAAGACACCTTGCTTTGGCGCTTGCAAGTCGTGGCGCAGAGGTAGCAATCCACTACAATAAATCCGTTTCAGGGGCCAAGGCGCTAGAAGGAATAGTAACACGACAGGGAGGCAAGGCTATTACCACGGGCGCAGACCTAAGAAACCTTAAGGAGTTAAAGAGGGCCTTTGGTAAGGCATGGGAGAAGCTTTGCGGAATCGATGTCTTGATCAACAATGCCAGCATATTCTTCCCTACACCGCTAGACAAGATAACCAACCTCGTGTGGGATAAATTTTTAGACATCAATCTCAAGGCGCCATTTTATCTCTCGCGCGAATTTGTAACGAGACTTGGTAAGCGCAAGGGAAAGATAATAAACATTGCCGACAGCTACTCGCACCTACCATCCAAGAATTACTTAATCTATGGTATATCCAAGGCCGCGCTAGTTGCCATGACAAGGGGAATGGCAAAGGCATTTGCTCCATCAGTAACGGTAAATGCGGTGTCTCCCGGGCCAATGATAACTGAAGCAGATAATAAAGAGGGTTTTAAAACGGCGCTGGAAGGCGCACTATTGAAGGAAGGTCAAAGGGTGGAGGCATTTGTAAACACAGTCTTATTTTTAATAGAAAATGACTACATAACAGGAGAGGAGATATTTGTAGACGGAGGGAGGGCACTTTGCAGTTCAAGATAAAAAAGTCGTTTACAATTTCATATGCGCACCGACTAAAGGGATACCGCGGCAGATGCGGAAGGATCCACGGTCACACCGCAAATATAGAAGTGGTGTGTGTAGTAAGGCATCTTGGAGAAAATGGAATAGGGATAGATTTTAATGAGATCAAGGAAAAGGTAGGAAGTTGGCTAAACGAAGCATTAGACCATCGCCTTTTACTAGAAAAGACTGACCCCGCTGGTAAAGGACTTAAGGAGATGGGGGAAGATGTGTTCCTTCTTCCATTTCAACCCAGCGCTGAAAACCTCGCAAGGATGATATATAAAAAAGTAAAGGAGATGGGATTCCCAGTGGAGGAGGTGATCTTCTTTGAATCGCCTACCTCAGCCGCATCTTACAAAGACTAAACCAACATCACTCCTTCTTTAAGAGAGATGGAAGGGTTGGAATAGATGAAATGAGACTAGCGTTCAGGAGATAGATGTCCGAGTTATTATCAGCTAACTTCCCGTTAAAGTATCCCCCCTCAACCTTATCCCCAACCACAAGACTCTTTTCCAATCCAAGTGTCGTCCTTACTGTGAGCGTTAAGGTAGGCTTTGAAAATCCTCCATCGCCCTCCGGAGGAAGCGCCCCAAATCTCACTGCCTCTATCCTAGAGATTTTGTCTAGAAAATCCGAAACCCTTCTCTCATCTAACCCTGCTTCTTTTTCGCTCTTCTCTACTGCACCATACCACTTGTCCTTGTCTCTCCTTATATAAAATGATTCGTCACCCTTCTTGACCTCCACTTCCGAAATTGTGTCCGCCGGGATATCCCACACAACCTTATCTCTCCATCCATCTATAGCGAGATTTACATCTACTATACCATCTGTAAAATATACGGCATCTTCCCCTTCTCTCTTTACATAAAATCCGGTGCCCTCGCTCTTTCCAATCTGAAGCGAAGCCGCTCTTTTCTCCCCACTATAAAACACAACGCTTTTAGCAGTGGGACCAAGTTCGAATATGCTATCATCCTTAAGCTTCATGCTCGCAATAGAAACTACTCTAAGCTCGGCAAAGTTCCGTAGAAACTTATCTACACTATCGGCATCCGCCTTGTACTTCTTAAGCTCTAAAGAATACGTCGAGGGGTCTTTTCCCTCCTTGCGAAGCAGCTCTTCCCTCATCTTGGTAAGAAGCCCAGATACATTCCAGCCTCCATCCCCCTTCTCCAACTTCACACCATCTAACAAATAGGAAATCTCTATCTTTGTTATCTCCTGCGGGGCAAAAGTTTTTAAAAGTGGCTCTGGCTTAAAAGCGCCCCTTTCAAAAAGACCAAACTTGTCGGCAACAAGTACAAGCAAAAATACGGAAAAGGATATCAAAAGGATGGCGTACGATCTCTTCATTTGCAATACACCTCCCTAAGTCTACGCATCCTCCTCTTTCTGGATACGAAGATAAAGGCGCCTAACATCAAAACAAGCACAGGCATGGCCAATATGTTCGTATACCTTATAAAGGCGGTCAGGGCCGGCGTGGTCTTTAGTATAGGCCTTGTGGTAACGCCCTTGGAGCGTATCCCGATGAGTGCCTCCTGCATTGAAAGATAATCAATCGCATTTGCAAAAAACACGGCGTTCTCGGGGAACTGATTTACAAAATCATCTGCCACAAACCTAGCATTCGGAACGACAAGGAGACTCCACTTCTTGCTCGTATCTTTGGGCAAGGAAAGCGCTATGAGCGGCAAAGGCTGGACTTCTCTTTCTGGTAATTTTAAAGCGGCCTCGTCAGGCATAAGCGACGAATCCGGCTCCACAGATGCACTCATCGTAGACGTGCTGGCAATAACGGTATTTACTGCATCTGGAACATCTTTAAGGTTTAGGGCAGATGTCCATGGAAGGACAATATCCTCTATTCCAGCGGTAATTGGATTGTCTCGATTCAAGGCCTTCCCAACAACCTTCACCCAATATGGGTAATGTATGTGTATCATCATGTACCCCTGCCTAAAAGAGGCCATTTCGTTGGAGGCATCTACAACAATGCCCCTACCAAGCCCTATTCCATACCGGGAAAGGAGGTCGCCTAGCAGGCTAAACTCCGGCACCTCGGCCTTCATTGTGTTTCCCACATCTACCGCACCAATCAGGAAAATTATCTTCCCGCCGCCCTCAAGGTACTTTGAAAGAACATCGCGCATCCTTTCTTCTATGTCTTTCTTTGCAACCGGCACAACGACAAGGGGAGTAGTATAAGGATCTATGGCCAAATCCTCCCCCTTGATCTCCTTTATGAGATAGCGTTTCCCAACAAACTCCCTTATGAGATCATATGACAAACCATCTCCTCCCACATACCAACCAATGGAAGGCGTCTCCTTGCTAGTGACCTTGAGTATGGCCTGTGTGAGCTCGTATTCCATATTTATGGTAGGTCTAACTACCGGCATCACCTCTCTCTTGTCCCGATATTCAATGCTCATCCCCAGATAGACATCGGTAAGTTCCTGTTTGTCAGCCTTAATCACACTCACCTTAATGGGCAAGATTCCGCGCATGGCAAGTTCCCCTTTAAGCCTTGTGTCCTCCATCGGATCCACTTTCTTAAGCTTTATCTTGCCATGGGAATAAGACATGTATTCAGAAATTACATCCAAGACATCGCGCTCCAACAACTTCAGTTCAGGCGGAAGATCTTTGCTGAAATAAAGGTTGATATTAACAACATCATCCAGGTTTTTTAGGACATCCTTTGTAGAACGAGAAAGGGAAAGCTCCTTGTCCTCTGTAAGATCGAGACGAACAAAGTACTTAGAAGATATATAATTCACTGTAAGAAGTATCAAAAAGAGGCTTGCAGTAAGTGCAAGTGCATCCTTAAACGACGCCCTTACACCCCTCGATTCAACTACCTTAAGGGTGAGCCATAAGAAAAATACTATAACGCTCAAGTAATATATGATATCGCGGCTATCAAGCGCCCCCCTAGACATTGAGCTAAAATGGCTAGACAAGCTGAGGTATTGAAAGAGCGGGACTAGTGAAGCGGGAAGCGCTGCAGTTACAACTCCGCCACCTATAATCAGCAACAAAAATGTCACAACAACGCCTATGATAAATGCCACAACCTGACTCTCTGTAATGGTAGATGCAAAGATCCCTATAGCAAGGTAACTCATCCCAAGGAACACGAGACCTATATAACCGGATGCCACAAGACCTACATCTATATCACCTAAAAGGGCAACAGTAAGTGGAATTGGAAATGTAAGGAAGATGGTAAGTAAGAATAGTAAAAATGCGGCTATGAACTTCGCTAAAACAGCCTGAAGATCGGAGACCGGTTGTGTAAGCAAGAGCTCTATAGTGCCAAGCTTCCTCTCTTCGCTCCACCTCCCCATTGAGATAGAATGGATGAAGAATAGAAAGAACCAAGGCATCAGTATAAGGAGCGGCCGCGTATCTGCCTCGCCTATTACAAAAAATCCCTTAAAGAAGAACCAAGAAGACAAGACAAGGAATGTAATAATAAACACGTAGGCTATCGGGGATAAAAAATAAGATTCAAACTCCCTCTTTGCAATGTAGAATATATTTCTCATGCTACACCACCACCTGTGAGATTTCTAAATACATCCTCCAAAGATACCCCTTCAGGTGAAAGCCGCCGCAGGCTGATACCTTTAGAAACCGCCCATCTAAATATATCCTCACCTCCTTTGTCTACGCCGTGCGGCGCAAGCAAGACCCGAATCCATCCGTCATCCTCTTCTTCCATCTCAATAGTGGAAAAGCCCTCTAAAGATGCCAGGTCTTTCCTTACCTCATCTTTACTTCCCTTCACACTGATGAGATACTCTGACCTTCCGCCCTTCGATGTAAGCTCTGCAAGCGTACCGTCGCCAACCAACTCCCCACTACTGATGATGATGGCGCGATCGCACACGGCCTCCACCTCTTGCATTATGTGTGTGCTAAGTATTACCGTCCTGTTCTCGCCAAGTTTTTGAATAAGTCCTCGTATCTCAATTATCTGATTTGGATCTAATCCTGATGTGGGTTCATCTAAGATGAGTATATCTGGTTCGCCGATGAGCGAAGCAGCAAGACCAACACGCTGGCGATAACCCCTGCTGAGGCCACCTATCTCTCTTCCTACTACTTCATCAAGACCGCATATATCCAATACATCTCGCACCTTCTCCTTAACATTTCTCCTGCCAATCCCCCTAAGTAGGGCGATGTATCTTATGAAGTCTGTGACCTCCATCTCAGGATAAAGAGGGGCGTTTTCGGGGAGATAACCAATCCTCCTCCGCGCGCCTATTAAGTCCTTCTCTATAGGAACGCCGCCGATATAGACACTGCCTGCATCTGCCCTTAAGAAACCTGTGATAATTCTCATGGTGGTGGTCTTGCCAGCACCATTAGGACCTAAAAGACCAACCACTTCGCCCTTTTTGACTTCAAAACTTATCCCTTTTAGGGCGCGCACACCATCAAAAGATTTGTGTAAACCATCTACCTTAATCATGTCGATCGAATTTTAATAAATTAAATGAATGTGTCAATACCGCAATGTCTAGTGACGCATCTTCTATATCTCTCCGGGCTTCCGGTATCTGCGCACTTGAAAATCCACGCCCAGTTCAGAAGCAAGTCTTCTCGCCTCTTCTACATCCACCCCAGGATAGTCAACAACGGTTGCGCGCACGCAAGGAATAAATTCCTTCGCCTTTTTCAAAAAATCTACCACAGCATAAAATGCCTTCTCTCCATACTTAGATGGAGATATGCGCGCATATGTGGCGGCGTTTCCTGCGTTAAGACTCACCGAAATAGAATCCACAAGGCCTTTCAGTTCAGGCAGCACATTTCTCTCATGAACAAGATTTGCAAGCCCGTCTGTATTAAGTCTCACCTTCATCCCTTTTTCCTTTAACCTACGAGCTATCTCTTTCATAAGCTCAAGCCTCATAGTTGGCTCACCAAAGCCGCAAAACACCACTTCCTCATAACCCTCCGGATCTCCAATTGCCCTAAACACATCCTCTACATCCGGTTCCCTCTCCAGTTTGAGATTATACCCTTTTACTTCAAAACTCCCTGTCCGCTTTGGACAAAATACACATGAAGTTGTGCACCTGTTGGTAATATTTAGATAGAGCGATTTTCTAATAGGATAGGCAATCCGCGCCTCAGGCACAAACCCAGGGAGTAGAAATAGCCTTTTTGCGTTGAGCGTGGTGATGCGTTCTACATCGGAAACAGAAAGTTCTTTTAGACAAGCAAGCTCTTCTGCAACATATTTTACATATGCCGGCTCATTTCTCTTTCCCCTAAAGGGCTCTGGTGCAAGATATGGCGAATCTGTCTCAATTACCATCTTTTCAACAGGAAGCATCGAAAGCGCCTCTTTAAGTGAGTGTGCGTTTTTAAAAGTAACAACGCCTGGGACGGAGATATAAAATCCCATATCAATCGCCTCGCGCCCAATCCTCCAACCCCCACTAAAACAATGGAACACACCGCCAACCAAATCCTTCTCAAAATTTCTCAAGATATAGATGGCATCTTCATATGCATCTCTTACATGTATGACGATGGGGAGTTTGAGTGAAGAAGCGAGTTCGAGCTGTGCAAGGAAGACCTTCTTCTGAATATCAGGTGGCGAAATATTTCTGTAGTAATCTAATCCTATTTCTCCTATCGCCACCACACACTTGTTTTTTGCAAGCTCTTTCAAGTTCGAGATCGCCTTCTTAATATCAATAGATATGGCGTCGTGCGGGTGTATACCTATAGCGGCATATATGCCTTCATGTGTAGATGCCAGTTCAACTGCCCTTCTGTTGCCCTCCTCACCCTCCCCTGCACCTACTGTGACAATTGCCTCTACACCACTAGAAAAGGCACGCTGAATAACCTCCTCACAGTCTCTAGAAAACTCTGGAAATGTAAGATGCGCATGTGTATCTATAAGACCCATAAACACTCTGTCCATTAAATCAATGGTCTCACCTGATCTCGTCCTTGAGTGCGCCAAGCATCTCCTCAAGGAGTGCAACCCATTCGCCCTCTCGCCGGCGGCGGGCAAATTCTAGCGCCTTCTTTAAAAAGTCAGCACATTCTTTTATGGCGACCTTCTTTCTCAAGAGCATCTCAACCAGTTTGAAGTCTATATTCTTCACTGTTATAAAATTATCAAAACCGTTTTCATAAGACTTGATGAGCATTGAAATAGCGCGCTTTTCATCCCTCTTTCCCAGATAGGCAAGCCCCATCGTGGTATACGCCTGATGCGCAAACACAGGATTGGAGCCCATCTTATCAAGGATCGCTTTTGCCCTCTTTATGGCGGCATCGTATTCTGCAAACTGATCTATAAGGAGACGCGCCACCACCAGTTTCAAGGCAGGGTCTTCTGGGATACACTGTTCGGCGCGTTTGTAGTGCTTCCACGCCGTCTTCGGATCCCCTTTTAGTTTATACAAGACGCCTAGCGCAGAGTGAAAAAGACCAATCGCCACAGGATCATCAGCACGACTCACATTGAAGGCAAGTAACTTTTCCGCCTCATCGAATTGCCTTTCCTTCATGAGCTCGAAAGCCCTATAACATATCTCAGACGGATTTAAGGGAATCTTTACTTCGTCAGTCATAGCTATTTAAATATACCAATTTCAAAATCTTTTATCAACTATCATCTCCGGAAAGCACCTCTATCATTTTATCATGTATAAGCCCATTTGAGGCAACTATCTCCACACCATATATATCTATCTTGCCGCCACAAAAATCACTCACCCGTCCACCAGCCTCTTCAACCATTATGACACCTGCCGCGATATCCCAAGGGTTCAGGTATAACTCCCAAAATCCATCAAATCTCCCCGCCGCAACATAACAGAGGTCACCTGCGGCCATACCATCGCGCCTTACCGCCCGCGTCTTAAAGAGAAACTTCTCAAAGTGCGAAAGATTGTTTCTAAGCTCACCTTCGTGGATGTTGTAGGCAAAACCTGTGGCCAAGAGTGACCTTATAAGTTCGCTTTCACGAGAGACAGAGATTCTACTGCCGTTCAAAAAGGCGCCGCCTCCCCTCTCGGCGGCAAACAATTCCCCTCTCGGCGGGACATATACAACGCCAAAGACAATCTCACCCTGCCGCTCTATCGCGATAGATGTCCCAAAAAATGGATATCCGTGGTTATAATTTACTGTTGCATCCAAAGGATCTACTATCCACTTGTACTCTCCCCCTCTCCCTACAGCACCGCCTTCTTCGCCCAATATAGCATCCGACGGAAATTCTTTTCTTATCCTCTCCACAATCAGTTCTTCACACTTCTTGTCCACCTCCGTAACAATGTTGACCTTCCCCTTATATTCAACACTATGAGATATTCCAAAACTATCCATTTGGATTTCTCCAGCGAGTCTGGCAAGTTCAACTGCAAGTTCATTTCGATCCATGCTGCCTCCTAATTAAAAAATCCATACCTTGGTAATATATTCAAAGCGCCCGCGCAAGCGTCAAAGCGTCTACAACCCCTGCCCCACTTCTCTTGAGGACCATAGCGCAATTATCCAATGTAGCGCCGCTAGTCGCCACATCGTCTACCAAAAGTATATGCCTACCTTCTACATCGTTTGGAAAGAGATATGGTCTATAGAAGGCGCCTCGCACATTCTCTTTTCTCTTGGCGAGTGAAAGACCAACTTGCGGCGGCGTCCTCCTTTTAGTTACTGCACGCATAAGAAGTGGCTTTCTAAGGCGCTTTGCAACATGCGATGCAATGACCCCCGCAGGATTATATCCGCGCATGAAAAACCTAAATGGGTCGGAAGGAACGGCCACAACGGCATCGATCTCACTAAAATTTGCAAGCAACTCATCTCTTATAAGCAGATCTAGAAGTAGCTCCGCATCCCTCCTCTTTGAATATTTTATCCCCTTTATCAGAGCGGGCACCGGCCCATCATAAGATACGGCCGAAAAGAGCCGCCTATAGTGACGCTTGTTGTAGATATTGAGCTCCCCTTTTAAAAAGGATATGCCATCCGCACACCTCTTGCAAATGGGCAGATCTTCTGCATGGGCGCCGCATGCAACGCAAACTCGATCAAAGAAGGGTGAGGCAGCACCAAACACCACACCCCTAACTAGTTTTCCCAAAAACACTCCTAAAGACGACGCGCCTTGCATCGCCCCAGAGACGCTCAAGCGCATAAAACTCCCTCTTCTGGGGGTGAAAAATATGCACAATGACACTCCCATAATCTACAAGCACCCATTCACCATATTCGTAACCCTCCATACCAATATAGTGTCTTTTTCGCCCCTCCTGATCCTCTATTATCTTATCTGCGATGGTCTGGATGTGGCGACGTGATGTGCCGCTCGTGATGACAAAATAATCGGCAAAGTCGGCTATCTTTGATATATCCAGCACGACTATATCTTCCGCCTTTGCCCCAAAAGCCGCTTCAACGATCTGACGCGCAAGCGTCCTCGGTAGTATCTTCCTCCCCATTAAGTAGCCTCCTTGAGTTCAGTATACATGACTTTTATCAAATTATCTATACCTTCGCGCGAAACCGCCGAAATCCTACACACCCTCTTCCCCATGGCGGCAAACAGCTTCTCTGCTGAATCAGCCGCATCATTTGCCGCGGGGATATCCATCTTCGTAAACACTATTATCTCACGCCTCTCCCCAAGGACGGGATTAAAAAATTTAAGTTCATCCTTGATGGATGTGTATGAGGCAAGCGGATCGCTTTGGACGGCGGGGTCTGAGAGGTCTATGAGATGGGCGAGCAATCGCGTCCGCTCTATGTGTTTTAAAAATGATATACCCAAACCCATTCCCATATGCGCACCCTCTATAAGCCCTGGTATATCGGCAACGGTAAATGAATCGCCTCCTTTGGTAGAAACAACCCCAAGCACAGGGGATTTGGTAGTAAAGGGATAATCCGCAATCTTTGGACGTGCCGCAGATATTGCCGAGATGAGCGTCGACTTGCCCACATTTGGCCTGCCTATCAGGCCTACATCGGCAAGTAGTTTCAGCTCGAGGCGCAGCCTTATCTTCTCGCCCGCCTTCCCCGCCTCCGCCCTGCGTGGCGCCTGTACGGTCGGGGTTGCAAAGTGCATATTGCCCCTTCCGCCCTTGCCGCCCCTTGCAACCAGCACCTTGTCGCCACCATCTACCAAATCAGCAATAAGCTCGCCGCTCTCATCGTTATACAGCATTGTACCACATGGAACCTTGATTATTACATCCTCCCCCTTGGCGCCGTTCATCTGCTTTCCCTTCCCGTGCTCACCCCTCCCCGCCTTGAAATGGCGCCTATATCTAAAATCCAAGAGCGTCTTTAGGCCGCTATCCGCCACTACATATACACTTCCGCCATCTCCTCCATCGCCACCATCTGGCCCACCCTTTGGCACATACTTCTCCCTCCTGAAGCTTACGCATCCATTGCCGCCAGCGCCGGCTTCCACCTCTATGACTGCCTCATCTATAAATCTCATACGACATACCTAATGGAGGAAGGGTTTGAAACCCTTTGGAGCCCAGGGATACAGAACTACAGATAAAAAGAAAATAGACATTATGAACCATTATGAAGCAATCGGTTCGATGCTTACGAATGTCTTTCCAGCCCTTGTATCAAACACAACCTTGCCGGGTATCTTGGCAAAGAGCGTGTGGTCTCGACCAGTGCCTACATTTATCCCAGCATGGAACTTTGTCCCACACTGACGGACTATGATCTCACCGCCCTTTACAATCTGACCCGCATAGCGCTTCACGCCACGCCGCTGCCCTTGCGAATCGCGACTATTTCTAGATGATCCACCTGCCTTCTTGTGTGCCATACACGCCCCCTATGGCTGATTTATAGAGACTACCTTCACAGTAGTAAGGTATTGTCTGTGCCCCTTCCTCACCTCATAACCCTTACGCCGCTTCTTTTTATAGACTACTAGCTTCTTCCCTCTCCCCTGCTTCTCTATCTCCACCTCTACGTATGCGCCCTCGATATATGGGCGTCCTACCATCAGCGCCTCGCCGCCTATCAGGAGGACCTTGTCTAGTTTAATCCGGTCTCCCCTTTCCCCTTCCTTCTTCTCGATCTCCAGCCTATCATCTTCCTTTACGAGATACTGCTTTCCACCTGTCTCTATCACAGCCCACATACAGAAACCTCCTTATACCTGAATATCCAAAGATACTCTCAAGAAAAGACTAGATGCTGGTATCTACCCAAATAGAGGAACGATGTCAATAAAAACATAATACTTACAGCACAACTGTAAATATCCTGAAATATCCTGCTCCGATTGCCCTAGCGCCGACCTTGCCTATGGCAGTAGTGTACGCACCGCCTCGTGTATCTCCCTCCCATCCCTGTGTCCTGAACCAAAGGATAGCGCGCCTATCCTCTCCATACCAGAATACCAGACCTCCTTTTTTCTACCCTACATCAAACTTCGGGAATGTATCTGAATTTGCCTGTATTAATAGCACGTGTGTCTCTCTATCTACAAAAATTATCTTTGACGACCCATATCTCCAAACCGCAGTGATCGACGCGCTAAAACAAGACAGCTCATTCGATGGTACAAAAGGCTATGTGACAGTAGGTGAATGCCAGAAGCTTACTGGACTGAATGCATTTAATAAGGGGATAACTTCAATCAAGGGGATAGAGTATTGTACGGGACTTGAATGGTTGTATCTTGGCGGCAACCAAATCACAGATATATCTCCCCTATTAGGTCTTAAGAATCTAACATGGTTGTTCCTCGCCAGCACTGGAATTAATGATGGCAACATATCTAATAATGTTGTCCCTGTGCTAAAGCAGTTATCAAATTTGACAGCGCTGGATTTGAGCCATAACAACATCAAAGATATATCTGCCTTAAAAGAGCTTATAAATCTGAGAAGGCTGAATCTTAGCTACAACAATATTGTCGATATATCCGCCTTAGAATACCTTACAAATCTGACACTGCTAGATCTTGGCTACAACAAGATCGAAAATATATCTGCCTTAATAAGCAATACCGGATTAGACAGCAATGCTACTGTTTGGTTAACAGGAAACTTCAATATCACACAGGAGCAGATCAATGACCTTAGAAAAAAAGGTGTAACGGTTTGTTATAATGACACGTGTTCTACTGATCAAACACCAACAAACTCACCGTACCCATGGATTAATGGCTTAATAACAAAAAGCATGCAACACATACCTACTTTGAAGAAGGTAAAAACCCTTTTGAAAATCCAGTGATCGAGTCACTAAAGCTACAAGACAGTTCTTTCGATTATACAAAAGACTATGTGACAGTGGGTGAATGCCAGAAGCTTACCCAACTGGGTGCACATAACAGGGAAATAACTTCAATCAAGGGGATAGAATATTGTACTGGACTTAAACAGCTGAATCTTAACAACAACCAAATCGAGGATATATCTCCTCTATCAAAGCTTACAAAGCTGAGATGACTGCATCTTGGCTACAACAAGATCGAAGATATATCGCCATTAATAAACAATATCGGATTAGGCCAGGGCGATACGGTCTGGTTAGCAGGAAACCCCATTGTGAATAAAGACCCAAAGGGACAGATCCAACTCCTTAAAAGCAAAGGTGTGACTGTTTATACCGAGTAGTCCTTTACCCAACATCATCCACTCCTAGCGGGCATATAATCCATGTCCCCCTAGGGGTCTATCTAGATGCATCAAAAAACTAAAGAAGAAGTAAAGTCTTTTGAGGAAAGGTGTCTTAGGTCTTAACGCCGTGGTCATCTTGAGTCGCCTTTATATATTTATTGACTGTCGGTATAGGTTTGGGTAGCCTGAGGGCAATCAGCATCCGGGGTTGTATCTAAATATGACCAAAACAAGGCGCACTGCATTCTCTTTGTTTTCAGGCCTCCTCCTCGTGGGCGTAGTCTTTTACCTCCTCTCCCACAGGGACGCGCGGCGCGAACGCGTATTCTACCCGATAGCCAACATACCATGCAGGGTGGTGATATACGGCGCAGACGAGCGCCTATTCGATGAGATTGCAAAGGTGGCGGAAGAAAGGGTACGGGAGTTGGAGAGGATATTCAATCCAAACAGGGAGGAAAGTGAGGTCTCTTGTCTAAACAGGGGGCATTCTGGGGAGTGGCATACAGTTGGGCGGGAATTACAAGGACTCACCTCCAAGGCGCTCGAGTGGTATGGAAAGACCGGGGGCGCCTTTGATATAACCGTACTCCCCCTCATAAGGCTATGGGAGGCAGCCTCAAAGGAAGGACGGCTCCCAACATCAGAAGAACTTAAAGAAACACTTGAAAAAGTCGGCGCATCTAGCCTTATTATATCGGAAAAACGCGGCATAATGTTCCAAAAGGATGGGATGGAGATCACCTTTGGCGGCATCGCAAAGGGATATATAGCAGACGAACTTGGGAGGTTGATAGAAGGATACGGCGTCCACAAGTATATCGCAGGGTGCGGCGGCGATCTCATCATGAAGGGAAAGAGGTCGTTTAGGGTGGGGGTACAAGACCCCAAAAGAAGCAGGGGCGAGCTCATGGCCGTACTCGAGATGCCAGAGGGCGCAGTCTCCACCAGCGGCAATTATGAAAGATTTTATGAGATAGGCGGAAAGAGGTATTCACATATCATAGACCCAAAGAGCGGCATGCCGGTTGAAAACGGCATCATCAGCGTAACCATCCTTGGCAAGGACCCAATAGGTGCCGACGCCTTGGCTACAGGCATAACAGTCCTCGGCGTAGAGGATGGAGTGGAGTTGCTAAAAAAAATGCCCGCCTTTATGGGGATCATCGTAAAAGAGGAGGGCAAGGACCTAAAGATATACTATTCAAAAGGGCTTGAGGGGCTCATCACATATAATGATATGTGGAACGATGTAGATAAGCTTCCATTCTAAGATCCAATCATCCCTTTATAACTCCTAGCGGCCTAATCCTTGCCACCTTCTTGCTGATTCCAATCTTGCTACATACATCTACTACATGGGTCACATCCTTGTAGGCAGACGGCATCTCTTCGACTATCGTAGCCATAGAGGCGCCGATTGCCACGATGCCCTTTCGCTCCAGCTCCGATATAACATCCTGACTCCGGGCGGAGCGCTTCGCCTCTCCCCTACTCATAAGCCTCCCAGCACCATGGCATGTCGAGCCAAAAGATCTTACCAGCGACTCGGCGGTACCAACTAGGACATACGAATACCTCCCCATATCGCCTGGTATCAAGACAGGCTGGCCAGGAAATGCGCGGGTAGCGCCTTTACGGTGCACAAGCACCCTTTTCTTCACCCCTCCTATCTCATACTCCTCGAACTTGGCCGTGTTGTGACTCACATCGTAGACCAAGGCCGCACCAAGCGCCCGAGGAGAGATGGAGAGAAACTTAAGCATAGTCTCTATGGCGAAATGGGATATCATCTGTCTGTTGGCCATCGCGAAATTCGCAGCGGCAGCCATTGCGGCGAGATAACTCCTCCCCTCCTTCGAGTTGATGGGCGCGCATGCAAGTTGCTTATCACGGAGCCGGATTCCATACCTCTTAGACGCCTCGAGCATCTTTGGTATATAATCTGTACACACCTGATGCCCCAGGCCTCTGGATCCGGTGTGGATAAATATAGTCACCTCTCTCTCAAAGAGCCCAAGATCGTCTGCGGCCTCCTTGTCGTATACCTCATCTACAAAACCGACTTCCAAAAAGTGATTGCCAGAACCGAGCGTGCCTAATTGCTCCATCCCGCGTTCAAGCGCCCTCTTTGAAACGTATGAGGGGTCTGCGCCCTCAAATGTCCCACCGTCCTCTATACGGAGAAGGTCAGAGGCATCCCCAAAACCCCTCTCTACCGCCCACCTGGCGCCTAGTTCTAAGACCTTCTTCTCATCCGACTCCGAAAGCCTAAAATCCCTCCTTGAGGAACCTACACCAGTTGGGACATTCCTAAACAAGGCGTGCATCAGGTCCGAAACCCTTTCCTTGATATCTTCGTATAGGAGCCCTGTCTTGATTAACCGCACCCCGCAACTTATATCATATCCAACTCCGCCTGGCGAAACCACGCCCTCATCTACATCAAAGGCTGCAACGCCGCCTATAGGAAACCCGTATCCCCAGTGGATATCTGGCATTGCATAGGAAGCGACTTGGATGCCAGGGAGGGTGGCTACATTTGCTACCTGCGCGAGCGACTCGTCGCCCTTTATGGCACCCAACATGCGCTCAGATGCAAATACGATTCCGCTAACCAACATCTCGCCTTCGCGAGGCACCCTCCAGATATAGTCGCTAACTTTTTCAAGCCTTACATCCATAGAAAACCCCTAAGAAGACCTGCTAAATGGAAATTATATATCAAACACAACCCTAGCAGAAAATACACCATCTTCCTCCTTCACCTCAAGTCCATGGTATGTCACCCCTTTGATGTAGCATCTAACGGGGATTTTACCGATCGGCGCCACACGAACGCTGGAAGAAAGGGAGTCTTTTGAAACCTTCAAGTCCATAACCTCAGGGCGGACGTGCCTCACCTCTATGAGATAAAGCAACTCCTCTAACCACTTCACCAAAAGTCCTTCAAGTGATGAAGCGTTTATATCTATCTTCACATCTTCAAAGCTTCGAGCTCCGCCGCCAACGGATGTATGCTCCTCGCATGGCAGACGCTCGCCAAATACAAGAGAAAGCATCCCAGCTGCGGCATCCAAGAAGAGGGAATTAAGATCCCCCGCCGTTATGCAAAGACCTATATCCGCTGTATGGTCTATCTCCTGGTACGGAGACATATTGGTCTTATATCCAATCGTAGCCTACGATATCGCCAGGTGCGAAGAAAAATTCGACCTCGAATCTTGCCGTGTCCGATCCATCAGAACCGTGTACGGCGTTACATTGTATATCTGTACCAAAATCCCTTCTTATCGTCCCTTCCCTCGCCTCCTCTGGATTAGTGGCGCCCATGACATCCCGCCATCTCGAGATGGCATCCTCTCCCTCTAACACCATCAAGACAGACGGACCAGAGGTCATAAACTTCACAAGGTCGTTAAAAAACGGTTTGTCCTTGTGGACATGATAAAACCCCTCGGCCTGCTCCTTGGTGAGACATAACATCTTCATCCCGACTATCTTTAAGTTTGCCTCATCGATCCTCTTTATTATCTCACCAATGATACCCTTTTGAACAGCGTCAGGCTTGATGATTGCAAGCGTCCTCTGTACCGGCATATACTCTCCTTTCAACTATTAGTTAAAACTAGAAACACCAACCCTACCAACTCTCACAAAACACTCTTAAGTGTCAAGCCTATTGTGGCGGGATTATCCACTACAGTGATACCGGCGGATTTGAGCGCCTCCACCTTCTCTGCAGCACCCCCCTTTCCCCCAGATATGATCGCCCCTGCATGTCCCATCCTCTTTCCCTCTGGCGCAGACATCCCGGCAATAAAGGCGACGACCGGCTTCTTCATCTCCCTCCTATAAAACTCGGCCGCCTCTTCCTCCGCGGTACCACCTATCTCGCCTATCATAACAACCGCATCCGTGTAAGGATCGCGCTCGAAGGCCTGAAGGGCATCCACAAAGCTAGTCCCTACAACAGGATCACCGCCTATGCCAAGGCATGTGGACTCTCCAATGCCAAGCTTTGTCAGCTGATACACCGCCTCGTATGTAAGCGTACCGCTCCTAGAGACCACGCCAACACAACCCTTTTTATGTATATACCCCGGCATTATACCCATCCTGCACTCAGACGGCGTTATGATACCTGGGGAGTTTGGCCCTATAAGACGGGTCTTCTTCCCTTTTAGATATCCCTTTATCCTCACCATATCCAACACAGGTATCCCTTCTGTGATGCAAACGACTATCTCCATCTCGGCATCTATAGCCTCCTTAAGCGCCGACCAACAAAACTGTGCAGGGACAAATATAATAGACGCATTGGCACCGGTAGCCTCCCTTGCCTCTTGAACAGTATCAAAGATGGGCACGCCATGGATGCTCTCCCCTCCCTTTCCTGGCGTAACCCCTGCTACAATCTTCGTCCCGTACTCAATCGACCTTAGGGTATGGAAAGATCCGGCCTTCCCCGTAATTCCCTGAACACACACCCTTGTCTTGTCCCCAACCCAAATCCCCATGCCTACTCCTTCTTGGAGAGCTCCACTGCAAGCCTTGCGGCGTCATCCAATGTCTCTTTAAAGAATATGTTGAGCCGAGAGTCTTCTAACAATCTCCTTCCCTCCTCTACATTTGTCCCTTCCAGCCTCACCACCAGCGGAATATCTATCTTAAGATCGGATGCCGCATCTCTTATCCCTGACGCAATCAGATCACATTTGACTATACCGCCAAATATGTTTACAAATATGACCTTTACATTTGGATCGGTAAGGATAAGTCCAAAGGCCTCTCTTACGCTCTCCCTTGTGGCAGTCCCTCCCACATCCAGAAAATTCGCTGGCCTGCCGCCATGGAGTTTTATAATGTCCATCGTGGCCATCGCAAGCCCAGCGCCATTCACCATGCAACCTATGTTACCCCCTATGCTCACATAACTCAAACCGCACTTCTTTGCCGCCATCTCACGAGGGTCCTCCTCGTCCGGATCAACAAATTCGAGGAATTCCTTGTGCCTAAAGAGGGCATTGTCATCTATGACCAGTTTGGCATCGAGGGCTATGAGCCCGTTTTGCGTGACCGCGAGTGGATTGATCTCTACAAGCGAGGCATCGGTCTCTACATAGAGGCGGCAAAGTGATGCTGCTATGGCAGCAAAGTTCGCTCCAAGCAAATGACTGAGCCCAAACTTGTTCCACAACTCCAGAAAGGTGTCATCCTTGGGAGGCGCGTCCGGATCCAGATCCACCTTAAATATCTTCTCCGGAGAGTTTTTGGCCACTGCCTCTATATCCATACCACCCGATGGCGAGGCGATGAACTTAAAGATACCCTCGCTCCTTGCAAGGGCAATCCCAACGTAAAGTTCGTGTGCTATCTCCTTGGCTTCCTCCACAAGCACCTTTCTTACCACCCTTGCCTCACCACCAGTTTGATAGGTGGAGAGTTGCATACCAAGTATCTTGGACGAGACCTCAAAAATCTCCTCAAAAGTATCTGCTCGCTTGATGGCGCCCGCCTTTCCCCTTCCACCAGCGTGAACCTGCGCCTTTACAACAACAGGTAGACTTAGCTCCCTAGCCACCTCCACAGCCTCGCGCGGGGAAGAGGCGACCCTTCCATTCGGCACAGGTATTCCAAACCTCCATAATATCTCTTTGGCCTGATACTCATGTAGTTTCATTGCATCACCTATATTGCCATCTACTCGGTAAGAAGCCTCTTTATAGCCCTCACTGTTGTCGCCCAACCCAGGCTTGCAATCGCATCGGTCAATGGGATGTTTTTGGGACACACCTCAACGCAGTTCTGGGCATTGCCACACTCACTAATGCCGCCAACCCCCATAATTGCATCCAGCCGCTCGTCTTTGTCCTTTTTTCCAAGCGGAAGCATGTTGAATAGATAAACCTGTCCCAGGGCATGGGCGCCGATAAAAGGAGACCTTGCGTTATATTGCGGACAAGCCTCGACGCAACAACCGCATGTCATACATCTAGAAAAGGCATATGCTATCTTCCGCTCTTTTTCATTAAAAAATGGACCAGGACCTAGGTCAAAATAGCCATCGTTCTCCACCCAAGCCCTTACCCTCTTTAGGGCATCAAACATCTTCGTCCTGTCCACCCACAGATCCCGTATCACTGGAAATTTGCTGAGCGGTTCAAGTACAATCTTATCGCCAAGTGTGTCAATAAGCGCCGCGCAGGCCTGCCTTGGCCTTCCGTTGATAAGCATTGTACATGCGCCACATATTTCTTCTAGACAACTTTCGTCCCAGACAGGAGGAGTGGTCTTTTTACCATCCACAGTGACAGGATTTTTCCTTATCTCCTTGAGGGCGCCAATCACATTCATCCCCTCGGTAACACGTACTTCAAACTCCTCCCAATACGGCATCGAGTGGGGATCTTTTTGCCTCTTGATCCTAATCAGAACCTTCCTCATAACAATATTACTCCTTCAAAGGCTCATCCAAAATATCAGCGATAGTCCCTCTTTGTAGGCGGCATATAACTCATCTCCACATCTTCATACTCAAACTTCGGCGCATCGGGAGCAAATCTTACCTTCGTTATCTTTGCCCAATTCGCATCATCCCTCTCGGGAAACTCCGGCTTGTAATGGGCACCCCTGCTTTCATTCCTGAGCAATGCCGCTGCCGCAATCGCATGCGCAAGTTCCAGCATGTTATACAAATCTTTCTTGAAGATGAGTTCTTGATTCCCCCATCTGGAACCATCTGATGTGCCACACTTCTTGAACCTCTCCTTTAATTCAAGGATCTTAGTGATTGCGCTGCTAAGCTCATCGTTTTTTCTAACTATTCCAACCTTGTCGCACATGACATCATTCAACTCGTGGTGTAGCGCGTAGACATTTTCATCTCCGCTTGCAGCGGCCAACAACTTAAATTGCTCATTCTGCCTCTTTAGTTCATCGTCAAACCATTTCTTGTCTGTGTTTTGGTCCTTTCCCTTTATATATTCTACAACCCTAGAGCCGGCCTCAAAACCGCTAAAGCTTGCAGATAAGAGCGAATTTGCACCTAATCTATTTGCGCCATGATAAAGATAATCGCATTCGCCTGCCGCAAAGACACCCTCTATTGTGGTCATGTGATTTTCGTCTACCCAAAGTCCTCCCATAGAATAGTGGGCGGCGGGGAAGACCTTCATAGGAACTTCACGTGGATCCTCGCCCATAAACCGCTCGTACTTCTCAAGGACGCCCCCAAGTCTCTCATCCAATCTCTTTCTATCTATATGAGTGACATCAAGGTATACTGCATCCTTTCCATCTATTCCAAGCCCCATCTCGCGCACCACCTTATATATGGCGCGGGCGGCGATATCTCGCGGCACCAAATTTCCATATGAGGGATACCATTCCTCCAGAAAATACCACGGCTTCCCATTTCTATATGTCCATATCCTACCACCCTCCCCTCGCACCGCCTCAGATATAAGCCTCATCTTGTCTATATTCGGTATAGTTGTGGGATGAAATTGGACAAACTCTGGATTGGCAAATGTAGCCCCCTGCTGATACAAACTAGATGCAGCAGAGCCGTTGCAGTGGGTGGAGGCAGTGCATCTGCCGTAGATATGACCGTACCCGCCGGTGCATATAATAACTGCCGCCGCGGGAAATGCCCTCAACTCCATCGTCTTCATGTCCATAGCAATAATGCCTATTCCTCTACCAGAGCCATCCCTCACAACGGACTGAAAACTCCAAAATTCATGTTTGGTCACCAAACCAAGCGCTTCGTATTTCCTTATCTGCTCGTCCAGCGCATACATGAGCTGTTGGCCTGTGGTTGCACCTGCAAATGCCGTCCTCCTCTTCTTCACGCCGCCAAACAACCTGAGGTCTATCCTTCCTTCAGGGGTGCGGCTAAAAGTAACTCCCATCCTGTCATACATGTATATGATTGAAGGGGCGGCATTGCAGAGCTTGACGATCGGTTTTTGATGGGCAAGAAAATCTCCGCCAACTATAGTGTCCCTTATATGCTCATCTATAGAATCCCCTTCGCCCTTTGTATTTAGCGCCGCATTTATTCCTCCTTCTGCGCAGACCGTATGCGAGCGCTTTACTCTGACCACTGAAAATATCTTAACCGGTATCCCCTTCTCCACCACCTTCAAAGCGGCCATAAGGCCTGAGATACCGCCGCCAACTACGATGACACCGCGTTCAGACATATATCACCTCGAAAATGTCCTCATGATGAATATACCCCAAGCACCCATCACCACGAATAGAGCAAGAGACAAGACCATCGCTATCCTTTGGGAACGCCTAGATACAGTGATGCCCCACGTAATAAGGGCGCTAGAAATCCCATTGGATAAGTGATAGGCGGCAGAGAGTATCCCCACCGCGTAAAACCACTTTGCCCATGTGGGGGCAAATATCCTCTGCATATCGCTAAATGTTATCTCTCTCCCCTCTAGGGCTGTAGATATCCTGGTACTCCAGACGTGCACGATAATAAATATAAACATGAGCACGCCGGTCACGCGTTGGAAGAAGTAGAGCCAGTTTCTTGCATAGCTGTATGTTACAAAATTGTTCGAACCCATATATGTTATGATGAGCCCAAGGACGGCATGGAAGATAAGCGGCAGGAAGATAAACCCAACCTCAATAAAGATGAGTATTGGTATAGATTGTAGGGTGGAAACTAGTTTGTTAAACGACTCTGCCCCCTTAAAGGCATAGGAATTTGAGAAGAAGTGCTCCATAAGAAAAAGGCCCAAGGGTATAATCCCTGTAAGAGAATGGAGTCTCTTTATAAAGAAGTATGTATGTGCCGACTGTATCTTCATATCATCCCAAAATCTTTAAGACTAGGAAAGCATACAAATTTATAGGCACAATTGCAAGAATTTCATGCTAACCTTTAATCTCAGACCCAAGCCTTTCTCTGGTATTCTTCTCCGCTATATACAGCGCCTCGCTGAAAGACGGAACACCATCCCTCCTCACAAAATAAAATCCGCAGCCCATCGGAACCCTTGGTCTCCCATACACGCCCACCTTCGGATATTCCCTGCAAAGCCTCGGGCGAAAATGATATATCTTGCACCTCCCATCCTCTTTTAAAAAGCGGCACCTATAAACAAGCATGTTATCATCCAGTCCCTCATAGATAAATCCATAGCGGAACGAGTGCCATCTTATTAACAACCTGACTATGCGTGGGAAGCGATTCAAAAATCTTGGATAAGATATACCAACCAGTCTGCAACACTTTCCGCACTTGATACAACTCCCCTTTCTTATATACTCTGTCTTCTTATGATAACCGACAAACCAATCTGCAAGCCGCTCCATATAATGGACAAAGAGCCCGACCACAAGAAACATGCCCCTTACAAAGACCTTTAATGTCGAAGATAAAATCTGCATAAGGTCATGGGTATAGTGACAACAGAAGCCTTCCCAAGTCAATAAGATAAACCTCCTTTACTCTCACCATAATATGTAACCACAAATCCTCTAAACGACTTGATATCCGCCTCAAACGCAATGTATAATTTGAGGATGAATCTAAAACTCTTGCTCACCAAGATAGAATACCTATTTCTCCGCCCCATCCTCGGCAAAGAGGTGCTAGGCGAGTCGTGCGATATATATGGATCGCGCATGCTTTACAAAAAGAACCTTCTCCATCGCTTGATATTCAAGTGGTTCTATAAAAGGGTAAGTGTCGACGAATCCATCAAAGAGATAAAGGAATCTATTGAATGGGGTGTGCCGATCTATGTTTCAACCGGCATAGGTCAGGTGGAATACAACTCGCTAAACCATATCTTTATCAATGAAGGACTGCCGCTTGCGTGGTACACAAACGGCATAAGCTCACGATTCTGGATGCCATGTAAATTAGCTAGGGCATCCAAGCTTGCAAGGCTAAAAGAACGGATGAACCATGGCGGCAACCTCCCGCATCCTGTAAGCTCCGGCTACATAGAAAA
>Ga0078972_1007401_pt1 | contig 24428 bp, 26 predicted proteins | sample YelNatPaOPGAMG01_FD_67568 | JGI IMG/M metagenome (GOLD analysis project Ga0078972, IMG submission 67568) | Hot spring thermophilic microbial communities from Obsidian Pool, Yellowstone National Park, USA - OP-RAMG-01 (SPADES assembly) (version 2) | ecosystem: Environmental > Aquatic > Thermal...
TCAACCAACCAAAAGGCCAGGAACGTCATACGTAGAGCCTATGGATACAGGAACCAGGACTTCAAGAAGCTTAAGATCATTCAAGCTTGCACCCCATGGATGAACAAGTTCGAGCCCTGGAGCCACTACCCATAGTTTGTCGTCATGTGCCACTTTTTTTTAGACCGGGCAGTCGCTACGAAAAGGTAATGTTATTATTTTATAGGCCCTAAGGGGAGAAAATCCTCCCAGGGGAGGCTTGCGATGTCTTCGAACATGGTGGGCTGTTTTTTTTTAAACCGTGAAGACATAATCGGCTTTTTTGTCTTCGACGAGGGACCGGGCCATTTCCGTTTGGGTATGCAGGATATCGGCGATCACGATCTGACCCTCGATCTCGGAGCGGGGCGAGATCGGAAGGATCAATAAGTAACCGTTGTCAAAGACTGTGGGGGATTTTCGGGACGGATGTTACTTGAGAAACTTCTCGAGGGTCAGAAGAAGACCCAGCCCAGCAGACAGCATCAACCCGAAACGCAGCGTCATACGGGTTTCCATCTCCCGAGCCTCTCTTCTTGATGTGTTAATCTCCTCCTTGAGTTCGCTCCGGAGGGAATGAATTTCTTCCTTGAGTTCGCTCCGGAGGGAATGAATTTCTTCCTTGAGTTCGCTCCGGAGGGAATGAATGTCTTCCTTGAGTTCCGAGCGAAACGCCTCGATCTTTCTGTCGAGGGAATGAATGTCTTCCTTGAGTTCTGAGCGAAACGCCTCGATCTTTCTGTCGAGGGAATGAATGTCTTCCTTGAGTTCGCTCCGGAGGGTATCTGTCTGCTTTTCCTGAAGATGAAATTCGTCCTTGACGCGTCCCTCGAACTCCTGGATGTCAATCTTTGTCAGTGTGCCGCCGCGCATGGCAAAGAGGAGGGCATCGGCATGGGCTTCCGCCTGTTCGGAGGAGAACCCTCCCATCTGGAGTCTGCGAACATAGGCATGCGTATCGAAGAGGACGGTATCCAAAGAAAAAGCTCCTTTAATGTGCCTTTTTCGATCTGTGAAGAACATCATCGAGAGAATATCATGATCTGATACGGGGGGCAAGAATCCCCATTGTGAGATTGTGAGTGGGTATTCAGTCTTGGACAGCAGGGCCAACGCTTTTGCGGTCAGCCAACGCGTACGCCGACTTTCTTTGAAGAGAGCCAGGGAGAAGATTTGTCCTGTGCTCCCGAAGTGTGTTTTGACGCTCAATCGGAGCATTTTTGCATTTTTTTCCCGACCCACATTATAATATTTTCATTGCGATCTGCCACAAGGCGCGTGCCCGCAAAGAAGGCACCGAGGAACGGCACTGTCCGACAGACAAAGCCTCCTGCGATCCCGATCAAGACGCAAAGGTTCAAGGGCCTTTGCGCCTTTACGGCGAATGAGGAGCTTTCGACCGTGAGCCCGGCCTCCCCCGCGACTGCCTCGGTTTAAGGGGGAAGAGCTCATCTTTTGATCGATTTTCTGTACGATTAGGGTGACTGTGGCGAATTGCGCCATCCCGATTTCGCATCTCGTCCGTCCCGATCCCGAAAGGAACCCATGTCCGGCCATTCCAAGTGGGCAACAACAAAGCACAAGAAGGCGCTTATTGACTCGAAGCGGGGCAAGATTTTTACCCGCCTTTCAAAGGAAATCTCCATCGCTGCCCGTATCGGGGGAGGCGACCCGGACGGCAATCCCCGTCTCCGGACCGCCATCCTTAAGGCCCGGGAAGAGAACATGCCCATGGACAACATCAAGAAGGCCATCCAGAAGGGAACGGGCGAAATCCCCGGCGCGGTCTACGAGGAGCTCCAGTACGAGGGCCACGGGCCGAAGGGCGTTGCGATTCTTCTCAAGGTGACCACCGACAACAAGAACCGGACGATCCCCGAGATCCGGTCCCTCTTTTCAAAAAACGGAGGGGCTCTGGGGGAAAACGGTTGTGTCGCCTGGATGTTCGACCAGAAGGGGATCATCACGACACCGGCTTCGAAGGTGACGGAAGACCGGATCATGGAGATCGCCATCAACGCGGGGGCCGAGGACGTGCGCCTCGAAGAGGACGTCTTCGAGATCACCACCGCGCCCGCGGACTTTTCTGCCGTCTGCGATGCGATGCGGGCGGCGGGGCTTGTCCTGCCCTATGCCGAGATCACGATGATCCCCCAGACGACCGTCCCCCTCGAAGGAAAGGACGCCCAGGCCATGGTGCGCCTCATGGAGGCTCTCGAGGACCACGATGACGTCCAGCATGTCTGGGCGAACTTCGATATCTCGGGAGAGGTCCTCGAATCCCTCTCCCAGAACGGCTAGTCCCTTATGGCCTCTTCAGACAACTCCGGCGGCATCTCTCACCTGCGTCAGCAGATCGATGCGATCGACCTTCAGATCGTCTCCCTTCTCCAGGAACGGGCCCGGGTTGCGCACGAGGTGGGAGTCTACAAAAAGGAGCGGGGGCTTCCCTTCCATGTCATCTCCCGCGAGCAGGAGATCTTCGACCGGCTCGACAAAATCGACATCGCCCCCTTTCCCCGCCCGGTCCTCAAGCATATCTTCCGGGAGATCCTTTCCGCCTGCCTCTCCCTCGAGGAGCCGCTTGCGGTCGCCTACCTCGGTCCCCCGGCCTCCTATACACACCAGGCCTCCCTCAAGTTCTTCGGCACCTCGACGCGCCACCTGTCGATGTCGACCGTCCGGGAGGTCTTCTTGTGCGTGGAGAGGAAGGAGGCGGCCTATGGCGTCGTCCCCATCGAGAACTCCACTGAGGGCATGGTGAACTACACCCTCGACACCCTTGTCGAGACCGATCTCAGGATCAACGGGGAGGTCGTTCTTCCCATCCACCACTGCCTTCTCTCCCGGTCGGGTGGGATCGATCAGATCACAAAGATCTTTGCCCATCCCCAGTCGCTCGCCCAGTGCCGGGGATTCCTCTCGAACCACCTGCCCCACGTTCCCACCATCGAGACGACGAGCAACACCCGGGCGGTGGAGCTCGCTTTGCAGGACGAGGCCCATGCCGCGGCGATCGCAGGCGAGATGGCGGCCGAGGTCTACAATATCCCGATTCTTCGCCGCCATATCGAAGACCAGCAGGACAACCAGACGCGCTTTCTCGTCATCGGAGAGGGGGTTCCCGGGCCGACATCTCTCGACCAGACCTCGATCATGGTCTCGGTAATAGACCGGGTGGGGGCCCTCTCGGCGATCCTTCAGCTCATCGCCTCCCACCAGATCAACCTGACCCGCCTCGAGAGCCGTCCCTCCCGCAAGAAGGCCTGGGACTACATCTTCTTCATGGATCTGGCCGGCCATCAGAAGGATCTCCCGATCCAGAACCTTCTGAAAAAATTACAGGACCTCTGCCCTTATGTTAAGCTTTTGGGATCGTACCCCGTCTCCGAAGAAAAGAGAAAGTTGGGATAGGGACCGGACCTCCCATTCCTTCCCCACCCACCGGGAAGCTCCGGAGCTTCCGGCTTCCTGCATATAACAATCCAAGGAGATTTTTATGATTATCGTCTTAAAGCCCGACGCCACGCCGGGGGATCTCGAGCACCTCTCCGAAACACTGAAGGCCAAGGGACTCTCGGTCAATATCTCCCGCGGCAAGGAGCGGACCGTCGTGGGGGCGATCGGAGACGAGCGCGTTCTGGCCGACCTTCCCCTGGGAGCCTATCCGGGAGTCGAGTCGGTCCACAAGATTCTCCAGCCCTTCAAGCTCGTGAGCCGGGAGTTCCGGAAGAACGATACCGTCATCACCTTTTCCAACGGGGTGACCATCGGAGGTCCCGAGATCCAGGTTATGGCCGGCCCCTGCGCGGTGGAGTCGGAGGAGCAGCTTCTCTACGTGGCCGAGCGGGTCAAGAAGGCGGGCGCCAAGATCCTTCGCGGGGGCGCCTTCAAGCCCCGGACCTCTCCCTACACCTTCCAGGGACTCGGGGAGGAAGGCCTCGTCCATCTCTCCAAGGCCCGGGAGAAGACCGGCCTTCTTGTCATCACCGAGCTCATGGACCCGCGAGATCTTCCGGCGATGATGGAGCACACCGACATCATCCAGATCGGGGCCCGCAACATGCAGAACTTCCGCCTCCTCTTCGATGTGGGCGAGGTCAACAAGCCCGTTCTTCTCAAGCGGGGTCTCTCTGCGACCATCAAGGAGTTTCTCATGGCGGCCGAGTATATCGCCTCCCGTGGCAACCAGGAGATCATCCTGTGCGAGCGGGGGATCCGTACCTTCGAGACCATGACGCGCAACACCCTCGACCTCAACGCCGTTCCGGTCCTGAAGAGCCTCACCCACCTTCCTGTCCTCGTCGACCCGAGCCACGGGACGGGACGATGGGATCTCGTCATCCCCATGGCCCGAGCCGGAGTAGCCGCCGGGTGCGACGCCCTGATGGTCGAGGTCCACAACAATCCCGAGCAGGCCTTTTCCGACGGCGAGGAGTCCCTCATTCCGGACAAGTTCGATCGCCTGATGGACGAGGTTCGCAAGGTGGCGGCTGCCGTCGGCAGGTTCGTTGCCTGATGGGCTCCGTGGCTGTTCCTTTCAGGACGGTCGCCGTCCTGGGGACCGGCCTCATGGGCGGATCCCTGGCGGGAGCGCTCAAGGCCCTTCCCAACCCTCCCAGGGTTGCGGGATCCTCCCGCAACCTCTCTGACGGGGAGGGGGCCCGGCAGCGGGGGTGGGTTGACGCATTTTACCCCTCCAACGCCCTCTGCGTGGAGGGGGCCGACCTGGTCGTTCTGGCCGTGCCGCCGGGCGATGTCGAAGGGGTCTGGCAGGAGATCGCTCCCTCTCTTTTGCCGGGGACGGTTGTCACCGATCTCTCCTCGGTGAAAGGGGCCCTGTGCGAGGTCTATCGGGAGAGGTTTTCCGGGCTCCTTCCCCTTTATACGAGCTCCCATCCCATGGCAGGAAGCGAGAAGACAGGCATTTCTGCCTCGCGCGCCGACCTGTTTCTTGGCCGGACGGTTTTCCTGACGCCCTTTTCCGAAGAGCGGGGTCAGACTGAATCTCTCCATGCCTTTTGGCAGGCCCTGGGAGCAAAAACCACGACCCTCTCTCCCTCCGACCACGACGGGATCGTCGCCTTCATCAGCCATCTTCCCCACGTGCTCTCCTACGCCCTTCTCCACCTTGTCGACAGGATCCGGACCGAGAAGCGTTTCGAGGGCTTCGACTACATGGAGCAGAAGGGGGGGAGCTTCTCCGACATCCTCCGCATCGCGAAGAGCTCGCCCTCACTCTGGGCGGAGATCTTTGCCCAGAACAGGCCCGCCCTTCTTCAGGCGATCGACCTCTACCAGAGCGAGATCGGGGAGCTTCGCGAGGCGATCGCCTCACTTTCCGCAGGAGATCTCTCCCGCCTTCTTTCGGCGTGGACGGAGCCTGCCTTCGGATCCGGCCACGCATGATCCTCGAGGAACAACGCGGAGGCTCCGCACAGGGTCTCTACCGGGTCTCGGGAGCGAGCCGTGTTACGGGGAGCGTCGTTCCCCCGGGAGACAAGTCGGTCTCCCATCGTGCGGTTATCCTCGGAAGCGCGGCTCGCGGCCGGACGGAGATCCAGGGCTTCCTCGACTCCGCCGACTGCCAGGGAACGCTCGCCGCCTTTCTTGCGATGGGCGTCACTGTCAGGACCGTCTCGTCCCACCATCTCATTCTCACGAGTCCCGGGGCGGAAAGGCTTTCCGAGCCTTCCAACGTCCTCGACTTCGGGAACTCGGGAACGGCCGTCCGTCTTATGACGGGGCTCCTTTCCGGGATCCCCGGCTACCGGGTTCTCACGGGTGACGACAGTCTTCGGCAGCGGCCGATGAAGCGGGTTGCCGAACCTCTTGCCCGAATGGGGGCCCGGATCGACGGCCGGGAGGGGGGAAGTCGCCTTCCCTTGGCTGTCCGGGGCGGCCCTCTCTCCCCGATCCTCTACGAAAACATTCACCGCTCGGCCCAGGTCAAGTCGGCCATCCTCCTTGCGGCCCTCTCCGCCTCCTCGTCCTCGACCGTCGTCGAGGAGGTCCCCACCCGCGACCATACCGAGCGCCTCCTCCCGGCCTTCGGGGGCCGGGTTCTCCGGGAGGGGGGACGCGTGACCGTCTGGCCGGCCTCGCTTTCCGGGACGGAGGTCTCCGTTCCCGGGGACATCTCCTCTGCCGCCTTTTTCATTGCCCTAGCCCTTCTGACCCCCGGCTCGACCCTTCTTGTCAGGAACGTGGGGCTCAACCCCACACGAACGGCCATTCTCGAGATCTTGCGGAGCATGGGGGCCCGGATCGAGGTCGAGCCTCTGCCGGAACGTTCGGGGACCGAGCCGTCCGGGACTCTTCGCATCGCCTTCTCCGAGCTCAAGGGCATCAATGTGCCCCTTGCGCTGATCCCCGGGGCGATCGACGAGATCCCCATCCTCTCTGTCCTGGCTGCCTTCGCCAAGGGGCGGACGGAGATCCGCGGCGCCTCCGAGCTCCGAGTGAAGGAGTCCGACAGGATTGCCGGCATGGCGGCGGCCCTTCGCGCCGTCGGGGTGGTCGTCGAAGAGTTCCCGGACGGGCTGGCTATCGAGGGGGAGGGTCCCGAGCGGCCCCTTGAGGGAGGAACGGTCGACAGCCTTCACGATCACCGGATCGCCATGTCGATGGCCGTCCTCGGGACCCGTCTTCCCCGGGGTCGCTCGCTTTCGATCTCCGGGACCGACTTCGTGAGCACCTCCTTTCCCGGCTTCCCCGACCTTTTCAACAGCGTGGTTCACCCGTGACATCTCTCTCCCCCGCGGTTGTCGATGCGGTCGCCATTGACGGGCCGGCCTCCTCGGGGAAGTCTACCCTGGCGCGGGAGGTTGCCAAAAGGCTCGGATTTGTCTTTGTCGACACCGGCTCCCTCTACCGCGCCGTCGGCCTGACGCTCGACCGGGCCGGGGCAGGGGAGGCGGGTGCCGACGATCCGGCTCTTCTTGCTGCACTGTCTGCCCTCTCCGTCTCGCTCGTCCCAACCCCCTCGGGCGTCCGGGTCAGCCTTTCCGGGGAGGATGTCACCCCGCTCCTCCGAGAGGAGCGAATCGGAAAGATCGCCTCCCGGGTCTCCGCCTTTCCCGCCGTCAGGAATGCCCTCTTCGATCTCCAGCGGACGCTTGCCCTGGCCGGACGGATCGTCATGGACGGTCGCGACATCGGATCGGTCATCCTCCCCGAGGCCCGTCTCAAGATCTTTCTCGAGGCCGACCCCGAAGTCCGGGCCAGAAGGCGGCTGGCCGATCTCGAGCGATCGGGACTGCCCCCGTCCTACGAGACCGTCCTGGCCGACATTCTCGACCGGGACAGTCGGGACAGGACCCGGGCGATCGCCCCACTTGTGAGGGCGCCCGGAGCACTCCTTCTCGACACATCCCGAATGACCGTGGAGGAGGCCGTGAATTGGATCATCGACCGCTACCGTTGATCCCCCCTCCCGGCACCATTTCCGGCTCTTTCGCCTTCCGCACGGCCCGACGCGTCATGGGGGCGCTCATGGCCACATACCTTCCGACGACCATCGTGGGGCGCGAGTACATTCCCGCCTCCGGAGGGGTGATCGTGGCGGCGAACCACAGTTCCCTTCTCGACGTTCCCCTTTTGAGCTACGCCATTGGCCGGGAGTCCCGGTTTCCTGCCAAGCCCGAGCTTTTCTCCCACGATCTTCTCGCCCGATTTCTTCTTTCTCTCGGGGGATTCCCCATCGCCCGCGGGGGGGGGGACCGGAAGGCCCTCTCCTTCTCGGAGAGAGTGATCCAGGAGGGGTGTGTCCTCGCCATCTTTCCCGAGGGGAGTCGCTCGCGGGACGGTCTTCTGCATCCCTTTCACCGGGGGGTGGCCCTTCTTGCGATTAACGGGAACGTCCCCATCGTTCCCGCCTCCATCACGGGGAGCGGGGAGAGCTTCCCGGCCGGTGCCGTCTTCCCCCGTCCGGGCCGGATCGTGATCCGCTTCGGTCCTCCCGAATGGCCCGAACCCGCCCCCCTCGACCCGGCCTCCAGGAAGGCCGAGAGCCTGCGGCTCACCGAGCGGGTCCACGAGCGGGTCCAGAGCCTTCTTTCTCTCTCCGGAACACACTGACCCCGCCTGCTCTGGGTTTTTACCGCCGCTTCTTGGGGGGAAGACCCGAGGGATGTCCTCTATCTGTCCATGAGGCGGAAGGCCGTGAGTGGGAGGAAAAGCACAAGGGAAGGCCGATCGAAGAGGAGTTGTCGCATCGGTTTTCAAAACGCGCGGCCCCGTGCGGCGCGTGGCGAATCTCATCTGAAACGACACCAAGCGTTTAAAAACCGGGAATCCCGTGCTCGTATTTTGACCGGGAGATGTGGGGGTGGGACGCTCAGTGGAGAGAGTGTCGGCGCACACGGGTCACACGTCGTTCCAGATATCCTCTTCCGCCTGTCCCAGAACCTTCTCTGCAAAGCCAGTCTTCTCCTGAAGATTCTCCAGAGGAAACCTCAGGGGCCCTTTCTCAGGCGTCTTTTCGACCTTTTCTCCGTCCTTGCGGTTTTCTCTGTCTGTGCTATTCATCCTCAGGCGCGATTTCCAACCTCGGCGTTTACGCCGGGGAGGAATGCGCTCTCCTTTCTCTTTAATGATTTAACGGCATACTGACACCGTCAGCCCGCTAAAGACGATGACAATCTTTGTGAGTCCGCGGGTTCCGATTGCCGGATCTCGCGCGCCAAAGCCAGCCCCATGATGCCGGAGCCAATGATCATGTAGTCTGTCGCCACCGTCCGTTTTTCCAAGGCCATTCTCCCCAATCCCTTCACACGGCCCGGCGCTTTCCGGGAGCTCGGCCATCTTAACGTCCCGGTCTCGTTCCTCCAATCTGCAGGATATCACGCAAGATGATTCCCGAAAAACTGCCGGTGAGGGCGGCACTGAAAGCGAACCCGGTAGTGGTCCGTGCCACGTTCCCCGAGACTTCGTTCTTGCCGATGTCGTAGAGGGCATATGGAGCCACCTTGCCTTACTCCTCGTCAATGATGTCGTGTCCCTGAGCTCCACGGGAGATCCCTGTCGCATTGTTTGGACATCCACCGGCTCTTCCGTGTAGAATGGCCCGGTTTTTCATTCGTTGACCACTAAGAGAAGGGAATGCATGAGCGAGATTCCAGGGATTCACGACCGATTTTTCAAGGCAAGGTTTGGACAGATCGATCATATGAGGGGACTTCTCCGTGGCTTTCTTCCGGCCTCCCTGTCCCGGGCACTCGACTACGACAGCCTCGATTACCTCGACACGGAAAAGATTGGCCTCTCCTACGAGAAGGCCCATCTCGACTTAGTGCTCTCCGCCCGGCTCGACGATGTACCGGTCCAGATCTATCTCCTCTTCGAGCACAAGTCCGTCCCCGATCCCTCCGTTTTTCTCCAGCTCCTTCGCTACATGGTTGCCCTATGGACCCTAGATCAGGGAAACGACAAACGCCCCACGCCCGTCCTTCCCTTCATTTTCTATCACGGAACGCCCGCGTGGAACTTCCCGGAGCGCTTTCTCGACTTCTGCTCCGTACCGGAGCTCCTGAGGCCTTATGCTCTGGACTTCTCCTCCCTCGTCCTCGATACGGGACGGGTTCCGGACGAGGAGATCCGGCGCGCGGTGAACCACATGGGAACGGCGGCGAGCCTGATCGCCCTCAAGCATATCTTCGACAAGAGCTATCTCGAATATGCCATGGCACTGGAACCGCTGGGACCGTATCTCGATTTCGGGACCTTTCAGAGTGTGTTAAACTATCTTCTGATCTATCGGGAGATCGAGGATCCGAACGTCACGGAGATCATCGCCGAAACACTTCACCGGAGCGAGCGCATGCCGAACATCGTCGAAAAATGGATGGACATGGGGCACCAGAAAGGGCTTCAGGAAGGTCGACAAGAGGGCCGTGAGGAAGGCCGTCAAGAAGGCCGGCAAGAGGGCCGTCAAGAGGGCCATCAGGAAAATATCGCGAAGCTCCTCCGAAAGAAGATCCTGACCCCCTCCGAAATCGCCTCTGCCCTGGATGTCGATCTCGCCTGGGTTCTTGAAATCCAGGCGTCCCTGAACAAGACCCCCTGAACGGGCGCCGGGTTCCTCCGGACCGCCTTCATTCCGGAGGCATTATCTCACCCCGTAGTCGCTGGATCTTCGCCACTTGGAGATCTCATCCGATTTGAAACGCTGGCCAGTATGGGGTCCGGTCACCTGATAGTCCGAGACCGCTTTTGCGATGTGTTCCAACTTGTCGTCCCGGTCTTCGTTTTTGATCCCCCTATTACGATTTTCGATCCCCTTTGACGCCTAAAACGATTCCTTGCGAAAAATTCGCCTCACTCGCGATTTCTTGTGATAGAATCCTTCCGGGAGAACGAAGAGAAGTCTTTTTAGACGACTTTCTGAATTCGGATCCGACGTTAAGGAGGGGTTTCTTGGAGTGGACTGAAAAAAATCTCGACGACGCACTTTTCTCCTCGATGCTTTCTCCGGTTGTCAAAAAAGCCTTCGAGAGTCTCTTCTTCCTCTCCGAGAGAACCGCTCCCTCCCTTGCGGCCGTTCTGGTCTTCCACCGGGAGCTTGGACTGGTCCTTCATAGCGACACCACCCGCCGCCTTCTTCCCAAGGCGAACTTCGGCAGCGCCTGGAACGATATCGCCAAGACCATCGAGGAGGCGCTCCCCCCACCCGTCCGTTCCTCCTTCAGAACCTCCCTTGGCGCCTCCCCGTTTTTTCACGGAGCTTACCCGCTCCTGCCGGACCGGATAGAAGAATGGGAGGGGGTTTTTCTCTGGTCGGCCTCTTTCGACTGGGGATGGGCGCTTGCATTGCGTGTCTCCTCCCTCGATGAGGCGACCTTCTGCGACGAGGATTTTTCCACCCGTGCCGACTCTGCGGAAAGATCCCTCCGGCCTCTCCTCGACCGGTGGATGCAGGATGCGACCCTCGAAGTCTTCTGGTCGAGGATCATGACGAACATCGGAATCGAGTTCCAGCCGCTTCCGGGGAACCTCTCTCCGGAGTGGATCCGGACGGTCGCCATTTCCGGATCGGAGGAGGCCAGGATCTTCTGGGGGGACTATGTCAATACGCCGGGGCGGGGGTGGCAACGGCACGCCAAGCTTCTTTCTCCGGGGAAAACCCCGGCAAGGCAAAGGCGATCGGGCGTGGGAGAGGCGGGCAAGACGCTCGATGTTCCGGTCGACTTGTGGGGAATGCAGTCTCTGGGAACGGTCCATATTCCCGTGGCGCTTCTTCGGAAGATTGATTCCCGGGACTTTCTCATGCGCGTTCGCGACGCCCGGTCGCTTGCACTGCGCTCCCTCTACCGCCATCTGATCTATCCGGGGCCTCTCGCCTTTCTCCTGCGATGGAACCCGGAGGCCGAGAGCTTCGATCTTGCTCTTTTGAAGGAGCTCCCGACCTATGCCGGCAGGGAGGTCCTCGGGAATGCGGTCCTGACGGTAAGGCTCGAGTCGAGGGGGCTCGCCGCCTCTCTCGAAAGAACCGTTCGCCCGGGAGACATGATGTTCTCGGGCGGGGCGGGATCGGCGTCGCGGACGCTCTTTCTGCCCGGGTGCGATCCGGAGCTGGCCAGATCCTCTGTCCTTCCGCGGATACTCAGGATAGAAGGGATCGAGGAGCGGCACATGGGGAAGATCGTCTCCCTTTCCGAGTATCTTTCGGAGGGGAGTTCTCGAAAATGAGGGACCTGTCGGGCCTCTCCCCCAGAATGCCTGCGCCGTCCTTTCCGTGCGTCCCCCTTGCCGGGTACCCCGTCCTTTACCGGGAGCTTCTCCGGGTCGAGGGAGTCCTCCTTTCCGGGGTGGGGGCCGATCTGACCTTTTCCGACAGTCGTCTGGGCGAGATTCGCCTCGACCTTTCCGGACTTCGGGCCGGTCTCTTTGTCGCGCGCCGGGAAGGACGCTCCTGGACGCGCTCCCTTCGTTTCAATCCTTCCATTCTCGAGCGAGTGGGTGAAGAGGCCTTCCTCCCGACCGTGGCCCACGAATATGCCCATGCGGTCGTCCATGTTTTCTCCTTGCACCGCACTCGATTTCCCGGAAAGGACTTCTCCTCCCACGGAGCCCTGTGGCGCTCCCTGATGGAGCTCTTCGGCCATGAGCCAAAGAGATGTCACGACTATCCGGCAAAGCCGGCCCGCTCAGTCAGGACCTTCCACTACCTCTGCCGGGACTGCGGGAAGGACTATCGTCTCGGGCCGGTGCGCCACGGGCGTCTTGAAAAAAATCCCGGATATCTCGTCTGCGGGGCCTGTCGTGGAGGAATTGTCCATTCGCCGGTAGCTGATTAGCGATTGTTCCGCCAGCATCCTATGCTCAACTCCAGACTGCTCTTTCGGCTCATTGTTCTGCTCCTGCATCTCCCCCCGGTCGCCTTGAAATTCGTTCCCTTTTAAACCTGGCTCTACCTGTTGCCCACAAGTCAGGGAGCGCGGGAAGTGAGATGGGTGGCTTTTTCAAGTCGTTTTTAAGCACATTGTCTGAGAGTGAGTCTCCCTCTTGAGATGTCCTCCTTCTGGTTCAGATTGGAGAAGGTTTTGCTTTGCTCCCTGGCAAGAGAACCTCCCAAGGGGGCTGGGATTCCATCCTTATTTTTTGTTCTTGTCGGCTCACAGCATCACAAAACTCTTCTCCATGCGACTGATTTCCCTTGGTTTGATCCCTATTTCCTTTGCGATTTTCCTCCAGTTCTCCACCTCGGTCCTTATGCGCGTCAACTCCTCGTTGGCTTTTTTCTCCTCGTATCTGAAATAGGGAGCCAGGGACAGGCACACATTTATGCTTGGCACATTTGTCCGTCCATCGAAGCTGAGAACATGGGTCCTCCTCTCAAAAGGAATATCTGTCGGGTTCAGGTCATACGCAGGAGCGAGAACCCATCCAGCCCCTGTATGCAAGAATCCGTGGTTGCGCAGATGGTCATCGATGTTCCCGGTCAGGACATTGAATACCATTCGGCACCAAAGTTGTCTGGCATCGGCAACCGGGTTGGCGGCAACACTCAGAAGGGCGTCGACCATCTCTAAATAGCTCCCTGAGTTTTGGCTGGTTTCGTGACGTCCAAGAAGTGTCATCGCCGACATGAAGGGAATCCTCCCCCCTGTCAAGCTTCGATCGAACCGCTTGACCAGAAGCACTGGCTTGTCTTCTCTCAGTCTAATAATTTTGATCGCTGGGATTTCAATCCCCAGATTCCCGGCCAGTTTCAGCATCATGGCCTCCCATAATGCAACCCTTTCCGTGTCGTATCTGGAGGGGAACTTGGCGATCCACATGGATCCTTCGTCTTCCACGACAGCTTTGGGTCTGGCGCCGCCCAGGGATCCCCCCGACTGGAGGAGGAGCTTTATGTCGTCGGGAGTTTCCTTGTCGTTCTCGACATTTCGGATCGCCTCCATCAATTCGTTGATCGTCACGAATTTCGGAATCTTCGTGTGCGAAGACAGGAAATTCGACGGATCCTCTGCCGTACTGATCCTCAGAGCCCCCATCCGCATGGTATCGCTTACGCCAACCATGAAAGAACTCTCGGAGAGATAGGCTCCGTGGGCTCTCTTTTGCAAAAGACGCCCCCATCGATCAGGCGAAATATCCTGGAAGGCGCCCCAAAGGCAGGACGATGTGTAGGGGACCCCCGGGGCAAGCGGAAGCGAAGGGTCAATGGCAAATCCGAGAGGATGGCCAATCCATGCATCACTATACTGAAAACGGAAGTGTTCTCCTCCCCGGATCTCGAAAATGTCCAGTGTGCCGATCTCGTGGGTTTTGCTTCCTAGTGCGATGCTGACAATGTACCTAGCCATGGGGCTTCTCCGTTAAATCCTTTGTCGCTTTTCCTTTGCTCCTGTGAGGAACAGGGGGATTCGGTTGCGGTGAGCGAATTCTTCGGGGAAGGGTTTCGTCCATCAGGTCGAGTCCCAAGGCATCCTTTGTTCGGTCGACCAGCATTTCGAGATCATCGAGCTTCCCCAGAACATGGAGGACCATCGCATAAGCGCCCATATTGACCCTTGGATCTCCTTTTTCGATGCGACTTAGTGTGACTCGTGTGATCCCCACTCGTTCAGCCATCAGGATTGTTGAAATCCGGCGACGTTTGCGAGCGTCACTCATGTCCTTGCCAAGTTTTTTTAAGGCACTTTCAATTCGAAATGATTTTATCACAAGGTATTCTCCTGTAGTCATACTTATACTTAATGACTATTGCAGAATGCTTTAAAATTGTAAATATTTTCCTCTTAAAAGGGGGACCGCTCACACCCTTTGCCTGAGGAGAATTGCAAGGGCGGGCATAAGATGCTGTGTTCACGTTGGAGAGTGAGTGTGGGAGAAGACGGTTCCCGACAGGACGGTCAAGTATCGGGACCACGGCCCTTCCTTTCTTGGGGAGAGAGCCCTACCCTCCCAAACAAGATCGGGAGAGTAGGGCTGTTCCGGAATATGGTACAATACCTCCTGCTTAGACAGCAGGGAGATCAAGAATCCACAAGTAAGGAACGTCTGGACGATTGGGAGCTCAGCCGTCAGAAACTGTAACTCGGAAAAATTCAACCTCTGGCGTGATGGCGATGAAATGGGATGTTATGGGTGTGAAGCCCGAAAAACATCTTCGTCTCCTGATTACCTTTTCGGATGGAACATCCGGGAGGGTCACCTTTTGCGATGACCACCTGACAGGTGTCTTTGCACCGCTCAAGAACCCCGAGTTCTTTTCGAAGGTATTTGAATCATGCTGCCATTGCATGGCCTGGTGATATCAATCTGGCACCGGATGCCATGTACCGGGAAATCAGGGAAAAGGGAGCATGCGTTCTGGATTGAGAAGTTCAGGTAAACCTATGTTATCGGAGCGAATTCATATATGACAACGGTCGTTGGGGAAAACACCAAAAGATCCCCCCTGTCCGTCTATATTCTTGCCTTCAATCAGGAGCACAAGATTCGTCCGGCGATTGAAAGCGTTCTCTGGGCCGACGAGGTCGTTCTCGTGGATTCCGGAAGCACAGACAGAACTGCCGAGATCGCCAGGGATCTTGGTGTCAAAGTGTGTCAGGTCCCATTTTCCGGCTTTGGCAAACTTCGAAATGAGGCCGTCTCCCTTTGCCGGTATGACTGGATCTTCAGTCTGGACTCCGATGAGCGGATGACCGAAGAGGCGCGCCGGGAGATCGAGTCCCTCCTGTCCTCCGACAAAGGGGTGGATGCCTATCTTGTTCCCCGGAGGAACTATTTTCTTGGGCGCTGGATCAGGCACTCCGACTGGTATCCGGACTTTCGCCAGCCCCAGCTTTTCAGAAAGGGTGCACTGGTCTATTCGGCCGATCTTGTCCACGAGTCCTATACCATGAATCCAAGTCGGACTTTGGGACAGATGTCTTCCGCCATTGTCCAGATTCCTTTCTACGATCAGGAAGAGATGCTGCGGAAGATGAACCGGTATTCGACGCTCGGTGCCGAAAAGCTTTTTTCTCGGGGGCGGAAATCTTCGGTTCTCGCCGCACTAGGCCATGGCCTCTGGTCCTTTTTTCGCCATTACGTCATAAAAAAAGGGTTTCTGGATGGCGGAGCCGGTTTTGTGATCGCCTTTTACAACTTCGAAAGCTCGTTCTACAAGTATGCAAAGATCCTCGAAAAGGGAGACAGGGATCCTCGCTCCCCGACATGAGCCCGGGTGGGGGTTTCGCCTCGTTCCGGATCGCTGAGTTCGCATTTCACAACTTTTCTTTTCAGAGAACGCATGGGATTTTGCAAGTCTTTTTGATAAAACAAAATAGATGACTTTCTCTTAAGCGATTCCGCCCTCCCCCGTCTTGTCTTCCAACCTCCTTCTGTTGTAGAGTGGTAGGGTTTTTATTGAACGATCTGCCCTTCTCGCCATGCACGGAACCTGAAGGTGTGCCGGTCCCTCTGCCGGTCTTCCTCCCGTCTTGCCCGAGACGCAACCATCCTGTCCCCTCGCCGAAGGGGGGATCACCCTGTTCTCAAGGAGACTCCCGTCCATGAAGAAACAATATCTTTTGGCCCCCGGTCCCACTCCCGTTCCCCCGGAGGTTCTGCTCGCGATGTCCGCCCCCATGATCCACCATCGCTCGCCGGACTTTATCCCGGTGATCCAGCAGGTACGGACGGGCCTCAAGTGGCTCTTTCAGACGAGCCAGGAGGTTCTCACCGTCGCGGGATCGGGAACGGCCGGGATGGAGTCCTCGGTGGCCAACTTCATGAGCCCGGGCGACAAGATCATCGCCGTCAACGGAGGGAAGTTCGGGGAGCGGTGGCTCAAGATCGCCAAGGCGTTCGGCGTGACCGCCATCGAGGTTCCCGTGACCTGGGGCGAGTCGGTTGACGTCGCCAAGGTGGAGGAGCTTCTCAAGAAGGACCCCTCGATCAAGGGCGTCTACGTGCAGGCGAGCGAAACGTCGACGGGGGTTTGGCACGACATCAAGAGCCTGGCCCAGGTCACATCGCGTCTTTCCGGGACGATCCTGGTGGTCGATGCCATCACCGCACTGGGCGTTGTCGACATCCCGATGGACGCCTGGGGGATCGATGTTCTGATCACCGGCTCCCAGAAGGCCCTCATGCTTCCCCCCGGGCTGGCCTTCATCGCCGTTTCGGAGAAGGCGTGGACGCTTAACCAGGCGGCCAAGTGCCCCCGTTTCTATCTCGACCTGAAGAGGGAGAAGGACAACATCCTGAAGGATTCGAATGCGTGGACCCCGGCCGTCTCCCTCTGGATCGGTCTCGGGAAGGCGCTCGAGATGATGCAGAAGGAAGGGCTTGAAAATATCTTTGCCCGCCACAAAATGCTGGCCCAGGCGACCCGGGAGGGCATCAAGGGATTCGGGCTTTCCGTCTTTGCCCGCCAGTCCCCCTCCGACGCCCTTACGGCGGTGGTGGCCCCCGAAGGCTTCGACGGGGAGATCATCTACAAGAACCTCCGAAATCAGTACGGCATCACCGCCGCCGGCGGACAGGACCAGCTCAAGGGGAAGGTCTTCCGCATCTCCCACATGGGCTATGCCGACGTCTTCGACATCATCACCGCCATCAGCGGTGTCGAGATGGTCCTGGCGCGCATGGGATACAAGGGGGCCCCGCTGGGAGCCGGCGTTGCCCGCGCCCAGGCCGTCATGATCGGACAGTAGCCTTTAAGTCTTTTCGGAAGTTTTTCCGGAACGAACCCAATATCAGGAGACCAGAGCGTGAGCACGCAGCAAAAGATTAAAATTCTCGTCAGCGACCCCATTTCCGAAGAGGGGCTCAATATATTCCGGAACGCGGGCTTTGATGTGACCGTCAAGGCGAAGCTTTCTCCCGACGAGCTCAAGCAGGAGCTGGCACACTACGACGGCCTCGTTATCAGGAGCGGCACCAAGGTGACCGCCCAGGTGCTCGAGGGGGCCACCCGGCTCAAGGTGATCGGCCGGGCAGGGGCCGGACTCGACAATGTCGATCTTCCGGCCGCCACGAACCGGGGCATCGTCGTCATGAATACCCCCGGAGGCAATACGATCACGACCGCCGAGCACACCGTCTCCATGATGATGTCGATGGTCCGGAAAATCCCCCAGGCCACTGCCTCCAACAAAGGCGGAAAGTGGGAAAAGAGCAAGTTCATGGGGATGGAGCTTGCCCACAAGACCCTGGGTATTCTTGGGATGGGGAAGATCGGCTCCCATGTGGCCCATGTCGCCCAGGGGCTTCTCATGAACGTGGTCGCCTACGATCCCTTTCTGACGCCAGAGGCGGCGGCCAGACAGGGAGTGACCCCGGTCTCGGTCGAAGAGCTCTTTGCCAAGGCCGACGTCATTACCGTCCACACCCCTCTCACCCCGGAGACGACGAACCTGATCTCCTCCGCCACTATCGCCAGGATGAAAAAGGGCGTCTATATCGTCAACTGCGCCCGCGGGGGGATCATCAACGAAGCGGATCTGGCAAAGGCGCTCGAGAGCGGCCAGGTTGCCGGAGCGGCCTTCGACGTCTTCGTCGAGGAGCCTCCGTCACCGGACAACCCCCTCCTGAAGCTCGACAACTTCATCTCGACCCCCCATATCGGGGCGGCGACGAAGGAGGCCCAGGAGAACGTGGCCCTGGCCGTGGCCGACCAGATGGTCGACTACCTGGCCAAGGGCGTGATCCGCTATGCGGCGAACCTGCCCTCCATTCCGCCGGAGGATGCGGCCCGGGTGGCCCCCTACCAGCAGCTGGCCGAGGTCATGGGCGGTATCCTTGCCCAGATTGCCACCGAGCCCTTCTCGAAGATCTCCGTCGAATTCAGCGGAGAGGCGGCCACGCTTCCCACCCAGATCGTCACCATCGCCGCCCTGAAGGGGGTTCTGACCCCTATGCTCGATGTCCGGGTGAACGAGGTGAATGCGCCTCTTCTGGCCCGGGAGCGGGGGCTTGAGGTCGTCGAATCCCGGTCGAGCCAGCAGGGCGACTACGTGGGGCTCATCACCCTTCGGACCTCGACGGCCAAGGGGTCCCACCAGGTCTCCGGCTCCATCTTCCAGAAGAAGGACTTCCGAATCGTCTCCCTCGACACCCTTCCCGTCGAGGTTGTTCCCGATCCGATCATGCTCTATCTCACCAATCAGGACCAGCCCGGCGTTGTGGGTCTTGTGGGTTCCCTGCTCGGCTCTCACGGGATCAACATCTCCCGCATGCAGTTCGGGCGGGATTTCCCGGGAGGAAAGGCAGTCTCCATGATCGGCGTCGATACGGAGCCTCCGGCCTCCGTTCTCGAGGAGATCCGGAAGAATCCAAAGATCATCGCCCTCAAGCTCCTCCGCCTGCCCTCGCTGTCGAGGTAGTATTGGCGATCGAGAAAATAAAGGGGGGGGCGGGTGAACCGTTCCGGGCCCCTTCCAAGACAACCCCTACTGGCGTTTCTCCGGTCTTTTCCCGAACCGCCCGCTTTCGCCGGGAGACGACAGACCGTCTCCTGGCCCTCTTTTCCCTTTACGGATACCGGGAGATCATCCTCCCGTCCTTCGAGTATCTCGATGCCATCTCCCCCGGGATCGATCCCTCCCTTCTTCCTCGTCTCTATTTGATGCAGGACAGGGGGTCGGGTCAGGTCCTCGTTCTGAGGCCCGATGCCACCGCCCAGATCGCAAGGCTTTCGACCCAGTCCTTCCGGGACCGGATGCTTCCGCTCCGGTTCTCCTACAGCACCTCCGTCTTCCGTGACGAAAATCGTACCGCCTCCCTCATGAGGGAGCTGCACCAGACGGGACTCGAACTTCTGGGGGACCCCTCCTTCCATGCCGACATGGAGGTTCTCGAACTCTGTCTTCGCGGGGCCCGGGTCTTTCCCCTCGAGAATCCTCTCCTCGTCCTCTCCCATGCCGGCCTCCAGGAGGCCTATCTGCGTTCCCCCTCCCTTTCCCGGGAGTCGCAGGCCTCTCTCAGGAAGGCTTTCCATGCGCGCGACCAGGCGACGGTCGCCGGCCTCTTTTCCGAGGTAGGTGACGAGGCAAGGGCCGCACTGGCCCCCGGGATTGCCGGCCGCGTTCTCTCTTTGGCCGACGCCCTCGTGATCCTGGAGTCGATGGCCCGGACAATCCCCGGACTTTCCGGTCACGATGGAGGCATTTCCGACTTTTCTGCCCTTCTTCGGGCCCTCTCGAAGACCCGGGAGGCCTCCGACATCCGGGTCGACTTCGCCCTCTCTCCGCCCGGGCCCTACTACACGGGAATGTTCTTTCGCATGTTTGCCAGGGAGTCCTCCACTCACATGGCAAGCGGCGGCCGGTACGACCGCCTGGGAGAGGCCTTTGGCCACGATCTCCCCGCGGTCGGGTTCGCCTACCAGATCACCCCGATCGAGGAGGCCATCAGGCGGCGCGACGGGGATCTCCAGGAGTCCTCTCTTGTTCTTGTGATCCACTGCGATGAGGAAATTGCCGACTTCGAGCCCGCTATCGCGGCGCTTCGCTCGGGGAAGGTTCCGGTCCTCTCCTCCCACTCTCCAAAGGGGGCTCTTTCTTTTTCTCCTGCCGAGGCCCTCCGCGAGCACGAGGAGATCCGGGCAGTCCTCTGCAAGGATCGGGATGAAAAAGATCTCTTCACCCTGGTCTATCGGGACCGTTCCGTCCGAAGATCGAAGGATGTCGGAGAGCTCGTCTCGGCCCTTCTCGACGGCCCTCCGGGATCCTCCCGATGAAGTCCCGTTCTTCCCGGGAATCCCGCAAGAACCTTCCCCAGACCATCGAGGCCGAAAAGTCCCTCCTGGGCTCGATCCTTCTTAACAATGAGGTTCTGACAACTGTCGGCGACATGGTGGCCGACGACGACTTCCTGCTCGAGTCCAACCGCCGGATCTTCATGGCTATGAAGGAGATGTCCGATAAGCAGGTCCCCATTGACAGCCTGACGCTCTCCGACTATCTGGAGAAGAAGGACTGGGCCCAGATCACCGGGGCGCCGGACAACATCTATGAGCTGGCGGAGATCGTTCCCACCGCCGCCAATGCCGTCCACTACGCTCGTCTGATCGTCGAAAAGGGCATCTTCCGGAAGCTGATCCTGGCCTCGGAGGAGATCGCTCAGAAGGGGTATGACGGGACGCTGGACACGGACGAGGTTCTCGACTACGCCGAAAGAAAGATCATGGACGTGGGAGCCCGGCGTTCGCGCTCCGAATTTGTCCAGATCGGGGACCTCTCCTATCTCGATACCCAGTTCAAGCACCTCGAGGAGCTCAAGAACCGCGAGATAAAAGAGCTTGTCACCGGCCTTCCCACCGGATTCGTCGACCTCGACCACATGACGACGGGCTTTCATCCTTCGGAGCTCATCATCGTTGCCGGCCGGCCCGCCATGGGGAAGACGGCCTTTGTCCTTTCGATCGCCCAGCACATCGCCTTCGACCAAAAGAAACCTGTCGGGATCTTCAGCCTCGAGATGCCCAAGGAGCAGCTCTTTCTTCGTCTCATCAGCTCCCAGGCCCGGGTCAACCAGAAGAATCTCCGGACCGGCCACCTCACCTCGGAGGAATGGGAGCACGTCATGCAGGCCTTTGGCGAGGCAAGCGACGTTCCCATCTATATCGATGACTCGGGCGATCTCACGATCTTCGAGCTTCGGACCCGGGCCCGGCGGCTCAAGAAACAGCGCAAGGATCTTTCGATGATCGCCGTCGACTACCTCCAGCTCGTCCGCGGATCCCAGCGCACCGATAACCGCGAGCAGGAAATCTCCGAGATCTCCCGCTCGCTTAAGGCGCTGGCAAAAGAGCTCCAGATTCCCGTAATCGCCCTGGCCCAGCTCTCCCGTGCCGTTGAAAATCGTCCCGGGTCGAAAAAACCGACCCTTTCCGACCTCCGCGAATCGGGAGCCATCGAGCAGGATGCGGATATTGTCCTCTTCATCTATCGCGACGAGGTGTACCACCCCGACAACATCGACTCTCGGGGAAAGGCGGAGATCGTCATCGGAAAGCAGAGAAACGGTCCGATCGGCTCCGCAATGCTCGCCTATCAGGGCTTCTGCACCCGCTTTGAAAACCTTGCCGTAGGCTATGACGACATCTCTTCCGATGGCTTCGGGTGAAGATTCTCCTCCTCCGCCATGCCGAAGCCGAGGACGCTCCCTATCCGGAACTTCTCCGCCCCCTGACTCCGGGGGGACGAAAATCCGTCAAGGATCTTTCCCGGGAGATCGACAGATCGGGGCTCCGGGTCGACGCCATCGTCGCAAGTCCCCTGACCCGCGCCGTTCAGACGGCCGAAATCCTTCTCTCCCGACTTTCAGACAAACACCCCGTTCGTCGGGTGGGGTGCCGGGTAGAGCTCGCCTGCGACTTTCTTTCTTCGACTTTTTCCCGCCAGACCTTCCATGCCTTCCTCGCCGGAAGCGGATTCGACGGGCTGGTCTTAGTCGGCCACGAGCCCTCCCTTCTTGTCCTGGCCTCCTGGATCGCTCCCTCCCGGGCCCGCTCGGGAGATTTCGAGGGGATCCGCAAGGCCTCAGGCCTTCTTTTCGAGTGGTCTCCCGAGAGCGAAGGAATCTTTGATGGGCGCCTTTTTCCCAAGCACTGAACCTCCCGCATCCCTCGTATGAAAAAACAGGTCATTCCCTTCTTGCATTTTCATGTCGATGGGTGTATACATTGAGCGATCATGACAACGGATGCGGGAGCCATGTGCCATTATTATCTCCTTCATGCGACCAGCGTAGTGGGGCTCCGCACCTTGCCAGTTTGGCCAAGTTAGGGTGGATTTGGGTTTCGAACTGTTCCGGGAGCCTTCCGGGACTCCGGCCGGGACTCCGGTAGCAGACCTTCCGAAGGAGGACACTTTGTTGCACAAAGGACAGCAGGGCAAGAAGATGGCAGGGAGAAAGGCTTCGACAAAGGCAGTGGTTGCCTTGGGTGTTGCGGCAGGCCTCATGGTCGGCGTTGCGGCCCAGGCCCATGCGGCGAGTGTCACCACCATTGCCGGGGAATTCCACGAGCGGGGCGCGGTCGATGGTACCGGCAGCCAGGCTCGTTTTGAGTATGTTCAGGGAATCGTGGCGGCTCCGGACGGGACTCTCTATCTTGCCGACACCGGTAACGACATGATCCGCAAGGTGACCGTGAGCGGAGGCTCCGCCACCGTGACGACCATCGCCGGGGTGAATCACCACGCCCGCTTCCGCGATGGGAACGGCACCGCAGCCCGCTTCAACAATCCTGAAGGACTTGCCATCTCTTCCGACGGCAAGACCCTTTACATCGCCGATTCCCGGAACAACCGGATCCGGAAGATGGATCTCGGCACCGGAGCGGTCTCAACCCTCGCCGGCCGGCCCTTCCCCGGATCGAATGACGGAGTTGGCACCTCGGCAGGCCTTTACGGTCCCCGGGCGCTTGCTCTGACTCCCGATGGCAAGACCCTTTACATCTCCGACTCGGGGAACAACATGATCCGCAAGCTTGACCTGACGACCGGTGCGGTAACAACCGTTGCCGGAAAGGGTGCCTTGGCGGCTGGACTTGACGATGGCATCGGGGTTGCCGCAAGCTTCCGCGATCCCCGCGGCATCGCTCTGAGCTCCGACGGGACGGTTCTTTACGTGGCCGATACTCGCAACAACCTTATTCGCAAAATCGTTCTGGCGACCAATGCCGTCTCCACCCTGGCCGGTCACCCCGGTTTTCCCGGGGTCGAGGACGGGGCCGGAAGCTCGGCCTTCTTCAACCAGCCCGTGGCTCTTGCGGTGAACGGAAACACCCTTTACGTGGGTGACTCTTCCAACGCCTCGATCCGGGCAATCGATCTCTCGAGCAACAACGTTACAACTGTCGCCGGCGGCGTCAAGTCGATCGGTCTTCCGATCAGCGGCAAGGACGACGGAGATGTATCTGTCGCCCTCTTCCAGTACACCGGTGCCATCGCCTACTCGAACGGCAAGATCTATATTGCCGACATCCCGGCCGAAACGCTCCGGATGCTGAAGCTGTAGATCAAGACGGAATTACTGAAAAGGGGAGCCTCTGGCTCCCCTTTTTTTTGCTCTTGACGGGAAGGTGTGGAAACTAACAGAAAGACATGAGGGGGATAATGTCGGAAGATTATAAAAAGATCCTGGGATTTTTCTGGGATCCGGGAGGCATTCCTTCCCGGGAGTCTCTTCCGGTTCGGGGAACGAAAGAGGCGCGGTTCAGGCTTAGGAAGATCCTTCCGGAATTTGTCTTTCGGGATGCCTACCTTGAGGGAAATCCTCTTTCCTATCCGGAGGTCAAGACGCTGATGGACGGCATCTCGGTAGGAGGTCGAAAAGTCTCTGATGTAGAGCAGGTTCTCAATCTCCGGAACGCATGGAACAGGGTCGAGACCTTGCTTTCAAGGAACGGATTCGCTCTCTCAAAGGAGATATTTTGTGAGATCAATGGACTCGTCGCACAAAACGAGGCCCTCACATGGGGTGAGTTCCGGACGGGAAATGTCGGAATCGGGGGAACAACCTGGGTCCCCCCCGACTGGCATACCCTGCCTGAGCGCTTTGAGAGAGGGATCGAGAAGGTCGTCCGGATCGGGAACCCCCTGGAGCGCGCCATGGTCTTCTCTCTGTGGACGGCCCGGGAACAGTTTTTTTCGACGGAAACAGGCGGACGGGACGAATCATGCTGTCCGCAGAATTGATCGAGTCGCGCGGCAAACCTCGGTATTCATGCCGGGGAAGGAGTGTGCGGACGGCAAGGCCGTCCTGGAGCTTTGACGTTCAGTGAGGGGTCTTCTGCTGTTTGATGTATTGGCGAATGATTTCGATGGGAGCACCGCCACAGCTTCCAGCAAAATAGCTGGGAGACCAGAGTGCCCGACCCCAAAGTTTCTTGCGAATTTCCGGATCGTTTTTTCTCCGGATCAGACGGCTCGAAACGCCTTTCAGGCTGTTCACCAAGGCAGAAACCG
>Ga0078972_1007403_pt1 | contig 24425 bp, 20 predicted proteins | sample YelNatPaOPGAMG01_FD_67568 | JGI IMG/M metagenome (GOLD analysis project Ga0078972, IMG submission 67568) | Hot spring thermophilic microbial communities from Obsidian Pool, Yellowstone National Park, USA - OP-RAMG-01 (SPADES assembly) (version 2) | ecosystem: Environmental > Aquatic > Thermal...
AGAAGAGTATGAGAGCGAGAGAAAGGGCAAATAGGCTTCTAGAGGAGTATCCGTATACCGGGTCAGACTGGATATACGAACTCCTTGAGTATTTAGGTATCTACTATTTTGAGGAGAGACTGAATAGAGTCTCTGCGATGATAGCAAGATTCAAAGATAAGACGGCAATAATTGTAGATAAACCCAGTTCTTCAAAGAAAAAGAGAGAGTTTATTGCCCATGAGCTCGGACACTTTCTTTTTCATACTGGCAATATGATACTCTATAAAGAGAGAAATCCTATAGAGGCATCTAAGGATGAGAGGAAGGCTCAAGACTTTGCCCTATATCTTCTTATCCCTGATGAGAGATTGATAAGATTGATAAATGTTATAGACCCACCAAGTATTGAGGACCTGGCTGATGAGTTTGGAGTAACGGTGGAGTTTATGAAGGAGAGACTGGAGCTAGAAAAGATATATGGAGGGTAATTAGAAAAGATGGAGTTTATTCCTGGTAGCCATTTTATTCCTATCCCTGTATATGGGAAGATCCATAATGGTACTCCAAGAGAGCTATTCGATGTCTATGCTGATGGTTATATCTATCTACCATATGAGGTGGTGAACGAAGAAGATATTGCATTCAAAGTGATGGATAACGATATATCTTGGGATGAGGTAGATAAAGGGGATTACATTATTGTTGCTACATATCTTCAGCCGTATGATGGTGCTATGGCTCTTGCTAGGGTTGATAGGAGCAGTATCACAGTGAAGAGGCTTGAGTATAGAGATGATAAGGAAATATTACTTCCAGCTGAAGATGATTATGATCCTGTGGAGTTTAGTAAAGAAGAGGTAAGCGAAAGACTAGAGATTATTGGAGTTGTAAAGGGGATAATGAAGCCTAAGAGGTGGAATTAATTCTATTCACAAGGTATCAGATAGAGTCTCTTGTCCTTTCTCGAAAGAAGATTCCTCTGATCCAAGCTCTATCTCGTGCTCTCTTGCAAGCCCGTATATATAATATGGACTTCTATCCAAAAGTTCACAGGCGTATGACAGAGAGATCCTTCCAGAGGATAGAAGTTTAAGGACATACTCTTCTGCCCCTTTATAATACCCTCAGCTTTTTCGTTAAGTTCTGTCTTTAAGGTCTCAACATTCATATTCTTTAAAATTTTCTCTAATTCAAAAGCATCTTCATAAAGTTCCCTTTTCCCTTTCAATACTGCTTCCTCATACACCTCTTCAGGGATAAGACCCTATCCCTTATCCTTTCCTAAAGAGGTCCTTAACCTTGTCTATAAATCTTCTAGGTTCTGGTAATTGCTTTGTAGTTAGTAGTGAGATGGTATTTGTTAACTGCTGGACCTGACCCTGCAGGAATTCCTTATCTCGTTCTAAGGTTGCAATAGTGCGCTCTAGTGAGCTGATTTTTTCCTTTAGGTATTCATTTTCCTTTTTGAGGGTATCCACCTGAGTAACCAGAGTATCCACCTGGGTATCAATGTGAGTACTCATAGATACCTCTTGAGTATCCACTGTGGTCTTCAGTCTGGAGATGTTTTTTCTGGCTAGGAGGTTTTCAAGTTCATTCCTGTGGATAACATACTGAGTATCCACAAGTGAAGCAGGTAGTTCACCCTTCTTTATCCACCTCCGTAAAGTGGTAATTGCTATGCCATATTCTTTAACGCAATCTTTGATACTCAATAAATCCTTTTGGGTATCCATATGGATATTCTATCACATATAAGTGGATATTCAAGTGGATATCCACGAATGATGATGTGCTAATTTAGACACATTATTTATTAAAGGGACAAACAAAGATAAGAGCCTGGCAATTGATACTAGCGGAGTTATCTATTTATTTTGAAGACAGGGTAGGAGGATACCTATAGCTTATGGTAAATGAAGTTTACACGAGCTTTGTGACAGACCCTCTCTATTCTATCCCTACCAGACTCAGTTTATCTGCAAAGTGACAGGCTGCAAAATGGTCCTCGCCATTCCTTCCTATATTCACTAATGGTGGATATTCCTCCTTGCATATGTCCTTGGCATATGGACATCTAGGATGGAAGTAACATCCACTAGGTGGGTTCGATGGGTCTGCTACCTCTCCAAATAATAGCTTCCTTGTCTCTCTATACTTTGGATCAGGCTTCGGTACTGCTGCTAGTAATGCCTCTGTATATGGATGCTTTGGATTCTTAAATAGCTCTTCTGTCTCTGCCATCTCTACTAGCTTCCCTACATACATTACTGCTACCCTATCACTTATATGCTCTACTACTCCTAGGTCATGTGAGATAAATAGATATGTAAGATGAAACTCCTCCTGTAGGTCTTGTAATAGGTTTAATGTCTGTGCCTGTATTGATACATCAAGGGCTGATACTGGTTCATCACATACCACTAGCTTTGGATTTAATGCTAGTGCCCTAGCTATCCCTATACGCTGACGCTGTCCTCCACTAAATGCATGTGGATACCTTATCATATATTCAGGTCTTAACCCTACCGCCTTCATCAGTTCCCCTACTCTCTCTTCTAATTCTTTCCCTCTTGCTATTCCATTTACTAGTAATGGCTCCCCTATTATGTCCTTTACTGTCATCCTTGGGTTTAATGATGAGTATGGGTCTTGGAATATCATCTGCATATATCTTCTTATGTGCTTTAATTCGTCTTTGTTTAGCTTTGCTATGTCTATAAGGTTACCATCAGCATTGAATAGTATCTCTCCTTCTGTTGGTTCTATTGCCCTCAAGATAGCTCTTCCTGTTGTAGTCTTACCACACCCTGACTCTCCTACTAGTCCTAGTGTCTCCCCTTCTTTTATATAGAGACTCACTTTATCTACTGCCCTTACATATCCTACTACCTTCCTTAAGAACCCCTTCTGGATGGGAAAGTATTTCTTTAATTCTTTTACCTCTAGTAATATGTTATTATTCATCCTCTGCCTCCATATAAGAAGCAACTAGCCTTATGCCCTGGAGCTACATCTACCTCTGGTGGATCTTGTTTCTCACATACTCCCCTTATATATGATGGACATCTAGTATGGAATCTGCATCCACTAGGTAGGTTGTATGGGTCTGGCACCATCCCTTTTATAGATTCAAGCCTTGCCCTTACCTTCTTTCCTACCTTTGGTATAGACTTCAGTAATGCTATCGTGTATGGATGCTTTGGATTGTAGAAGATTTCATTTACTGTTGCACTCTCTACTATCTTACCTAGATACATAACTACTACATCATCTGCCATCTCTGCTATTACTCCCATATTGTGGGTAATCATCATTATTGCCATCCCTATCTCTTTCTGTAAACCCCTCATTAGGTCTAGTATCTGTGCCTGTATGGTAACATCTAGGGCTGTTGTGGGTTCATCTGCTATCAAGAGGCTTGGGTTACAGGAGAGTGCCATAGCTATCATTGCACGTTGACGCATTCCACCTGAGAGCTCAAATGGGTATGCGTCTATTCGCTCTTCTGGTTTTGGTATTCCTACCTTTCTTAGCATATCTATGGCTATTTGTCTTGCCTGTTCTTCTGTAACATCTTGGTGCAGTAGTATTGCCTCTACTATCTGGTTACCTATTGTATATACAGGGGCTAATGATGTCATTGGCTCCTGGAATATCATTGTGATGTCTTTACCCCTAATCTTTCTAATCTCATCACCTTGAGGATTAAGCTTGGCAAGGTCTATAGCCTTACCATCACTATAGAGTATGATCTCTCCCTCTACAATCTCTCCTCTTGGTCCAAGGATTCTTAAGATAGACTGGGCAGTTACACTCTTACCACAACCTGATTCTCCAACTACACCAAGGGTCTTACCCTTTACTATTTTAAAATCAATTCCATCTATAGCTTTAACTGTACCCTCATCATAGAAGAAGTAGGTCTTAAGATTCTTAACTTCTAAAAGAACATTATCTTCCATAATATTTCCTCCCTATCTAGCATAAGGATCAGCCGCATCACGCAAGCCGTCACCTAAAAAATTGAAGCATAATACTGTTATTATTACAAACACTCCAGGAAGAAGAAGCCAAGGAGAAAGAGCCACTGTCCTGACGTTTTGCGCTTCTTGTAATAGGACCCCCCAGCTTATTGTAGGTGGCCTTAGACCTAACCCTAAGAAGCTTAGAGAAGTTTCTCCAAGAATCATACCAGGAATAGAAAGCGTTATATTTGCTATTATATAACTCATAAAGGAAGGAACCATATGCCTCATAATAATCCTCCATTCACTAGCACCAACTAGCCTTGCTGCCATAACAAAATCTTCTTCCCTTAGGGATAAGAATCTACTCCTAACTACTCTAGCCAATCCAGTCCAACCAATTAAAGAGAGTATTATTGTTATACCAAAGTAAATCCTTACTGGCGGCCAATGGGGTGGTAATGCAGCTGATAACGCCATCCACAATGGTATCGTTGGAATACTCCTAATAAATTCTATAACCCTTTGAACGAAGTTATCAAATATCCCCCCATAATACCCAGAGAAACCTCCAATGATAAGCCCTAACACGAAACTTAAGAATACACCTATAAGTCCAATTGAAGTCGAGATCCTTGCCCCATATAAAATTCTTGAAAACATATCTCTTCCCATCCTATCTGTCCCAAGTAAAAATACTGTCCCTTCTTTTACCCCTATAAAATGAGTATCCTTTTCCCATTTACCCCAGAGTTTATAGGGGTCACCTTTTACAAAAAGGTATATTGGATAAACCTGATTAGGGTCTGGTTTATAGATCCTCCTTAATGTCTGTTGATCTAATTCAATTTTATATCCGTATACAAATGGTCTTACTAGTTTGCCGTCTCGGAATATATGGATCTTCTGAGGAGGGGCATAAGTATACCTTATATCATATTTATTCGGGTCATAAGGTGATAAAAATTCACAAAATATGGCAAAGAGATAGATTATTATTAGAATAATACCACTTATTATTGCTAGCTTATGTCTTCTAAACCTCCACCATATTAACTGCCATTGGGAAGCAAGATATATCTTTTCTTCTACAGTAGTCTCTAGTTTTTCTTGCTCTACTAGTTCTTCATCTGCCATTATTCTCCCTCCTTATTCATACCTTATTCTTGGATCTACCCATCCAAGGAGTATATCTGAGATAAGTGTTCCTAGAACTGTGAGAAAGCTTAGAAGCATAATAAAACTCCCTGCCAGATACATATCCTGGCTTTGTAGAGCTCTTAATAGTAACGGACCTGTTGTGGGAAGGCTCAATACTACTGCAACTATAGTCTCTCCTGAAATAATCCCTGGAAGAGACCACCCAACAGTACTTATAAATGGGATTATAGCTACTCTTAATGGGTATCTCCAAAGTAGTCTTCTTTCTGGGACACCTTTAGCCCTAGCTGTTATTACATATGGCTTATGAAGCTCATCTAATAGATTTGCCCTAAGGGTTCTTATAAGCCCTGCAGTTCCCCCCATCCCTATAACTATAGCTGGAATCCATAGGTGTCCTAACATATCTACAAACTTCGCCCAACTCCACGGTGCTTCTACATATTGGGGTGAGAATAGTCCTCCTACACTGGCACCAAAGACTGAATAGGCTATCCACATAAGAATAAGGGCTATCATAAAGTTAGGAGTTGCTAGTCCTATATAGCCTAGAAAAGTAAATGAATAATCTCCAGCAGAGTACTGATGAGTAGCCGAATACATACCTATAGGAAAGGATATTATCCAAGTGAGAATTAGAGTAAATGTGGATACCGCTACCGTAAGACCAAGCCTTTCCCATATTAATTGACTTACAGGTCTATTCCACTCAAAAGACTGACCAAAATCCCCATGGAACATCCCCCATATCCACATAAAGAACTGGACATAGTATGGTTGGTCTAAGCCATAGCGATGTTTTAAAGCAGCTATGGTGGCTTCATCTACTGTCTCTCCTGTCTGACTCAACTGAGCGATATAAGAAGTTAAAAAGTCACCAGGAGGTAACTGGATAATAATAAAGGATACCACCGAAATTAACACTAAAGTCGGTATCATATAAAGGATACGTCTAAGCACATAACCAAACATCTCTCTCCTCCTCTATAGAGTAGTCGCACATGTTTCGTAACTTTTTCATTTGATTAAGTTTTAAGGTGCTCTATACTCTATCTGCATTTTCCAAAGAACCTCCTATATGAGGTACTTTTTAAGAAACTGCAGAGACTCGTATGCATCTTTATAGAAGTCTTTAGAATATGCTTCTATGCTTAATCTTTCTTTATATCCGATCTCCTTTAGACTTTTAAAGAATGGTACATAGAGGATATCTTCTCCTATATCTCTTGGAAATGTTCTGCCTTCAAATCTAGAGAAGTGTACGTGTTTTAAATAGCCTTTACATTCCTTTAGAATAGAAGGGTCTTCTTCCTCACTTCTCATATGATAGAAGTCCACTAGTAACTTTACATTATCTCTATCTACCTCTTTCGCTAGTCTTAATCCTTCAGAAACTTTATTTATTATGTTGCATTCTTCTTTTCTCAAAGGTTCAATGGCAATTGTTATCTTATATTTTTCCGCTAATGAGCTTATATATTTTGTAAGGTTAACCAGCTGTTCCCAGGCCTTCTCCATAGGAAAACCTTCTGGAACATTCTTGCTAGGTCCGCTTCCAAATACGATTACTTCAACGCCAAGTTCACTTACTCTAGAAAGAGCGAGGTCTAGATACTTATCTATCTTTTCCATATCAGCCTGCCAACCGGTCAGCTTTATTTCTGGAGGGAAAAAGTTATTACACGCTTCACACTTTATACCTGAAGTATTGAGCCTATCCTTTAATCTTAAGAATTCTTCATCTGATAACTTAGATATGTGTGCTAGAGAGAGTTCTATATAGTCATATCCAATCTCTTTTAGCGTCTCTACTATCTCTATTCCTGTCTTATCAGGCTCTACTGCAACCATATTACCACAACATCCAAATCGCATGTTAATCCCCCTTTATCCCTTTATTAGATTCATAACAGCAGATACTATAGCCTCTGGAGTTAATCCGTAATATTCTAACAATTCTTCATAGTTACTAGCTGATGTACCGAACTTATCCTTTATTCCTACAAACTCTAATGGAGAATGCTTTACATTTCTAAGCATTTCAACTATTGCACCTCCTAATCCTCCTATAATACTGTGTTCCTCCGCTATCACTATCCCTTTTACACCTTTAATATACTTTAGTACCTCTTCTTTCCTTAATGGCTTTACTGTACTAGCATTTATTACCCTAACATAAATTCCCTTTTTCTCTAAAACTTCACTCGCTTCCATAACTCTAGAAACCATAACTCCATTGGCAATTATTAATATGTCTTCCCCATCTCTAAGTTGGTAAAGTTTTCCTATCTCATACTCCCCATCTTCACTTATGTATACTGGTAAGTCATTCCTGTTTATCCTTATATACATTGGTCCATAGTGTTTTACCATGGCCTTTACCATCTTCTTAGTCTCATTAGCATCTGCAGGTACCAGTACTACCATATTGGGTATTACTCTCATCAATGCTACATCTTCTAATGACTGATGTGTTGCCCCATCTCCAAAGTCAGATAGCCCACAGCTTGAACCACATATCTTTACGTTGAGATTTGCTATACATACAGACTGTCTTATCTGGTCATACGTCCTTCCTGTAGCAAATACTGCAAATGAATGTACAAAGGGTATCTTCCCTACCAATGCTAACCCGGCTGCCACACTTATCATATTCTGCTCTGCTATACTCATCTCAAAAAACCTGTCAGGATAAGCTTCTTGAAATAGAATAGTTCTAGTCGATTTACTTAGGTCTGCATCCAATACTACAATGTCTCTGTTTTTAGCTCCTAGCTCTACTAGCGTCCTTCCGTAAGCTTCTCTCAAATTCGCCACTACCATCTTAGCTCCACTTTGCTATTTGTGCTTCTAATTCTCTTTTAGCCCGAAGATACTGTTCCTCTGTTAATACACTATTGTGAAAGGCTGGGTTATTCTCGGCAAAGGAAAATCCTTTACCTTTTACTGTTTTTGCAATAATAACTTTCGGCTTCCCTTTAATATTATCTAGTTCATCTAGCGTCTCTATGATTTGTCTAATATTGTGCCCATCAATTTCTCTTACATACCAACCAAAAGCTTCAAACTTTGGCGCTATAGGATATATATTAAATCTTTCCTCTATAGGACCAGTTGCCTGTAGTCCATTGTTATCAACAATAGCTACCAGATTGTCAAGTTTATAGTAATTTGCACACATAACTGCTTCCCAGATCTGGCCTTCTGCAAGCTCACCATCACCTACAATTACATAAACTTTATTCTTCTTTCCATCAAGTCTAAGACCAAGAGCCATCCCTACTGCTATTGAGAGCCCTTGCCCTAGAGAACCTGTGTTTGCCTCAATACCTGGCGTCTTATTCCTATCTGGGTGGCCTTGGAGTATGCCACTAAGTGTCTTTGTCTTTTTCATTTCTTCTCTAGGTATGTATCCAAGTTCAACTAATGCAGCATATTGGGCTAAGGCTCCGTGTCCTTTACTAAGAAGAAACCTATCCCTATCTTCATATTTAGGATTCTTTGGGTCTATGTTCATTTTGTGAAAGTATAAAACTGCTACTATATCAGCATAGGAGCTTGAACCCCCTAAATGTCCTGCCTTACCTATCCCAACCATCTCAAGTATATCAAGCCTTAACTTTAAAGCTATCCGTTCTAAATTCTCTATAATCTCATTGGGTACCATACTATTCTTTCCTCAGTAAGTTAATATTACTCATTGCTCTGGCCAGTACCTTTCAGTTATAATCTTTCTCTCAGTAAAGAAGTTGATAATATCTTTGCCCTGAGTCTTGATATCAGCGTATAGACTGTCTTTTGTCCCACCAAACGGCAAATATGCTACTGGAGCAGGAATCCCTATATTAATGCCAATCATGCCGACTTTTGTCTCTAACTTAAACTTTCTGGCATAATAACCGTTCTGGGTATAGATTGAGGCGCCGTTTCCATACCGGTGGTTATTAATAGCTTGAATGACTTCGTCAAGAGAGTTAAACTTCATCATAATAATGACAGGACCAAAGATTTCAGTTTTTTCAACGGTCATCCCTGGTTTCGCATCTACTAAAATAGTTGGACCAAGAAAATGACCTTTTTCTCCACCCTTCACCTTTATACCACGGCCATCAAGTGCTAGTTTTGCTCCTTCATCTATGCCTACCCGGATTAAATGTTCGATTCGTTCTTTAGCCCTAGCGGAAATAACTGGACCGATCACTAAAGCTTCGTTAGTTAATTCAGGGTCCAAAGGATTACCAACTTTTACCATCTTAGCTGTAGTGACAACATCTGCAACAATCTTCTTGTAGACATCATCACCGACGCAGGCAATTACAGAAGCTGCCATACATCTCTGCCCTGCACAACCAAGACAAGATGTAAGCATATTACGTACTGCTTCGTCCATTTTTGCATCAGGCATTATCACTAAGTAATTTTTAGCAGAACCGAAGGCTTGAAACCTCTTGCCAGTCCTAGAACAAGTTTCTGCAACAATACGACATACTTCTGATGTACCAACAAAAGAAATACCAGTAATATCTGGATGTTCCAGCATAGCTTGAGCTACCTGTTTATCTCCATTAACTAGATTTACAACTCCAGGTGGGAAACCACAAGAGTCTATCATCTCAAAAATCATCTGCATAGTCATCGGTGTTCGTTCGGAGGGCTTTACAATAAATGTGTTTCCAGTGGTAAGTGCATAGGGTAGAAACCAGAACGGGACCATAGCTGGGAAATTAAAGGGGGTAATTGCTCCAAACACTCCAATAGGTGTTCGAATAACCTCACCATCAATCCCAGGAGACACATCTGTAAGAATATCACCCTGTATCAATGAGTGCATACTATTCGCTACCTGACAGTTTTCAATTACTCTTTTTACCTCAGCTCGAGCGTCTGGTAAGGATTTTCCCATCTCCTTGGAAATGAGTCGGGCAATTTCCTCTCTGTTATCGTATATTTTGTTAGTCAAATTGGAGAGTAATTCGCATCTTTGTGCTACTGGCATCCGACTCCATTCCCAAAATGCTGTCTTAGCAGAAGAGACTGCCCGATTTAACTCCGATGCAGTAGAAAGCGGTACTTGAGTGAGAACTTCACCTGTACTAGGATTCTCAACATTAAGAAATCCACTATTTTCAGCTTCCACCCATTGACCACTTATGTAATTTCTAAGAACACGATTTAAATCCATTCTTTTTCCCTCCTATTTCATACTGTACATAAGTATTTTTCACTGCATATAGAAAAAGCAAAGTTCCTCAATAAGTTGATCTTTACTATGTCTTCAGAGCATCTTTTAAAACCTTTATTAATTCAAGCTTCTTTACGCAGTTTGAGAATTCAAATGCTTCATAGTGCATCTTTTGTATCTCTTCTTCTGTCAAATCTGCAAACTGTAGAGCATATAAAGGAGCAAGTGTAGTTCCTACTATTCCAGATAATGTGGTTTCAAGCTTCTTATGAAGAGCTCTGTAGTCTAAACTATAGTCATCTGTTTCTATAGCTACCGTCTGTGCTATGAGTTCTATTATTTCAGTTATTTTAGTCGGTATTAAACCTCGTCGTGTTGAAGATAATCCAACTCCAAGTTTCTTCTCAAGTTCAATAATAGGTTTAATTCGTTTTACATATTCGCTATTAGGATTAGCTATTACAACCCCCATCATTCCTAAATCTTTGTATGTCCATATTGTCCAGTGCTGTTCATACTTATTAAATACTTCAAGTTGGTCCTTTAAGGCTAAGAGCCTAGCTCTGTCCGCATTCGTTGGAAAATTAACAGGACCGTAATATCGCGCTCCAAATTCTCCTACCCAAGATGGTATTTTATGTTCTAAAATCCACCTATTTGTCCTGAAAAATGTTTTTTCCATCCAGTTCCTGTCAACATATGTATCGCCAACATAACCTGGATATTTTCTAGCCATACGAGTTGCAATAGTGTAGTTATGTGAACTATAGACGAGATTATCATCAAAAGGTTCATTAAGTCCTTCGAATATAGTCGAATATATATTGCCTTCAATAAAGAAGATGTGTTTTTTGTCTATTGTCCTTATAGCAGTGATCCACTCTCTATAGAGCTTATTTAGAATCTCCATATTAGGAGCGGTGGGCTCGTTGAGAAGGTTATAACCTGCAACCCACGGCTCATCCTTATAGTGTTCTACTATGTACAGCCATAAGTTTTTTACTCTCTCTTGGTAATTCCTATCTTCCCATAAAAGTGATACGCCATATGGATTGTCTGAGTGCCAATCTGGATTCTGCCATCCTTGAGCTGAGTGAAGATCAAGAATAATATAAATGTTGTATTTTTTAGCCCATTCGATAGCACGATCTAGATAGTAGAAGCCAGACGGGTTATATTTGTTAGGATTCATGTCATCTTCAAAATGTCTATAGTTGAAGGGTATTCTTACTACAGTTGCCCCTATCTCTGACAAGAATTTGAAGTCGTCTTCTGTTATAAAAGAGTCTAAAAGACTAGTAAAGAAAGTATGATAACGTTCTTCTCCGAGTTCTTCTTTTATGGCTTGTCTGATACTACATTCAACTCCAGGATATCCTGTGATGAAGTTCTCCATATTTAACCATCCCCCGAAACATACCCCTCGTAGAAAGACTTTTTCTCCATGCTCATCTATAACATATTTCCCTTTTACCTGTAAAAAACTCATAGTATAAATTCAGCCTCCTTTCTGTTAGCTGTTTATCTGCTCCAAAAACTCTTTAGCCCTTTCTTTGAGTCTTTCTTTTACTACTGATACTATATCAACAATATCATCCATATGCTGAGAGAGCTCTCTATATGTCTGGATAATTAAAGCTCTAAATTCAGTACCAATATTTACCTTTGCTATTCCTAAAGAGATAGCTTTTTTAATATCCTCTATAGGAATGCCTGTTCCTCCATGGAGTACTAATGGCGTCTTAGTAACTTCACTTATCGCCCTTATCCTCTCAAATGCTAATTTAGGGGTACTTTTATAAAAACCATGCGCAGAACCTATAGCTACAGCAAGAGCATCTACCCCTGTTTCAGTAACAAATACAGATGCTTCTTCTGGGTCTGTAAAAAGTTTACCCCCTAATCTCTCTAAAGAATCTTCTCTTCCACCAATTACCCCTAATTCCCCTTCTACTGATATGCCAGCTGATCTACCTACTTTTACTACAGTAGATGTAAGTTTTACATTTTCCTCATAGGGAAGAATCGAACCATCTATCATAACGGATGTAAATCCAGCACTTATAGCCCTCCAGATATCTCTTAAATCTGTTGCATGGTCAAGATGTAATACTACGGGTATTTTACAGCAACTTGCTGAAGCTCTATAAATTTCAACTATATTTCTTCCTCCTAGCACATTAAATACTTTCGGGCTACAGGCAATGATTATAGGGGTATTTAGCTCACAAGCAGCCTCTATAAAGGTCTCAATATCTTCTAGGGTCCTAAAATTAAAATGTGCAATTGCTCTATGTTCTTTGTACGCCTCCGGTAGAATATCTCTAAGTGTTGCTTCCATAGACTTTTGCCTCCGATTCTATAATATGGTTTAACTCTCTTACAGTGTAAAAGAGTCTAATATATACCTTTTCAAAAAGCTCTTTATATAGATAAGATAACTCCTTATCTGGTTCTATAATAGTGCTAACCTTATATGTCCTCTGCAAAACTTCATTTTCATCTTTAAATAAACCCACCCCTAAAGCCCCCAAGAAAGCTGAACCCATAGCGGTTCCTTCTACGACTTTTGGAATCTCGATTACTTTATCTATAATACTAGATTTTATTTTAAGCCAGGTTAAGTTCTTTGAACCTCCCCCGATTCCAACAATCTTTTCTATAGGCTCAAACTTTTCTAATATACTAAGGACTAATTTTGCTTCAAAAGAGAGCCCTTCTAGTACACCTCTAGCTATATCACTGGGGGTATGCTCTCTTCGTAGACCTAAGAACATACCTCTTGCTTGGATATCTCTGATAGGTACAGTACTTCCCCCTAAGTGTGGGGGACAGAAGAAACCATTACTTCCAGGCGGAGATTTTTCCGCTAAATCAGAAAATCTGTCAAGCAGGTTCTTATCTTTAGATTCACCCAATGCATTCATTAACTTAGCAGCCCACTCTATAAGTCCTCCTGAAAAGTGTAATCCTAGGTGAATACTATATTTGTCTTTTACTACATGGGACCCTACTACTATATTTGGGCTTTCTTTAACATCTAGATTGAGAGTGGGTTTTTCTGTACTTACAAGAAAAGTTTCAGCGGTCCCCATAGAGTCTAAAACAATGCCCTTCTTAAAGCATCCGACTATAAAAGCCCCACAGACATGGTCATGCCCTCCAGTAGTAACTACCGTATCTGCTTTCAATTCTAAATTGCTTGCATTTTTAACTTTACCTAGAACTGTTCCACTAGATAATGGTTTTGGAAGAACTGTCCTAGGAATCTCTACAATATCTAAAATTTTATCTGACCAGTCAAGAGTATTTAAATCGAAAGCCATAAATCTAGACGCTTGAGAATAGTCGGTAGCCATTTCCCCTGATAACTTATAAGCTATAAAGTCACATATAGGTAACCATACCTTCGCTTTGTCGAAAATCTCTCTTTTATATTTCTTCATCCAGAGCATCTTATTTATACTATATATAGGTAGTGGCCTTAGTCCAGTTATACTATAAATAGTCTGAGGGTCTATCTTGTCCAATACCCATCCTAACTGCTCTTTAGTTCTCTCATCATACCAGGCTATAGCCGGAAAAAGTGTTTCTCCATCCTTTCCGATAGGTACTACAGATTCTGCTACGCTGGCAACCGATATATTAGATATATTACCTTTTACTTCTGAAGCTACTTTCTCTATTAATCCACTAATGATTTCCCAAATTTTATCTGGAAGAAAATAGTGTAAATTTCCTTCAGAATATACAGGATTTGAACTAGAAGCGGAAGAAACTATATTACCATCCAAGTCGAATAATATAACTTTTAAATTAGTAGTACCTGCATCTATCCCAATACAGTATTCCATAAGATCCCCCTCTACATCATAGATGATTAATCAGCTAATATATACTTAATTCCATAGTAATTGCACAGTATCTCTAACTCCTTTCTTATATCTCCAAAAGCAATAGCCACGTGATGAGGGAATCCATGTTCAAGTATAGCCTCATTAAGTTTAGTATGATTTTTTACCTCTATATCACATCCAGCATAAAGTAATCCCTTAGCAGTATCAGGTCTATTCTCTCCAGTAAAAACAAGCATCTTGAAATTGCCTTCCTTATCTTGAATGAGACTTATTCCCGTTTTTACCCCATATTTGAATTGTCCTATCAAAGCTGGGGATGAAATCTTTCCTGCCTGACGATTTGGGCTCTTATCTGCTACCGCTTCGTTTACTTTTATCTTTCCTGTCAGAATTTTCTCCTTCACTTCTTCTGAAACTATACCCTCAAAAAAAGTCTCATTTTTTGCCATATAACCTGGTATACCTATTCCACAATGACCGAGTTGAACAATTGGACCTTTTCCAGTATAGTTTACAAAATCAAGACATGCTGAAGGGTTCCCTGTAAGTAAATTCCCTATCTCTTGAGTAACAGCAGTAGGCCAGTCACCTTCACATCCCGCTCCTCTAACATCTTTTTTGGAAAGTAATAAACCTAAAGTAAGACAGGGGGCTATCCCAATATAAGGTTCATTCATCTCTGGATGACACCTTAGAGATATAGAAGTAAAACCATTCACTTCTATAACAGCTTTTAGAGAATTATAAAGCCTTGCAGCTTTATAAATAAACTCGTCTTTTACTAAGACCGCTCTTCCTCTTTTTATTTCAGATACAGTGTTTTGAACCTCTTCTTCAGTAAAAGATATTTCCTTTAATAGGCCTTGTACTTTGTAGGCATTGTATACATTCATAACTGATGATAGATCAATAGTTTCTATTCTTATTCCGAACAAGCTGGCATAGTCTAGTTGACTTCCATTAGAAGAATAAAATCCGCTAGGAGCATCTCCAATCCTTCCAATAACAGCTTTCCGTAGTTCCTTTACAGCGTAGAATACATTCAAAAGCTTCTTTAGCCTGTCCCTATAATCTTCATCTTTAGGGAAACCAGCTAAAGGATAGATATACCTTCCAATCTTTTTAGCTATATAGTTATTCATTATTACTCCACACCAAGCATTTATAGTCCACTCTGGTTTATCTTTTATCTCTATCTCATAGGGGGCAGTAACTATTAAAGGTACCTTATATAGATAGGGATTAGTGGCTACTGTTAAAAATGTATTCCCATTTGGGAATGCACTATTAAGAAGGATTACTACATCCACCATTTCTCTAACAAAAATCTCCAGTGCTCTCTCAGCTTCGTAGAGAGAGAATATACTCTCTGGATAGAAGATCGAGTCTTTATCTATTATTCCTTCATTTTTAAAGTCATTAAAGAGTTCTCGATACTGATTTTCTACCTCTTCCTTCCCTTCTGAACTAAAAGCTCTTACTGCATTTACTAAGATTCCTACTTTGGGCGCTTTATCTTGGAGATAACTAACCTCGTAACTCATTTAAAATCCTCCTATATGAGCTTATTATCTGAATACTTCTTCTTTTATAAATCTGAGAATCTTCGAAGCTTCTTCATATTCTAAAAGTTTTAAAACTTCTGTTCGTTCTAGGTTATTAGCAATCTCATAAAACTTTTCCATACTTTTAATACTTGTACCGATAGCTTCTTTGGGATTTTCTCTAGAAGGGTACAGATCAAAAGAATACCATCCTTGATAGTCTAACTCTTTCAACCAGAAAAATAGCTCTATATATTCATAGATATGAATGCTCCCCGCAATCATGTCCCAATCCCAATCTCCTAAAGTATCATTAAAATGGAGATGAAATAATCTACCTTCCTTTAGAAGGAGAACTGCAGACTCAGCTGGATCTTCCATTGACATAATACTATGTCCAAAATCTAAAGTTGCCCCAACATTTTCTTTATCAATTTTCTCTATAAGATATAGAAGTTTTCCTACATCTGAAATAAGACACCTACTCTTAGGCTCTTTGATTTTATACTCTATACATATCTTTACCGATGGATTATAATCCGCACATTCCTTGATAGCGTCTATAATAGTTTGCCATTTCTTGGCGTAGTTAATCTGAAAAGGATAATCATACCCATCAAGACCAGTCCATAAAATTATTCTATAAGCTCCAAGAGCTACAGATAAATCTATTGCTTCTTTTACTCTACTAATCGCCTTTTCTCTTGCTTCCTTATCTAAATTAGATAAGGCCCCCTTCGCCCAATCTGCATCTCCAGAAATACTGGGAGAGACAAGAGAACAGGATAAATTTAGTGATGTCAGTAATTTTTTAATCTCCCTAATATTCTCTCTATTTACCATCCCTGGGCAATGAAGCTCCACTGCAGTCAATCCTTCTATCTGCGAAGCTATCTTTAACCTTTCTTCTATAGGGAGATTCTTCTGGTAACCCTCCGGAGCAAATCTATCTAGATTACTCCCAAATGGTATAAGATTAGTTGACCACTTTTTCATCTTTTATAACACCATCCTTTCTATTATTTTACTTAATTCCCAAAGTTATCCCATATAGTAGAGGGATATAGTCAGGGTTTAAAAGTTCAAAAATAATACTATCGAGAGTCTTAGAACCATCTACATCTAAGATAAAACAGTTTACTATATATATCTCATAGATTGGATCTACAGCAATTTTTAAAGTTTGATACACATTAGAAGCAACAGGATTTAACCTTGATGGACCCCAAATTATATTGGAAGTCGTAAACTCTGACCCATTTTTCAGGACTATTTCTTCTTTAGTTCCATCTGTATAAACTAGAACATATTTTGCAATCTCTTCCCCTAGTCCCCCTTTTACAGGATATCCTGCTGGAAGTGTTGTATGTCCAAAAGCAAATAGATTTGAACATATCTTATCAACTTTTATAACTATTTTCTTAACCTCTTCAGAGAGTACCAGTGGTCTTCCTGCATTTATCTCTACTGGGATACCTCCAGCGTACTCTATCCTCTTTGGAACTATTGGACCTACCAGCTTAGTCTTCTTTCTTCTCCTCTTATTTTCTGAAACTGTTTTTTCCAATGCAAACTTCCATGCTTTTTCTTGCTCATCAGAGTTAATAAAAGGGGTAAGATTTAATGACTCAAATTTATAATTATCTAACTGTAGACAAAGATTAATAGTAAAATCTAACCTAGGCTCCTCAGTGGTGCTATATTCAAGTTGGGAAAATAGCCCCGAAAGCACATAATAATTAGTTCTCTTATTACGCCAAATATCAACCAATCCTGATGCCGATATCCCTTTAATATCTCCAGGAAGCCACCTTGTAAACTCGAAATAGTCATTCCAACACCAGTAGGAAGTTCCTGCAAGGTTTGATTCTTCACTGCAGAGAAGATTTGACATCACACGCCAGAAATTTTTAACTATTATAGGATTCTCAAAGGTACGGCCTCCTCCCCATTCGGTGAATACTACAGGCTTATCATTAAGAATCCTTAAGATTTCTTCCAGAGAAGTAAACGTTTCCTTGCTTCCATATCCCTTCTGGACAACCGCTATACGGTCGTATCCATATGGGTCCCCAGGACTATACCCGTAAGGATGATATGTGTAGAAGTCTAAATCTTCTTTTGTAAATACCTCTTTTGTCCATTCTGGATTCATAACATTAGCAGCTGAAACCATCCTTGTTGGGTCCATCTCTTTGCAGATCTTTCTTGCTTTTGAAATATAATCTCCAGCAAATATACATTCATTAAACACAAGCCAGAATATTACTGAAGGGTTATTACGGTCTCGAAGTATAGTATGCCTTAATACTTCAATGGCAGAGTTAGTTACTATCGGGTCATTTAAGTCTGACCACCATAAGCCAGGTTCTTCGCTTACCATAAGACCTAACTTATCTGCCATCTCTATTATCTCTTTAGGATGAGGATAATGTACTAAACGCACATAGTTTGCTCCCATATCCTTTATCATCTTCATATCTTTTTCCATCTGTTCTAAGGTAAGAGTGTGCCCCTGTTCGCCCCACATATGGTGTCTGCAAACTCCGTTTAATATAATCTTCTGGCCATTTAGATAGAACTTTGTTCCTCTCTTTACGAATTCTCTAAAACCTACTTTTTGGTCAGCGATATCCGTAGTTTCTCCATTACTCTTAAGTTTTATTTTCAAATCATATAGATGAGGGAATTCAGGTGACCAGAGTAAGGGATTTAAGACGTTGAATTCTAACTTAAAGACATCTTTTTTAGAAATAACTTCTACATCTTTTGATACTTTAGCATACTCGACATCATTGTATGAAAGGCTCACTTCTAATTCTCCCTTATAGGGTTTACCTAAAGTGTCATTAAGCCATACATTTAAAATACAGTGTGCCTTTTTATAATTGTCTGAAAAGTTAGTTATAAACTGATAATCACTTATATAGACGCTATCTACAACCTTAATATAGACATCCCATATGATGCCTCCATAGTTTTCCCACCCTTCAGTTGGGCCGTACGATGCATTAATGTCTTTCAAGTCAACCTTTATATGATTCTCTCCCTGAAGTAAACACTCTGTAATATCGAAATCATACCTTGAGTATGGAAGCATAGTCCCAATATGCTTCCCATTTACCTCTACTGTACCCTCATATGCAATCCCTTCAAATCTCAGAATAGCTCGCTTATCTTTGGGTAAGTTGATTTGAAATGTCCTTTCGAATATAGCTTCCCCTACACATAAGTAAGAGGAAGGGACTTCTATCTTTCTTTTCTTTCCCCCAGGGATATACCAATCCCATAAGCCATTAAGAGAGATTCTTTCTCTTATCATAAGCCTTCTGCCTCCTAAAAATTCTAATAATAAGGGGATAGAGGTATTTTTCTCTATCCCCTTGTCTCATAACTGTTATTTCTGCTTGAAGAAGAATTGTTCAGGGTTATAAAGAGAACCATAAACGAAGTCCCATGCATATAAACCTTTCTCAGGTATATTTTTTATATTCTCCCTTACCAGAATCGGTTTGGGGGTCAATCCTACTGTTCCAATAGTCCATAGGTTCTTGGCATGAGACCTTAATATTTCTTTACCAAGACTAATCCTCTGTGCTTCATTTGTAGTAGTTAGCATCTTCTCCCATAGCTGTAGAAGTCTTTTTGCTTCTCTAGGTGGTTCTTTCCCTGACTTACCACCACTCACATACCACCAGGACCATTGAGGAGCCCAAGTAGTTTCCCAACCAGTATTGTATGGGACAAACCACATAGGTTGGAATGGGAATAGAGCATCAGTACACTTATCTCCAGTCCATAAACCTATCTGAATCTGGTTTCCAGGAGCTCTTGAAGATTGAAGTTCTGGGGTAGTTTCTTTTACTGCTACCTTTATACCTAACTGTTCCCACCAACGTTGAGCAAGCTCAGCTATAGGTCCTCTAAATGGGGTATCTGTAGGTGTATACTCAATAACAACTTCTAACCTTTTACCATCTGGTCTCAATCTATATCCATCTGGTCCCTTCTTAAGTCCCATCTCATCAAGTAAACGATTGGCCTCTTCTGGATTATATTCAGTATAAGCTTTAGCGAACTCTTCCTCGTAATATCTAGACTGAGGTATGACAGTCATCTGACGTGGCTGACCTAGGCCAAAGTAAAAGAGTTGATTAATTTCATCTCTCTTCAGTGCTAGAGAAAGAGCTATCCTAAATCTTCTATCTTGGAAAATCTTACTCAAAACTGGATCTTCATAGGTTTGATTTACCATGAATAGAACTTCACTACCCCAAGCGGTCTGCCACATTAATACCTTCATCTTATTCTTAGCAGCATTTTCTTTATAGGCGGGATAAGTATCTATTCTGGTATAAGTACCTGCCAAATCGACCTCTCCTGACAGTGCTTTCATATTTGCTACCTCAGCATTAGTAACTTCACTCACAAAAACATTATCGATATAGGGAAGTTGATTTCCAGCGGTATCTATCTTCCAATAGTAGGGATTTCTCTCATATGTTGCATTATCAAGCCCTCTCTTTACAATTACAAATGCTCTTAATGTGGGTATACCAGGTTCCCCGATAAGGATAGATTGTGTAGACTGAACCTTTGCTAAGAATAGTTGATACCAAGTATTAAATCCAAGCTGTTTTGCTGTAGCTTCTACTTGTTCCTTTGGAGTATATTTTATGTGGAATTGCTTAAAATAGTGACTAGGAAGGTAGAAAAATCCTTCTGTTCCACCACTGTAAGAAGTTAGATATAAAGCTATCATAGGGTTAGGTACACTAAACTTTAGTTTGATAGTGTAATCATCGATCTTTTCTATAGTCATTGGCTTCCCACCTGGATACCAGTTTATTGGCTTGGTAGGAGTGAGCTCATCATTTAAAATAACATCTTTCCACCAGAAGATTATATCATCTACGGTAAAAGGTACTCCATCAGACCACTTTATCCCTTTCCTGAGATATAATGTAAATTCTTTCCCGTCCTTCGATAACTTCCAGGCTCTAGCTAAATTTGGTACGATAGTTTTTCCGTCTCTAGCTAATCTTAACATAGGTTCTATACCTATAGCTAAACTATATCCATCTCCTAAACGCTTGACTCTTTCAGTTATTATTCTAGCTGTCCCACCGTATTGACCTACTTCTTCTACAGGAACGACTACTAGTGGCTCTTCAGGTAATCTCTTCTCTACTGTTGGCAACTTACCTTGTTTTACTAATTCAGCTAGCATTGGTGCTTCACTGAACTTCTTTACCTTCGTTTTAGCAACCCTCTCATAATCTTTTAGATTATACTGGCTTAATAATTGCTTTTCTTGAGCGAAAGATAAAGGAATAGATACAGAAACCAAACTCAGAATTACCGCTATTAAAACCAAATACCTAAAAACTTTCATACTTTAAAAACCTCCTCTTCTTAAAACTTTTACCCCTTTTCCCTCATCCTTGTTTATCCTAAATATCGCAAGATTACTCTTTAAAATTTACTTCTCAACACCTTATACTCTTTATTCTAACCCCCTTTCTTTAACAAAGAACCTACCTTTACTAAATACTCTGCTACTTCCTCATCTGTAACTAAATGAGTAACATAATTACCACGTAAAGCTCCAAGAATCGCCTCTTTCTTACCAGCCCATCCACTTAAGGCTATGATATTCTTTGCCTTCTTGAGTCGCTCTATAGGTATCGAAATAATCTTCTCCCTTATAGATATAGGGGAGATATTACCATTAATATCAAAGAAGTTCTGTACAATATCTCCTACACTTTTATATAAGACCAACTCCCTTTTTAAAATCTCAACTGCTTCCTTTGAAAATGCTCTTAAAGGAGAACGGTCTTCCCATAACCCTGAGATATTACCAATCCCTACAACTGCTACTGTCAAATTATCCCATAGACTAGCAACCTCTTTTATTCTAGGCTCATTAAATAATGCATACTTAGTTTCTATATTTTCTACAAATATAGGAATGTCTAAAGAATACCACTTGGTTCTTAATTTATTCGCCATCCTTTTACAGATCTCACTCACCTGATAGGCAGGTTCTATCTGCCCAGTACCTCCACCAAGAGGTACAATTATTGTCTCTTTATAATCATCCTCTAGATAATTGATACATTCAGATACCGTTGCTCCCCATCCTACTCCAATAACATCATCTTCCTGAATTATACTGTGTAATAGTTGAGCACCGGACTTCCCTATCTCTTGAGTTACTAGAGTTCTCGGAAGAAATCCAGTAGGCACTACTATCGCCTTCCTTAAATTAAATTCTTCTTCTAATTTCTCCTCTAGCTCTGTACAGCTAGATATAGCATCGATAATCTTTATAGAAACTATTCCCTCTTCTCTAGCTTCTTGTAAGAGGCGTAATACTTTAAATCTAGATATACCAAATATCTTTCCTATCTCTTCCTGAGTCCTTCCCTCTTCATAATATAATTGAGCTATTTTTACTAATAACTTAATTCTCTTATCACAAGCCATATCCAACTCTCCTAGTTTGCACTTTTGTGATGCACTATTATTTTATACGATAAAGAAGCAGATGTCAATATTTTGTGGACTCTTCAACTTTTTGCGTAGAAGAAATCTTAAAAATATCCTCTTACTAACTCTCCTGGATGGTATTTTTATACTAGTTTGACGTTACAAATAAGTTTATTAAGAGTGACCCCTTATAAATTACCTCAAAATAACAAAAAATATCCTTACCTCTCCTATTATGACTTCTTCTCCTTCTAAAAATTATTCCCTAAAAACTATTACTAAATGCTACATTAAGCCTTTGGATATAATTTGTAGGATTTCTAAAACCAAAACTTATCCTCTTTATAAGCTTCACTACTAAGTTACTACCCTCTAATTGTGCATTCGTAGTATGATTATCAAAGTAATTTAGTATGTACTCTTTATATTTCGTTAGTCTGTCTATCCACTTATCTAAATCTACATCCTTAACCTTCCTCCCATAAAGTATAGTCATCTCTAATGTCTTCCTAGCCTCTTCTTTATCCCTAGATCTATACACCTTCCTTATTAGCTCTTTTACTTCATAGAATGGCTTGAGATAGGGATGTTCTCTCAATGTCTTTATGAGTTTCTTCTTTTCATCATCTTTTAAGTTCTCGATATTCTTAAAGAAGATCTTTCTAGGTAGTTTCATCTTACTTATATAAGCTTCTGTCTCTATCGCCATAGATATCTCTCTATTAGCATCATGAATAATATGGAAGTGGTCTAATACTATCTTTGCATTTGGTAGTTCCTCTCTTACACTGTTTATATAACTAGTTTTCATATCTACCGAGACTTCCTTTACTTTATCTTTTACAGGAAGGTTTCTCAGAAATTCTTTAAGGTTATATTTCCTATCTGGATAAAGAAAACCTAACTGTGTGTGAGAGGAAAGTTCTCTTATAGATACGACTGTATCATATCCTCTGAATGAATGTTCATCTATCCCTAGCTTTAACTCTTCCCCTAGGCTCTCCCAGTTTCGATTGGATTTATAACTTTTTAAAAGTTTAGATACCGTTGTATGACTTACCTTAAATCTTTTAGCTACTTCGTTTATACTTACTCTATATTTGAGAGCTTTAATTATCTCTTCCTTACATTCCTCTGTTATTCTAGCTCTTGGCTCTATAAATGGTGGATTTATAGTAATAGTCTTCTTGCACCTGGGGCAGATATATCTTAGAGGGTAGTAACTTAAATAAAAATCTTCTCCCGCAGTAACTCTTTTTTCTCTACCTAAGCCATGGAGCCTTATTACAGCTCCACAGTGCTTACATATAACTTCCTTTCTCTTAAGCCTTATCTCTACAGTATTATTTGGAGAAGAAGTCTTGTTTTTGTGTAAAACTTCTATATCGTGCTTGCAATATTTTAACAATTGTTGTATTTTCATCTTAGGTAATCTTCATAAATAAGAATAAAGGGGAAATATCCCTTTTTCAAGAGGGGTAATTCCCCTTTTAAATTCCACGCAAAAGTTTATAGAGCCTTTTGTTTAGAAGAAAATCTTTCTAGTAAGCTACTCATATCCTCACCTCCCCCTTACAGTAACAGGGCAAGTGGCTGATACCTCTTCCGTTTGCCCTTCATATTTAAGAATAACTTTGTTAATTATTACTTTCTCTTCTCTCACAGTAATTACAAAAGACTGGCTATCAAATAATCTTCCTGAAATTGTATTGTTTCCTCAAATTTGACAAGAAAGCTAAGCTCTGTAACCTATATTAAATTTACCTTAAAGGAGGTCTTAGGATGGTTGTCATTAATACGTTCTAAATAAGGCAAAAGATACCCTAATAAATCTTCTATTCGTATAGCAATTAAAACTTATCTATAAAATACTACTTATTGCGAATAAAATAGATATTAGGGTTCGTATAAGAACTCTTATGCGAATAAAAAGTTTCAATCTCGTTTGTAGTTACCCTATAAGGGATTGAAACCCAGGACGTCTCCACTTCGGTACTCTTTTTCATAAAATTCCCCTCTCTAACAGTGCAATATGCTCTTACCTTACTTCCTCTTCTTGCCAGTCTTTTATAAATTTAATAAAGGAAAAATCCTTCTTTACTGAATTATAGAATCTCTCATCTCCAGTGATTAAATATAAGTTAAATTTCTCTGCTATAGCTAAATAAGAGGCATCATAGGCACTAAGGGAATATTTCTTTGTCAATTCTAGTATTCTATCTTCTATACCATAGAT
>Ga0078972_1007404_pt1 | contig 24424 bp, 24 predicted proteins | sample YelNatPaOPGAMG01_FD_67568 | JGI IMG/M metagenome (GOLD analysis project Ga0078972, IMG submission 67568) | Hot spring thermophilic microbial communities from Obsidian Pool, Yellowstone National Park, USA - OP-RAMG-01 (SPADES assembly) (version 2) | ecosystem: Environmental > Aquatic > Thermal...
TGCTCAAGAATGCGGCAGTACCCATATGCATTTATGATATGCTGAGCACATATATTTAGAGGCGACAAGATGAAGCTCTTGCTAGATGAAATGCTCAAGAATGCAGCAGTACCCATATGCATTTATGATATGCTGAGCACATATATTTAGAGGCGACAAGATGAAGCTCTTGCTAGATGAAATGCTCAAGAATGCAGCAGTACTCCTACGCATATATGGTGTTGATACTGAGTATGTTCATCCACGCAACGATACTGAACTTATAGAACTGGCAAGAGCAGAGGGCCGTGTTCTTGTAACCCGGGATAAGGAATTATATGAGAGGTGCCAGGCAAAGCAGGTGCAGTGTCTTCTCATTGAGAGCGTAGATTCAGAAGAACAGATCCGCCAAATAGTCACCCAACTTGGGATTGAGCTACCATTTCCAAACCACACGCGCTGTTCCATATGCAATACAGAATTAGAACCCATCACCAAGGAACAAGCTGCAGGCCATGTTCCCCCAGATGTTCTTGCCCGCAAGGAGAGGTTCTGGCTGTGCCCAAAATGCAACAAAGCCTACTGGGAGGGCACGCACTGGGAGAACATCAAATACATATTCAAGAAAATAACAGGACGAGATACACCTTAAATATATGAAAGCACCCTGCTTTCCACCTGCCAATTGTGTTATACTCGGTATTGCAACACGCCTTAAATATATATGAAAGTACCCTCTACCCGAGAGTGTGTACCCCGCCCGCTAAGAAAGAGGCAATACACATTACTTCTTTTCTATTACAGCCTTTATTCTTCTGACGCCCGCGCTTACAGCCTCTTCTTTAATGATTTTAAATGAACCAAGTTCGGCTGTGTTGTTTACGTGTGGCCCGGTGCACACCTCCTTGCTCGCACCCGGGATCGTATATACAGATACCACTTCTCCATACTTTGCATCAAAGAAAGCGAGTGCCCCCTCTTTTCTTGCCTCCTCAATCGTTTCTTCCTTTCTTTCCACAGGAATACCTTGTCTGATCCAGGAGTTTACCAGGTCCTCAACCTGCTTGATTTGTTCCGGGGTCATCTTCTCAGGGTGCGAGAAATCAAACCTCAACCGTTCTGGTGTTATGTTTGATCCCCTTTGCCTGACATGCTCTCCAAGAACCTTTCTTAATGCCGCGTGCAGGAGATGCGTTGCTGTGTGGAGCGCAACGGTTTTCTCGCTGTAATCGGCCAGCCCCGAAGCAAACTTCTGTGTTGTGCTCATTCGCGATAGTTCCTTATGCCTCTCAAGCTCCGCTTCAAACCCTTTCTTATCAACACTTTTGCCCCGCTCACGTGCCAATTCCTCTGTGATTTCCAGCGGGAACCCATAGCTCTGGAACAGCAGGAATGCATTCTTCCCGTCAATAATCTCCCCCCGCATTTCAGTTACTATTTTCTCAAACTCCTTGAGCCCGCGCTCAATCGTCTCTGCGAACCGCGCCTCCTCCTTCTCAAGCTCTGCCAGTGCAAATTCTCTGTTCTTTTTGAGTTCCGGCCAGTCATTCCCATATATCTCTATGAATATCTCAGCAACCTTTCTGCAGAATGGTGCCGGGAGCCCGCACTGCCTTCCGTGGCGGATTGCCCTACGTATGAGCCGTCTCAAAATATACCCGTGCTCAACATTGCTTGGCACAACCCCCTTCTCATCAGCAAGCACAAACACGGCGGCGCGGAGATGATCTGCAATTATGCGTGCGCTTCTCTCATTATAGCTTTTTGAGTTTTCGCGGATCCATTTCATTGCAGGCGCAAACAATTCTGTTTCATAATCGCTTGCTGCCCCCTGCATTACTGCAGTTATTCTTTCCAGACCCATTCCTGTATCAACATTTCTCTGCTTGATTTTTTCAAATGTGCCCTCCTTTGTCTTGTTATACTGCATGAATACATCATTCCAAATCTCAACCCACAAGCCGCAGTGGCACCCCGGCCCGCACCCTTCCTTATCGCATTCTGCTTCCTTTTTGCCAGTGTAGTAGAACATCTCTGTATCCGGCCCGCACGGCCCGGTCATTCCAGCCGGCCCCCACCAGTTATCCTCTTTTCCGTTGAAGAAGATCCTCTCCTTTGGAACGCCGAGCGACTGCCAAATCTGTGCGCTTTCCTCATCTTTTGGGGCATCAGCATCCCCCGCAAAACAGGTTACGGCAATCCTATCCTTATCCAGGCCGAGCCAATCCTTGCTTGTAAGGAACTCCCAACTCATCTCAATTGCCTCTTTCTTGAAATAATCGCCGAGCGACCAGTTCCCAAGCATCAGGAAAAATGTGTGGTGGCACCCATCACCGACTTCATCTATATCATCTGTTCTCAGGCACTTTTGTATATCTGCCAGCCGTTTTCCGCGCGGATGTGGCTGGCCGAGCAGGAACGGGACAAGTGGATGCATCCCGGCGCTGATGAACAGCGCGGTCGGGTCGTTTTCCGGAATGATTGAAGACGATTGAATAATGGCGTGCCCCCTACTCTCAAAGTATTTAAGGAATTTTTGGTTGATCTCGCGTGCGGTAATCACAGTTACACCTTCCCTCATTTAAAAGTTGAAATTTTAATAAATAGGTGCCGTCCAGCCGAGCCCCCAGTTATTTAATTGTTGACTTCTCAACAATATGCCATGACAAAACAGGGCGTTGTGCTTGCATTGGTTCTTGCATTCCTTGTTGCTGGCTGTATTACGCAGCCACCGGGACAGCAGGCAAAAACAGCAGATGTATCTGTTGTTTCATTTGAGGTTCAGAATGCATCTCCACTCACTCTTGGCTCGGTATTCCCCGCAAGGATACGGGTTGAATCTACAAACCCAGATGCTTCATACACGCTGCACATACGCCTTAATGGAGAGGATATCTACAAGGAGGCGTACACCAGCAACATAACAAAAGAGGTTATGCTCCCGGCAACTATTGACGGCCCGGCAAACCTTACTGCAGTCGTCTTCCTTGACGATACAAAAGTCTTCTTTGATAATAATGCTTCAAATGATGTTTACACGAATGCTGTGAAAATCCTTCCTTACGGCAACTTCACAAATGTTGTGACACAGACAAACAAGACCTCTTATTACGAATGCAACAACTCCAGCACCGGTTATTGCAAGAGGGATTATGTGCTTCTTGATGTGGAAAACTACACAGGCATATACGACAAGAGGACTTATGGGCGCATTTTGCATTTTGACAGCGATGTAAACATAGATTCCATAGGCATATTTGTTCGACGCACGTTCATCCTCTCCCCAGATACGGCAATTTCTTACCAGCTCTATCCTATTGTGAATAGCACACCCTCAAAAGAGAGCGTGATGGGGTTCAACACCTCTCTTATTCGCGTGCCAGATGATTGGGCGCTTCTCCTGCTCAGACGCAAGAGCGGCCAGCGCACGCTGCCAGCAGGCGATTATGTACTTGAGATTTCAGTTGACAACCAATCCTCCGCGGATGTGGCGTGCGTATACATACAAAACGCAACGGGTATAACGTATGAGCGCACAGAACCGCTGCCAAAGAGACAGTGGTATGACGGCCCCAATTGTCTTGCAAACATCATAATCAGCTCTCGCAACGAGTTAGAAACGTATAAGGAATATATGGCCGCAAACAACATAACCGAGCAGACCAAACAATAAAAGAAGATTTTACTGCCTTCTATACTTTTTCCACTTTTTCTTAATATCTCTCTAAATGTATGTTTTCCTTAGCGACCCCTTTCTCGCTGAGTATCTTCTCTATCTCATCCGTCATCTCGCGGAGGCCGCACACAAAATAATCAGCATCTTTTCTTACAAACTCCGGGAGATGCTGCTGGATATGGCCCTTTCTTCCCATCCATCCTTCCTCCCTGCTCAGAATGGGCACAAACCTGAAATGAGGGCATGTTTTCTCGTGCAGTTCAAGCTCTTCCCTGTGCACGAGCATATTCTTGTATCGCGTACCATAAAGCAGAGTGATTGAGTCAAAATGCCCGCACACCCCTTTCTTGTGTATATCCCTAACCATGCTCAGTAAAGGCGAAATGCCAGTACCTGTTGCAATGAATATGAGGTTTTTTTCTTTTGCGGTTTCAGTTGTGAGATGGCCAAATGGCCCAATGACCTTAATCGTATCATTGACTTTAAGCGTATCCAGGTATTTTGTAAAAGGCCCTACCACTCTGAATACGATCTCGACCGCTTCATCCTGTGGTGCAGAGGCAATTGAATATGCCCGGGATTCCTTCTTCCCGTCAATTTCTGCGCTCATCATCAAGTACTGCCCGGCCTTGTAATCCATTTTTTCCCCATCAAACACAAGATAGATCGATTTAAGCCCACTGGCCCACTCACTAATTTTTGAGACCCTTGCAGTATATTCTTTAGGCGACATTCTACTCCTCTCTTTTTACAAACATGTCCGCAAGGAGTTCCAGTTCCTCCCTTTTCTGAGCATTCTTTATCACAGCCAACCTACCCTTTGCGCTCTTGACCAGCCTATCAGCATAATTTTTTGCATATTCTATAGCACCGCACTCATCCATTATCTTAATTGCACGTGCGATTTCCTCTTTTGTGTTCTCCTTCTTCTCAAGTATTTCTATGAGTTCTTTTCTCTCTTTTTCTTGAACCCTCTCAAGCGCCTTAATCACAATGAGTGTTCTTTTGCCCTCTCGGATATCCCCGCCAATCTCTTTCTTATACTTTTCCTCCTCGCCTATAAGATTGAGCACATCATCCTGTATCTGGAATGCGAGCCCAACTTCGTATCCAAACAACCTCATTTCCTCACTCTCGCGCTCGCTCGCACCGCCAAGGTATGCGCCAATTCTCGTACATGCAGCCATGAGTTCTCCAGTTTTACCCCCAGCCATTGCAAGATACATCTCTTCTGAAATATCCCACCTTTTTTTCTCTATCCAGTCTATTTCATACCCTTGTCCATCAACAACGCCGATGAACGCATCTGCAAACATCCCAAGCACCTTCTCCTTCTGTTCTGCACTGAGCTCTGACATGTAGAGCGCCTTGAAAACGTGGGCGAACATTCCATCCCCGGCATTGATTGCAAGCGGAATGCCATGCATAATGTGAAGGCACGGTTTTCCCCTTCTCATCTCCGAAGAATCTTCAATATCATCGTGCACAAGCGTGAAGTTATGGAATATTTCAACTGCTGCGGCAATATCCAATGCTTTCTTATAATCTCCATTAAACGCTTCAACGGTGGTGAGAAGCAAGTATGGTCTTATTCTTTTCCCTCCCCTAGACAGAAAATCCCATGCAAGCGAGTACACGCTCTTCGGCTCTCTCTCCGGCATGACCTTGCGCATTACCTCTTCCACTTCCGTCACTTTCACTTTCATTCTGCCTTTAAGGTCTGCAATAGTAAGCATGCTATTTTTGAGAATTCAAACATTTATAAAAGCAGAAAAACACAACCACACCATGGCACAAGATAAGAATCCTGAACGCAGAAATCATAGCCCCGCCATGGCAAAAAATGAGAAGCAGAGGGCAAGAAGGAGTCTCCACCTTCTTTCGAAACTCCTTGAGAAGTGCAAAGATTTAAAGCACAACTTTGCCATTCAGTATGACCTCGCCTCTCAATATTACTCAGATGCAAAGTACTATTATGAAAAAGGCGACTACTTCACATCATTTGGGTGTTCTGATTATGCATACGGTCTTCTAGATGCAATCCTCCTTGTGAAAGAGCACCAGTATTTTCCTGAACCCGTTGTGGGGGCCATAATACTTGATGACAAGAACAGGGTTTTTCTCATGCGCTCGCATAAATGGCACGGGATGTACTGTATTCCAGGTGGGCACATAGAGCTTGGGGAGAATATTGAACACGCAGTTATTCGCGAGATAAAAGAGGAGACAAACCTGGATATTTATGACCTTAAACACGTTATAACCCATGAATTCATCCACGACCCGGTTTTCTGGAAGAAGAAGCATTTTATAATGTTTGACTTTTTGTGCCGTGCACGAAACCCGGGCAAAGTGCGGCTTAATAAAGAGGGAGAAGGATACATCTGGATGGACTTCTATAAAGCGCTCAAATCCAAGAAAATAGAACCTTACACAATGAAAGCGCTCAAGGCCGCTGTTAATATGCTCTGATTATTTTCTTTGATGTAACTCTAGTAACATTTTTCACACCAACCCCTCCTCCCTCACATAAACAAACACTTATATACCCAACTAGATCTAATTTTCCTTTATGCCTGCAAAATCGCTTGTTGTTTACTACTCACGCACAGGAACCACAGCAGCAGTTGCACAGCTAATTGCGAGCGGGATAGGTGCAGAGCTAGAGAAGATAGAAGATAAGAAAGACAGGCGTGGGCTCATAGGTGCGCTCAGCACAGGTAAAGATGTATTTCTAAACAAGCTTGCAGAGATCGAACAACCTAAAAACGACCCATCTAACTATGACTTGGTTATAATAGGCACACCTGTATGGGCAGGCGGGCTTTCCCTACCAGTAAAGGCCTACATACTCAAGTTCAAGCAAAAGTTCCGCAGCATCGCTTTCTTCTGCACAAGCGGCGGCTTCAGCTCTAAGAATGTGCTCAAAGATATGGCATATCTATGCGGCAAGGAACCCGTTGCAACCCTTTCCGTTTCTTACTTAAGCTATTTTACCGGCGGGTATAAGAAAAACGTGGCAAAATTCATAAAGAGCATAAGCGAACCCTCTACCAAATAGCCCCTTTATTTTTGTGAATTCACACATTCTTTTAGTACAATCAAAAAAGATCAAGAAAATGCAAAACAGGAAAGGATATTCCCGAACCCCGATTCAACTCCTGCACATATTTTCTTTCATCTCACTCATACGAATTTCACAATTTCATTTAGCATAATCAGGAATAGCAGGAACAGGATAATTCCCGAAGCCAAATGAATCTCTCTGATGTATTTTTCTTTCATCTCACCCACATGCTCAATCGTTGTCTTTCCCAAGTACACAACAAAAGTCACTGCAATCATCGGCAGTATGAAAACCATATTGTATATTATGAGATAAGTGAGCGCTTCCGGTGTGATAGATTTTGCAAGCATCCCGAGCACCATAAGATAAGGGCCAGAAGAGCAGGGAAGCAGGAAAAGTGAGCAGAACAGGGCAGCAACAACAACACCCAACGGGCTCGTGGCCTTCTCAAGGACAGCATGTGCATACGGCCTCAAAAATAAAGGCATCTCAACAGCGAGGAAACCCGGCTTATAATTGAGATACGCATTGAATTCCATAATTGCGAGCGCAAGCGCACCAATAGTTACAATGATATAAAACACATCTGCTATGTTGAAGTAAGAAACAGCCTCTTTTATGAAGAGTCCGTAAAGCAAGTACATGATGAAAGTAGTTAATGAGAAGAGGAGCCCGCTCACCAATGCATCCTTCTTCCCTTTTGAGTACAATATTGCACTTATGAGGATTACCATTATTGCGAGTGTACACGGATTTATTGAGTCAACGAGCGCAGCACCAATTAACACAGTCCAGGTAAGCTTTCCATTCTCCTGCATAAGGTCAAACTTCTTCTGAGTTAGCACTCCGCTGGGGCACGTCTCATTAATACATGCTGAAAACAGCTCTCTCCACTGTCCATCGCTGAGTTCACCTATAACAAAAGCCTTCCCATTTACTATTGTAGTGGGCACCCCGCCCTCATTTATGCTCACATTGAACTTTTGATATTCTTCAATCATTTTCTCTCTATTTGTGCTGTTCCTATAAACTTCATATTTTGTAATGTTCAACTTATACTCCTGCCCAAGTTTTTCAAACAACTTTTCAGTTGCAGCACAGTGCGGGCACCCAACTCCATAATAGAAATCGATCGTGATCGTGCTGGCAGATTCAGCATACACATTCGTGAGAATTGCAAACGCAATAAAAATTGCCAGTAAATTCTTCATGCACAAAATCTAAACATCAAACTATTTAATCCTTGGTGCAATATATCTATGATGCCCTCCGCACAGAGAAAATACATCGCGATTATCGGCTCAATAATGTCGGGCCTTGGGAAAGGAATCCTCACTGCTTCTATATGCAAACTCCTCCAGCTGAAAGGGTATAAAGCAGTCCCGCTGAAGTTTGACGGTTATCTTAATGTTGACTGCGGCACGATGAACCCTTTCAGACATGGCGAGGTATTCGTTCTTGATGATGGCGCGGAAGTTGACATGGATTTCGGCACATACGAGCGTTTTCTTAACATCCCCATGAATAAGTTCTCAAGCATTACAGGGGGCAAGATCTTTCAGCACATTATACAGAAGGAGCGCGAGGGCCGGTTTCTTGGCCGCGATGTCCAGATCGTGCCGCACCTTACGAACGAACTTAAAGACTGGATAAGACGTCTCGGCGATGAGACAAATGCAGATTTTGTAGTTATAGAGGTTGGCGGTACAGTTGGCGATTTGGAGAATTCATATTTTATAGAGGCAATCCGCCAGCTATCTTATGAAGAGAAGTATTTCATGACCATCCAACTCACGCGTGTACCGAGTTTAAGTAAGGGCGAGCCAAAGACAAAACCAACACAGCACGCCAACCGTCTCATACAAAGCCTTGGCCTGCGTCCGGATGCTATTGTATGCAGAGAGGATGAACCGCTAACAAGGGAGGCAATAGAAAAGATCGCACTTTTCGCGAACATAAAGCCTGAATATGTATATGATGACCCAACACTTGCAACAATATATGAACTCCCGAAGATACTCAACGATCAAGGGATAATGAATGCGCTTGCATCCCGCCTCGATATAGACCCAACCCCGCCAGATCTTGCGCAGTGGAATTCGCTTGTGAATAATGTAATCTCCCCCTCAAACGGAGAGGTGCGTATTGCATTAATAGGTAAGTATACTTCTACGCGCGATGCATATGCCTCTGTTTATGAATCAATAGTCCATGCCTCTGCACATTACAGCGTTAAGCCGAAAGTGGATTTCATAGATTCTACGCAATTAGAGGAGAGCGACCCATCCATCCTCTCAAATTATCACGGGATCATAGTGCCCGGCGGGTTTGGGAAACGCGGTATTGAAGGCAAGATTAATGCGATCAACTATGCGCGCACTAATAATATTCCATACCTTGGCCTCTGTTTAGGGATGCAGCTTATGGTTGTGGAGTATGCACGCAATGTGCTTGGGTGGCCTGATGCACATTCATCAGAAATAAACCCCGAGACCACACACCCAGTAATAGACCTGCTTCCGGAGCAGAAGACAATAGATAAGAAAGGTGGCACGATGCGCCTCGGTTCATATACAATGCATCTTGTTCCCGGTACAGTTGCCGCCGCCTATTATAATTCCGAAACGGTTGAGGAGAGGCACAGGCATCGCTATGAAGTTAATCCAGAGTTTGTCCGGGATCTTGAAGAGCACGGTCTCATATTCTCAGGTAGGCACAAAGACACCGGCATTGTAGAGATGGCAGAGTGGCCAAACGGCCTTGGGATAGGTACACAGGCCCACCCCGAATTCAAAAGCCGATTAGAGAAGCCCGCGCCCCTTTTCCTTTTCCTGATAGATAATTCGATAAAAAGAAGAGACAAACTTCTTGCAACTGCAACAACGAAAAACTAAGAAGCATAACAAAATGCACAGCAAAGAACAAGAAAAAAGGGGAATAAAATCTATCTGGCGCCGCCTCCCCCTCCTCCGCCTCCTCCGCCAAACCCGCCACCACCAAATCCACCTCCTCTATGGTGCGATGCGCTAGCAGCCGCCATCGAAACACTATGTGTGAACGCATGATATGTACCATAGTGTGTGTACACTGGCACAAAATGAGATTGATTTACCAGTTCGGGCCTCAATTTTTTCATTGCCTCTATTGTTTTTTCCGCAACACCCAGAGCAACTGCATATGCCATATACTTATCCCAGATCTTTACACTCTCGGGCGGGTGCTCTTCAAGCGCGCTGAAATCCGCAAGATATTTCTTGAAATTTTCAAACTTCAAGTTAAGTATTCTTCCCTCCTTTGTCCACCTGCCCAGCCAGTATTTCTTACCTAGCAATACGGCCAATAACAAGGAATCAAGAAGAAATGCAATCATTGGTGCATAGTAAAGCAAAGGGATCTCTCCAGACCCACAGGAGGTTATAAGGCTAAGGAAAATATGCAGTGCAATAAAAACAACCGCTATGTTGAACCCGGTTAAATCAGCATATCTTTTTTCTTCTATGCTACTTTCTATCATTCTATTCCATTCTCTCAAGAACATTGCGAAACCCCGAGAATTGTTCATCTGTTTTGCGAATTTATCCAGGTTAATCTCTCCATTAACAGCATTTGCTTTCATGAAATTGAAAAGTTTCTCTTCATAACTCAGAAGACTCTCTTTAGGCTCTTTCACAATAAATACAATATCCTTTTTATCGCTATCCTCCGTTGGCTTCTCAACAATATCAAAGGCCCCCTTATTAACAAGTGTGAGCATTGTTGCAGACAGCGCACGCCCCAACTCCTCATACCCATATTTCGATGACATTGTGATGAAGAATATACTCTCAGTTGGAGATATCCCTTCGGGAGGTTCCCGCTCATAAACTCCCAAATATCCAACCTCCTCAGGTGAACGTTCCCTCCCAAAGAAAATGTACGCAAATGCAATTATAAAAAATGGCAATAATAGAAATATCACAGTAAAAACCATCAAGAACAGTGTAGCGAGTCTCTTGCCCTCAAGCTCTTTTACAGTCTTCTCCCCAATCTCAACAATATCCTTTTTCCTCATATCATTCCTATACCTAAAATACTCTTCATTCTCTTTGAACCACCCTTTCGGCATCAGCAAGTTTACTTCTAATAACCTCTGCTCTGGCTGCCAAGTCTCAATAAAGATGGCGTTCGACCCGTTGTAATTCTTTAGAGGTGTGAATGCAAGATAATCATAATACACATAATAAGTCGTATCCTTTACATTCCCAGGCAGATTGATTGTGACATACAGGTTTGTCGGCTTATCCCACCACTCATCCCACACCTTATAGAAGAATTGTGCCGTATCCGGATAGATTATAACCTGTTTTTTCACATCATACTCAAAAACCGCAGTAACATTTCCGCACCCGCCACCAACAAGCTCGTTTATGAGTTCTCTCTGCCCGCTTACAGATACACCTGGTTCATCGATCCTAAACCTGCACGTTGCGCCTATGCAGTACCCTTTAGCATTCTCTATCTCAAGTTCAGGAGGTTTCTGAAGGTATAATTCCCTAAAATAATCTCCCTCGCAGTGCAAATCATATTCAATCTTCTCAATAACATGCACTCTTCCATCATCAAGTATCGTAATATTTTCGTATGCATTTTCTAGAGAGTAGCTCTTTGCACTAACAACCACGGTAGAAAATGCAATAAGCATAAGCACAATTAGAGCAAAGATGGGCGAATTTTTTCCCATAACTTTCACATCATTTTACTACTCTTATCCCCTTTAATATTTAAATAATACACGCTAAAATATTCACAGAACGGTGCATCTCTATGATAAAAAAGCTTATCTTTACCCTATTGCTGTTTGCCCTGCCGCTATCATTTGCGGCCATAACAAATGCAACAATTCTCAATGTGAGTTTTAATCCAGCCGAGCGCGTCCCGGTAAACATGAGTTGGGATACAGGTGGTAGTAGTTCCTATATGGATTTAGCGGGTGGGAACCCAGATACAGTAATACAGGTATGTGTGGATAACCCTGCAAACATCGGCGAGATTCAGAATAAGTATGCAATGTTCGTGTACCGTACAGGGAATGTTTCTGGATTCCAGAACATCTCAAAGGATAATACGGGGAAAGACCACACGCAATTAGTAAACTGCTCAGGCTCCTGCTGTATGAGCGCAATCAATAATGTGGGCGGCCAGCCAGTTGGCCCGTACAACTTCTACAGCGGTACAGCAGTCTACCCGGCATATATCTATGCAATAGTTTCAGATGATGAGATATTCACAGAATCGGATACATTCATTGCAGTTGGCCCGAAGAGCCATCTCCGCGGTACCTATTCCACCAATGATGTTGAAGCTTCCTATACCCCCTCCACAGGAAATGTTTCCTTAACCATTACTGGTGTTACAAGTTATACTTCCTCTGGCTCAGCAACCAACACTGTTGATATGCCTTACTTCCAGATTGGTGTGTGTGAACCAGTAGCGGGCCTTTACGCATGGGGATGTACGGGTGGCTACTCAGGCGCATCCAGAGGCACATCCTACTCTATATTCACAGGTATAGTTTCCCCCCCAGATACTTCAAAATACACAAAATACTATGTTATAAATGGGATGAACTCCTCCTTCTGTATAGGCCCTGACCCCGCAGTAACCAGTGTAACACTTACGCCTTCTACACAGTATGCAGGCGGGCAGGTGCTGGTAACAGTGGGCATAAGAAATGATGGCAATGTAGATATTACCCAACCCATAAACGTGGATGTATATTTTGACGGGCAGCCAGTCCAAACGCTGACTGTTGCAGGCGGGCTTACACGCTACACATCCACAACACGCTCATTCACGCTTGACACCGGGCTGAATGCATCCGGCCCGCACACAATCCTTGCAAACCTCTCCACAACAACAATTGCGGACTGCGACCCGAGCAATAACCAGAGCAGCAATACGCTCACAATACAGAAGACATATCTCGTGCGCACATTCATAAACGGCACAGAATCTAATGTGTTCCCGGATGTTGGCAGGCCCTATAACCTTACAGTAAATGTTACTGACAGCGACGGCATTCCAGCAAATGTTACGGTCCGCATCACTGAAGTTAACGGGATAAGCCTGTTCTCGCCAATCCAGCGCATAGATAATACAACAACACCCTACCGCGGTCTCAAATCCGTAAGTTATGGTGAGACTAAAACAAAGAACGGCCTTGTTGATTTTGCAATAATCCCGACTGGCAACAAGATTTATACTCCGGAATATGCATACCTGCAGGCATCAGAGTATGTGGGAAATTACTCCCTTTACATTAAGCTGTTCGATACAAATACAGGCGCAGAGCTACAGCAGACAAACGGGACAGCACTCATTAGCGAGTACAACTTCACCGTTAGCAATATGAGTGCGCGCCTCCCGTCCCCAGGTGAGGAGGGCACGATGCACGTTATCCACCAGGATGAGTATGTCTCTGAGATTACACAGTATGCATACAACGTGTTTGCAGCCATCTCAAAATGGCTTGGGATTTAACCCTGCGGGAGTGAGATGAATGAATAAGAAAAGCAGGAACATTTGCCCTGAAAGCGTTGCAGTGCTTTCACTCCTACTTTCACTTCTGCTTTTCAATATACAGAGCGCTGCAGTCACGAGTGGACGGCTGGTTTATTCAAACGGTACGACTGCAACACTCTCTTATGATACAGCAACCGGCACATATGTAGATACCTCTCTCTCCAACCCAAACATATATGTTGAGATTTGTGCAGACCTTGGCACCGATCTAATAGGCAACTTCACCTCTCTTTACTATCGTTCTGGTGATATCTACATAGACATTGGCCTCGTACCCGCAAACATAACCTCAGTCAATGCATCAAATTGCACAATTGTTGATGTTGATACGAGCGTTTACAAATCATTCTACCCAGGCATCGTTTCCATAGGCATCTCTCATTCCCCCTCTATGTCCTCGCCAATATTTATTGATCTTAATGAGACAACAGGCCTGCTCTCAGGCTCTTACAAATATACAGATGCAAGCAACACTACTAACACAATAATACGATTGGCAAAGGTCTACTATACAGAGCCGAATGAGATTCTCACGGATAAACCCTACCTCATAGTTTCGCTTTGGAATGCGAGCGGGTTCATAAACAGCACACTGATCAACCGAACCGCAGATGCAGTTTTCCCGCTTACATCTTACACAATTGTTAAGGTGAACAACCTCACAGCAGGCGTATATGTTCCTCCGAGTGGCTGTCTCACAGATGCCGATTGCGCCGCCGATGCCCAATGCATAGGTGGTGTGTGCGTTCCAAAATCACATTCAGAACCAGAACCAACAAAGCTCTCCGTCTCTGTGGACACGAGTGGTTATGTGGGCGACCCAGTAAAATTCACAGTTACAAATGACAGGGCAGAGCGCGGTGCATCTGTCAAGATATACCGTGTTGAAGGCGGGTTTGCAGTGCTTGTTGATAGTGGAACAACAGATGAAGATGGTGTATATGTAGCGGACCCGGCAGCGCTTGATAAGGAAGGAGAGTACTTTGCGCGCGCCTCTAAATCCGGCAACTACTATCATTCAGATGATACATACTTTACACTGCAAAAGCGCTCCCTCTCTCTTTCAGTCCAGCAAGAGGCATACATACGCACTGCACTCGTTGCTTCTGTTTATGACACCGAATCTGGCCGTTCCATTGAAGGTGCAACGGCAAAGCTTTATGCACCTTCCGGAAGTGTTGCTGATACGTGCACAACAAATGCCGATGGAAGGTGTGCATTCTCCACAACAGCAACACGCATCCCGGGCAGGTATGTACTAACAGCATCAAAACAGTTTTACAATGATGCGGCGGCCTCATTAACAATTCTGCTCTACCCGCTCGATGTGGATTACCCGGGCAGTGTGTATGCCAGGCAGCCATTTGACATTAAGGCAACCTCATTCGGCCGGCCAGTGCAGGGAGTTATAATACGCATGAACAACCAGCCACAGAAAACAACAGATAGTGAAGGCAAGGCTGGCGATTATGTGTTCAAAGAGCCCGGCGAGTATTCATTTACAGCCACAAAAGATGATTATGTGCCTTTCTCAGGCAAGATAAGTGTTTCCTATCCCCCATTAATCCCAGTTTATCCGAACGAAACCTATTCCAAGGAGACATTCATTCTCAGCGTAACATCCCCTGATAAGGATTGCATAAGCAACGTTAGTGTTGATATTGGCGGTTTAAACTTTACCACGAACGCATTCGGTGAGACACAGGTGCGTGTGGAAGTACCAAACAACTACACAGTTGTTCTCTCAAAGGAGGGGTGTGAAGAGTATCGCGGGGTAAGAGAGATCCCAGAGCGTCCCCCAGAGGCACCTTATGAAAAACCAATCATTGTGGAAAAACCACCGAAGAGCGGGGCAGAGCTTCTCTCTGAGGAGATAGGCCTGGGAACGCTTGTTAAATCCGGGTGTGAGGGCTTTTATATCGAGGGGATCCCGCTCATTCTTTGCGACTTGATGTGGGTGGTAGTATTCTTGTTTGCAGGCAGCGCGGCATATCTCGGAAAGGATAACCTGAGAAAGGTGCTGTATTTCTTTGTCCCGCTCATTACCGCATTGGCAACCATACCTTTACTTGGTGTGTTTGTAGGTGCAATCCTACTTTCCACAGCCTACCGCGCATGGGCGGCTGAGCGCTCAAAGATGCGTGCACTCAAAGAAGAGGCGGAGAAGATACAGAAGCAGGTTGCAGAAGGTAAGAGCGTGGAGGAAGCGCTTAAAGAGGGCTTGAACAAAGATAAAACACAGGGTTCAATCGGGATAAACAGTGCGGGCAAGAACGATAAAGAAAGCCAGGGCACCAAGAGCAATACTGAAAACCAAGGTGCAACCGGGACGAGCAATACTCAAAGCCAGAGCAGTCAATCACCTCCACCAGCGAGCCAGAATAGTAAGAATGGGAACAATAAAGGCAATCAGTAAAGGTGAGCAGTTTTGGGAGCGATGATTAACATAAAGAACATTGATATTGCACTTGAGAGCTATGATGATCTCTTCTCGGATTTTGACATATCTAACTATACAAAGAGGGAGTTGTCAGAGGACTTTGTAAAAGAACTCATAAAGCGCGCATCAACAGAGCAATATGATTCAAAATCTTTTCAGATCACGCTCTCAATGCCCGCATCCAAGCGGGACCTGTCCGCCGAGCGCATCATACACAGGCGTATAAAACAGCACTTTGCAAGGAGAGTGGAGGTGCTTGACAAGGACATAAAAGCCCATCAGAACCGTGGGATCAAATATCTCATAATTGGCTCGCTCATCATAATTTTAGATATATTCTTACCTACAGATATTCCCTTTATTTATGCCATATCCAATATTCTTCTTGTGGCAGGATGGTTTGGTGTGTGGACGGGCATAGCAAAAATCCTAGATGAGCCGACAGCACTCATTAATCAGAGAAAGTTATTCTCGCTTCTTGCATCTGCCCACTACCAATTTGTCAACGAGGAGGATATCATGATTATGAGGCAGGCCGAGAGTGTAGATGCCGTAATTAAGGAAGCAGCAACCTCACCTGTCCCACAGCCGGCCCCCAAAGGCGAGCATAAATAAAAAAGTTTAAATACTACTTTCTACAAAATAATACCTAATGAAGCTATTCGAAATACTCAACAAATTCACAGTAGTTTTTGTTTCAGCAGCGATAGCATTGCAATCCCCCCAAGCTACACAAGGTGATGACAACCCCCAGCAGCAAGAAGAGAAAGGATGCCGCCAAACGAACTCTTCACTCATAGATTTTCTCTCTAAAGACCCAAATGGAAAATGCGAGGACAAGAAAGAGGAACCCAAAAAATGCCCTTCCATCCCACTCTCTATCCGCAATCCTCATAAAGACATAAGCGCGAATCAGTTGTGTGAGATTGCGAGCACATGCCCAGAAAGCCTTCTACCTACTCTTTCCAGTTTATGGGTGCAAACATACTCTTCTAGAATAGAAATGCAACACCTAGAGAGAACACTTTTAAGAATAACCGAAAACGGCACTCTCGGCCGTGCGATAAAAGGGTTTAATGACGGTCTCAAAGAACGTGAGCGATCCAAGGGCCCACTCCCACCAGAAGTAAAAGAAAAAATTCTTGAGCTTGTTCTTTTACCACTTGTAGAATCAAAATGGAAGGGGGGCCGTTCTCCCAAAGGCGCACATGGTCTTTATCAATTCACCAAGCAAACCGCTGAAATGTACGGATTAATCCAGTATAAATATAGCAACGGAAAACTTGTTGGGATCACAGACAACAGGCATAAGACCTATGAATCTGCAAAAGCAGCAGCCCAGTTGTTTTATGATTTGTACAGCAGATTTGGAGATCTCAACCTTGCACTTTCCGCATATAATTCAGGTGTACCTTTCAAATATCTGAGATCTGCCCCAAAAAGCGAGGAGACACCCTATCTCAATTACCTCAGATTCATTGCAGATGCTGGGTGCATCAAACCTTTCCGTTCCGAGGGAAATCTTAGAGAGAACCTTAACTATCCTTCAAAAGTATGGGCAGCACTCTCCGTGATAAATTCCAACTACCCAGTCATTTTAGAGTATGTAAAGAAACCCTCAGAGGATAACAAGGTTCGTGCATTGGAAGCACTCCTCTCTAACAAATCAAAGGAGAAATTAGCAACCAACAAATATTTCTCTGGCTCTCGTCGTCCTCCTTTCAAGAAAGTTCTAGCAATTCAATAAGAAAAAACAAACACATGTTCGGAAACCCGCATCTTTCTTTCAAGGAATTCTAGCAGTTCAGTAAGAAAAAATACAAACAAATGTCCAGAAACCCGCATCTTTCTTTCAAGGAATTCTAGCAGTTCAATAAGAGAGTACATTATAAGCAAATCAAAGAAGGAATTAGCAATCAAAACAATAAATGATTACAAAATCAAGAAGGAATAAACAAACAAAAGAGACAGGTTCGAACTTCTTTTCATTCAAGAAATTCTTAGTAGTAATTTAGAATCAAAAGCAAAAAAAGATTTGATCCAGAACTCGTTTCTTATTCAAGAAACAATTCAGTAATATTTTTTATTGTGTAAATTGCTTTATGGAATCTTCTTCAATACGCAAACTTTTCAAAATCCTTTATTCAGAGTATGGCCCGCAGCATTGGTGGCCCGCAAAAACCCCTTTTGAAGTTTGTGTGGGTGCGATACTTACCCAGAACACTTCTTGGAAGAATGTGGAGAAGGCCATCTCTCAAATGAAACGCAAAGGGCTCATTGATTGTAAATCAATACTCGATTCAGACATGCGCACACTTGAAACAGCAATCATGCCCGCAGGGTTTTACAAGCAGAAAGCTAAGCGCCTAAAGCAGTTCTGCGAGCGCGCATACTTCAATGCGCTCCACCACATGTCTGTACAGGATGCGCGCGCCTATCTTCTCTCGATAAAAGGGATCGGGCGCGAGACAGCAGATTCCATTCTTCTCTATGCATTCAACAAACCCATCTTTGTAATAGATGCTTATACAAAACGCATCTATGGCAGGATTTTTGAAGGAAAGTATGAAGGCACCACCCGTGATTATGATGACCTCCGCATTGAATTCGAACACGCACTCGGCTCCAGTACAAAAGTATTTAACGAGATGCATGCCCTTCTCGTGGAGCACGCAAAACGCTTTTGTACGAAGAGAAACCCAAACTGCTCCTCTTGCCCTGTGCGAAAGATGTGCAGGTATTGGGCCAAGCATCAAACCCGTAGAAAACTTTAAATTACATAACTTTTCATATTGCTTATAGGTGTTTTTGAATGGCTAACTCAAAGAAGGAAAAGAAAATGAATGGAAACAGTGAAGGGCTTGCACCTGTTTTGGAGTTTAACGTTCAGAAACCTGAACCTGATGGTGCTATGAAGAAAGTGGGTGCAAGAAAGAACGAGTGGCTGGATTCACAGCTTATAAGCGCGGTACGAAAGGGAAACGCAGACGAGGTGGCGAGGCTGCTGAATATGGGTGCAGATGTGAATGCAACGGACACGCAAAGCGGATGGACCGCGCTCATGTATGCAGCATACTACAAACAAAACGAGATTGCAGAGCTTCTGATTTCAAGAGGCGCCGAAGTAAACGAAAAGAGTTTATTGGGTGAAACAGCACTAACATTTGCGTGTGGAAACGGGAATAAAAAGCTCGCAGAGCTTCTCATATCCAAGGGCGCGGATGTAAACGCAAAGACTATCACCGGTATGACCGCCCTGATGTATGCATCTTCAAACGGCTATAAAGAAATAGTAGAACTTCTCTTATTAAATAAGGCAGATGTTAATGCAAGGAACAAATACGGCGAAACTGCGCTTATGTTTGCATGTGAGAATGGGCATAAAGAGGTAGTTGACTTTCTCATATCTAAAGGGGCAGATGTCAATGCAAGAACAATGTCAGGAAGAACTGCACTAACGATTGCAATAAAAACCAAGCACAGGAACGATGAGATAGTGAGGATGCTAAAAAACATGCATGCGGTTGAGTAATTGTTTACAATTTACTCTATTTCATTCATTGCCTTAGCAATATTCTCTTTGATTATTTCTCTTATCTCAGAAGGCGCTTCTTCATTATGTGGTAGGTTCTCATAAGTTGCGATGTAATCCCTTAACCCATGATCTGATGGAACGAGATGGATGTGAACATGCTTCTCAGACCTTCTCGTTAATGGGTTGATAGCCACAATTGGATAGTATCCGTAAACGATTTTCAGCGCTTTCGAGCACTTCTCAATTACCTCAAACATCTCCTTTGCCTCTGCAGCAGTGAGTTCATCAAAACTTTCCCTGTGCTTCTTCGGGAGAATGAGTACATGGCCGGGTTTGAGCAGTCTGAGATTCACAACAATGAACACGTGCTCTCCTATATATGCGACATGCCTTGTATTATTGAGTTCATTGCAAAGTGCGCATTTATCGCTCATATGCCCACCTACATCTCAATCTCCTGGAATTTATAGTAAGCAATATCCAGCCCATTCACAACCGCAATTATGAAATCCTTTCTTACCTTCCTGATTTTATCCCTTAATCTGACCATCTCTTCAAGCATCATCTTTTCATCTTCAACAACCTTTACGGCAAACCTGCTCTCTGCATGTTTAGGTACCATTCCCTTTTCATACACGAGTATAATATCATCTTTTTCCACATAGTTTGCCACATGCATTCTCTTTCTCAAATCCTTGAAGACCGCATAAACACGCGTAAGCTTTTGATCAGAATTAACCCTTTCAATCGCATCTGGAAAACTTGCTTTCCCAATCTCCGTTAGATACGCAGCCTGCAACACATCAACATAATACTTCCCGTCCTTGCTGAAGCCTATTCCCCTCATCTCAAGCTCGCGTGCAAGCCCCGCATCCCTCACTTCATATTCCATGCTATTCTTTAGCAAACCAACAAAATAAAAACATTAGGCGCTTATTTAGTGTATGCCTAAAATGAGGGTCGGTTGGATAACGTTTACGTGCAGTGAGGACAGCACAATCTTATTCTTAGAACTCCTGAACAAACACTTCTTTGAATGGGCTGAAAAGATAGATTTCGTTTATTTCAACGCACTCAAAAAATCCGGCAATATCTACGAATTGAAAGATGTAGATGTATTCTTTGTTGAGGGCGCGATCAGCAATGATGATGAGAAGAAAAAACTAGAATACATACGCAGCATCTCCAAATATGTGGTTGCTATTGGTGCATGCGCATGTACAGGCATGCCCTCTGCACAGCGCAATTTCTTCGATGAAAAGACAAAGGAATTAATTCGGGCACGGCTCGAGAAGTTCCATCTTAATGAGAACGTACTCAGCGTCCCCCAAGTGATCAAGGTTGATGATATTGTAATGGGCTGCCCAATGAATGAAGATGCATTCGTAAAAATCCTGAACAAGTACCTTGCATTATGCGGGGCGCAGTAGGTGTTTTTATGCACAAGGAAAACTTTGACATAACTTTGGAATCCATATCAAAGATAGAAGGGCACGCGGGCCTTGATATTCATGTCCGCAACGGCGAGGTTGAGAATGTCAAGTTGAAGATAAGCGAGAACATGCGCTTCTTTAAGGAGGCAGTGCGGGGCAAGCGGTTTAATGGTGCACACCAGATCGTATCCCGCATATGCGGCACATGCAGCACAGCACACCTGCTCGGATGCATCGAATGTGTTGAGAATGTATTCGGCATTCCTCTTTCCAATCAAACCCGCATTCTCAAACATCTCACAATGAACGGGTTGCAGATAAGAGACCACTCAATGCACTTGTTTTTCTTCTGTCTACCTGATTTATTCGGTAAAGATTCTGTTCTCGATTTCAAAACCGATGAGGAGAAGGAACTCCTTCATAAGGCCCTCCACGTGAAAGAGGTTGGCGGCACCATGGGGAATATGATTGCTGGCCGGGCCGTCCACCCGCCATACCCAACCGTTGGCGGCTATTCAAAAATACCCTCTAAGGAAGATGTAAACAAGCTGATAACAATGATAAAAGAGGAACGCGAGAGTGCAATCGAGTTTGTAGACCTTTTCTATGAATGGCAAAAATCATTGGAGAGAAAGACCAAGTATGTGGCCACAAAGCATACTTTCTATAACTTCTTAGAGGGAGAACTCTGTGATTCTAACGGTGTATGCATTCCCGACTTTGCGTTTACCGAGCACTTGCACAAGGTAGTGATACCATATTCTCAGGCAGAGGGTTTTCTGTATAAAGGCGAGACGTACATGGTGGGTGCGCTTGCACGCATGAACATTGGCCGCGACACACTCCATAAAGATACAAAGAGAGACCTTGGCAAATACCTCTCAGTTTTTCCGAGCGATAACATATACCATAACAACCTTGCGCAGGCGATAGAGATCGTGCACGCAATGGATCATTCTCTCGAACTTCTCGAGACCACAGAGTTTAAGGAGGAGAAACCGCCCCAGATAGAACCCAAGGAGGCCGGGGGTACAGGGATCGTTGAGGCCCCACGCGGCACACTCTACTATTACCTTGAATTTGACAGTGCAGGAAACATTGCGCTTGCCGACCTCGTAATCCCAACTGCCCAGAACCAAGTTATGATGGAGAAGGATATAGGCTTACTCGTTCAGCAGTGCTTGGATCAGAATATACCCCGCGACCAGATAGAGCGCGAGATCGAGATTCTAATTCGTGCATATGACCCCTGTATGAGCTGTGCAACCCACTTCCTGCAAGTCAACTGGAATAATTCCGGCAAAAATAACTAATTTTTAGAGATTGCTTCAAGCGCAACAGGAAGCTCTACAATAACGTCTATAACATAATCTGCACCGGCGCGTTCGAGCTCCTCTCTTGGGAACGAGTTGGTAATCCCAATGCATTTCATCCCCGCGGCCTTTGCGCTCTTAACCCCATTTATTGAATCCTCAACCACAACACACTCCTCTGGATGGACCCCCAACTCTTTTGCCGCTTTCAAGTATGGCTCAGGGTCTGGCTTTCCCTTCTTCACATCATCCCCAGTGATAATTCTATCAAAGTACTTGCTGAGTTCAAACCGCTGAACCACAATATCAACAATGGGCTTTGGGCTCGAACTCACAAGCGCAACATTGTACTTTGACTTCACAAGCGAGAGTGCGGTGTGCAACCCTGAAAATAACCTAATATCCTCCTTGAATTTCCCAAAAATTGCAATCTTCTTCTCAAGTATCTCCTCAGGTGTTGCACCCTTAATATTATACATCTCAATTGCTCTTTTGTAGACATCAAGCTCCCGCATCCCCTTTATCTCTTTCCATCGTTCATCCAGTGTAACCCCGTACTTCTTTAAGATGAATGCATCTGCCTTCTCGTGCGCCGGCTCGGTGTTTGAGACGACTCCGTCCATATCAAAAAGAATTGTTGAAATCATAAAACTCAGATCTTGTCCTTAACGAATGCGCCGAGACCTATCACTGCAAGCAGGATGGCACCCATCCCACAGCACGATATGTTGTTTGTACCGCTTTCATATGGAACGCATTCCCCATCGCTGTTGCAGTACTCATCTTCCGCGCAATCACCGCTCGTATAGCACTCACGGTAGGCATCCCATGCAAAAACCACTCCAAAGAGGATCAGCAGGGCAATAGCCACAAAGCCAGTTCTGCTCATGAGCATATTTCAGTACAAAAATTAAAAAAGGAGAAAATTTACTCCACGACAACCTTTCCTTTCCCTCTCAAGAGGTTGCCGGCCATCCAGTAGAGATTGTACTCAAAGCTTGAATCCGCAACAAACTCAACATCCTGCAACTCTCCCGGTTTGAGTGCGGGTGCATTCTTCCAGCCCGGGCTTACTATACGTACACCGGCAGGATTTACATCCTGTTCCACTTCAAAGTGTAGTTTAACAACATCTCCCTTTTTGACAGTAATCTCGGCAGGCTCAAACCCAGAATCACCCACCTTTATTGAGTACTCTTTTACTGCCTGGCCCTGCGGGCTCAAGACGGTAAACGAAACCTCCCCGCTCCAAATGTTCTTGCCGTCAACAACAGTGTGCGCCCTTGCGTAGTATGTTCCCGGCTCATCTATCTGAATAGAATCCGTGAATTCCCCGGGCAGGGTATACTTGGTATCGCTCTTAACCGTGGATAATGTATATGTGGTCTTCTCAGGGGGTGTATTCTCATTCACAGGGTTGCTTTCCTTCCCGATGTATACGGCATTGCTCATAACAGTTCCCTTAGCACCGCTCACAGACCACTTGAATGTTGCAACCTCGCCCGCATTGATCTGCGTGGGGTAGGATTCAAGGACAATCTTCGGCGTCTCCTTGACAACCTCCGTAACCGGTTTTTGTACTTCCTCTGTGGTTACATTTTGTGGTTGTGGTTGGGCCGGCTGTCCGATGCATCCCATTGCCAGCACGAACAGAATAAACAAAGGTATTGCAAAGTATATCTTCATAGTACCACCTTTCCTTGCTTAATCTGCGCATTAAGAATTTTTAAGCATTTTTGGAGGAATTGCATTATGGGATATATCCTAAAACACATAGATGTAGTTTCTGCAGTTAAGGTAAATGCCCTAATAGGCGCCATCCTCTCTTTTCTTCTTGGAATTGTATATGGAGGCCTTTCAGTCATCTTGCCTCTCTTGAGCGGTAATCTTGGTGCGGGTGCACTAGCAGGGGGTGCGCTCTGTATCGGCTCACTGATTGCATTCCCATTAGCCGGTGCAATATTTGGTGCGCTATTCGGGCTGGTGTATGCATTCATCTACAACCTCGTTGCACAGTATATAGGCGGAATAGAACTTGTCCTCAACGAAAAGCCGGGGCAGGCAGTGAATAAACCCTTGCCACAGCAGGAGAAGAAACCTCAAAATTAAGTGTTAAAACAAATAAAGTGAGCAAGAACAATAGACGCAATTGTATGTCTTGGTAGAATACCTTCCACAGAAGAGTGCAATAAAGATCTAGGGTGTTAGATAAGTGAAACGAGCAAATAAGAAGTAAAGCGAGCAAGAACAATTAGATGCATTTTATGTTTTGGTATAATCATTTATACAGAGGAGTGCAATAAAGATCTACGGGTGTTAGATAAGTGAAACGAGCAAGATAAGAAGTGAAGCGAGCAAGAACAATTAGATGCATTTTATGTTTTGGTATAATCATTTTATACAGAGGAGTGCAATAAAGA
>Ga0078972_1007405_pt1 | contig 24421 bp, 22 predicted proteins | sample YelNatPaOPGAMG01_FD_67568 | JGI IMG/M metagenome (GOLD analysis project Ga0078972, IMG submission 67568) | Hot spring thermophilic microbial communities from Obsidian Pool, Yellowstone National Park, USA - OP-RAMG-01 (SPADES assembly) (version 2) | ecosystem: Environmental > Aquatic > Thermal...
ATAGCCAATCTCGAGGCATTCCTCGATGCGAACGAGGCGTATCTCGTCGAGGTCGCGATGGCGCGTGACGCCGGGATGTGCGTGCCGAAGATTCGGCAGCGATTGCCACAGGAGTGTCCGGTGTTCATGCCGCTCGCGTGATCGCGTCTGATCCTGTCTCGCATCGACGGTGAGGTCTGGCTCGACGGACGCGCTTGCGCGCAGGGCTCGTTCCCGCTGACGGAGGCTCTTTCCCCAGAACCTGGGTACTCCCGGGGCTCTCGCCCCTGCACCTGAGCCCGGCGGTGAGGATATTGCGGGCCGCGTTGGCGTCCCGGTCGTGGAGTGCACCACACTCCGCGCATCGCCACCGCCTTACAACGAGCATGTCCAGGCCTGAAGGGCCCGCAAGGGCCCCGCAGCTGCTGCATGCGCGCGTAGTGTACCGCTCGCTTGCGACCCTGACGCTCCTGCCGGCGTGCTCGCCCTTGTACAGCAGTTGCGTCCTGAGCATTCCCCAGCCGGCGTCCAGGACGGACTTGGCCATCCGGGTCTTCACCAGCTTCAGGCTGCTCACATCGCCCACGACGATGAATTCATAACGATCGACGATTTTTCGAGTGAACTTGTGCAGAGCATCACGCCGGCGGTTCGCCGCTCGGCGGTGCAATCGCTTCGCCTGGCGCTTGTGCCCGTGGTGCTGCGCGGCACCAATCTTCGACTCGATCCCGCGAAAGAACCGGCCGGCCTCGAGGCGCTCACCCGCTGAGCTTACCGCGGTGTCCTTCAGGCCAAGGTCGACCCCGACCGCCTTGCGTGGCGCGCGGGCGGCGCGTGCCTCGACCGTCACCGGCAGGCACAGCCACCAGTCCCCGAGCGCGTCCTCGGCAAAGCACCCGTCTCGCCACTTCACGTCCTGGAGCCGCTCGGCTTCGAATACCCGGAATGCCTTGCCGCAGAATCTGAGACCGCGCCCTTTGCGCTTGAGACTCGCGGCCTTCAGCGGCACCCAGCCGAGCGCACGGCGGGTGCCGCCGGACTTGCGCCATGAAAGGCGCACTCGCCGGGCGGCGCGACGCTTGCTGGCGTACTCGCAGCAGACCCGCTGGATCGTGTCCGCGCCGATGTGCTCGAAATACTCCGTGGCGCCGGCCGAGAGATTGCAGAGGTCAAAGCCGGTGAGGAATCTGGCGTGCGCGCGCCGATTGCGATCCGCCGCATCCAGGCTTGTCGCATTGGCCCAGTTCCAGACCTGATTGACCTCGACAGCAGCCCGAGTCAGCCAGGCGTAGGACTCCGGCTTGACCTTCAGGCGCAGGGTGAGAGTTTTCGTCGAGACCATGCGTCCATGTTAAAGGGCACGAGCTTTGTCCAATCGTTGGGTTCCCGACGTCCATTCGGAAACTGTTCTCATCAGCGTGGAACGAGCCGCGTCCTGAACCGGTGCCTACTTCACGCGGGCGCCCGTGCTCCGGGTCTCCTGCGCCACTCCCCGGCGGGGGGCGGAGGGGTGGGCCTGGTGATTAAAACCTAAGCGTCAGGTAGGACCGAAAGGCCGGGGAGATCAATCCCGCCAAGGTATTCAAGTGTGGCTCCTCCTCCGGTAGACACATGGGAGAAATCCTCGTCGCTCAGGCCGGCGGAGTGTATCGCGGAGACAGTGTCCCCTCCGCCAGTGACCACGAAACACCCGCGGCCTACCATGTCCTTGAGCCAGTGTGCCATCTCCAGGGTCCCCCTCGCGTAGCCGGGCTTTTCAAACACCCCGAGAGGGCCGTTCCAGAAGACAGTCCTGGCTCCGGATAGCTCGGATTTGAAGAGGTCAACGGTCCGGGGGCCAATGTCAAAGCCAGCCGCATCCGGGGGTATGTCATCCGAAACCATCCCAGGAGCATCGGGGCTCTGGCCGACCACATGGTCAACGGGCAGGACTATCACCTTGGACCACTTCTTTATGGCATCCTCAGCCCAGCCGAGGGATTCCTCGTCCAGGATGCTCCGGCCCACCTCCTTTCCCATTGCCTTCAGGAATGTGTAGGCCATCCCTCCGCCTATGAGGACCTTGTCCGCCTTTTCAAGCATGGCCTCCAATACCCTTATTTTGTCAGAGACCTTTGCGCCTCCCATCAGCACGACGAAAGGCTTTTCCGGGTTCTCCCTGACCCTCGCGAGGGCCTCAACCTCCTTGGCCATTAGGAGTCCCGCGGCCTTCTCCTGGAACATGGTGGGCAGGAGATAGACGGAGGTGTCCTTCCTGTGCGCGGTGCCAAAAGCGTCGTTAACATATACATCAGCGAGCGCGCGAAGATCCTTCGCGAAAGCCTCATCCCCGGCCTGCTCGCCGGGGTGGAATCTGAGGTTTTCAAGGAGAAAGACCTGGCCCGGCCTGAGGGCATCAGCGGCCTTCTGCGCCTCAGGCCCGACCAGCGCGCCCGTGAAGGCAACATCCGAACCCAGGAGCTCCGAAAGCGCCCTGGCCACCGGCGCCATTGAATACTTCGGCTCAGGCGCGCCCTTGGGCCTCCCAAGGTGCGATGCCACAACTAGCCTGGCGCCCTTTGCCATCAAGGCCTTTATGGTTGGAAGGGAATTCCTTATCCTGTAATCGTCAGCGACGCGCCCTCCTTCAAGGGGAACATTGAAGTCCACCCTAAGAAAGACCCTCTTCCCCTTTAAGTCCCCCAATGCGTCTATGGTTCTTTTCATGATGTCCTCCTCGTAGAGGGTGAAATTATAAGGCAGGGTAGGGGGGCCGGATGCAAGCTCACGCAAAAATGCCGCCCGCGAACCGAGAACTTGACAGCTTGCTCCACATCGCCCTTTTAGCTTTACAATTATGGGCATGTCTGAGTTAAAGCTTATCGTTGATCAGGCCATGGAGGAAATTGGCGGGTGGAACGACGCGGCTGTGGACAGGTGGTCGGAGCTCTCAGGGGTTGATATAAGGGCCATAGACGAAAACACCCCTTTTGATATTGAGGTGGCGAACAAGCTTCTGGCTACCTTTCCCCAAGTCATGGCAGAGATGATGGCGGGGCCGGCGCCGACGCCCCCCGCGGAGGAACCTTCGCCAGAAGAGGTCATAACAGAGCTCTCAGAGATAGCCCAGGGCCTTAGCGAGGCCCTCAGCATGGCCCCTGAGGAACCAAAGCCCCCTGAGCCCGAGATACCGGAGGTCGGCCTTGAAACAGGCGTTTCCGAGGAGGTTCCGGCCGAAATACCCAGCTCCTCCTCCATAGAGGCGCTCATAAAGGAGCTGGAGAGCTTGGCGGCCGGCTCCGAACCAGCCCCGAAAGAGGAGCTTCCTGAGGAAGCCACGGAGGAGCTTCCTGTAGCCGAGGAGGCCCCGGAGGAGGCCAAAGAGGCGCTGGTTCCGGAAGTGCCTGAGGAGGCCGCTGAGGAGGCGCTGGTTCCGGAAGTGCCTGAGGAGGCTCCCCCGGCGACTGTGCCGAGCTGGGAGATCCCGGCGCCCGTGGCAGAGGAGCTGGAGAAAGCGACGCGCATTATGGAGGAGCTGGAGGCCGGGGAATACAACCTCTCATCCCTTGAGACCAGGATCCCCGGGTTCCAGGCGGCTTGCCTCATCAAGGACGGCAAGGTTGTCGCAAGGCACTCCAAAAGGGATGTTGATTGGACCGCCCTACTCCAGGCCGTTGTGGCGGCAAACGGGGTTTTCAAGGCCGCGCTCGGAATAGACGAGCGCTTGGCCGACGAGCTCGTTATGGGCCTGGGCAACCTGTTCGTGCTGGGTTTCCTGATAAGGGATGCCCAGATCGTCGTGATCCTCAAGTCCGACAGGCTAGGCGCGGCCAGGGCCTATGTATCCGCGGCCCTCAAAAGCATATAGAAAATCCCTCTCCACAATGAAGGTTTTTAACACAGCCACAGGCCGAAAGGAGGAATTCATTCCGGTCTCGCCCGGCAGGGTTGGTATATACGCTTGCGGAATGACCCTGCAGTCCGAACCCCACATGGGCCACATGCGCACATTCGTCTCATTTGACGCGATAAGGCGCTACCTCATGTATGCCGGATACGAGGTTATATTTGTCAGCAATTTCACGGATATTGACGATAAGATAATAGAAAAAGCGAGGGAAAGGGGAGTTGACTGGCGTGAGATAGCCAGGGAAAACGAGGAAAGGTTTAGGCGGGGCGCGGCGGCCCTGAACCTCCTGAGCCCGACCCATCAGCCCAGGGCTACCCAACACATCCAGGAGATAATTGAGCTTATCTCCAAGCTCCTTGAAAAAGGCCACGCCTACGAGGCAGGGGGCACGGTTTGGTTCAGGGTGAGGAGCTTCGCCTCCTACGGCAAACTCTCCGGAAAGCCGGTTGAGGAGCTGGTTGGGGGCGCGAGGGTTGAGCCTGACCCCTCAAAGGAGGACCCCGCTGACTTCGCTCTCTGGAAGGGAGCGAAGCCTGGAGAACCGTATTGGTATTCGCCTTGGGGCAAGGGGAGGCCGGGTTGGCACATAGAGTGCTCAGCTATGTCCGCCCATTACCTCGGCCAGCCATTTGATATCCACGGCGGAGGCTCGGACCTTATCTTTCCCCACCACGAGAACGAGAAGGCACAGTCCGAGGCCGCCGAAGGTAAGGAGTTCGCGAGATACTGGCTACACTGCGGGCTTCTGCAGATGGGCGGAGAAAAAATGAGCAAATCAACCGGCCTCTATTTCTCAATGGATGCGGCGCTCTCGGAGTTTGATCCCATGGCTCTCAGGCTATACTTTCTCAAACATCACTACCGCTCCCCACTGAACTTCACGGAGGAAGCGCTCCGGGACGCCTCCTCTGCCTGGGATAACCTCCGAGGGGCCTTCGCTCTCTCAAGGAGCGTCCCGGAAATAAAGGAGTTCTCCCCGCCCGTTGCCTCAAGGCTCAAGGGCTTTTCCGAGGCTATGGAGGACGATTTCAACACCCCTCGCGCCCTGGCGGAGTGCTTCGGGCTCGCATCAGAGGCAAAATCCTCCTCAGGGGCCGAAAGGGAGGAGCGGCTCGCCGCGCTCGCTCTGATGATGAGCGTTCTGGGGTTCAGGGTTGAGAACGAGGGGCTTTCGGAGCTCGCCGAGGACCTCCTTTCTCTCATAGTGGGGCTCAGGGCTGAGCTCAGGGCCAGGAAGGAATACGACCTATCCGACCGGATAAGGGAAAATCTCTCGCGCCTCGGCATAACCCTTGAGGACACGCCGGGAGGGACGGTCTGGCGCCGTTAAACGAGCTGATCGGTTCGGCCGCCGAGATCCTACGGGATCTCTTCTCGGGCGTCCTCATCCTTCTGACCATAATTCTCCTTGGCCTTCAGAGAACCGGCCTGGTTAAAGATGTCCTTTGGAGCGCCCTGAGGGCAATTCTCCAGCTGCTCCTTATGGGGATTATCCTGACCTACGCCTTCAGGGTCGGAAGCCTCCTCTGGCAGGCAGGTTTTTTGGTGACAATGGGGGTGTTCGCGGCCCAGACAGCCGCCAGCAGGCTCAAGGGCCTTCCGGGGAGCTTCTGGATAGCCTGCCTCTCGGTAATGGCAGGCACATTCCTTGGGCTTTTCCCGCTCATCCTCATGGGAATAATAAGGCCGGTTACTCAGGAGACCATACCAGCTGGCGGCATGGCCATGGGCAACGCGCTTAACGCTATTGTCTTGGCGCTTGAAAGGTTCGGCTCCGATGTCTCGGCTCAGTGGGAAAGGGCTGAGGCCGCGTTCGCCCTTGGAGCGAGCCGGAGCCAGGTTGCGCGGCTCTTCAGCGCTCAGGCTTTCTCCGCCGGCACCCTGAGCATGAGGAACAACATGAAGATAGTCGGCATAATCCAGATACCCGGCACAATGGTCGGGATGATCCTGGCCGGCGCAAACCCTATGAGGGCCGCGGCGCTCCAGCTCGCGATACTTTACATGCTCATGTTCGCAATAAGCGTCTCGGTTTCGGTCGCGCTCGCCCTTGGCGCTCGTGGATATATGAGGTGGAGGCCCGCGGCCGGGGAATAAAGCCGCGCGAGCTCAAAATACAATTCTGCCCAAAATCCAGGAATGAGATCATCGTAGACAACGATCCAAGCGTTTGGTTTTGAAGAGGGGCATCTTCTCCTCCTCATGGGTTAATCTTGAGCTAGATGGATAAGGGCCGCGGCATACCTCATGGTATCTCGCTCGTTAGGGGATAGCGCGCAATATTGCAACCTCTCCCCTGCGTGTGTTATAATTTCGCTCTAGGGGCCGTAGCTCAACTGGGAGAGCATCAGGCTGGCAGTCTGAGGGTCACGGGTTCGAGTCCCGTCGGCTCCACTTTCTCCTATTACCCGCAACTGGAAACCGATAACCCGCAACTAATATAATTTTCTCCCTTTCATGCCAACTGATAAACCAGCGAAGGCTATTGAGAGCTTCCCCCGGTTCAGGGTAGGGGTCATAGGGGACATTATCCTGGACAGATACCTTTTCGGAGAGGCGGAGCGCATTTCCCCTGAGGCCCCCGTCCCGGTTGTCCGGGCAACCGATCAGCGCGACGGTCTCGGGGGCGCCGGGAATGTCGCCGCAAACCTCGCGGCCGCTGGCGCAAAGGCTTTTCTGTTCGGTGTTGTGGGGGATGACCAGGAGGGCAAAAGGCTCTCTGAGCTGATTGAGGAGAGGGGTCTGGGCGGCAAGGTTCTTGTAGATCCCGAAAGGCCAACAACACTAAAAACGAGGGTTATAGCCAGGAACCAGCAGGTCATCAGGATTGACAGGGAGGTATCCCATGAGATACCCAGAGGAATAGCCGAGGGCCTCGCTAATGCTGTCTCGGAAGCTGGACTGGACGCTTTGATAATTGAGGACTACGACAAGGGAACCATGACCCCCTGGCTCATCAGTAGCCTGAAGGAGGCGATGGCCGGAAGGCTCTTGTCCGTTGACCCGAAGATAGCCCGTTTCAGGCAATACTCCGGGGTTGGGCTTTTCAAACCCAATAGGAGGGAGTTCCTTTCGGAGGCGAGGGTGAGCGACGACCTGGCCTCAATAGCGCATGCCGCGGCCACCCTCCGGGAGGAGATGCGCGTGGAGAGGCTTCTCGTAACCCTCGGCAGTGATGGCGCTTTGGCCTGCGACGGGGAGGGGGTCTTTCACATACCTGCGGTGAAAAGGGAGGTCTACGATGTCACCGGCGCCGGGGACACGGTGATAGCCTATGTGAGCCTGGCGCTTTTGGCCGGACTCTCCTTCACCGAGTCCGCTTGCCTCGCTTCTCTGGCCGGAGGGATAAAGGTTGGGAAGTTTGGAGCGGCTTCCGTGAGCGGAGAAGAGCTCTCCGGGGCTCTCAGGGCTGAGTGGGAGGGCCTAATCAACAGGGTGAGAAAAATAATATGAAATTTCTCAGAAGCGACATATCGGGCTCTTTTGGTTTCGGAATAACCGAGATAGAGAACCTGAAGGCAAAGCTGGATCAGAACGAGTGCGGCAGGGATCTCCCAGCCGAGCTCAAGGAGCTCATCGGGAAGGAGCTCTTCCGTTTCAAGCTGAACAGGTATCCCCAGCCAAAGGACTACTACGAGGCAAAGGACATCTTCGCTGAGGCCGCCGGGTTCAAGCCCGAGAACATCTTCCTCACTGTGGGTTGCGATCAGGTCATCATGATGGCTTTTTGGCTCGCCGGGGGCCCCGGGCGCAGGGCGCTCATATTTGAGCCGACATACCCCATGTATGCGCACGCCGCTATGATCATGGGGACAGAGGCAGTGAGGGTCAACCTCGGCGCTGATTTCATCTGGGATACATCCTACTTCGGCCAGGGCTTTCACCTGATAAACATCGTCAGCCCAAACAATCCAACGGGCCAGCTTGCCGGGGACGAGGTTGTTGAGTCAGCGCTGAGGACGGGCGCTCTCGTCTTCGTTGACGAGGCATACTACGATTTTTCGGGGAAAACATATCGCGGGTTCCTGGAGGGATACGAGAACATAATGATAGGAAGGTCCCTCGCCAAATCCGGGCTCGCCGGGCTTAGGCTCGGATACGGGGTAGCGAGGCCGGAGATAGTCGCCCTGGCAGAGGGGCTTCTTTTTATACCGTATCACCTGAACTTGCTGCAGTTGGCGGCCGCGAGGGCATACCCCGGCCTGAAGCCGTTCATTGAGGCCTGGGCAAGGGATGTTAACTCGGAGAAGGAGAGGCTCTACCGCTTCCTGGAGGAGCTCGGTATACCCTACAAGAGGAGCTACGCCAACTTTGTCCTGTTTCGCGTTCCTGAGCCGAAGAGGGTCTACGACTGCCTTTTGGGCGAGTGCATCAGGATAAGGAACACCTCATCCCTTAAGGGGCTTGAGGGGTGGCTGAGGGTCACCATAGGCACGCGCGAGGAGATGGACTGCTTCATGGAAGCCCTGAGGCGAGCCCTCTAGCCTCAGGCTACCTAACAGCGGCCTTCCCCCTGTAAGTCCCTGCCCGCCAGAGATAAACCCCTCGGCCCAGGCTTATCCGGTTCTCGCCCTGCCGGAGCTGGCCAGAATAAGCGACGCGTCCGTCAACCGAGTATATGTTTATTCCGAGATCGGCCGGAGAATTGAAAAGGATTCCGCCGGAAAACGGGGAACAGGTTATACCCGGATAATCAACCATATCATCCTCAATTGCAATCGGGGTGCAAACATCATTTACTCTTATGTTCGGCGTCGTAAGGACCGGAGAGCAATCCATCCCAAGGGTGGGAGATAGCGTGTTGAGAGAAGGCAATGATGTAGACGGCACCGGCGTAAAAACGCTCAAGGATGGGACAAAGACACAACCGGTGTAGTTACCGTCGGGCCCGAGCTTGAGGATGAAGAAATCATAATCAGGAGGAGGGAAGCTCACCATTAGATACCCCGTCATTGCGTAGCCTCCGTCTGTGGTTTGAACAGCAGAAGAAACCCCATGAGTGCTGTATAGTTGTCTGCTCCACTCCAGGTCTCCGGAGGCGCTCACCTTTATGATGGAAGGCATTCCACCAATCGCATATCCTCCGTCGGTAGTTTGAACTATGGAATAGGCAGGGTTGCCGCCAGGACCCCCAAGGACCCTCACCCAAATAATATCCCCTACGGAATTGAGCTTCAGTATAAGTATATCAAAACCCCCTGCGCCGAAACTCGTGGTATGCCCCGCCACTGCGTAACCGCCATCGCTGGTCTGAATTATGGAGGAAACCCATTCCACGTCTAACCCGCCGAATGTCTTCGCCCACTGAAGAAGCCCGGAGCCATCAATCTTTACGATGAGAAAATCGTAGTTCCCAGCGCCGAAACTCGTGGTGTGCCCCGCCACTGCGTAGCCGCCGTCCGTGGTCTGGATTATGGACCAAGCTAAGTCAATGCTGTTTCCGCCGAATGTCCTGGCCCACTCAAGGTCGCCGGAGGCGTTTAGTTTTAGGATAAGAAAATCACCTACACTGCCAAAACTCGCAGTATATCCCGCCACAGCGTATCCGCCGTCTGAGGTCTGGATTATGGAGTAGGCCTCATCTCGGTTCGCCCCGCCGAATGTCTTGGCCCACTGAAGAAGCCCGGAGCCATCAATCTTTACGATGAGAAAATCGTGTTCCCCGGCGCCGAAACTGGCTGTCCATCCTGCAAGCGCGTAGCCGCCGTCCGTGGTCTGGATTATGGACCAAGCTGAGTCATTGGTTGTTCCGCCGAATGTCCTGGCCCACTGTATGCTACCGTCGCTCGCGAGCTTTAGAACGAGGAAATCGCTAAGGCCGGCGCCGAAACTAGATGTGTATCCAGCTACAGCGTAGCCGCCGTCTGAGGTCTGGATTATGGAAAGGGCTTCGTCTTCGTTTGTCCCTCCGAATGTCCTCGCGAAGAGGGCCTGGGAGACCAGCATATATATGGTAATATAGTATATCATCTCAAAAAGCCTCCTTTTTCATCGGGGGCAAAGTATTAACCTTCTCCGGGGAGTGAATCAAGCTTTCCCCTCGAGGGTTGCCTGAGAACATATGAAGGAGTAATACCCTCACTTTTTGGCGAATTCTAAGGTGCCCGGAAATCCGGAGGGATATTTCGCCGGCCCAAAGCGAGCTCTACCTAACCGCTACCCTGCCGGATTGATCCCCGGCTTTCCAGAAATAGACCCCCCGGCCGAGCGCTATGCGGTTCTCGCCGCGCTGAAGTTTCCCGGAGAACCTCAGCCTGCCGTCAGGCTCGTATATCCTTATCTCTGTGGCCTGGGGGGAGAAAAAGAGCGCGCCTTGGCTGAAAGGACTGCAAACTATCCCGGAGCCCTGGCCCTGATGATGCTCGTCCTCGCTCTCGTAAAGCGGATCGCATATGGGTGTGACGGAGACGCCGGGGTCGGTCCGGGCGTAAATCAAGTCATTCCTGACATAAGGCCAATCAGTAAGGGACGAGAGCGTGTATGTTGAGAGCGAGGGATAGGATGCCGTAGGAGCGCAATCGTTAACGCAGGCGCCGGGGAATGTTCCGTTGGCCCTGAGAATAAGCAGGGCGAAATCGTAGCTTGTGCCGTAGCTCCGCGTTATCCCCCCTATGGCGAGGCGCCCGTCCGGTTTCGCGAAGGCGCAGGTCGCTATGTCGTAGTTGCCGCCGCCGAAAGTCCTCACCCACTCAACCGTGCCATCCGATGACATCTTTATTAGCATAAAGTCATAGGAACCGGATCCGTAGGAGTTTGTGAAGGCCGGGATCAGGAACCCGCCGTCGGGCGTGCTCGTTATTTGGGGCCTATACCAGTAGTCCAGCATGGCAGTGGGGAAGACCTTGGCCCAGAGCAAAGCGCCGTCAGAAAGCCTTATCTTCAAGGCCCCGTCGCCGTAGCCGCCCACCTCGCCTGCCACGATCAGGTTTCCGTCGCTCAACTGCGCGACCGAATATCCGAAATCGTTCTGGCCCGAGGTGCCGTATGCCTTTGCCCACAGCGTGTTTCCGTAAGCGTCAAGCCTTATGACCAGGATGTCAAAATCCGCGGCGCCGGATCGGACGGTGAACCCCACAGCAACTATGCCGCCGTCAGAGGTCTGGATCACCCCGTAGCAGTTATCCTGATTCACATCGGCGTATTGCTTTGCCCAGACCACATCCCCGTTTGGGGTAAGCTTCATGATAATGACATCCTGTCCGGTTGGAAACGGGCTCACTATGCCGTGTCCGGCTATGACCAGGCCGCCGTCGGACAGCTTAGCCATCGTGTGCGCGTAATCTATCTGGCCAGGAGTGCCGTAGCTCTTCGCCCACTGGACAACCCCAGAGGAGCTCAGCTTCAGGAGCACGATGTCGTTGGAACTGCTATACTCATCAACGAACCCGTGGCCCGCCACATAATAGCTCCCGTCAGCGGCCTGGACTATGGGCCAAGCGAACTCGTCGTAGACAACCGAGCTCCGGTAATACTCGTAGGCCCACTGGAGCGCTCCCGCGCTATCGGTTTTCACAACCAGGAAGTTCCCGTTGTTCAGGAAACCCCCAGAGTAGCCAGCCATCGCGTAGCCGTTATCCTGGGTTTGAATGACCGAGAAGCAGTAGTCCTCCCTGGTCGTCCCGTAGGACTTGGCGAAGAACCCCTGCACTTGAGAAATCAAGAGACAAATCACGCCTACCATGTCAAAACCTCCTTTTCGCGCGCTTATAAGCTACCGGTTAGTCTGACACAAATCTGACACAATCAATTTCTCCGGTAAAGAAGAAGCCTTATGCCTGGGAAATCCCACTCCCTAGCGAGGCTGTGGCCTTTCTCAAGCCTCGCTATCAGGAGCCTGGGCGATGTCTCCCACTCCCTCGCCACAAGGAGCCAGACCCTTTCGCCCTCAATCCGCACGGTGTCCTGGTCGGTCCACGGGTCAATGGGCGTGAAGTCCTCCCCGTAATAATAGACAAGAGCGATGCCAACATTCCCGCTTGCAACGAAAAGCGGTTCGCCCGTCCTCCGCTCAGATTTCAGGACCTTTGCGGCTGAGCGGACATCCTCCTTGTAATACCTCCTGTTGAAGAAGAAGTTGAAGCATGAGACCCCCATGAGCCCGAGCATCGCGGTCAGAAGCCCCCATCTAGCGGCCCGGGCCTTGAATTTCATCGTCAACCAGAGCCAGGCGATGAGCAGGAAGAGCCCGGAAGCGGCTCCGTATCTCGGGTGATAGGTTATGTTAAAGCCGGGCACGAGGCTGAGCCCCAGGACGATGGCCGGAGGAACCAGGGCGCAGGCCAGGCTAAAGACGAATCCCCTTTCGCGCAGGCCAGCCCTCAGCTTCAGGAGCGGAATCAGGCCGGCCGCGGCCCCGGCCGCAAGCCACGGCCACTCCCTAGCGAGGGCCCTCACCCCCTCAATCCTCATCTCCCTTATGGAGGGACCGAGGCTGAAACCGAAGAAATATGAGAACCACCCGTAGACGAAGGCGGCGAGCTCCCCTGTCCAAGGCTTCTTTATGGAGACCCCGTGGGGCGGGTGCATGGCGGTATAGACAGCCCAGGGCACGAAGAGCCCGAGCGCGAGGCCCGTTAAAACTGAAAGCCCAAAGAGAACCCTTCTCTCCCTACGAAACAACAGCGCGTGAGCCCAGAAAGCGGCTAGGACGAAGGCCGCGACATAGTGCGACCAGAGGCCCAGGCCGAGAAATATCCCTCCCAGGAACCACCAAAGCTTTCCCCGTTCCAACCTCAGAAAAGCGATGGCCGAAAGAAGCGAAAACAAAATCAGCAGGGAGTATGATCTAGCCTCCTGGGAGTAGAATAAAAGCCATGGGCTCGCGGAAGCCAGGAGCGCCCCGAGCGCCCTGCCGGTCCGAGAGAATCCGAGGTCTCCGGCGAGGATGTAGGCGGCCGGGACGCAAAGCGCTCCTGCAAATGCCGCCGGGAGCCTGAGAAAGGCATCGGAATCCCTTATGTTCAAGCAGATGTTCGCAAAGAGGTAGTAGAGGGGAGGGATGTTCGTCTCCCAGATGCGGAACCTGAACCAGGGGCCCACGGAGCACGCATAGCTCACCACCTCGTCCATCCAGACAGACATCCTGGATAGCCCGGCAAAACGCAATGCCATCAGAACTGCCGTCAGGGCGAGGATCGTCAGCTTGAGCCGTCTGCTCATCGCGGATTTCATGATAAAACCCCGGGCTGTGCCTGAGCAAGCATGCCAACTGCGCGGCGCGAGAATCTTGCCCTATAATTTTCCCGTGGATGATGTCCTTTCGCTCCTTGAACCCTGCCGGGTCTGCCCCCGTGAGTGCGGGGCCTGCCGGCTCTCCGGAGAGAGGGGCGACTGCGGCGTTGGAAGGCACGCTATCCTGAGCTCCTACGGGCCGCACTTCGGCGAGGAGCGTGTCCTGGTGGGCAGGAGGGGTTCGGGCACGGTCTTCTTCGCGGGGTGCAACCTGAGCTGTATCTTTTGCCAGAACTACGAGATAAGCCATATGCGCTACGGCTCGCCCGTATCAGAGGAGGAGCTGGCGCTCGTGTTCCTTGAGATACAGGATATGGGATGCCACAACCTTAACCTGGTCTCACCAACCCACATAACCCCACAGATAATCCTCGCGCTCCGAATGGCGAGGGAGAGGGGGCTTCATCTGCCCGTGGTCTGGAACTCTGGCGGATACGAAAGGCCGGAGACCCTGAGGCTCCTGGAAGGCCTGGTTGACATATACATGCCTGACGCCAAGTATTCTGACAACGCCGTAGCTCGCGAGCTCAGCGGAGCCGATGATTACTGGGATTTTTGCAGGGCCGCGCTCCGTGAGATGCACCGTCAGGTTGGCGACCTTGTCGTTGAGGACGGGCTCGCGAAAAGGGGGCTTCTCGTAAGGCACCTGGTCCTGCCCGGAGGGCTTTCCGGAACAGAGAAGGTTGTGAAATTCCTGGCCGAACTATCCCCGGACACATTTCTGAACCTGATGGACCAGTATTACCCGTGCTACCTGGCGAGCGCGAGGCCTCCCCTGGACAGGAGGATAACCCCGGAGGAGTATAGCGAGGCGCTCTCAGCGGCCAAAAGATACCTCAGAAGGGTAATAAATCACTGAAGAAGCGAGACCGCCTGGCTCAGTATCCCAAAGAAAACGAGGATGCCGGCGACTATGAGGAGCGCGCCGGAGATGATCTCTATTACCCTGAAGGCCCTTTTTATCCGCTTGAAGACGGAGAAGAAGGCGTTGAGAGCCAGGGCTGATATAATGAAGGGTATGGAGAGGCCGAGCGAATAGAAAAGAAGCAGAAGCATCCCTTTGAGGGCCCCTTGGGTAGCGGCTATGAGGAGTATTCCGGCAATTATTGGGCCTATACAGGGGGTCCATCCGAAAGCGAAGGCGAGGCCGAGGATGTAAGCGCCGACGATGTTCACGGGCCTGGAAAGCCTCACCCTCCGTTCCGTTTCCATGAACCCAAACTTGAAGAAACCGAGGAGATATATGCCGAAGAGGACAATGAGCACGCCAGCGATTTTTTCTATTATCTTCATGTAATTGGCGACGAAGGAGGAGAGGGCGCCGGATATTCCTCCGGCTATCACGAACACGGTTGAGAGCCCGAGGACAAAAAGCAGTGCGGAGACCGCGACGCGGGCGGTTGATTTTCCGAGGCCCTGGCTCGTGAGCTCCTCAACGGATATGCCCGATATGAACGAGACATACGCCGGGATAAGCGGCAGGACGCATGGCGAGAGAAAAGAAAGCACCCCTCCGAGGAAGGAGAACCCGCAGGCGGCCCAGAACGACACCGACGACAGATCAATGTTTAGAAGGTTCTCAAGGGTTGGCATAGGGAAATTATACCGGTTCTCGGCCCCCGGTTGCCACCTCTTCTCAGGGCAGTATGGTTGTCCCGCGCCTTCCCTCAAGCGCCTCAGCGAGCCCATCCAGGGATGTGATTATTACCCTCTTTCCTCCCTGCCTGAGAAAATCGCAGGCGGCCTCAATCTTCGGGCCCATTGAGCCGGAGGGAAATTGCCCCTGGGCAAGGTATTTTTCGGCCTCCTCGCGGGTAATACGCCGGAGAGCGGTCTCGTCGGGTTTCCCGAAATTCAGGTAGACCGAGTCAACCGCCGTGAGAATTATCAGGAGCTCAGCGCCTATCTCCCTCGCGAGAACAGCCGATGCCTTGTCCTTGTCTATGACAGCAAAGACCCCTTCCCAGCGCCCGTTCCTGCGCACGACCGGGATACCGCCGCCGCCCGCGGCAATGACGACAAAGCCGTGCTCAAGCAATATGTTGACCGCCGGAGCCGAGATAACCCGCAGTGGGTTCGGCGAAGGGACTACTACCCTCCAGCCCCTTCCGGCGTCCTCCCTGATGGGCCAGCCATACCTGCCGTGCATGGCCATTGCCTTGACCTTGTCAAAGAACTCCCCTATTGGCTTTGATGGGTTCTGGAAGGCGGGGTCATCCGGAGAGACCTCAACCATTGAAACGAGCGTGGCTACAAGGAGATCCGGCCTTCGGTTCCTCAACCCGCGCTCTATGGCGTATCCTATCCAGCCCTGGGTCTCAGCGTTAAGGGCATCCATGGGGTATACGGGGAACTCGTCCTCCGTCATTGCGTTCCTCAGGAACGACAGCCCTACCTGGGGGCCGTTGCCGTGGGTGATCACGACCCGCCAGCCGGAGTCCAAAAGCCCCAGGATTGGAAAGACCGATGCCTCGGCCCTGGCTGACTGGACCTCTATCTCAAAGCTCTCGCCCTTGTTCCTGAGAGCGTTCCCGCCGAGGGCTACAACAGCTTTTTTCATTAATCCTTCTCCAAAATACAAACAGCTATCGCGTAGTCGCCGTCGTGAGAAATGGACAAAGCCGACCTGCCCCTGAATAGATCCGCGGCCCTTCCGGAAAGGGAGTAGCGTGGCGCGCCGCGGGCATCGCGGAGCACCTCAACATCGCGCCAGCTTATCCCTTGCGTGAGGCCGGTTCCCATGGCCTTTAGGAGCGCTTCCTTTGCCGCGAAATTCCCAGCGAGCTCGGCCGCCGCGGAGGGGCCTCGGGCCCTGGCTAGCTCCCCCTCAGTAAAGAGCCTCTGGGCGAATCTATTGCCCCAGCGCTCAAGGGCCCTCGCAAACCGTGGCAGGTTAACGATGTCCACTCCGACAGCTATCATAAAACCAAAAAAGGTCTTGCGACCCGAATAATTATAACCCGGACAGCTGGCCCGGGGCAAGCTGTAATGGCCGTGAGATCTCACACTTCCTCAAATCCTGATCCTCGGCTCGGAATCGCTTTGGGCCGGCGTTTTTCCGGCCTAATTAAAATCTCTCCAATATTAGAGCCGGCTCACCTCAGCTGGGCTCAGAGTTCTCACGCTGTGTATCAGGTATGCGATAGAGCGCAATTGCCCTGTGCTTCTCAGGAGAGGCTTTCTGAGGAACGGGTTCCTGGCAAGGTATCACGAGAACTTAGACCTCCCAAGCTATCTGATGGCCAACATGGGCTCCCAGGTAATACCCATTGTGGTGGATTACACAGATATAGACCCAGCGGGTAAGGGTTCTGGTAGCGGCAATACCCGCGCAACTCACATCAAGCGGGCAGGATTGAAAGCTGGTTATTGAATGTTTTCCCAGGTCGGACCTTCCAGTCCGATAGGCGCGAGAGCGTATACACCAAAGCCCTCGTCTGTCTTGAGCGATTACAAGAGGGATTGCTCAAAGCTTTTGTGCCCAAATAACTTACTGGCAAGAGAGGTGTGGCCGGATATCCGCCTTGAAGGCCTATGGGTTCCGGGATAAATCATTGGCTAAGCTCATGCCAGTAGCGGGGATTGCCTGCCGGGTTAACATAAGGAAAATTGTTTCATGTGAAACATTCCTCGCTAAACCTTATCCCTTCGGGTTTTCCTTTATGTGCACATCCATCTGCGGGAACGGGATGGTTATGCCGTGCTCCTTTAGGGAATCCCAAATCAGGTAGCGCATCTCGGTTTTCAGGGCCGGAATCTGCCTCGCGCTGTCAACATTTACCCATATTGCGAGGGTAAAGTTCAGCGCGCTATCGCCGAATCCGTCAAAGAAGACCCTGGGCAGGAGCATGGCGTCCATCTTCTCCTCAAGGCGTTTCCCCGCGGCCAGGAGGGCCTTTTCAACCTCCCTCGGCTCTGATGAATACGAGACCGGCACGGGAACGGTTATCCTCACCAGGTCCCCGTCCCTGGTGTAATTGACCATCTTCCCCTCCATAAGGGCGGAGTTCGGAACGACCAGGGAGACATGGTCAAGGGTCTCAACAACGAAGCTTCTGAACCCCAGTTTCTTCACTGTGCCCAGCTGGCCGTCTATCTCAACGATGTGGCCGGGCGCGAGGCTCTTCTCGCCGAGGAGGAAAAGCCCCGCGAACAGATCAAGAAAGAGCTTCTGGAGCCCAAACCCAACCCCGATGCCTATGGCGCCCGCAAGTATCTGCAGGGTTGTGAGGTTTATGCCCACGGTATCCAGGATGATGAATATGCCGATCCCAAGTATGAGATAGGTTATCAGCCTCGCTGGAACGGGGGAAACGGATTCGTCGCCGAGGGTTTTGGGGAGGAACCTTGATTCCAGGAGGCGCTCTGCCCACAGGGATAACCTGTAGAAAAGGACTATGAGGGCCGTTCCAACAACAAGGCTGTAGAGGGATATCTGAAACTCACCGAACCCGATGGAGTGGGTTCTCGCAAAGTTCACCACGGGGATCAGCATGTCCAGGGAGTGGAGGATGAGCAAGAGGGCCATCAAGGGCAAAAGCAGGAACCTTACCGCTTTTCTTGATATGCTTGGTTTGGCAGTGTGCCTAACGATTACCGAAAGGAGGAAGAATCCGAGGATTATCCAGAAGAGCTGGGTAATCTTCAGGAGGACATCCCTGGGCCAGCCGTAGGTCTTGAAAACCTCAAAGGCCGTGTAGCCGCCGGCAAGGGTGAGCCCCGGGGACACGATCGCCACGAGGGAGTCAGCCAGGGCGGAGAGGAAGGGATTTTTGGAGGCGAGCCTTTTTCGCGCTCGTTTGGTAAAGAAGGCCAAAAGTAGGTGCAGGGCCGCGGCTAGGGCCAGGATGGCGCCCATTGTCCCCACCTGTAGCCAGAAGCCCTGGGTTCCGAAATCCTTGAGAAACCTCACCGGGAAATTTTCAAGCTCTTAAAAGGCGGGCTTCAACCATCCGGAGCTAAGAAAAAGAGGCGGCTTCCCAGCCGCCTCTTCAGGAGGTTAATGAACCCTTCACCTCAGACAGCGGGGGGATGAATATTATAAAGGTTTTTAGGGTGGAGGATCAAGTGCCGCCGGCATTCAGTTAGAAAGGAACCAGGTTCGTCTTCTCGTTTATACGAGCGACCGCGTGGGCTATGAGGGTGAAGGCGTTCTCCACATCCTCCAGGTTAACCATCTCAACCGGGGTGTGCATGTTTCTGTTCGGTATGGAAACGAGGCCAGCGGCAACCCCAGCCCTTGTGAGCTGGATGGCGTTCGCGTCCGTTCCCGTTCCCCTGGGGATTGCCTCCACCACATAGGGAATCTTCTTCTCCTGCGCGGTCTTGACCAGGAGCTCGTGAACCCGTGGGTTTATGTTGGGCCCGCGCGCAATCACGGGCCCGCCGCCCAGCTTTATGTTTCCGAATATGCCCTTTTCCTTGGCGCCCATGCCTGGATAATCCGTAGCGAAGGTAACATCAACAGCGATGCCCACTTTAGGGTCTATGCCGAAAGCGGAGGTGTGCGCGCCGCGGAGCCCTATCTCCTCCTGGACTGTGGCCACCGCGTAAACCTCGGCTTCAATATTCATCTTTGACATGAGCCGAAGGGCCTCCAGGACGGTGAACGCGCCTATCCTGTCATCAAAGCCTCGCGCCACAGCGATGTCCCCGTAAAGGACCTCAAAACCGACATCCACGACGCCGACATCCCCAACAGAGACCATCTTTTCGGTTTCCTTCTTTGAACCGGTCCCGAAATCAATCCAGAGGTCCTCTATCTTAACGGCCTTCCCGCGCTCGTCCTGATCCATGAGGTGGATGGGTTTCTTGCCTATTACGCCCTTTACAGGCCCCTTTCTGCCCATGAAGACGACGCGCTGGCCGGGAAGGATTTGGGGGTCCCAGCCACCAACGCCCTGGAAGCGGGCAAACCCATTGTCATCTATGGATTGGATCATCAGCCCTATCTCATCTATGTGGCCTGCGAGCATAACGCGCGGTGAGCCTCCCTTGTTCAGGAGAGCGATGGTGTTGCCGTGAAGGTCTGTCCTCACCTGGTCAGCGAACTTTTTCGCCTCGGCCCTCCAGACCTCCACAGCCGGCCCCTCGTAGCCGGAAGGGCTTGGGGCATCCATGAGCTTTTTCAAAAAGTCCAGCGATTCCTTTTTCATCGCGGAGAGCTCCTTTTGTGCGCGCAAATTCTAAGCGCACGCGTTAAGATATTTCAACCACCGATTTGTGGTGAAGAACCAATCAACCTATCGTGGTGTCCCCGAGAGCTATGATAAACTGCCCGTTTTCGGTTTTAGCTTGAAATCCTTGAGCTACCCCTCGTATAATATAGCCTTGCCTAAAATCTTATAGGAGGTTTTATAATGATAGAATATGTCTTAACGATATGCGTAGGAGCAGTCATGGGTAACTGGCCCATGTGGGGAGGCGAGCCTTCCCACCAATCCGTCCAGCTCTTGAAAGGCGCTATAACGAGCCCGGTGATAAAGTGGAGATTCGTGACCGGAGACCAGGTTGAATGGCAGTTCTCCGCCATAGCCGATGTTGATGGCGACGGCAAGATAGAGGTGGTTATAGGCTCCGTTGACTACAAGGTCTACTGCCTGCGGGGCTCGGACGGGACCCAGAAGTGGGCGTTTGCATATGGCCTCTTTTCGGTGCGATCCTCCCCCGCGGTAGCCGATTGCGATGGCGACGGCAGAATGGAGGTCGTGATAGGCTCTTTTAGCCAGAAGGTCTACTGCCTGCGGGGCACGGATGGGACCCAGAAGTGGGCGTTTACAACTGGCGACTCTGTGTGGTCCTCCCCCGCAATAGCCGATTGCGATGGCGACGGCAGAATGGAGGTCGTGATAGGCTCTGACGACCGCAAGGTCTACTGCCTCCGCGGCTCGGACGGGACCCAGAAGTGGGCATTTACGACTGGCGGCGTTGTGTGGTCCTCCCCAGCGGTGGCCGATTGCGATGGCGACGGCAAGATGGAGGTCGTGATAGGCTCTGGGGACCGCAAGGTCTACTGCCTCCGCGGCTCAGATGGGACCCAGAAGTGGGCGTTTACAACTGGCGACTTTGTGGGTTCCTCCCCCGCGGTAGCCGATGTTGATGGCGACGGCCAGATGGAGATTGTGATAGGCTCTAATGACCGCAAGGTCTATTGCCTGCGAGGCTCAGACGGGACCCAGAAGTGGGCGTTTACAACTGGCAACTATGTGTCGTCCTCCCCCGCGGTAGCCGATTGCGATGGCGACGGTCAGATGGAGATTGTGGTAGGCTCTTATGACTACAAGGTCTACTGCCTCCGCGGCTCAGATGGGACCCAGAAGTGGGCGTTTACAACTGGCAACTATGTGCACATACCTGGTGCTCTTGTGGACATAGACGGGGATGGCAGGCTTGAATACCTCGTTTCACAATACCCCCCTACATCAACCCTATATTGCCTCAACGCTGAGAACGGAAGCGTGGCCTGGCAGATAAATTTGGCCGGCGATATTCACTCGCCCTTTGCCGGGGACATAGATGGGGACGGGTGCTCTGAGATAATTGTTGGGACTGCTGACCCTGATGCACAGGGCTACCGCGTCTTCGCGCTTGATGACCCCGGAAACGCGCAGGGTTGCGGGGCCATTTATGTTGAAGAAGGCCTCGGCAATGGCTTTGAGTTCAAGTCCGCAGGCAAGAGCATATACCTCTTCGTGCCCAAGGAGGCTCAAGTTTCGCTCGCGATATACGATGCTCAGGGAAGGCTCGTCCAAAGGCTATACGACGGGGTCCTGAGCTCAGGGGGCCATACATTCAATCCAACGCTTGAGAACAAGGGCGTTTATATGGCCGTCCTGAAGTATCAGGGAGGGATGAGGAGCCTGAAGATAGTGAGATAACCGCCGATCTGAGGCCCGGCCGGGTAAAATTAGTTGCCTTCTAATTCCCGGCCGGGTTTTTTATTCCCCCGCTATCAGCGAACCCAGCTTCTCGCCCCTCACGAGCCTGAGCAGTGCCCCTGGCTCCCAGAGGTTGAAAACGATGATGGGCAATCTTCGCTCCCTGGCCAACTGAACCGCCGTGGCGTCCATGACCCCGAGGCCCTCCTCCAGGAATCGCCTGTAATCCAACTCAGGGATGAGTTTCGCGTTCGGATCAATCTTCGGGTCAGCGGTGTAGACACCGTCAACCCCGGTTCCCTTGAGAAGGACATCCGCTCCTATTTCGGCCGCCCTGAGGGCCGCGGCAGTGTCCGTTGAGAAGAAGGGGTTTCCAGTGCCTCCGGCCAGGATGACGGCCCGGCCTTTTTCCAGATGCCTTATTGCCCTTCGCCTTATGTATGGCTCCGCTACCTGGTTAGCGGCCATGGCTGTCATAAGCCTCGTTGTGAGGCCTCGCGCCTCAAGGTGGGCCTGGAGCGCGAGGGCGTTTATCATGGTGGCGAGCATGCCCATGAAATCCCCAGTGACCCTTGGGACGCCTATGTCCTCAGCCCTCGCCCCGCGCAGGATGTTGCCCCCGCCCACCACGATAGCGATCTGCGCGCCGGTTTCAGCAATAACGCCCGCAACCTCTTCAGCTATGAAACCAACCGCTTCCCGGTCTATGCCCCCCTTTTTCTCGCCCCCTCGGCCAGCAAATGCCTCTCCGGAGAGCTTGAGGAGAATTCGGGCGTATTTCATAAACCTACAAAAAGGGCCAGCGCAAGGCCTGCCCCCTATCTAATCCTCGCCAACCTTGAAACGGGTGAAGCGGATGACCTTGATGGGGGAGCCGAGCTCCCGCGAGGCGCTGGCGAGGTAGTCTGAGACCGTGATCCCCTGTTCCCTGATGTAGGACTGCTCAAGGAGGACCTTTTCCTCGTAGAATGTCTTGAGCTTGCCCTCAACTATCCTATCTACGACCTTCTCGGGTTTGCCCTGCTCCAGGGCCTGCTGACGGTATATCGTTTTTTCCTTCTCAATCACCTCGGGCGGGACATCCTCCCTTGAGACGGAGATGGGCTCCATAGCGGCTATCTGCATGGCGATATTCCTTGCTATCTCAAGGGATTTCTCGCCCTCTGGCGCTTCCATTTCAAGGATCACCCCCAGCATGTCCCCTGGGTGGATGTAGATGTCCAACAGGGCACCCGGCCTTGCCTCGTAAAAGGCGAAGCGCTTTAGCCTTATGTTCTCGCCTATCCGGGCAACATGCTCCTTTATCACATCTGAGGCCTTTGCGTTTCCGTAATCGGGAAGCGGGGTCTCAAGTAGGGCGTTGAGGTCCTCCGGGCCGGCCTCAGCGACTGCCCTCACAAGGGCTGAGAGGAGTTTTGCGAAATCTTCCGTTCTCGCAACGAAATCCGTCTCCGAGTTCAGCTCAAGGATGACGCCCCTCTTCCTGTCCTCCGAAAGCCACATCCCGATCTTGCCTTCCTTGGCCTCCCTATCCAGCTTCTTGTCAGCCTTCGCCAGCCCTCTGGTCCTGAGGATTTCAAGCGCCTTATCCATGTCCCCCTCAGCCTCTTCCAGCGCCTTTTTGGCGTCCATGAACCCGGCTCCGGTCCTGTCCCGGAGCTCCTTAACGAGTTTTACAGGGATATCCATAATTATCCTTTGCCGCCCCTGCCTTCCAGGACAGCGTTCGCCATTGCCCCGGTGATGAGCTTTATGGAACGGATGGCGTCGTCGTTGCCCGGAATAGGGTAATCCGCCAGCCGTGGATCGGAATTGGTGTCCAAAAGGGCAATTACGGGGATGCCCAGCTTCTTGGCCTCCATTACCGCTATTTCTTCCTGCATCACATCCACTACATACATGATGTCCGGGAGGACATCCATGTCCCTTATGCCGCCGAAAAGCCTCCGGAGCTTGAAAAGCTCCTTTTCTATAAGGCTGAGCTCCTTCTTGGTGTAGGGAAGGGTTTTGCCCTCCGCTTTGAGGCTCTCCATCTCGGAGAGGAGCTCCTCAAGCTCCCGCATCCTCGTCAGGCGCTTCCTGATTGTCTCAAAGTTGGTCAACAGTCCTCCGGGCCAACGCTCTGTTACATGAAAGACCCCAGCCCGCTCAGCCTCCTCCCTTACAACATCCTTAGCCTGCTTCTTGGTTCCGACGAAAAGAATGCTACCTCCCCTGAAGGCCACATCCCTCATCTTGTCGTAGGCCGAAAGCAGGAGCGAGAGGGTTTTTCTCAGGTCAATAATGTGGACCCCGCCCCTCTCGGCGAATATGTATTCCCTCATCTTTGGGTTCCACCTCTGCCTCGGGTGGCCGAAGTGAACCCCTGCCTCCAGGAGGTCCTTGATGGTCACCGGAAACGAATCAACGCTTGGAGTATTGCCAACTGCGCCTTCTCTTTGTTCTTCCATACTTCATCCTCTCCTTCTCCCTGGGGTCACGACTCAAGAGTCCCTCCTTCTTTAGTATTTCAAGGTAGCGCTCGTCCATCTGGGCCAGGCACCTGGCAATAGCGAGCCTCATGGCACCGGCCTGGCCCGAAAGCCCTCCGCCGTCAAGCTTTACCGCCACATCAACCTTGCCGGCGGTGCCGGTCTTGGAGAGGGGCTCGGTGGCGTGTATAACGAGGTCCTCCCTCCCGAAGTAGGCGATAGGCCTTTTCCCGTTCACATAGACCCAGCCGTGGCCTGGGGACTTTACCCTTGCCCTTGCCCGCGCCCTCTTGCGCGAGCCTGAGGCAAAAACGAAAATCCTTTCATCCATCAAAAGAGCTCCTTTGTATCAATGGGTTTCGGACCCTGGGCCCTGTGGGGGTGATCCGGGCCAGGATAGACCTTGAGCCGGGCAGCCATTCTTCTGCCGAGCTTGTTGCGGGGTAGCATCCGCTTAACAGCGAGCCAGACGAGCCAGCCGGGGTGTTTCTGGGCAAGCTGGCGGGCGGTTCGCACCCTGAGGCCGCCGGGATAGCCTGAGTGCGAGTAATACTTCTTCTCCTCCCACTTTTTTCCTGTGAGAACGATGTCCTTTGCGTTGATTACGACAACATAGTCCCCTACATCCAGATGAGGAGCCCATACGGGCTTTCTCTTTCCCATGAGGAGCAGGGCGACCGCTGAGGCGAGCCGGCCAAGGGTCTGGCCCCTGGCGTCAACCAAATGCCAGGCTCGCCCGGCCTCAATCTCCTCCGGTTTCGGCAGGTAGGTTTTCATGCTAATAAAACTCCACTTTCCGCGAGAGTGAAAATTTTAAGGCCAAGTCAAAGGGCATTTCAAGCACAGCGCGCCTATAGGATCCGTCCATGGTTCCGGGCAAAGATGGCCTGAGAACGGCCGTCGCGTTAAAATATATGGGCCACCCCTTATGGAGGTTATCATGGAGAAAGGAGGTGACCCATGACCCTCACTAT
>Ga0078972_1007407_pt1 | contig 24420 bp, 28 predicted proteins | sample YelNatPaOPGAMG01_FD_67568 | JGI IMG/M metagenome (GOLD analysis project Ga0078972, IMG submission 67568) | Hot spring thermophilic microbial communities from Obsidian Pool, Yellowstone National Park, USA - OP-RAMG-01 (SPADES assembly) (version 2) | ecosystem: Environmental > Aquatic > Thermal...
TAATTATATAAAGAAAAATGGATGAAATAGATAATAAAATTCTTGAAATATTAAAACAAAATCCTAGAGAAAAATATGTAAGAATAGCTAAAAAAATTGGATTAAGTGAAGGAACTGTTAGAAGAAGAATAAAAAAAATGATAGAAAATGGAATAATAAAAAGATTTACAATAGAATTATCTTTAGAAACTGAAGGAATAGTATTAGTAAAAACAAATCCTATTAAAACTAAAGAAATAGTAGAAAAAATTAAAAAAGTTTCAGATAAAGTTTTTGAAGTTTCTGGAGATTATGATATTGCAGTATTAATTCAAGCAAGTACAATAGATGAATTAAATAAGAAAGTTGATTATATAAGAGGGATTTCAGGAGTATTGAATACAAATACTTTAATTAAATTAGCTAGTTAATTATAAATAATTAAAAGGAAAAGCTTAAGTTATAAAATAAAAAAATTTTATAAGATGAAAACGGTTCATATTTTAGCTAATCCAGAAGATATTGCAAAAAGAGTAGTTATTGCTGGAGATCCTGCTAGAGTTAAACAATTAGCAGGAATGCTTAAAGAAGTAAAATTAGTAAATAGTAATAGAGGATATTTAACATATACTGGCTATTATAATTCTATACCTATAACTATAGCAACTCATGGAGTTGGAGCACCATCATTAGCTATTGTTGTTGAAGAATTAAGAATGCTTGGAGCAGAAATAATTGTTAGACTTGGAACTACTGGAGCAATGATTAAAGAAATTGATATAGGAGATATAATTATTCCTACAGGCGCAGCTTATCCATATGGTGGAAATACTACAAGTATGTATTCTCCAAATGGATGTATGGTTGCTGTTCCAGATCCATTTCTTCTTAGGAAATTTATGGAAAATTGTGAAAAATTTGGAATAAAATATTTTGCTGGTCCAATATTTAGTAGTGATGCATTTTATGCTGAAGATCCAAAATTTATTGAAAAATGGTCTTCAAGAGGAATAATAGCAATTGAAATGGAATGTGCTGCTTTATTCATACTTGGCTTAATTAGAAAATTCAAATCAGGAGCAATATTAGTAGTTAGTAATAATTTAACTAAAAGTGAAGAAGAAAGAAAATTGATGGCAACAGCTGAAGAAATTAAAAAATATGTTGAAAAAGCATTCATGGTAATTCTTGAAACTATTACAAATATTTAATAAAAAATTTGTGAACAACAAAGATTTGAGAAAGATATATTATATTTTAATTCTTTAGCATATTCTATAGCTTCTTTAGTTGGAAAAGCTATTGCATTTATTCCAGCTTTAATAGCTAAAATATCTGTTTCAATTCTATGTTTCCCTTTAGGCCTCATACATCCAAGAACAATAGGGATATTTGGCATAATGAATCTTGAAGCTATAATTATTTTTACTATTTCTTTAGGTTTTGGAGGAAGAATATTTTCCATTATAGTTCCAGGAATAGGTGTGAAAACAATTATTATTAAAGCTGATGGAGAATATTTTGAAACAATTTCTAAAGCTTTTAATTCACCTTTTATTTTCCCATAATGCAAACCTACAATTATATGAGGCACAAATCTAATATTTTCATCTTTTAATATTCTAAGAGTTTTTTCAAAATCTTCTATTTTTGCATTCAAATTATAAATTTCTTTTATTGTTTCATTAGACCCTATTATATCAATTAATATAGCATCTATTCCAGCTTTACTTAATTTTTCAGCAATATTTTTATTTATTAATCCACTATGAATTACAATTGTTAATCCAAGTTCTTTTTTTATTAAAGCAATAGAATCAATGAACTTATCTAATGGAACCATTCCATTTGGCATGCAACCTCCACTAATTAAGAAACCTTTAGCACCTTTATTTTTTAAATATTTACAAATATCTATAAGTTCTTTAGGCGTTAAAGCTGGATACATTGAATTTAAAAGTTTTCCATTACAATGCTTACATTTTAAAGCACAATATTTTCCAGTAATAGAAATTGATGGGAAGAAATTTGTTTTAGATGAAAAATAAATATTTTCATATTTTATAAAACTAGGTGCAAAAAAAGAAATTCTATTACCAAAATTTTTTAAACTTATTTTTCTAGATAAAATCAAATTTTCTTCAAAATTTTCATCATCAAATATTTTCTTATAAATACCCATATCAATCCTTTTGAATTCTTAAATATAATGATAAATATATTTTAATTAGAAAATATTTAAATTTTTTATAAAATGAATGAAAATATACGTGTTTCACTTGGATCAGCAATTGTTTTAGGATTAATTAAAGGTAAAATAGATATCAATCCAACAACAGCTTATTTATTAACATATAGAAAAGGGAAATGTATAGCAAATTGTAGTTTTTGTCCACAAGCAAGATCTAGTAAAAGCAGAATGGATATGTTATCAAGAATTGTTTGGCCTGTTTTTCCATTAGAGAAAGTTTTAATAGGATTAAAAAATGCTATAGAAAAAGATTTAATTAAAAGAGTATGTATACAATCGTTAAATTATCCAAATTTTTTAGAAGATATAATTAAAATTGTTAATGGAATTAAAAATTATAGCAATGTTCCAATATCAGTTTCTTGTCAACCAATTAATAAAAATGGAATAATTAAACTCAAAGAAGTAGGTATTGAAAGAATAAGTATACCATTGGATGCGGCTACAAAAGAAATTTTTAATAAAGTTAAAGGATATATAATTAATGGACCATATGTTTGGGAGAAACAAATCGAATTATTAATTAATGCTTTAGAAATTTTTGGTGAAGGATATGTAAATACTCATTTAATAGTTGGATTAGGAGAAACAGAAAAAGAAATGATAAAAATGATACAATGGTGTAATGATTTAGGTATTTATCCAAGCATGTTTGCATTCACACCTATTCCTGGAACTAAAATGGAGAAAAATCCTCCTCCTAATATTGAAAAATATAGAAGAATACAAATTGCTCATTATTTAATAATAAATAAAATTTCAAATTTTTCAAAAATGGAATTTAATAATAATGAAGAAATAATCGATTTTGGAATAGAAAAAGAAGAATTAATGAAAATAATTCATACTGGAAAACCTTTTTTAACAACTGGATGTCCAAATTGTAATCGTCCATATTATAATGAAAATCCAAGAGGACCAATTTATAATTATCCTAAAGAAATTGAAGAAAAAGAAATTCATGAAATTATTAAACAATTAAATTTTCTTTAAATATCTATATAAGATTTACCTTCAAAATTCCATTCTTTAGTAATATATTTTTCTCTATAAAGTTTTTCTGAAATTTCTTTTTCATATGAAGATAAAGAATCTTCATATAGTTTTATATTTAATATTTTCTCAAAACCTTTAATCAATTTTTCATATACTTCCTCAAATTTAATTTCAAATCCTAATTCTTCTTTTAAAGAAGTAATTTTTCTTTTTGCTATAGAAATTATATCTTTAAAATCTTTATTAGGAAAAACTTTTAAAAAAGTAAACATTTTCTCTAAATTAACATTTATTAAAAAAGTGCCATGTTGTAAAATCACATTATTTTTATAAAATTGAGCACTTCCAGAAATTTTCCTTTTATTAATTGTAATATTTGGACAATTTTTATAATCTCCAGGATTAAAATCTGCATTTATTCCAAACATTTTAATTGCTTCAATAAGGCAATTACAAATAATATTATATATTCTTGAATTATCATAAATATTCAAATCATTTATATTAAAAACAATGCTATAAGTGATTTCTCCATTATAATCATGATAAACTGCTCCTCCTCCTGTTACTCTTCTAACAATATCTATTCCATTTTTTTCACAAGATTCAATATTAACTTCATTATGAATATTTTGAAAACGTCCAATAGAAACTGCTGAAGGATTCCATCTATAAAAACGAATAGTATTAGGAACAAGGTTTTTAATTCTAGCAATTAAAATAGCTTCATCAATAGCCATATTCATAAAACCGTTATATGTTTCTAATTTTATTAAGCGCCATTCATTTAATTTCATTTTTATTTTATAAAAAATTTAAAATGAAGAATATAAATTTTAAAATATTTTTATGGTATGCTCAATAAAGAAATGCTTTAAAAAATCTCCAATTAAATAAGAAACAATAGCACCTATAAGAGTTAGTATAACATATTTAAATCCTGTTTTATAAGGGTTTTCTTTACTTAATTTGCCAACATAATAACCTAATAAAAATGATAAAATTATTCCAATAGAAAATGTAATAATTATAGCAATATTAATATTGAAAAATAAGAATGGAGGAAGCAACATTATTAATACAAAAACTGTAGATAAAAATGAAAATACCCCACTCATCCATACTTCTTTTTTAGAATGAATTCTTGTTTTAATTCCATATTCTTCTACTTCATGAATTTGTACACTCCTTTCTGTTGATTGTGAAATAAAGAAACCTATCGAATTTCCAAAAGCATCAGATAAACCACCTATTATACCTGATATTATAACTGTAGTAGGGTTTAAAGTTGCTTCAGCAACACCTATAATTAAACCTATAAGACAAATTATTCCATCAGCTAAACCAAATGCGATACCTTCCATTCTATAACCTTTTTCTTCATGCTCTTTTTTAATCATTTTATTTCACTTAATTTTAAAATTTATGATTAAAAATGAATTAACCTCTATTATGCTAAAAATTTTCATAAAAGTTGCTCTTAAAGTTTTTAAAATTTATAATAAATCAATTTTCATGAAAATTTTTAAATAAGTTTTAATTATAAAAATTTATTCTATTTTCTTAATAGTGAGCCGATGCAAAAATGAAAAATACTACTCTAAATATCATATATAATAGAAAAAGTATTAGAAAATTTAAAGAAAAACCAATTCAAGAAGAAATTATTAAATTAATAATTGAAGCAGGAGTAAGAGCTCCAACTAATTGTATGCTTCAACCATATTCTCTTATAATTATTAAAGATAAAGAAAAAAAGGAAAAAATGGCTGAAATATGTAAACAAAAAATAATTTCTCAAGCACCTGTTTCAATACTTATTTGTGCAGATTTAAATCGTATAAAAAATATTGCAGATAGTATTATTGCTGATAATATATATAGAAGAAATAAATATGAAATTGATAAAATTTTTAGTATTTTTGAATGTGGATTAGTTACTGAAAATATGATTTTAGCAACAGAGAGTCTTGGATTAGGGGCTGTTCTTATAGGAACAATACTTAATTTTATAGAAGAAATAGCTGAATTATTTAAGCTACCTCCAAATGTTTTACCAATAATTTTACTTTGTATAGGAGAAAGGGATGAAGATCCTCCATTAAGACCTAGATGGCCTATAGAAATGATTGTGCATGAAAATGAATATAATGCTACAATAAAAATTGAAGATATAAAAGAAAATATTAAAAAAATAGATTATGCTTTAAAATCTGAAGAATATTATCCAAAATATATTGGAAAAACTTATAGTTATGAAAAGCATTTAATTGAAATATTATCATATAATGAAGAAATAGATAAAATAGATAAAGAAATAAAAAGATTTATTAAAAATAGATTTTAAAAATATTTTATTTTTTAATTAATTTTCTTAAAAAATTTTTCTTAATTTTTTCTTTTTCCATATTCTTAAATTCATTCAATTTTTTACGTATTTCAATTGCTTCATGATTATTTAAAGGAACAATTAAGAAACCTTTTCCATAAAGAGCTATGTATGCTTCTTGACCTTTTTCAATTTTTAAATATTTCCTTAATTTTGATGGTATAACGATTCTATATTTAGAATCTATTTGAACTAAAGCCATTTTTAATCACTTTAATAATTTATCAATTATAAATTAGCTATTTATATGTTTTTATAATACTGTTTTATTTAACATTTATAGAAGAAGGAACAAAAAATGATTGAAATTGAAGAAGAATTAAATAGAATACAAGAAAAGATAAATCATGCATTAGAAAAATATTTTCCACGTAAAATAAATAAAGATAAATTAATAGAAATATGTGGAAAACCAAGATATGATTATGAAATTGAATCTATAAATAAATCTATTTTTGAGCCTTTATGGAATTTACTTGATAGAGGAGGAAAAAGATGGAGACCTGCTCTCTTTTTATGGACATGTGAAGCTTTAGGATTAGATTCTGAAAAATATATTGATTATGCTATTATTCCAGAAATAATTCATAATGGAACACTTGTTATTGATGATATAGAAGATAAAAGTTTTTTGAGAAGAGGAAAACCTGCAATTCATTTAATATATGGAGAAGATGTAGCAATAAATATGGGCAATACAATGTATTATTTGCCTATAAAAATAATATTAAATAGAAAAGAATTGGATAAAGAAAAAAAGCTAAAATTGCTTGAAACTTATATTCAAGAAATGATTAATTTAAGCATAGGTCAAGCAATGGATATTGCTTGGCATAAATTATTAATTGAAAATATTACTGAAAAACAATATTTGCAAATGTGCTCATTTAAAACTGGTTCATTATCAAGAATGGCTGTTAAAATGGCAGCAATATTAGCTAATGCAAATGAAGAAAAAATTAATGCATTAAGCTTTTTTGCTGAATCTTTAGGAATAGCATTTCAAATACAAGATGATATTTTAAATATTATTGGAGATGAAAAAATTTATGGAAAAGAAATTGGAGGAGATATTAGCGAGGGAAAAATAACTTTAATGGTAGTTTATATATTCAATAATGCTCCTGAAAAAATTAGTAAAAGATTATTAGAAATATTAAAATCTCATACAAATGATCCTAAAATTATTAAAGAAGCTATAAATATATTAATAGAATATAGAGCTGTAGAATATGCTAAAAATTATGCTTCTAAACTTGCTAAAGATGCATGGAATGCTATAAATCAAGTTTTACCTGATTCTAAAGCAAAAAAATGTTTAGAATCTTTAACAAATTATTTAATTATAAGAAAATTTTAGATTTTATTGATTTATTAAATTTTTTAATCTTCTAAAAGCTTCAATTTTTTCTTCTTTATTAATTTCTGATGCTTCTAAAACTTGTTTTAAAAAAGAAATACTTTCATCCATTGCTTTAATATCAACTGGAAATGGAACACCATCTTTCCCTCCATACGCAAAAGAAAATCTTACAGGATCTTTTAAATTTGGAGTATAACCATATATTAAAGCACTAATTAATGCTAACCCTCTTATTGTTGCTTGGCCTAAACCTCTAATTTCTATTAATTGCTCATAATTCTTAGGTTGAAATTCATATGCTTTTTTAAGAATTGCCCAATTTATTTTACGAGGCATTTTTAAATATTCAGGTATTTCCTTTAATTTCAATTCTATTTTTTCTTCTTTATTAATACTTATCCATTCATCTAAAGATTTTTGATTTTTTAAAGCTTCATTGAATAATCTTATAACTCTAGTTGGTTTCTCACAAGCTATATCAACAGAACATTTCCTAGCTTCTTCACTTTCTTTAGAAGTCATATTTAATACATAAGGAAGTTTTTTATCACTTATTATACCAGAATGTGGTTCTACTACAAAACTTTCAACTTTTTCTCCAAGCCAATGATATCTTCTTGCTGTTTTTTCAAATATATTCATTCCTTGTTGAATTACAGCCCAATCTCCATTTTCTGTAAGAATAAAAACATGATGATACAATTGATGTCCATCTTGTAAAACACTATTATCAACTTTTGCTGAAAGCCTACTTGCTCTTATAAGTTCATTAATTTTTGAATTTGAAATATTTGCTTTAGATGCAATTAAATAAATTTCTTCAGGAGTTTTTCTACTTATTTTTCCTTTACCACCAGCTATAGCTACTCCAAATTTTTCTATGTTTAAAACACTTTTAAGAACTCCAGTAACAACAGTAGTAACTCCTGAAGAGTGCCAATCATAACCTAAAACACAACCAAATGATTGAAACCAAAATGGATTTGAAAATCTAGATAATAATTCTTTATATCCAAAATCTCTAATAATTATTTGACATATTTGTTCACCTAAAGTTTTCATTCTAATTAATAACCATTTAGGAGCTTTACCTTCATGAAGTGGAAGATCTGCTATACCAGTTTTTCTCAAAATTCTTCAAATAAAAAATAAAAATTCTTTTATATTAAAATTTCTATTTTTTTAAATAAAATAAAAGAAATAGAGTTGAAATTAATGGTGAAAATAGCTTTTTTAACAATTGGTCAATCTCCTAGAATAGATATAATGAAAGATATTAAATCATTGCTACCATCTAATATTGAAATAATTGAAATAGGAGCATTAGATAATTTAAGCGAGAAAGAAATAAATTCTTTAGCTCCTTCTAATAAGAATGAAAAAGAAATTCTTGTTTCTAGACTTAGAAATGGAAAACAAGTTTTAATAAATAAGAAAAAATTAATTCCATTAATTAAAAAATGTATAAAAAATATTGAAGATCATGTAGATAGCATAGTGCTTTTATGTACAGATGATTTTCCTGAAATAAAATCTAAAAAAATATTAATTAAGCCAAGTAAATTATTAAATAGTTTTGTTTCAATAATTAATGGAAAAATTTTAGGAATTGTTGTACCAATTGAAAAACAAATAAATTTAGCAAAAAAACGTTGGAGTAAAATATTTACTAAAAAAATCATTGTTCATTCATATTCTCCTTATACTAATGAAGAAATAAAAATAAAAGATTTTGAAGATTTCAAATTTGTTGATTTAATAGTTTTAGATTGTATAGGTTATACTATTGAACATAAAATTTATATGTATAAAACTTTTAAAAAACCAATTATTCTTCCAAGAACATTGATTGCAAAAACCATAAATGAAATATATTGTAGTGAAGCTATTTAATCCATATTTTCCTTTTAAGTAAAGCCTTAACTAAAGTATAGCCTAATATATTTATTGTAATAAAGCTACTTATGGATATACTTATAATACTTATAAACCATGGAGCAATAATTTCTAATCCATAAAATCCAGGTACTGATAAGAATAACCATAAATATCCTCCTACTATAAAGCCTATTATAATTGAACTAATAAAACATCCAATAAAAATATTATTTTTCAATTTATAAATAACATAACCTGCTAAAATATTAGCTATAGGACCAAAAATATAATCCATCCAACCAATAGAAAAAAATGCATTTGCAATAAAACAACCTAATGAATTTCCTATTATTGCTGGCCAACCAAATATTACAGATAATGGAATTAGCATATCAGCTATTCTTAATTGAATTATTGAAAAACTTATTCCAGGCAAAGCTATTACAAGAGTTGAATATAATGAAGAAAAAATAGCTATTAAAGCAATTTCTTTATTTTTTATTCTTATTCACCTCCCAACACCGGGGTTTGTAAGGCGGAACGGGTGGGAGGTCCACTCACCCGCCATACAAATTGAATGATATTTATGATTTCATATATTTAAAGCTTAAAAAATAAATAAATTTTTAAAATATAATATTTAAAAAGAATGAAAGGGGTGTTTGAATGAAATTAGAATTAATAAAATTAGATTTTCCTAAAGATTGTCAAATAATTTTAGGTCAAAGCCATTTTATAAAAACTGTTGAAGATTTACATGAAGCAATGGTTAATTCTGTTCCAGGTATAAAATTTGGATTAGCATTTTGTGAATCTTCAGGACCATGCTTAGTTAGACATAGTGGAACAGATGAAGAATTAGAGAAAATAGCTGCAGAACAAGCTTTAAAATTGGGTTGTGGACATTGCTTTTTAATTATAATGCGTGGAGCATATCCAATAAATGTTTTAAATAGAATAAAAGAAGTACCAGAAGTATGTACAATTTATTGTGCAACTGGAAATCCTATTAAAGTATTAATAATTGAAGATGAAGAAGGGAATAGAGGGATAGCTGGAATTATTGATGGTTCTAGAAGTAAAGGAATAGAAAATGAAGAAAATATTAAAGAAAGAAAAGAATTTCTAAGGAAAATTGGATATAAACTTTAAGAATATTACATTTTAGATTTTGTAAAGTTTACTTCTTTTATTAAAGCAAAAGGAGCATATGTAGGTATTTCTACTTCCCACCATTTAATAGGCCATGTTTCTTTACTTAAATCAATAATATTATTAAAGATTCTAAGCATATTATCGCTTATTCTAAGTTCTCTTATTGGTTCAATTATTTCTCCATTCTTTATTCTAAAAAGACCATCTCTACAAATTGTTGAAAAATCTCCAGTTCTATAATTTTGATATCTTAAATACCAATCATTTGTAACATATATTCCATTATCTATTTCTGATAATAATTCATCAAATTTTTTATTTCCAGGTTCAACAAATAAATTCCATGGTGTAGGTTCTATTATGCCAGCATTTCCAGTAGTTTCAGTATTAAATTTTTTTGCAGTAAGACTATTATGTAAATAAGTTTTTAATATTCCTTTTTCTACAATTATGTTTCTACGTGTTGGATAGCCTTCATCATCAAAAGGTCTTGATCCATACGAATTTTCAATTGTTGCATCATCAATTAATGTAAGCTTTTCAGAAGCAATTTTTTGATTAATTTTATCAACTAAGAAAGATAAACCAGCTTCAACATTAAAAGCAGAAGAATGTAAAGCTAAATGCTGAATTAAATTTGCAAAAGTCATTGGACCTATAATTGCATCGTATTTCCCAGGTTCTCCAGGTTTAGGATCTATAGCTTTTTTAGCAATTTCTCCAGCTATTCTACCAATTTCACTTGGATTAAATGATTTTTCATCAGTAGAAAAAGTACAAAATTGACCTGTAGCTATATCTGAAGAAAAAGCTCTAATAGAAAGTTCTAAAGTATTAGAAATAAATTTTCCTGAAGCACCATTAGAAGTTTTTAAATAAGTTATTATTTTTTTACCAATTAAAGAACCTGCAACTCTTTTTGCACCAGAATTTAATGCACTATTTATTGCTTCATCAATATAATCTGTTAATTTTTCATAATCAAATTTTATTTTTCCTATATTTAATAATTTTTTATTATATTTAAATGGTCCTTTTGGTAAAGGAGCATATATTTCTCCAGGTGGACTTGTTTTTGCAATAGAAATAATTTTTTTCATATTTTTTTCAATAGATTTAGTAGATAATTCTTCTATAGTAGAACCTGCTCTACGTTCTTTAATCATTACAAAAACATTTGTTATAATATTTCTAAAAGTTTTAGCTACAGTAATTTCATTATTTGAAAATCTTATCATGTATATGCATGAAACTATAGTATTTGCAGCTACATCTGTAGCTCCATATTTTTTTCCAAGTTTAATTATTAAAGAAGGAATATCTTCTGGATCCAATATTATCCTCTCCTCATTTTTTATAAAAATTTAAGAAAATAAATATATATTTCTTTTTTATGAGGGAAAAATTCATGAAAGATTAAACAATGATTTTTCAGATAAAGAAATTACGAAAGTAACACTTATGTTTTATAAAAAGAAAAAGAGTACTATAGAAAAAAAGTTTATAAAGTACTTTTGTACATAATTACTTATGACCGAAGTGATAAAAGCTGAAATAAAGTCAGCGCTTGCAAGAAAATTTAGAAAACTCGCAATGGAAAAGCATAAGTATAAGAAAGGAGCAGTGAAAACTGCGCTTGAGGAATTAATCAAGCGTTATGTTTTAAGTGGAGAAGTTGATTGGAAAGTTTTGAGAGGAAGTATAAAATCAAAAATGTCTTCAGTTGAATTACAACATAAAGTTTGGAGCACAATAGATTAAAGATGTTTTTAATAGATACAAATATATTTTTAGAGCTTTTTCTTAATCAGAAAAGAGCTGATGAATGTGAAATTTTATTAAACAAAATAGCAAATGGTGAAATAGAAGCAGCAATTACTAGTTTTACAATACATGCTATTAAAGCTATTTTAAATAATTCTAAATTAATATTAACTTTCTTAAGGAATATTGAAAATTCATTAGGTTTAAGTATTTATGATACAACGATAGATGATCAAATGGCTATTGCTATGTTGATGGAAGAGAAAAAATTAGACTTTGACGATTGTTTACAGTATTATGTTGCAAAAAAGTTAGGAGTAAAAGCAATAGTTAGTTTTGATAAACATTTTAGTGGATTAGATATTCCTATGAAAGAACCTGGAGAAATAATATCTAGCATATAGTTATAGTAAGCTATTTTAGATATTATATGAAATTTGTTTATTTTGCTTTTTCAATTTTTCTATAATTTAATAAAAAATCATAATATTGAAAATCTTAAAAAAATAATTTTAATTATTTTTAATTATAAAAATATATAAACATGTTTCAGAAAGTATCAAATTAAAAAAATATAAAATTAAAGAAAAATAAAGAAGTAAAATGAGCAAGAAGAATAAATCAGAATATATAAGAAAATATATGAGAGAAAGATATCACAAAGATGCAGAATTTAGAGAAAGAATGAGAAGTTTATTAAGAAAAAGTGCAAGAAAAAGATGCGAATTAGTAAAGAAATTAAGAAAAGAATATCCAGAATATAATGAAATAATATCTGAATATATAAGAAATAAAAGTATTATTGGGCATAAAAAAGCATATAAAATTTTAAAGAAGAAAATTGATAAATTAAGAGAAGAAAAAGGAATGTATTTTCCTTATGGATATTAAAATTTACTCACAATTTATTATGAATTAAGTATTAAATTATATGATATTTATAGCATATTTTGGTTTTTCATTATGAAGAACTCTTAAAACTTCTTCAGCAACTGTTATAGACATTCTTCTACGACATTCAATAGTACTTGATGCTATGTGAGGAGTTAATATTACATTATCTAAATCTAATAAAGGATCATCAATTGGCAAAGGTTCTTGATAGAATACATCTAAGCCTGCTCCTTCTATTCTTTTCTCTTTTAATGCTTTAATTAAAGCTTTATGATCTACTATTGGCCCTCTTGCAATATTTATTAAAAATGCTGATTTTTTCATTAATGAAAATTCTCTTTCACTTATCATATTTTTAGTTTCATTTGTTAAAGGAACAGAAATTATTATGAAATCTGATTCTTTAAGAAGATCTTCTAAATTTCTATATTCTAAATTTAATTTTTCTTCTAATTCTGGCTTTCTTATTATATCATAGTATAATATTTTCATTTTAAAACCTTTTGCTCTTTCAGCAACTTTAGTTCCAATTCTTCCTAATCCAATAATACCAATTGTTTTATTATAAATATCTGTTCCCATAAATAAATCAGATTCCCATTTTTTATTTTTCATATGATAATGTGCTTTACATATTTTCCTTGCTAAACAAAGTAATAAAGCAAAAGCATGATCTGCTACAGTTTCTTCAAGAACTGGTGCAATTGTAACATATACTCCTCTCTTTGTAGCTGCTTGAACATCAACATTATCATAGCCTACACCATATCTAGCAATAATCTTAAGTTTTGGTAAAGATTCGATAATTTCTTTAGTAATTTTCTCTACATTACCAGTAACTATTAAAGCATCTGAATTTTTTGCATTATTTATAATATCTTCATTGGTAAGCATGCTTGGATGCTTTTTTGAAATAATAACATTAGCTTCTTTTTCTAATATTTTAATACCATCTTCATGAATTGGTGCAGTTATAAAAACATTAAATTTCTTTACCATATTTCTTCTTTATTTATTTTTTGTTCTATAATTTAAGTTTTCCTATTTTCAAAATTCATTTATGGATTTGAATTTTTGATATTGCATTTTTAAAAACTATTCTAAGATTTGAAAATATATCGTTTAAATGTGCAATTATAATTTCTTCATCAATTCCATAAGGACACCATGCTAAATAAAGAACATTTTCTGTATTAAGTGTTATAGAAGTTCTTTTAGCAGGTCCGTATAGAACACTTGCTAGGATTCCTTCTTCATCTTTAAGAATTATGTCGCCTTCTTTAAGTTCTTGTTCTTTACCATTAAGCATAATGTATTTCTCTTTTCCCTTTGATATATCGAAAAATAAAGAACCTTTTATTTCATTAAGATCATGACCAGAAGTAAGTATTCTATTTTTTAGTTCTGCTATAAACATACTATCAACTAATATTGAAATTTGTGGAAAACTATGCCCTTTTTTTATATTTTTAATTTGATTTTCTATAGGATATACTTTACCCCATTTATTAAAATAATCATTATATAAAGCTATAATGTTATCATTATCAATGTTCATTTTTCTTAATTCTTTCTCAATTTCACGCTTTTTCTTTTCTAATGCTTCATGCATTTTTCCATTAGGAATGTTCATCACAAAAATGCTGCCAAAAATAGATTTTGGATATTTTATTTTTAATTCTGAAGAAAGTTTAATATTTATCATCATATACTTAAATCTATATTCCTTAAAAATATTTAAAAATTTTCTTTTTTATAAGTTGTATTTAAATAATTTTTGTTTTTAATATTTCTATTACTCTATTTGGATAATCACTACTTATTATATCTACTTTTAGTTTTATCATTTTTATTATATCAATTTCTTCATTAACAGTCCAAGAATTAATTTTAATACCATTTTTATGACATTGTTTTACAATATCTTCATCTATAAATTCATAACGTAAACAAAGCAATTTAGTTTTCGTTGATTTTGCTATTGAAATAGGATTAACAGGTCTTCCTGAAAATATAGCACCAGTATTTATTTTCTTATAATCTTCTTTTATTTTTCTTAAAACATTATGCCAAAATGATACTATAATTACTTTATCTTCTATTTTTTCTTCTTTAATTTTCTTTAGAACATCTTTAGCTACTTCAACTTCTTTCAATTCAATTACTATTATTGGTTTTTTATCTTTTAAGAAATCTATTACTTCTTCAAAAGATGGAATTTTTTCTCCTAATCCAGCATTTAATTTTCTTAAATCATTAAAATTATAATCTTTAACAAAACCTTTACCATTTGTAGTTCTATCAACTTTTGAATCATGAATAACAACAAGCTTTTTATCTTTAGTCATTCTAACGTCAAATTCAATCATATCAACTCCTAATTCTAAAGCTCTTTTAAAAGCTCTAAGCGTATTTTCAGGTTCTAAACCAGCACATCCTCTATGACCTAAAACTAAAACCATGAATTTTTTATGCGATACTCTTAATAAAAAGCTTTTTATCATTTTTTAAATATCAAAATGATATTGGAATAATTATATGATTTTTTAATCAAAAATTTTAATACTCGGTTAATTAATGTTTTTTAGAGAAAATTGAGTATTAAAGAAATAGAAGAATTTGATTTAATTGTTTTAAAAAATATTGCAGAAGGATTAAATAAAATTTCTCTTATAGCTGAAAAACTTAATGTTAATGAAGATAAAATAAGTATTTCAATTTCTAAATTAATTTTAAATGATTTAATAGAAGTTGAAATTAGAAAGCGTAGATTATTAAGTGAAGAAACAATTTATAAAATAAAAGATAAAGGATTAAAAATATTAGAAGAGAAAAAAGATTTAATAAAAGAAAAAGAAATTGAGTATTATAAAAAAATTGAAACATTATTTCCTTTTGAAATTTTAAAAGAAGAAATTGAAGAAGTTAAAGAAGTTAAAAAAGAAGAAATTTCTGAAATAGAAGAAAATATTTTAATTTTATTATATGAAAAAAAGGAAATAGTAAATGAGAATTTAAAGAATGAATTAAAGAAAAGATTTAATAAAGAATATGATTATTATGAAATAAATGAAGCATTAGAAAAACTTTTATCAAATGGATTAATAGCAATAAAAAGTGCTTTTACTGCAATGATATTTTTCACAACTTATTCAAAAATTGTTTATGGATTAACAGATAAAGGATATGAATTTATTGAAAAAATAATTAATAATAAGCAAAAGCCATATTATTAAGATAAAGAAAAAATAAAAAGGAAGATAATTTAAATTATGGAAGTAAATCGTTTGTAAATGAATCAATTATTGTAGGAGTTTGTGGTACAATGGAAGGAACATTGGCTTTTGCATAATCGAAAGCTTCTTCTATTGTTGCTGGTTCATCTCCCTTTACTTCTGTGTAATTATGAATATTTGCTTTGCCTTGTAACATTCCTTCATCAACAAAATAATATGTGAATACCCCATTTCCTAAAGTAGAACTTTCATACGATAATCCATTTTCAGTAGAAGCCATAACAACAATTCTTCCATTAGCTTTTAAGTCTGTCATTCCACCTGAGTAACAAGAATCAAAAATGAAAATTATCCTTGATGTATCAAAATTTGCAAATAATGCTTTTAATTCTCCATCCCAAATTAAACTATCAGTTGTACATTCATAAGGAACTATAGCTTCATCAATAGCTTCATTATCTCCATCATTTGCTTTACCTCTTGCACCATGGCCGCTATAAAAGAAAACAACTTCATCTCCAGCAACTTCTTTTTCCTTTATATTATTAATTGCATTAATTATTTTATCATGCGTTGCATTATTAACATTATAATCTGATATCAATAGAAGAATATTTTCTCTTTTATATCCATAGATTTCAATTAAAGTTTTAAGCATATCAAGCGCATCATCATCTGCATATTGAATATCGTTTGTTGTTCCATAATAATCTGAAATTCCAATAATTATAGCCCATCTTCGTTCTGGAGAAGGTGGAAGAGTTCCCAAAATACCAGTTGCAGTTAATGGAGCAGGTTTGCCTTTGCCTTTAGAACCTTTAATAGTAATCTTAGGTGTTATTTCTACATCTGAAGCTTTATTATTTTCTGCATATGCTATTGGCATTAAGAAAATACTCATAGAAATTATTAATAATATGAAAAATGCGAATTTTTTCAATTCTTTTTATCCCTTTTTGTTTTTTAAATTCTTTATCGTGATATTTAAACTTTCTTTAATTATAATTCCATAATTGATTATTTTTTTAAAAAATATTTTTTAAATTTTATTCTTTCTTAAGTTCATTATCAAGCCATTTTAAATAATCTTTACTTCCTGAAATTATTTGCATAGCTATGATTTCTGGAATTTCATATGGATGAATTTCTTTAATTGATTTTTCAATTTCTTCATAAAGTTTTTTCTTGCTTTTTATGATACATAGCCATTCTTGTGAAGTTTCTATTTTGTTTTTCCACCAATAAATACTCGATATTGGCCCTATTATTTGAATGCAACCAGCTAATCTTTTCTCTATTAATGATTTAGCTATTTTTTCAGCATCTTCTTTATTTTCTATAGTTGTAAAAATTTGAATATACTCTTCTTTCATATTTTTCTTTTTTTATTTAGAAATTTTTATATTTTAAAACTTTTTCATTTATTTTTAATAAAATTATATTGTTATATTGCTAAATTTAAATATAAGATTCTAAATATTTATTTTTTAAAATGGAGAAAATGAAGATTTCAATTCCTTATGGTTTATCTATAAAAGAATTTGAAATTAAAAAAGAGAGAATTTTAAATTATATTCATCATCCTCTACAAAAATATCCAAATTATAATGAAGAAAAAAATGAAATTGAGTACGCTCTTTTAAATCCTATAAATTGTGAAAGAATTAAAGAATTTTGTAATGAAAAATCTAAAATTGTTATATTGATTGATGATTGGACAAGGCCAACTCCAGCTTATAAAATTATTCCATTTATTTTAAAAGAAATGAAAGAAGCAAATGTGAAGAATGAAAATATATCTTTTATTATTGCTAGAGGTACTCATAGAAAACCTTTTAGAAAAGAAATTATTGAAAAAATTGGAAGGGATATTTTTGAAAAATATATTGTAAAAATACATGATTGTGATAAAAATCTTGCTTATATTGGAAAAACTTCTAGAGAGACTCCAATATGGATAAATGAAGAAGTTTTGAATGCAGATTTTAGAATTTCTATTGGAAGTGTAGTTCCTCATCCTCTTGCAGGTTATGGTGGAGGTGCAAAAATTATTACTCCAGGAGTTTCAGGAAGGGAAACAATTAATTATAATCATAGTTTAGTAAATGAACCAAATGTTAATGTAGGAATTACTGATGGAAATCCTATAAGAGAAGATATGGAAGAAATTGCAAGAAAAGTAAAATTGGATTTTAGCATAAACCTTATTTTAAATGAAAGAAGAGATGTTGTTAAAGCATTTTGTGGAGATTTTATAAAATCTCATAGAGATTGTGTTAAAGAATATGAAAAAATTTATGGTGTAAAAATTAGTGAGAAAGCTGATATTTTAATACTTAGTTCATGCCCAAGAGATGCAACTTTTGGTCATGCTACATTTGCATTATATTCTGCTATTCCATTAGTAAAAGAAGGGGGAACAATAATTTTAGTAGCACCATGTTTAGATGGACCAGGAAATCGTTTAGAAAGGATTGCTTTTAAAGAACTTGCATACATAGAGCCAGAAGAAATCGTTAAACAAATAAAAGAAGGGATAATAGAAGCTTCTGGAGGAGCATTTGATTATTGCTATTCTAAAGTTTTGAAAAGAAATAGGATTGTTTTAGTTTCAGATAATTATAAAAGGAATGAAGCTGAAGAACTTGGTGTTAATTATGCAAATTCAATAGAAGAAGCATTGGAAGATTCTTTTGAATATCATGGAAAAGATGCAAAAGTTACAATAGCACCATATGGTGGAATGACGATTGTTTTACAAAAATGATATTTGGATTAAGATTTAAATATTTTATTTCTCCTATGTTTTGTTTTAAATTTTTGCTATTCTTTTTAATGATAATAAAAAGTAAATAGAGAAAAAATGAAGTAAGTATTAAAAATAAAATTATAATTAGTTTATGCTTTTACTGCTCCTGCAATTAATCCTTTAATCATATATCTTTCTGTTACATAATAAAATATTAATGGAGGAATAGTATATAAAACAGATGCTGCCATAAGTATTCCCCAAGGAATTACATCTGCTGCTAAAAAGGTTGTTAAAAAGAGAGGTAAAGTCCATAGATCTTTAGAATAAAGGAGAAGTAATGCATATTGGTACTCATTCCATGCACGTATGAATATGTATGTAGCTGTTGCCACAAGAGTTGGAGCAGAAAGTGGCAATATTATTCTAAAAAGTACTTCCAATCTTCCACAACCATCTATGTATGCCGATTCTTCAATTTCTTTTGGAATACTACTAAATTGTTCACGCAAAATCCATGCACAAAATGGTATTGTAAAAATAGTTTCAGCTAATATTACAGAAATTAATGAATTAACCAATCCAAGCATCCTCATATGAACAAAAAATGGAATGGCCAAAAATGAAGGTGGAAGTATATAAACAAATAGAGAAGCATTTGAAACTAATCTTTTAAATTTGAAATTCATCCTAGCTAAACCATATCCTAAAAGTATACTAATAGATAATGATAAGATTACTGATCCTAAAGCAATTATTATGCTATTAGTCATACAACGATAAAAATTTATTGTAGTTGTAATAGTTAGCGGAGAGCTAATGATTTTTATATAATTTTCAAAAGTAATTTTAGTTATAAAAAGATATGGGTTAAGTAAGTCTTCATACCTTTTAATAGATGTAAGAATCATCCAATATACTGGAAATAATGAAAATAGTAAAATTATAATAGCAATAAAATATATCACAAAATTTTTTATATACTTATTCATTTTTATCACCTTTAAATTTTTAAAAACTTAAGTAATATTAAGATTAGTGCAATTATCATTGGAAGTGCAAAAACAATCATTGCTGAAGAAATCCCTAAATCACCAAGTTCAAATCCATAACGAAAAGCTAATGTTGATATTAAATGAGTAGAATCTGCTGGTCCACCTTTAGTTAATACCCATACAGTATTAAAATCTCCTAAAGTCCATATAGTTGATAGTATTGTACATACTAAATACAAATTTTTTATTAATGGGAGAGTAATGTAACGAAACATTTTTAAACTATCCGAACCATCAATTCGAGCAGCTTCATATATTTCAATAGGTATTCTTTGTAAACCGGCTAAAAGTGTTATCGTCCAAAATGGAAGATTCTTCCATATGTGGTATAGTATTATAATAAACATTGCTTCATTGTAACGACCTAACCCTATTTTTGGTAAACCTAATGAACTTAATATATAATTTACCACACCCCAATCATAATCAAACATCCAATAAAATATTATTAATGAAGAAATAATTGGTAAAGGCCAAGGAAGTATAAAAAGTCCCCTTATTATTCGATTAAATTTAAAATTCGAATTGAAAAAATTAGCTAAAAGTAAAGCTATAATGAGCTTGATGTTAACACCTAATCCAACAAATAACATAGTATTAAAAAAGGATCTAATATAATCTTTGTTAAAAAATAAATATACAAAATTTTTTAATCCGATAAAAATTGGCTCTAAACCTGCTTTTTTCTCTGTAAAACTATAATAAATTTCTATTGAAAGAGGATATATTATCAAGAGAATAAATAAAAAAATAAAAGGAAATATAAAAAGGAATGTATATAGTTTTTCCATTTTATGCTCCATACTCCTTAAATAATGTTTTTAATCTCTCAATAGCTTCATTTACAGCATCATCGATACTCCATTTGTCAACTAATACTCTTCCTATCATTTTCCCCCATCCAACTTCTAATTCAAATTGAGCATATGCAGGAGAAAGCTGGAAAGATGCTACAACCAATGGTCTTTCAAAATATTTAGCAGAAGCAGGTATGTTTAAATCTTTTGGATTATGGAAAAATGGATCTTCAAGCACACTTTTAAAAACAGGAAGATAACGGCCCGCATATCCAGTAATAAATGGTACATAATTCTTTTTATCTAAAATGTACCTTATAAAATCTTTTGCTAACTCTTCATTCCCTGTTCCCTTTGGTATAATAGCATAACTTGCTTCAGCATAATATGGACCAATGCTTCCGTCAGGAGCTTTAGGCCAGTGGCAAGTAACCATATTTGTATAATATGCAATTGGGTCCGTTACAGATAATGCAGCTGGAATTGATAATGTTGCATTAGAAGTCATAATAATTTTACGTCCAAGCATTGCTTTATTATTATCTGCATTTGTCCATGTTGTTGCTCCTGGAGGAATGTATCCTTCATTATAAAGAGAAACTAAGAATTCTAATGTATTAGCAATTGTTTGTCTAACTTTTGGATCATCTACATTCAATTTCCCCTCAGGTGTTAATGTTAAAGCTCCTTGTGATAGTAAAAGTTGTTCAAAAGTATCATTAGTATCTCTTGCAGCACTGGATAAAGGTATACCTATACCATATACACCATTCTTAATCCAAATTTTATGCGCTTTCTTGAATGCTTCCCAAAATTCATTCCATTCTAAAGGTGGTTCTTTATATCCAGCTGCTTCTAACATATCCTTCCAATAATGTATATAGTTAAAGTTTAAGTGTATTGGTACTACATAATAGCTTTTCTTCTTTGTAGTATTATCAAGCAAATATGAAGCCTCAAGTACTACTGGAAAGAAATCATCTTTTATTTTTGGATCTAAAACAATATCACTAACATCTACAAGTTGTCCTCTATAGGCTGCTAAAATTGGAGTGTGGCCACGAAGGTTTGCTAAATCAGGAGGAGTTTTTGCTTCCATTAAAGCTGTAAACTTTTCTCGTGCTTCTGTAGCACCATAAAATGTTATATCAACTTTAACTCCAGTAGCTTTTTCATAATCTTCTGCGGCTTTCAATACAGCAAATTGTTCTCCCGGTACGAATTCTGTAGTCCATAGAACATTTAATTTTTTCACTGTTGGTGTTACAGTTGTAACAGCAGTTTGTACTACTGTTCTTTCTTCTGTTTTTACAATCGTTGTTCCAGGTAATGTTTCAGTTTTTAAAGCAGTTTGAACAATTGTAGTAGGTTGAACGATTGTAGTAGGTGTTGGAGGAGGTGGTCTAGTTAATTCAGAAACACCATATCCAATTGCTGCAGCAGCTACAACTGCTGCGCCTGCACCAACGTATTTTATATATTTTCTTCTATCGATCTTTTTTTCTTCTTTCTTTTCTTCAGACATTTTTCTTCATTATCCTTAATAGTATGAATAATATATAAGTTTTTTGTTTATGAGGTATACAACTTAAACTTACTCCCTTAGTGCATAATTAAAGATTTAGTTCATTGCTTGAATGATGAAAAACAAATTCTATTAAAATTCTATTTTCCAAAGGATAATTTAAGAAATTCTAAAGCTTCTATAAGCTAAGGAGCATTATCTATTACAAATTAAGATTATTTTCATCTTTTTACAGCTTTTTCATTTCATACATTGAAAAAATTGATATTTAGATTAAAATATAAATATTTTGTTTTAAATTTTTGGTTATTCTTTTAATGAATAATAAATACTAATTTCTTTATAATTTTATTTAAGCCAAAAATGTCATTTTTATTACTTATTTGTTTTTCTTAATTCTTTTAAGTAATAATAAGAATAAAATTATAGCTATTAATATTATGAGTATTATGATTAAAATCACCATGCTAATTGGTGATGTTAGAAATTCAGACGTGGTGATAGCAGTATAGGAAGGGGAAGTATAAGTAGTTAATATTGCTGAAGTTGTTGTAGTTTTAGTAGGTGAAGTAATAGATGTTATTGTAGATAATGTTGTTGTTTCTGAAGGAATTGATATTATATTATAGAATTTAATTAATTCCATTAAAGGATACTTATCATTTTGTGCTTCAGAAATTTTGTATGGAATATCGCCTACTCCATCATGATTTTGATCTAATCCTTTATAATCATCCCAATAATTTCCTAGACAACCATGATATTTCTTTTTATCATAAATATAATCAATAGGCTCAGAGTTCCAAGTTGTATTTGCCATTTTTATTACTATATGTTGACCATTTGCTACAAAATTGTTTAAGTATATAGAATTTCCTGGAGAATCAACTTTAATACCTACTTGGCAGCCTGTTATGCTATTTAAGAAAATTTCAACATATGTACCACTTTCCAAATTGATGCCATCTTTAAGACAAGATGAAATAATATTATGATCTATAGTAACATGATTATTATGCCTAAGATGTATTCCATATTCTTCCATTCCAATTATAAGATTGTTTGAAATTTCACAATAGCTTGAACGATCCATTCGTATGCCATGAAAAGTTTCTCTTAAAGTATTGTTCTCTATTTTAACATTAAGACAATTGTCTAAAATTATTGCAATATTAATATTCGGACCTTTTATTATATTTGATTTAATATTAACATTGCTTGACATTATTTCTATTCCATAAACGATTGTATCTTTATCATTAATTATTGTGAAGCCTTGAAATAATATATTTTTACAAGCAATGATTTCAATAATATTTTCTTCACTAATTTCTTTATTATTACATATTATTGTATGATGTGGCCCATGTTCAGATTTTATAATTATATCATTTTTTTCTTCAATAACAATGTTTTCTCTATATGTTCCATCTTTTACAATTATTGTTGTTCCAGGAATTGCATTATTTATAGCATCTTGTATTGTTGGAAAATCGTTTGGAACATAAATTGTTTTACTTGCTTGTGCTCGTGAGCAAATTGGAATAAATGTTATTGTAGCTATAAAAATGGATATGAATATAATAATTTTCAAATATTTCAATAGATTTCACTTGAGTTAATTTTCCATTCTATATATTTTTGTTAATTATTCAAAAAAAGGAATATATAAATTTTACTTAAAAACAAGGCGGCTCAATTATTATTTTTTTCCTTTATGCTTAGGAGATAAAATTTTAAAAGTGTACAACATAAAGCTTTTATATTCTTGACTATATTTTGACTCTTATAGAATTTTAATTCAAAAAATTTATAAAAAGAAAACTTAAAAATCTTAAAATTTTTGCTTTATAGTTTACTTAAGATTCTATATTACATTTTTTACATGAATATGTGAGATTTAAAAAATAAAGTAATTTAGTGTAATAAGATGGATTTATTAATAATTAGATATCCAAATATATGAACTATTCTTTTTTATTTTGCAAACAGTAAAATATTCATTTAATGAAAGGAATAGTTTGTGCAAATGATATATGTGATGGAAGCTAAGATAATAGCATGCTTCTTTCTCATTTCTCTTTTAATAGATAGTATAAAATAAAACATAGAATTATATTGTGAAAATGGGAAAATAGCATAGTAGCCAGAAAGAGTAAATTGCACTTAGGGTGATCTCATTATATTCTATAGGCAATTGTTTGACAGTAAATTTTCAAAATAAATTTTCTTCATATTTATTTTTTTCTTCCTTTAAAAAGAAAAAGTATTTAAATTTCTTCATTTTTTAATAAGAATAGAATAATATGCTTACTTTAGAAGAAATAAAAAGAGCTGTTATTAAAGCTTGTAACAATATTGATTGCATTTATGCTTTACTTTTTGGCTC
>Ga0078972_1007409_pt1 | contig 24411 bp, 22 predicted proteins | sample YelNatPaOPGAMG01_FD_67568 | JGI IMG/M metagenome (GOLD analysis project Ga0078972, IMG submission 67568) | Hot spring thermophilic microbial communities from Obsidian Pool, Yellowstone National Park, USA - OP-RAMG-01 (SPADES assembly) (version 2) | ecosystem: Environmental > Aquatic > Thermal...
GGCATATACTGCCAATGGAAACCAGGACATAGACGTCGGTTCACATATAAACCTCAACTTTGTCCCCTGGCCACCTTGTTTAGCTACATTCTCTCTCAACATATCAAATCCTTCTTTTGTCTCTGGGAAGCTGACCGATGAGCAAATCTTTGTACCCTCACCTATTGACGACCTCAGCATGATGCTTGGCCGTCACCCCAAGATCCACGCCTATATTCAATACTTCCATAGCACACCTCCTCTTTTTGTAGGCAGATTTTGAAGTGATGCTCTTCTGCACAAGACGCCATACTTACTCTTCATGAGAGACCCCCGATTTTCGGGACCTTCAATTTCCTTAACAGGCACTTTCCTCGTGCAGTTTGGGCCAACATTCTGGACAAAGAGACAGCCGTGTCCGACTTCTCATTTTTTGTTGGTAGATAAACTCCAAACCACCTGAGAAGATTCTATAGCCTTTTTACCAAATATCAACTTTTCCTTTCTCTTCCTAGTGCTTTATTTCCTCTTTGAGATAACATATAAGTTTCTGGGGGAAGCTCAATCAACCAACTATGAATGCCAATCAAAGGATATTTTATGCCTCCAGAAACATAGCGCAACATACATGCGATGCGGAATTTGCTGCGACTCAGATTACGGACTATGTATAAATAGTAGCTCGTGCCAAAGTAAAAGAGCCTATAGAGTCGCAGGTAATGCAAGCACTTTACGTTGGTTGATTACCCTATATTTTTGGGGATATGATGTAGCTATTTCTAAAAAAGCCAACATTTTATTTTCTTCTCTCGTCCCTGAAAAATAATAAACATATACATGCTTTGGTTTCTTTTTAAAGCTTCTTATTCGTAGCATTTCTTGCCACATCGTTTCTTCTGACCTTTTTGGACTTATAAATACGGCATATCTGGCCGACGGCAAATCAAAACCACGGCCTCCGAGTTCTCTATTAGCAACTAGTACTCTTGCGCTTCCTTTTTCAAAAAGTGAAAGCGATTCCCGTCGTTCCTTATCACTCATATCCCCAATAAGCGAGCATGATCTTATCCCTTTATCTGATAAAGTTTCCGAAATATATTTATTAATATCGGTATTTCTAACCAATACCAAGCAGCGTTGATTATTTCTGCTTTTTATTAGCTTAACCAGAGAGTTGATTTTTCGTGTAGCAGTTGCCCCCCTTGAATATTCTACCTCGCCAACGGAAAAAACCTTTTTTGGTTTTAATGTTAAATTATCGATTGCAATTTTCTGATAAATATGTGCTTGTATATTTTGAAGACGTCCTTCGTATAAAAATAGCTGATGACCATAGGCTTGTGCAAACCTTCTAATAAGCCTATCTATTCTTTGCCCCGGTAAAATATGAACGTAGCGCTTAATGGGCGATGGAAAATAAATAGTATCGCGTTCTCCTCGAAATACCTTTGAAGCTTGCCTAATAAGACGATCTGCATCGATTTCGGGATCAACTAAAAATTGGTGCGTCAATTGGTATCGGATTTTTCTCAGGGTGTCAATGATTATAAGACTTATAATGTTATCAAGGTTACGAACATCATTATCATGAATTGGCATTGCATTCAAAACAGCATAAGCTGAATAAGAATTTATAAGCCCCTTCTCCACCTCGATTTTTTCTAGATCAAATGTTTTCAGCCAAGGTTCCGCTGCTGTTCTTTGCGTTGCGCTCATGCAAAAAAACTGAGTTCTATTCCCTTTTATCTCGTCAATTAAAGCTCTGCCATTTTTACTAAATCTTCCTATTGGTTCACCTTCGGAATCTACATCCTCTGCAGCCTGGGCATCAAATTCATCCACTATGCAGATAGAAATATCTTTCATTAATTTTCTAAGAACATAATCTCTATTTAAAGCGTTATAAAGCAGTTTGGGCGTGGATATAATCCAGTTAGCCCGTTCAAAAGCCCTTCTTAATGCCGTTGGAACCCTCGAAATACTTTGATCAATATTCAAAATATTGCCGTTAGCTGAGAACCATTTAGCTGCCTTAAAATGTTGATCTCGTAGCAACCTGCTGGGTACTAATACAAGGGCCTTGGTAGTCTTATTGTTAGAGTGCTTCAAACCTAAAAAAACGAGTTGCGATATTAATGTTTTACCAAGGCCCGGGTCAAGCAAAAGGAGAGGATTTTTATTATCATTTAAGACCTTTAAGACCTTCTGGACGGCAAAAATCTGATAAGGCCGCATCTGGTAATTTGGAAAACGCAATTTCAATAATTCAAAATTACGCTCGCCAATAATCCCCTTAAGCTCCGCATCTAGATCCATATTAATATCCGTTAAAGCCTATTTAGCTTTCTGATGCCTGCACAGAGGCTCGCTACTCCATAGACAAGATAAAGGACAAGCAATCCAATTCCTGGTAAAAGGAGAAAATAAAAAAAATCTTTTGCTTTTGCACATGTTGTCCTTTGGGAAGCTATATAGCCGAGATATAGTAAAACGACACCCAAAACAAAAGGGGCCAGGATCGAAAAAAGCGGCTTGCTTGATTTTAGAGCATTCTTTTGTCCCGTTTGCTTTAGCCTAACCTGGGTATCGGCTTTTTGATCTGATTCCGACCATTCCATTGATAGTCCATGAACTTTTGATTTCCAGGATTCGATTTGCGATGCGAAAAAGGCTAGGGCAATTGCTAAAATACCTATGTAGTACCCCAGCAAAGAAATAAGATCGCCTGAGGTCATTCGTATACCTTCAAATAGTTTTTTGCGGTTTCAAGGATCATTTCTGCTTCATTTTTACTGAAAGTGTAATTAAAAAAGCCATGAACGCTAAGGGCAGTTTCATGAGGAGCCATTTCCCTCCCTTCTTCCTTGACTTTTTGCATGATTGATTGAACAATGTATCGGCCCAACTTATCTACCTCGATTGTGAATCCTTGATCTTGCTTATGTTTCTTATCCTTTTCCCATTCTCTTATTTGAGATTCTAAGTCCTTAATTAGTTTTCTGAGCGACCTGTTCCTTAATTCGGGAGTATCTTTTTCAACAAAGACTCGTTCTAAATATGCCGCTTCTCCGTAGGGGAGGTTGAATTGATTAAACAAAACTCCTCTAGTAACTTGTTTGCCAAGATAAATGCTGGGATTTTGGTAAATCATTTGGATTCTTTCTTGATTTAAGGCAGAAATGCTCTTAGGCCTTAGCCGGGCAGAGAACCAGAGTTCCCATTCACAAATTGCGAGTTTTGCTAATGCTGATACGAGTTTTTCCTTATCTGATATGTCAGGAAACCGCATACTAATAGATTTAAAGATAGATTCCTCTAGTTCAAAAGAAACTTTTATGGTTGTCACTTTTCTCTCCTGTGCTTATAAACTTCGATATGTGAATATCTATTTGCAAATAATGAATTTTAATGAGCATATAACCTTATGAGCGTGCGCTAAATAAGGATCTGCCGAAAAATTTAAAAAATCGAAATATATCATATTTTAGAAAATTTTTTTATCACATAATTTTTTGTAAGTCAAGATCTTGTAATAGGTTAATAGCTTAGCAACATCTAGATGAGATAAAGTTTATGCATATGACATATACAACAAATCACCATTTTCCCAAACGGCGAGTGCAAATAGTTAATTTAGTGCGATCTGGTTGGCCAATGAGAAAAGTAGCCAGATATATCGGGGCTTATCTCTAGACAGTCAGTCGTTGGTTTTTAAAAGTTAATTAATCTAATTTCAGAACTATTCCCGCGTTGTCTTGCCTGTCTTATCATTATTCTCAGGAACTATCAGAAGAGACAAAGATAAAATTATTGAGTATCGATACCAATATCAGAGATGCTCTGAAGTCGTTCATCATTTTCTTTTAAAAGATGGATAAAGTATCTTTATTTTCAGTTAAAGGAACCTTAAAGAGAAATAACCTGGTTTATCATTCTTAATGGAAGTAATGGCATCAATATCCAACAAGACCAATTCCGGAAAGACCGGAAATACTCATATAAATTGATATCATTCTTTATGCACCGATTGATATTCGCCTTTATATCTACACTTTAATTGATGTCTTCTGCAGACGGTCTATGATTTGCTAAATATTAATATCGATATTCATCGAAGCTTTAGGTTTGTAAGACATGCCAGGCTATTAACTCCTTTTCATTTTTCTTCTTTGCAAGCAAACCAAGACTCTGGATTCTCCAAATGGTCCACTAGGAGAATACTAGAGAATAGTTTATCTGATAGGCGTCCGAGAATAAGAACATCTTCTGATGGATGGTCGTTTAGAAAGATTCAATACAACTTTTCAAGATAAATACCTCTTAAGAATTCCCACGAGTTTTAAATCCTATCAAATACAAACCCAAATTTATTTATACTACAATAATAAGAGACAGTATATGGCTTTATAAATGAGAACTTCAATGGAGGTATTGCGAAGATGTTGACTAGAAAACGTAAACTTGAATAGAGCCACCGCGCTCTTGACTTATTCTATCGAAATATTATAATAAATCAAAAATGATAATTCCTAAAAATTGAAGATCTCCATTTTCGCCATTTAGGTCAAAAATTAGCATCTAAATTATTCTGTATCTGAGTATTTTCTTCGCCCAGTATCCTAGAGCTTTTTCTTTTCTTAATGTATGTCTATGTTTCAGCTCCTTAGAAATTTGGGATAAATATTAAAGCGTTCTTTAAAAACCCACTTTTCAAGATTCTACTGCTATGAGACGAGTGCCTAGGAAGGTATGTTTCCCTTAGCTTCTTAAGTACTCGTCTCATGGGGAGACGAGTCTCTAGCCGAAGAGGGCTCGGCATTTTAAAGAAAGGAGGTGATGACAATGTCAAAAACATTGATCACAGATGAGGATATCGAGTCCATCTTTAGACATCTTTCAGGTTACAAGGGGTATCCTTCGGGTTACAAGCCCAAGAGCATTTCTCAGCAGACTAAGATTCTGCGGCAGTTGTTCCCGGATATCGACTTCGCTAACAAAAATATCGCTAATCAGCAGCTTCCTAAAAATGCTGAAGGATGGTTTGCTATTCCAAGGTGGCAGACAATTGATGAGACCTATGGCGGAGCGATTCAGAAGGTACTTGATCTGATCAAACAGACCCAAAGTGGCAAGTTCCATAACTACCTGAAAGGCCAGCTCGATCTTGAGCACCTCCGCCAAAATGCCAAAACTGCCAAGATGTTTCAGAGACTGGAAGTCCAGCAGAAGGATCATGATATTCTCGTAGTCGCCGCTCAGTTCGGTCTTCGTCACCGCGGCCGTTCTGTTCGTCAGGCGCGTAAGGTTATGAACTCTAAGGAATTCGGCCTTGGCGCATTCGCAGTAGGGATAATGATCTTGACGCATCCGGAGCGCCTCCAGCACTTTGATGACCTCTGGATTGATTGTGCAGGAGACGAGTTCGCTCCACACGCCAATGGCGATTTTAGTGCTGTACCATGTTTTCAGTTCTGTTGCGACAGGATTGAGTTTTCCGCCCGCTGGATAGACGATGACATGGACGTCTATGGTTCGGTCTCGGCGTTTCTCCCGCGGTGAATCTTAAAACTTAAACATAAAGGGCTATCCATTGTCGTGGGTAGTCCTTTTTTCTTTGTTGCAATTTAAAACTTCCTTTATATTTTCCGAAAATTAACAAAATTAAGCAAATTCTCTTCCCTTGTATAAAAATTATTCCTAGTTAGAATGATAATAATCACATTTTTTCGATTCCTGAAGAATTTCGTAAAAAGTTCTAACGTCCTCTACGGTGGTGCACCAGGATTCAAAATCGGGAGTGCGGCGCTCGATATCGTTAGATTTAGAGCCGTTATTCCCGGGTTCGAGCGAAGAATTTCCTTCACCATAGTGTTGAAGCCCCCTTTCGATAATATGAAAGGGTTTTTTGGCTTGAATAGTGAGTATTTTGTCTTTGAGAAAAAAGTTCGAGCCGAGATTCTGAAGAATTGATCGTTTATCCTCTAAAGTGCCGTTTTGATAACGAGATAGGGCTTCCGCAGCGAAAATGAAGGTTTCCTTAGCAAGATCAATGGGAGATTTTCTTCCAAGGTCGCTTTGATTCGTTTCCAAAGAGGCTTTCTCTGCTAAGAGGGATCTCTTTTCTTTTATATATTCTTCATCGTCGATCAATTCTCTCAACCTCATCTGATTCAGATTATTGAGCTTTTTTTGGCAGTCGGCGACGGCTTTTTCTCGAGACCGGCGAATCTCCTCATTTTTCTTGCTCTCTTCCTTAGCTTCTTCTTTAAGATAATTTAGGGCTAGATCGAGAAGCTTCTGGGGCACATGGATTTTGTGAAGAATGGCTATAATCTGTTTCTCAAGATCTGTGAGGTTGATGTATTTTTGATGGCAAGAGACACCGATTTTCTTCTTCGTGCAGTGATAATAGATATAGTGAGACCCGTAGCGGTTCACCTTCTCCTCAGCTGTAATCATAGAGCCGCACTCCCCGCATCGTATGAGACCGGTAAAGGCGAAATTATGTTTCTTTGGCCTTGGCCTTCCAGGTCTTCCCAGAATTTCCTGAGCTTTCCAGTATTCATCTTCAGTGATCATGGGATCGTGTTTTCCGGCATAGACGCCTTCTTTTCGTTCAATAAGGCCGTAATAGAACGGGTTTCCGAAGATTTTATAGAGTCCGCTCAGGCTCAAGGGCTTGCCGCCTGTTTTATTTCGCAATCTGGTTCGGAAACCCCACTGGTCATTTAGAATCTTGAGTATTTTGGAAGGTGAATGGCCTTGAAACAAGAGATCCCAGGCTTGCCGTATTAGAGAAAAGCGTTCTGGGTCTTTTACGATAGTCCGTTCTTTGGGCTCATTTAAGTATCCTAAAGGCGGAAGAGCCGGAAGCCAGCCTTTTTCAAGCTTAGCCCGGAGGCCTCTTTTAACGTTGTCACTAAGGTCATCGACATACTTCTTGGCCATGCCAAATTCGATCTGCATCATGAGTTTATCATTGCTGTTGTTCTTAAAAGTGCCATGAGGCGTCAGGATTTCCTTGATCTTCCCTTGATCCAGAGCCCAGACTAAAGAAGAGCCGTCTATAGGGTTGCGAGCCAGCCGGTCCAGCTTCCAGCAGACAACGCCGGTGTATTGGCCTTTATAGAGCTTTTTCATCATATCATTGAAAACAGGTCTTCCGGGCGATTTAGCGGATTTGGACTCCGTCAGGACGGCAGATATTTTAAGATTCATTCTCTTGCTGAACTCCTCCAATTCCTTGATTTGGGAGTCGATGGAAAGGACTTGTTTTTCTTCGGATTCGGTTGATTTTCGGCAGTAGATAACATATTGCGGCATAGGATTGTAGTTTTCAGGCTTCGGAATTAGCTTATTCCTTGACCTGAAAGCCAACGAGATGACTTAATCTTTTAGATTAGCATTAAAATCGGATTTGTCAACCGAAGAAGGCCCGGAAGGATGATCCTCCGGTTTATTGTGTGGCGCTCCGTATATGATAGTCCTTAGCAAATTCACCAGACGAAAAAATTTCTCTCTGGCTTCTTTATCCGTTATCGATTCTCCATATTCTTTCTCGTAGGCTTCCTTGAATTCTTTTACAAAAACGTCGTCTAATCTCATTTCATTTTAAGAATAAAAGAAATGAGAAATAGAAATAAGCGGGAATAAATTGCTCTTATAGAGAAATACTCCAGCTAATTATCAGATTATAAGCTAGGCTAATGACTCGCTAAATCTTTATACTTAATTTTGATTCCTTATCGGGAAGAAGCTTGAAGCATTGTCTTCATATTATTTTGACGTATAAACGGACTGACGGGTTCATATTAACCACCTGTACTCATTTTCAAAGGGCACAGCGTCTGCCGACTACTCTGTATCTGGCTGTATTGGTTTGCTATTGAACAAAGAATTAATTTGCGAGGCAACACGTTCCAAAATCCCAATTGCCATATTGGGCAGACCGACCATTTGTCTCTCAGGATGAGATGCCATATTTCGCAGTTCACGGATAGCGTCCCATAATCCCACCTCGGCTCTCGGGATTATTCCTTCATCAACGAGCCGATCAATTCTTCCCTTAAAGTTTCTTGTTGATTTTGGAGCTCCCAAGGCCGTGTACTTGTGTGCCACCGCGGCTTCAGCTACTCTGAACAATTGCTCCATAGCGAGAGTAAAGAGAGGGTAGAAAAAATAGCCATAGGCCATTGCGCCTCGAGCTACCTCGAATAAAGCCTGCACATCCCGTGGCACAACTTCAAGAAGGCATGGAGTGAAAATGTAACTTAGGTAGTCATCTATGGTGAGGATCCTGCTTTGGCCATTTGAAGATAATTTAACGAATCCAATCAGGACGGGATCGCGCTCTAGCAGGTTAGCCGGAGTAATTTCTTTGAATCCGAATTTTGCCATAACACTCTCCTTTTTCAAGTAACGGCTTCTTTTAGCTTCCGATCCTATAAGGACCAGAGGCGAAACTTCCTATCATATAAAGATAATATGTCAAAATGCCATCTTTAGCAGCTTTCTACGCCCAAACTGTGCTAAGTAACTGCTGGGTACGCATAATATTGAACTTCGGGCTATCCATCGTAATCTAAACTTAAGAAAGAAGGTAACTACTTCGCTAAATAATCACTTCTCAACAACCCGTCTCTGAATAAATTGAACAAAAATATTCCTTTTGTTCAGTTATTAGTTCGCTTTCTACCATAAGTGCGGTTAAAAGTCGAGAGTTTTTTGTGAGAAGATATGAAAAAAGGGGAAGCAAACTACAAGAACAATTTACAGGGAACCTCGGTCCGGATTGTATCTTATCTTTCTCGAGAAGAGGTCAAGCGCCTTTCTGAAGGAGCAAAAAAGGGAAGAAATAGAGAGAGAGACGTCTTACTCATTCAGCTCTTATTTCAAACTGGCCTAAGAATATCTGAGGCGCTGTCTTTGACCCCTGCTAAATTTGGTCAGTTTGAAGGCAAGCCGGTTTTGGACATTCTCGGCAAAGGCAGGAAACAAAGACTTGTCTCTTGCCCAGAAAGTCTGGCAAAGAAACTTATGACTTATGCTCGTAAAAGGGGCCTGGATTCTCAACATAAGTTCTTTCCCTTTCACCGAATCAGAGGCTGGCAGATAATTAAGGAGGCTGCAAGCACAGCAGGCCTTGAGAAGAGAGTCTTTCCTCATCTTTTAAGGCATTCTGACGCTATCGAAAGACTGAGGCAGACAGGAAATCCTAAAGCTCTTCAATACCATTTAGGGCACTCCTCGATTTCCATGGTCTTGAGGTATTTTTCGACTTTAACCCAGGAAGGATCATTAAGAATCCAGCACAAGGTGAAATTCAAATAAGAAAAAACAACACTCTTGGCCACATATTATGCGCCTTTTGATACTCTTGACAAAATTTAATTTTAGGTTATTATTAAGCCAGCATTGGGGTTAGAATTATAAATTCAAAGTAAATCAGACACTTCAAAACCCACAGAAAATGAAGACTATTAGATTAATTTCCAGGAACTGTCATTCTGGTAGCTGAGTTTTGTTTACAACCCCTCTGGCCTATGAGTTTCAAAATAAACATAGCCACCAACAGTTCTGTTGGTGGTTTTTTATAATTTCAACATTTATCCACAATTTCATCTCAAATTAACCTAAATAAGCAAATTCTCCCTTCTTATATCTTCCAGGCCATTTTTTAAGATTAAAGCAAATGATCAAGAGAATTCCCAATTTGCTTCGTAGATATCGCAAAGCCCGGGGCTTGAGTCAGAGGCAGGCCGCGAGGATTCTTGGTGTCGGAAGCACGAGTATGATCTCACGCTGGGAAAAAGGGATAAGTCTTCCAAACACTCTGAATGTTTTTAAGTTAGCTGCTCTGTATCGGACGATGGCCGATCCGATGTTTCCAAACTTAACCAGGATGTTGAAGGATGAGCTTGTCAAGAGGGAAGAGCAACTCCGGCAGGCAAAATGTGCCTAATTAAAATGCCTCAATATAATTCATTTTATGGATAAAAATACAAAAAACAAATTAAGAAGTATGGAAAAACCTGGTTGGTATTGGATAGATAGAGAAATCATCACTGTTTATGGGAAGCGATTAAGGTCGTCTGGAATAGCTGTTTATAACGTTTTAGCCTCTTATGCCAATCAAAAAACTCAGACCTGCTTTCCCTCCCAGCAATCCATAGCCGAGCTCTTAGGATTAAGCCGCATGACAGTTAATCGAAAAATAAAACAGCTTAAGGAGCTCGGTTTGATAGATATTATGAAATTAAAAAGCCATTGTTCTTATTTTCTTTTAAGACCGGATGTGCCGGATCCTTTACAGCCTTGCGACAAGAGAGATACAGGAGGTGTATCATCAGAGGACATGAACAATAATAATAGAACAAAAATAAATAACAACGATATCGATAATAAAAATATTTTGGCGAAAGACGACTTCTTAAAAGGGTTTGAGCCTAAAACAAGAGAGGAACTTCTGGCTTTAGATATGGCCGAGGCAGTAAACGATTTGAGGTCTTTGCCCTTATACCTTAACTATGCCAAGACGCTTCCTGAACCTGTAATAAGAGAAACTTTAAGCTGGATAAAGAGAATTCCAGATAAAAACATTAGAAAGAGTCGAGCTTCTTTGTTTAATTTCATTCTTAAACAACATGTTAAAAAAATCTCTTCGAATCATCAGCATTAATCCCGGAACAAGATACTTGGGAATCGCAGTTTTTCAAGATTGGAACCTTTTAGATTGGAGGATAAAGCTTTTAGATGGAAAGTGGTCTAAAAAGAAGATTGATAGAGTGATTGATATGATTTGCGAATATGTTGAGCTATATGAGTTAAATACAATAGTTTTAAAGAAAGTTCATCCCTCTCGGTCGTCAAAGAATCTCGGACTCTTAGTTTCACAAATAAAATCTTTAGCCAAAAGGAAAAAGATGAAGGTTTATGAGTATTCAATTAAAGAGCTGGAAGAAATTTTTCTAAGGGATGAAAGACATAATAAAAAGACGTTGGCAGAGAAAATGGTATCTGATTATCCTTTTCTCTCTTATGAACTTGAAAAAGAAAGAGCTCATAAGAATCCCTATCATATTAGAATGTTCGAAGCGGTGGCCTTAGGTGCAGCCTGCTTCCAGAAGCAATTAGCATAATCAAAAGTCGGATGACTCAATCTGTTTTTAAATATGTCCAATAATCACAAAAAGGTTTTGGCTATTGATCCGGGCACAAGAGAAATGGGCATCGCCTTTCTTGATGATGGGAAGCTGATTTATTATGGCGTTAAGACGATCAAAAAACATAGGTATCCCAATGAGACACTTAAAGAGGGAAGGAAAATTATCTTAAGGTTAATAAAAGATTTCAGACCAAATACTCTTATCTATGAAAAAACCTTTTTTGCCAATAACAGAAATTCCTCTCTTTTGAATGTTTTTGTAGATGAAATAAAAGCTGTTGCGAAGAGGAAAGGGCTCGAAATAAGTGGCTTTGCCCCGAGCACTGTTAAAAAAGCCATTTGTGGCAATGGACGAGCAAGCAAAAAAGAGGTGGCCAGAGTAATAGCCTCTAAATATCCAGAGCTTAAGGTTTATCTAAATCAAGATAGAATCTGGAAAGAATTGTATCATGAAAATATGTTTGATGCGGTGGCGCTGGGGATGATGACGAGGAAATATTAGAAAGCCAGAAGGGTTCACTCCCCCAGCTGGACAGAGTTATCATCGGCAGGAAGATGATCGGCATTTGTCTAAGCAAACTCTAGAATCTGAGCTTTTGGATCCGAATCTTGTGCAAGATCTCCTAGTTTGTAAATATTGCGACTGAATCTGCGGTTCACTGTGGAAAATATTTTTTAGCTTTCTGCCTATGGGTCTGAAGTTACGGCGGGGGATTTGAAAAATTATGTAATATTTTCATGGCTTTTTTCAAAAATTTAGCTCAATCTCTACGAGTATCATCATGAAGGAAAGGCTAAAAAGTTGATAAGCTGTTTAAAGCAATTGTAGTAGAAGTTAGAGGATATTTTTTTATATTGACTTTTTTATTTTGACTATCTAAATTAAAGATAGATGAGGAGTAAAATATGGCGAGGAAAGCGAAAGAGATGCGAGAAATAGTAAAGGAAGAATTAGTGCATATTCCTGAGGGTCCGGATCCTCAAATGGAATTAAGGATGGTTTATTGGAATAAAAGGATGCATAGCTTAGGCAGGAAGTCACAGCGGAAGAAAACTGCTAAAGAAGTTCTGGAAGAGTCCGTAAGAAGCCTTGAGCAATATTATCCAAATTTTGAATTCAAATACGATGTTGAATTTTTTAATAGCCGATAAGCCTAGCTAATTAGATAGCGTGGCTTTAAAGTTCTACTAACGTAGAATTGAGATTTAATTTGTGTATTGTACAGTTTAAGGAGGCGTAAATAATAAAAAATAAAAAGGGTATTTTCCCTCCTATTAATTTTTTCTTTGTTGTCAGTTTTACGATGCAATTTATCTGCCTTTGACAGCAAGCGTAAAGGGCTTGTCCTTGGTTTTGGGGCTGGACCAGGATTTACTTCTTATTCGTTGGATTATTATCCTTATTCTAAGAGCACTCTGGGGATGGCTACCGATTTCAAAATCGGCCTTGGTGTATCAGATCGACTTCTAATTTTATATTCAAACAAGGTCGTCTGGTTTAGCTTTCAAGATCCTGTTTGGGGTTCTTCTCAAACCACACTAACTGGTATTACCTTTGTGGGGCTTAAATACTTCTTTAAGCCTACCGCGCCCTGTTTTTTTATCAGCGGAGGAATTGGCGGATCTTTTTGGACTCCATTACAAACTACCTATTTTAGTGAGTCGTGGATAGGTTCAGGCTTCTATTGTGGGATAGGCTATGAAAGCTCTCCCCACTTTTATATCGAAATTTCAGGGATCTTAGGGAGTGGTGGCTCAAATCAAACTGACTATGCAGGGAAAAATCCCTCTTCTATCATGATTACGCTCAATTTTCTCTTATATTAACTGGAATACTGCACCTATCGTAAATAAAGCCTGTCAAAGACTGATTAATGGGATCTATGTTAGACGTGATTCTTTTTGTTAGCGGCAATAGGAAGGAAGCCAAAGATGGTAATGGTGGCTCTATATAAAAAGCTTGGTGATCGTCAAGGGACATTGGATATTTAGACATTTATATCTTTATTGCCTCATCCAAGGATCTATGCTAAAGCATATTCATTGCCTCACATAAGGATCTACTAGAAAATTTGGGCATTTTTTTCTTGTTTAGGTGCTCGGAATAAAGTTACTCATGGAATCAGTGTTTGGTATTTTATTTTCCACTCCATTTGACTTTTAATATTTGCCTACACTGAAAGATATTTTTCCCCTACTTATTAGGCTCTCAGAGAGGCTAAAATCAGATAACTTTCGCAAAGATTTTCTCGTGAGGCAGCGAATCCTTATCAGGTAGATTTTAGATCTGTCAAATCAATAGCTTCACTTTTTGGAGATTAATTTATACAATAATAAATTATAAAATGGTCATAAGGAGGTATATCATGAAAAAGAGATTTTTCATCGGAGTAGTGATTCTTTTAATTATTTGTTTAGCTCAATATGCTCAGACCGAAGAAAAGCCATATAAATACACATTCAAAAAAGGGGTGGGCACTTGCAATTTTACAGGAAGTACTTCTGATGACGTTTGGGCAGCCGCAGTCAAAGCTTTGATGGAAAGCAAATTTACAATTACTACGACAGATAAACAATCAGGGAACCTAATAGCGGAGCATAAAGAATGGCCTTATATCGATTATGCTATCAATCTTTTCTTTGAAAAAGTTGATTCAAATATCAGAGTAACTTCATCAATCAGACTTCTTAAGTATGACCAGGGGGTAAGAGGACTTTTGCAGGAGGTAGCGCTAAATAAAGAACACGAAGAGGTTGAAAAGAAAATTTATGACAAGATGGCCAAGTTTCTTTATAAAAATGAAAAGTGAGAACCTTAAGTCGGCGATCAAACTATTCCTTGCCTCTTCATTGTTCCAGAATTAAAGGATATAAAATTATTTCTATAAAGAGGCGACGAAAATGGGCATAATAATAATATGTAAAAAATGCCAAAAGGTTCACAGGTATAATGAAGGTGAGATAGAGAATACGGGTACACTGTGGCATCCGATTTGGACTGCAAAGTGTCCCCATTGTGGAACTCTTAATACATTCACATTGGAGCATAGTTCTTTAGACTTTTTCGATAAAAATTCTGTTCCAAAAGATAAGAATGCCTATGAGCGTGCGGAAGATGGTGATATAAGGGAATATTGGATTCAAGAATATATTAAAGACAATTACCTAAAATTAGGTTTTTCTAATATTGAAGGACCATTTGAGGAGGGACCCGATTTTAAGGGCATATATAAAGGTAAAAAAGTTGTAATAGAAGTAGAGAGAGATTATCAATCATATATGTCACATAAGCATCATGAAGATGAACGTTTTAAAGAAGTGAATATTTTAATCGTTTTGAGTCCTTCCAAGCCTCCGAAGGAGATCAAAAATAAATTGCCTAAAACATTGATCCATATTAATATTAACGATTTTGTGGATTGGTGGCGTCCCAGAGCAAAAGCTTATGCAAATACAAAAAGAATTAATAACATCATAAATATAATATCTGGCGAATTCCAAAAAAGATTCGTTAGAGATTGTAATGACAAAGATAGAGATATGTCTACGTGTCCTGAATGTGATTTATGCCCATACTTTGGATGGGGAACTGCTTATGAAGCAAGTTCAATTTTCCATGAGATGGCATTAAAGTTTATTGCTCTTTACTCGCATCCAATTACATCAGAAGATTTTAAGCTTAAAGACATTAATCCGTCTGAAATTGACAAGTTTTATTTTGATTTTTTTCACAAACGCTGAACAAATAATTGATGATTCAAGATGCCGTCCTCACCACATCCTAATTTAGATGATGGGCGATTTTTTTCTAGATGTTTCTTTTTTATATAGATGACAAAGGGGTATTGGATAATCAGGCTGCCTCAAAACAAGGAAGATGTACGGAAATATGAATAAGCCCGCTTTTGTGTGACTATGTTTGGCACATTCTTCGTGTATAATATGGTGGAAAAGACGCCGCCTGGTCCCAGTCAAGCTCGGCTTAGCCGAACTCCTTTTACAATGAAGAGGTTATGTTTTTCGTAAAAGGGTCTCGCGGCAAAAATTAGAGTGATGCGGTAGCGATATCAGAGATGAAAAAGATAAGGAACGAGCTTGCTTTTCACAATGGGCCTAAGGAATTTTGGAAGGCATAAATTTTTTCTTGCATTTTTTGCAGAATTTCTAGTAAAATCTCATAAGGGAAAGGTAAAATAAATTCTTCGTTCGGCACATATTTTGCTTTATAAATAATGGAAGAGAGTTTTTCTTCTTTTATTATTGAAGTTCTTTGGGGAGGGCGAAAATGTTAAAAGCAGCTTTTAACTTTTTTCTGCTCTTGGCTTTGGTTTCACTTTTTATTGCCAGAAAGTCTTTCATCCTCTTCTTAGTATTAGTAGTTCTTCTGGCCATTATTGCCGTTGTTGTCCAAAAAGCCAAAATCCTTGAGGATTGGTCTGTTTTTATCACAGGGGCGCAAGGCCGGGGAGATAAGGTTATTTCTACTGCGAAAGATTCAATTAATGCCAGAAAGGTTTCCACCATTGAAATGAAAGAGGAAAAAGTTGGGCCGCGACTTACGCCCGCTGCCTTTGGTGAAACCAGGGAATTCCTAAAAATTACAGATCGCCGGAGTCTAAAGCTCGGAAGCTTTAAAATTTATGTCAATGCTATTGACTATGGAGACAGCCTTTTTGTTTCCTGGTATCTAACCTATATGCCTGATATATGGCAGACCATAGCGTCATTGCTGCCGGGAACGAGAAAGATAATAGGCCTGGATGATCTTGATCTATTCAATAGGCAGGACCTTACAGCCTATGTCACGTGTGTTCATAAATGCGTGCAGGATGCAGTAGATAAGCTGATGCTGGAGATGGGGCAGGATCCTTCCAAAGTCGACCGAAGGTCAAGAGGATTTTTGGGGATTTCATAAATATTAAATTTTTAAATTAATGGGCCACTGATGATGGGTCTGTTTAGAAAGTCGAGAAAAAAGGAATTTAAGACAAATCCGGCAAAAGAGAATTTACCAGAAAAATTCGAATCACTCGAGCCCTCCGTTGATTATTATCCTGATACATTAAAGCTCGGCCTTTACTGGTCTGAAAATAAACAAGAATACCAGATAGCCAGGATAGCTGAGGCCGATAGATCAACCCATTTCTACGTAATCGGAGCGACGGGGACAGGAAAAACAAAATTTCTTGAATATCTAATCATGCAGGACATCGAAAAAAGAAACGGTTTTGGAGTGATTGACCCTCATGGAGATTTGATTGACGATATAGAGGGTTATTTAATCTTTCGCTATGGGCAGAATGATGCAGCAGTCTCAGACAGAGTGGTCTTGATTGACCCAACCGATCCAAACTTCACTGTAACTTTTAATCCTTTAGAGGGAATTCCCGGTGTTTCCGCAGCCGAACAGGCTAATGAGCTAATCAATGCTTTTAAAAAAATCTGGTCTGATTCCTGGGGCGTGAGGATGGAAGACCTGATGAGAAATTCCTTAATTGCCCTGGCTGAGGAAAAGTTGACTTTAACCGAGTTGCCTCGATTTCTAACTCATCGCACTTTTCGGCAGAGTATCTTAAACAAGATAAGCCATCCTGTTGTTCGAGAGTATTTCCAGAGGTTTGATAGCTTAACAGATAGAGCTCAGGTGACTTGGATTGAGCCGGTGACAAATAAAATAAATGCTTTTTTCTCTGATGAACGGGTTAGGCAGATGTTTTCTTTTGAACGGAGTTCCTTCAATCTAAGAGAGATAATGGATCAACGGAAATTCCTGCTTATCAAACTCGATAAAGGAAAGCTTAAAGAATCAGCCGATCTTTTGGGTTCGCTTCTTATGGCTGAGATTCAAATGGCTGCTTTTTCCAGGTCGGATATACCACAAGAGAAAAGAATCCCTTTTTATCTTTATATTGACGAATTTCAGAACTTTGCCAGTGAGTCCTTTGCGGTCATTCTGTCAGAAGCCAGGAAATATGGATTGAGTCTTATTATGGCTCATCAAACTCTGGCGCAGATTCCCGAAGAGCTTAGAAACCTCATCTTGGCTAATACTGGAATCCAGGTATATTTCAGATTGAATCGCCATGATGCCTCTTTATTAGCCAAAGAGGCTTTTGAATATTCTGGGAACGAAATTAAAAGAGTGGAGGGATTCCGGCCTTCTTATTGGTCTTTGGGAGAGGAGTGGGAACTCTATACGAGTGCGCTTCAAAGTCTTCCTCCAAGAACCTGTTATATAAAACATAAAATAGAAGGTGGCATAATAGCTGTCGAGACAGTGGAGCTCGAGCCAATGCCGGTATTAGTAGAGGGAAAGTATAATCAAGACTATTCGAATTTGCTTAAAAACTACCCTTTGGGTAGAAAATATTTGGTAGCCAGGAAGGAACTGGAGACCTTATTAGAACAAAGGCAGGAGTTGATAAAGGAACAAATTGAAACACAGACAATCCTCAAACCAGTGGCAGAACCTCCAAAAGAAGCCATTGGGCGAAGGGAATTAAGTGAAGTGCCAGCGATTGAAACTTTAAAGCGACTGCCTTCTCGGTCTTCACCAGAGCCTTCAAAAGATGAGGTTGTTTTTTTAAGGTATATTTCTGATTATCCTGGACGCTTTGTCACCCAGATATACAAAGACCTTGGATTGAGCGGATATAAAGGAGACAAATTAAAAGAAAGTCTGATCGAAAAGGGTTTAGTTGTTCAGGAAGACACAAGAAAGGGGCTTAGAGGACGCTTGGCAAAAGTTCTTATTCTTACTGAGAAAGGTTATTCGATTTTAAGTAAACTTTCTCCAGGAAAGGGGGGTGAAGCCCATAAGCATTTTCAGATGATGTTGAAAGAGCAGGCAGAAGTATTTGGCTTCAAAGCCACTATTGAAGAAAAGATTCCGCATTCTCTTGAAAGCGTTGATGTTGGTTTGAGAAAGGATGATATGCGGATTGGTCTTGAGATATCTACCACCTCAAAGGCAGATCAAGAGATCCAGAATATCCGAAAATGCCTTGATGCAGGCTATGATTATGTTATATCCGTTTGTGATGAGGAAAAGAGTCTTGAAGCCATAAAGAAAGAAGTCCGAAAGACCTTCAGTTTTAAAGAAAAGGAAAGGATAAAAGTCTATTCGCTTGAAGAGGTTAAAGACTTTCTTTCTAAAGTTAGCCCCACGTCCATTGTTTCTGAAAAAGGCATTGTTTCTGGCCAAATTTTAAAAGAGAAACAATTATTAGATACAAAGGAGGCAGCCGAATATTTAGGGATAAGCAGAAATACACTCTATGAATGGGTTATTCAAAATAAAATTCCCTTTATAAAAGTAGGAAGGCTTGTTAAATTTAGGAAGGAAGATCTCGAAAGTTGGCTTAAGCAACGAACCCAGGAGGAAAAGAAGCATCTTGTATAATTGATGGATTAAAAAGATACAAAATAAAAAGGAGCTGGCTAATAACAATGATGGTGACGGATTTAATAAACCTGGGGGAAAAGGCTCTTTACATGTTTGATCAGTACGTTGTAGAACAAGGTATCAAACCCCCAATGAGGTCTTATATTAGACATTTTGTTGATGAGTTAGAAATATCCGAAAATAGTTGTAAAGTTCAACGGTCATCAGAAATTATTCAAAAGCCTGATTGGTCTTCAATAGTTTTTGATTTTGTAGAGAAGAAGATTGAACCAATGCCGGAGTTTAAACTATTGAGTGAATCCATCGCAAAAAAATATAAAGCAAATATTAATATGCTTGCTAATGGTTATAATGAAGTAACTCAATCTGTTTATTGGCTAAGGAATTTTATCCTTGGATTAATATATGAAAAATTAGATAAAAATCTTTCTAAGGATTCGGTCATCGAATATGCATCATTATTTAAATCAGAGCTAGAACTATCTGTAACAGAGTATCAATATGTTTATTATCTGGAGGGGATATTTCTAGAGAACGACAAAATAAGTATAAACGATAGCGTTCTTATTCGAAAAACGCAAAAAGATGACCTGGAATACACAAGCGATATCTTCTTTGACATCCCAAGATCGCCATATATGGGTTGTCCATCCGCAATTTTGGAAATTAATATCTCCGCAAATGATGAGAGAGAATGTCGTGAATATGTTAATAGAATTTTTAATTCTTTGAGATTATATAGATTGGGGTCTGTTTACTCTCAAGAATCAATCTGTACTAAGAAGACAATAGTTTGGAGAATGGGCGCACCTAGACGCTGGGGGCCCATGCATTACTCAACTTTTAGAAAATATACTGTTAAAAATTCAGAAGTTGGCGCCTTTGTTAATTTTATCAATAAGATTGAGCAGAAATTGAATTTCGAAATGGAAGATAAAAAATATCAAAGTTTTCTTATTTCTATCGAAAGGTATAACCAAGCACTTTTGGAATCTGTTGATATTGATAGAAAATTGATGACTGCTGTTATGGGTTTAGAATCTTTATATACCCTTGAAGAAGATCGGGGAGAAAACGCATTCAAGTTGGGTATAAGAATTGCAAGGTTGTTAGGAGATATCAATATTGATGCTGATGAGGTAAGAAAATTAGTAAAAAATGCTTATAATTTAAGAAATAAAGTTGTACATGGCTCTTACATCTCTCCAGATAACAGAAAAAAAATTAATGAAATATTTCCTAAAATTCTCAATTATTTGAGGATATCTTTAATATTTTTTCTTCTAAACAAGGAAATTGGGAAAGACAAACTGATAGAAATAATCGATGGGTCAACAATAAGTGATGTTCAGAATAAAGAATTGAAGAAAATACTTGAGAAGGATATAAGAGAATTTGGAGAGGTGCTTACTTGATGTATGGCTATATACTTGTTGAAAATAGAAAGTTGTCCTTTGCTTACGATACTTTGGCGACGGCGCTCAACCATCTCTATTGCGAGTGTATAACACAGTTTAAAAGACTACGCTCTGCTCCGTCCGAGTTTGGCTTGGCCGAAGTTCTTTTATGTCAAGAACGTTAGTCGAAGCCCGAAAAGGTAATCACATATGGATAAAAATCTGTTTCTGAATATATTCAAAGATACAATAAGGGCAATAACTGACAAACGCTATTTCTCAACAGAAAGGGGATACCAGGGACAACTTCTTGCTGAACTGAATAGAAGAATGGAAAGTATTAAGCTAATTTTTCAAAGAGAATCAATTTTAGAGCAAGAGTACCAAAAAACTCTGGATAAACATGAAATCACTATAAAACCAGATATTATTATACACATCCCTTATGAAAGAGAGGGTTCTAAAAATCGCAGTAGTAATAATTTTGTTGTAATTCAAATTAAGCTAAATGCTTCTGAGAGGCGTGCAAAAGAAGATTTCAGGAAGTTGAATTTAATGTTTGAAAAATTGAGTTATCCACTTGGCATATTTTTAAACATTAATTCAAACGAAACATTTTATAATAGTTATTCTGGTGATTATAAAGCGCGCTTGTACTGTTTTGCAGCACGATTAGTCAACAGAGAAGTAGTGCTGCATGAATCACCATAACATTTGCTATCAGTCATCACCCAATAGCTATTTAGGTGAGAGAGCCTTGCACCTTTACATCAAAAGCAAAGTATGGCAATATAATATCTGATTAAAAACGGAAGATAATGAGCATCTTTAAGAAAGGGAAAAATTGGTATATCGATTATTATTATAAAGGGCGGCGGAAAAGGAAAAAAATCGGCCCCTCAAAGAAACTGGCGATGCGAGTTCTAAATGATGTGCAGTTAAAAATTGCCAGAGGCGAGTTTCTTGGTATTTTTGATGAGAAGAAAGTTCTTTTCGAAGATTTTGCCCAGAAATATCTGGATTATTCGAGGGCCAATAAAGCTTGGTCGACATATTTCCGGCGCGATAGGTTTAATATTAATAACCTTGTGCCATACTTCAAGGGAAAATATCTCTTTGAGATTACTCCAGAAATGATTGAAAAATATAAGGCTGTGCGCCTGGAGAAGGTATCTCCTGCCTCAGTTAATCGGGAGCTGGCTTGCCTTAAGCATATGTTTACAAAGGCGATTGAATGGGGGTATATAAAAGTTAATATGGCGAAGGGCGTAAGACAGCTAAAAGAACCTCCAGGGAGGCTCCGCTATTTAACCTTGGATGAAATTCAGGCTCTGCTTAAAGCCTGTTCTAATTCTATACGGCCTATTGTGGTTACTGCTTTGAATACGGGAATGAGGAGAAGTGAACTATTTAATCTCAAGTGGTCAGACGTAGATTTTATAAACAGGAAAATTACTGTGTTAAATTCTAAAAACAACGAATCTCGAATCATTCCTATTAACCAGACGCTCTATGAAGAGCTTTTTGCTTTATCACAAGTGGCTCGAGGCGATTATGTTTTTACCCGAAAAGACGGAAGGCCATTAAAAGATGTAAAGAGGGGTTTTTCTTCGGCTCTTAAGCGAGCTGGAATTAAGAATTTTCGTTTCCATGACCTTCGTCATACATTTGCTTCTCATTTAGTTATGCAAGGAGTTGATTTGAGGACGGTTCAGCAGATAATGGGACATAAGGACATAAAGATGACGATGAGATATTCGCATCTTTCACCTGATTATATCCAGAAGGCTGTAGAAAAACTAGATTTGTTATGGACACCATTTGGACACCAAGATGTAGCGAATAAAAAGGAAGGTCTTGTAACTAATTGATTTTAATGAGTGCGCCTGTAGCTCAGTTGGATAGAGCGACGGACTCCGGATCCGTAGGTCGCGCGTTCGAATCGCGCCAGGCGTACTTTTTCCCTTCATCAGGGCATAAAATGAACAAACGGCCCGAAAGAAGTTCTGGTTATTCTGCTTATTTCCTTATGGTGCTTCTTGTTCTGGCCTTTTGTGCCTGGCTGACAGGCGGCGGGTCAGCGGCTGAGATTCAAGCTGTAAAAGAAAGCAAAGGTCTTGCTTCTTCTCAGACTGGTCAGACGCTCTACCGGGTTCTCAAGGTCCTGGATGGTGATTCGCTGCTTGTTGATAAGATAGGTGAAGTGCGGTTAATCGGTGTGGACACGCCTGAAATGTACCACCCAACAAAGCCAGTGCAATACTTTGCCCGCGAAGCTTCGGATTTTGTCCGAAAGCGGGTTGAGGGCCAGCTGGTCAGGCTGGCTTTTGATGAAGAACGCCTGGACAAGTACGGCCGCACCCTGGCCTATGTTTACCTCGGAGATGGCCGCTGCCTCAACGAAGAAATAATCAGGCAGGGCTATGGGTTTGCCTTGACCAGGTTTCCTTTTCGTTATAAGAAAAAATATGAACAGCTGGAAGAGGCTGCTAAGAAACAGGGGCTCGGGCTCTGGTCCGACGGTGGGCTGGATGAGTACAGGTGGCTTTTGGCTCAAAAAACCGTTCCTTATGAGATATTTGAAATGGCTAACAACTGGTGGGGAATCAGGTATAAAGAATTTGTGAAGCTCAGGCTGGAGCTCGATGAGCTCAGTCAGGAGCTGAAAAACCTCCGGGTCTGGACAAACGAACTTTCTCCTTCGGACCTGGAAAAGAGACTTTTAGAAAATGGCTGGCGGAAAGTCAGGTAAAAAAATGAACAACAAAAAATTATTCTGGCTGGTGGCTCTGGTAGTGGCAGTCTTTTTGTTGAGCCGTGTGCCTGCTGCCTTTGTTCAGCAGAAGGTTATAAGCTATGAACAGGCAGATAAATTTATCAACCAGCTGGTGACGGTAGAAGGCACCATTGTCAGAGCCCATAATTCCGGGAAAGCCTGCTTTCTGAATTTTAATCCGGATTATCGTCATTACCTCAGCCTGGTTATTTTTGCCTCAGATTTTCCTAAATTTCCTGCTAACCCGGAAAAATTCTACCTAAACAAAAAGGTGCGGGTGAGAGGCAGGATAAAACTCTACCAGGACCAGCCGGAAATCATCTTAAGTTCACCATCCCAGATTATTGTTCTGGAAAAAAATTCTGAGGAGAAAGCAGGCAGCAGCGCAACTGCGACCGAAGAAAGCCAAGAAGCTCAAAAAAATGTTTCCGGCAATCTGAATAAAGAATTGTCCTCGGAAAAATCAGCGGGCAAATTAAAATCAGGCCAGAACATGCCGGAGATTTCCTGGGAAGAAGCCGGGAATTATTACGGGCAGAAGGTCTGGGTCAGAGGCCGGGTGGTAGCAGCCAACAATACCGGTCGCGTTTGTTTTCTAAATTTTCATCGCAACTGGCGCCGGTATTTTACCGTAGTTATTTTTGCCAGCGCTTTTGATCGCTTTCCGGCACCGCCGGAAAAATATTATCTGGGCAAGGAAATCAGGGTAATCGGGGAGATAAAAGAATATGAGGGGAAGCCTGAAATTATCGTAGAAAGCCCCGAGCAGATAGAAATCATAGAATGACAGATAGAATTCAGAGACTGAAGCTGACTTTTTGCTGCCTGCCGGTTCGATGGCAGATTTTGATCTGTTTTCTCTCTTTGAGCTTTTTGTAAATCAACCAGAACCTGCAAGTTAGCTTGGAGATAATTAAGTCAACTTTAATTAATTATAAAAGCACAAATATCCACATTTTTAGAAAAATTTTGGCTTAAGCTTTAAGAACCAATCTTTGGTTCAGGATTTGTTATTTAATTGGACAGGCGCGCTCGGGGTTCTTTTCGTAAAACCTTTGGTGGTAGTCTTCAGCCCGGAAAAAGGTTTTAAAAGGCACGATTTCGGTCACAATCTTTTTGCCGGAATATATTTTGCTCTGCTGCAGTTCGTTCTTTACCTTTTCGGCTGTTTGTCTCTGCTGTTCGCTATGGTAAAAAATGACTGAGCGGTAATTGGTACCAACATCAGGTCCCTGGCGGTTTTTCTGAGTCGGGTCGTGGATGGCAAAATATTTTCTGAGCAGGGCTTCATAACTCAGGACTTTCGGGTCAAAGACCACCTGCACCGCTTCGGCATGTCCTGTTTTACCGGTACAGACTTCCATGTAAGTTGGATTAATGGTCTCTCCGCCGCTGTAGCCAACGACGGTAGCTATCACGCCTTCCAGATGACTTAACTGGTACTCCACACCCCAGAAACATCCGGCCGCCAGAGTGGCTACTTCGGGAGCTTCTTTTATGGCTTCTTCTTCAGGTTTGAAATTCAGGGCCACAGAGTTTATGCAGAAATGTTTGCCGCTTGGTTTTGGTCCGTCAGGAAAAAGATGACCAAGGTGGCCCCCGCACACCGCGCAGCGAACTTCAATGCGGTGGATGCCGAACGATAGGTCGTCATGGTATTCCAGGAGAGCTTCGGAAAAGGGCTCTTTAA
>Ga0078972_1007410_pt1 | contig 24409 bp, 22 predicted proteins | sample YelNatPaOPGAMG01_FD_67568 | JGI IMG/M metagenome (GOLD analysis project Ga0078972, IMG submission 67568) | Hot spring thermophilic microbial communities from Obsidian Pool, Yellowstone National Park, USA - OP-RAMG-01 (SPADES assembly) (version 2) | ecosystem: Environmental > Aquatic > Thermal...
CAGCGAAGCGATATTTTTTTTGAAGCCACGGGATGCAGAGATAGACATACTGATCAAGGATGGGAAGCGGATAGCAGTTGAGGTAAAGTCCACGATAGACACCGGGGACATAGAGATATTTGAGAGGAGTGTGCGGTTTTATGAGAGAAGCGAATCAGTGAAGGTAGACGAGAAGTTTATGGTAGGCATACATTTACGCAAGGATGTTGAGGAGTATGCGAGCAAGTTTGGGATAAAGCTACTATCCCATGTTGAGGAGATAATAGAGTAGAGAGTTGAGGAGTTGGGGAGTCGGAAAAAGTTGGGGAGTGTCATTCTGAGGAATGGTTTTTCAAGCCATGACGAAGAATCTCAAGGCAAGCAGATTCTTCGCCTGCGGCTCAGAATGACAGGGAAGAGTAAATTCTTTGGCTGTGCCAGAGTGACCATTGGAGGGCAGACTGCCAAGCGGGGAATTTAAGTAAAAAAACTGGATTCCCGTTTTCACGGGAATGACGAAATGGGGATGAGATTGCTTTATTGCCGAAGGCGGCTCGCAGAATTAAGTGAATGAAAAACCCTCTTATTGCATTCTTGGATAAATAAGATTTAGGAATATAGCTAAACAGTAGGCAAAAGATTTATAAGTTCAGGATCTATTATGTCTTATAACTCTAAGTGCAGCCTCTTCTAAAGCCTTCACCGCGAAAATAAGTAATGCAAAACGGTCATCCTTTGTTTGTTTGTGATAATAACGATAATATATCTGTTGAGCTATTCCAGCAAGTCTGAATAAACCAAAGCAGTAATAAAAATCAAAATTGTCTATTTTTACACCGGATTTCTCTGCATACCTTTGTACCAATTCATCCCTTGTCATAGCCCCTGGTATATTTGTTGGCATCATCCTTATTGCCTGAAATTCAGGTGGGTCATCAGCTTGAACCCAGTATGCTAATGAGCTACCAAGGTCCATTAATGGATCACCTATCGTTGCCATCTCCCAATCAAGTACCCCGATAATCTTAAGTGGATCTTCTGGGGACAAAACAATATTATCAAACTTGTAGTCGTTATGTATTATGCACGATTTTTTACTTTCTTCTGGCATATTGTCGTGTAGCCATCTTATTACTTCTTCAAAATCAGGTGCATCATCGGTCTTAGCATTTCTATATCTCCCTGTCCAGCCCTCAACCTGCCTTTTAACATACCCTTCAGGTTTTCCAAAGTCTGCAAGTCCTATTTTTTTATAGTCAATAGAATGAAGTTCAAGGTGAACATCAAGCATGTTCTCACAGAGTTTTCTTGCTTCCTCTGGTTTAAATGAAAGACCTTCCGGCAAATCCCTTCTTAATATAATTCCCTTTATCCGTTCCATAACATAAAAAGGGCAACCCATTATAGAAGTATCTTCAGTATAAATAAGAGGTTTTGGACAATAGTGAAAAACAGGATTCAAGGCATTTAAGATCTTGTATTCTCTTTTCATATCATGAGCTGTTTTTGCCTTTGTGCCAAAAGGTGGCCTTCTCAGGACAAGCTCCTTTTTACCAACCTTTATAAGATAGGTTAAATTTGAATAACCACTTGGAAACTGTTCTACAACAAGATTTCCTTCAAGACCTGGTATATATTCTTTTAAAAATTTTTCGATCGCCGGGATATTGAGCTCTTCACCTTCTCTTATTTTTTTGGGTGTATCTATAAGATTCATACGGATTACTCAATTATATTATGTTGATTGAACTAACGAATATCTCTACCTTCATAGGTCTTAAGTATTCTTTTAGCAACAGCCATCTTATGGACCTCATCCGCCCCATCATATATCCTTGCAGCCCGTTCATGTCTATAGAAAAATGCCAGGACAGTGTCATCTGTCATACCAAGTCCACCATGCACCTGCAAAGCCCTATCAACAACGCGTTGCAAAACATTCGCAACATAAAATTTTATAAAGGATACATCATCTCTTGCCTCTTTTTGTCCTAATTTCTCTATCTTCCATGCTGCATTTAAAACCATTAACCTTGCTGCACTGATCTCAGCAGCAGAATCTGCAATCCATTCCTGAATAATCTGTTTTGTAGCAAGGGTTTTTCCATCTGGCGTCATGATCCGCTTTGAAGCCCGTGAGCACATAAGATCAAAAGCCCTATTGCATACACCAATCCATCTCATACAGTGATGGATCCTCCCCGGTCCTAATCTTTCTTGAGCAATTACAAATCCCATACCCTCGGGACCAAGACGATTTTTCTGTGGAACCCTGCACGATTGAAACGAAACCTCTCCGTGCGAAAAGTAATCCTCTCCAGCATGCCCCATAACAGGGATATTTCTAACAAGATTGTATCCTGGTGTCCCGGTGGGGACGATGATCATACTCGCTCTCAAGTACGGAGGTGCCTCTGGATTTGTAATTGCCATAACTATGGTGAACGCAGAACCATCCGCAGCAGTGGAAAACCATTTCTGTCCGTTAATAATGTAATCATCGCCATCCTTTACTGCTGTTGTCTCAAGCATTACAGGATTTGACCCTGGCATCTCTGGTTCTGTCATACTAAAACAGCTTCTAATTTTGCCCTCAACAAGCGGCTTCAGGTATTTTTCTTTTTGTTCATCTGTACCATGAAGATATAAAATTTCCATATTACCCGCATCCGGTGCCTGACAACCAAATACATAATGGCCAAGCGGTGTTCTACCAAGCGCTTCAGAAACAAATGCATGCTCTACAAGATTCAATCCCATACCACCATACTCTTTTGGCTGGTTGGGCGCCCATAGCTCCATTTTTTTTACCATTTCTCTTTTTTCATTGAGTATGGGCATCATTTCCTTAATGCCCTTTTTCATAAATTCTGGTTCAAGGGGGATAAGCTCTTTATCTACGAACTCATTGATCATATCAACGATTATTTTTATTTTTTCAGGCACTTCGAAGTCCATAAACCCTCCTTTTATACCTTTTATGTTTCAAAGCTACTATAGTTTTTGATTTGTTACAACGCCCTTTGAACGATCTCAGCAATATCAAGTACTTTAACATTATCCTCTACGCCCTTATCCTTAACGCCATCATCAATCATGGTCATACAGAATGGACAGGCAGTTGCTATTACATCAGGTTTAAGAGATAAGGCTTCGGCAGTCCTTACTCTGTTTATACGATCCCCTTCTTTTTCATCAATCCACATCCTTCCACCTCCAGCACCGCAACAGAAGCTATTTGCAAAGCTATGCTTCATTTCTACCATCTTTACTTGAGGAACAGAAGCTATTACATTACGCGGCTCTGAATATATGTTGTTGTGTCTACCAAGATAGCAGGAATCGTGATAGGTGATAGTTTTTTCTAATGGTTTGGTTGGCTTTAACCTGCCTTCTTTTATCAGCTGATCTATAAACTGAGAATGATGTATGACTTCATAATTACCACCAAATTCAGGGTAATCGTGCTTTAGAGTATAGTAGCCGTGTGGGCATGCAGTTACAATCTTCTTAATATTGTATCTATTAAGGGTTTCTATATTTTGTTTTGCCAATGCTTGAAAAGCATACTCATTACCAGCCCTTCTTACCCAGTCACCACAACAAGCTTCTTCTGTACCGAGCACTGCAAACTTTACATTGGCTGCCTGCATTAGCTTAACAAAAGCTATTGCGATCTTTTTGTTTCTATCATCATAGGCACCAGCACATCCCACCCAATACAAGATTTCGGCATCGGGTTGTTCTGCAATTGTTTTAACACCAAGTCCTTCTGCCCAATCAAGCCTTGCATCAGCTCCGAGTCCCCATGGATTTGCATTTGTATCATTATTTCTAAATGTAGCTGATAGTTCCTGTGGCATCTTGCTCTCTGTCATAACAAGATACCTTCTCATCTCTATTATATCTCTTATATGCTCATTTGCTACAGGACATATAGCCTGGCATGCTCCACATGTTGTACACGCCCAAAGTTCCTGTGGTGAAATAGATGGAGATGGTTCATGTTCGTCAGGGTGTTCTTTTTTGTATGCAATCCTTTTTTCACCTTCTGTTTCATCAGCTATAAGCGGAACCCTTTGATCATCGGGCAATTTTTCACCCTTTTTTAACTTCAAAATCTTGGGACCATTCGCCTTCATATTTTCTTTTATGCCAAGTATAATTTCTCTTGGAGACAATATTTTGCCTGTATTTGCCGCCGGGCAGTCATCTGTGCACCTCCCGCACTCTGTACAGGCAGCACCATCCAGTAATTGCTTCCATGTTAGTTCTTCAAACTTTGAAACACCAAAGGTTTCAACACCTTCTGCTTCAAAGTTTATTGGTTGAAGTAACATTGTCTTGTTTGTAAGATTTAAGAAAAAGTTGTTAGGAATAGCTCCAAGTAAATGCAGGTGTTTGGAATTTGGAATAAAATCAAGGAAGAACAAAAGCATTAATACATGTAACCACCATATTATTTCATAAGCTACAGAAGATAATGGCTGTGTAACATGAAAAGCCTTTATGTAACTCCCAGCAAAAAGCATCCAGTTTACCGCCTTTGATACAGGTTCCTCAGGGTTTACACCGTTGCTTACATTCATTATGAACAAGGTGATCATAAGTCCTGTTATCAGCATAAGTATAAGATACGAGCTAAAGTGATAGTTAAGTTTTTTAGGATGCTCTATAATTCTTCTTGCCAGAGCCATTATTATGGCTATTAAGACTACCACTGACATAAAATCTTGAGAAAAGACAAAAAGATTATAAAGTGGATAACCTAAAAACTTAAATGTAAATCCTGGAATCAGCCCGCCTATAAGGATTTCTATTTCGCCTGCAAGCAGGATCATGAAGCCCCAGAAGATCATAAAGTGCATTATACCTGCGTATAAGATATCGCCTTTCGGACGTTTAAAATTAGCAAGTTGCAGAATGGCATTTCTTATCATCATCCATGTTCTTTTGCCCAATTGATCAAACCTATTTTCGGGTTTACCAAGGAGAATAAGCCTTGCGAGGGTTATCACTTTATAAAAGAAGTATCCAAACGATATAATTAAGGCTATTGCTACAAAAACTGCTTTCATGTTACCTCCATTTTTATAGATGTGGGGTAATGATTAAATTACCCCACATCGGTTGTATATTCAATGTAATTACTTAACCTTCTTTATCTCTTCTATCAATTCCGGTACTGCCTTTGCAAAATCTGCCACAAGTCCATAGTCAGCTACCTGAAAAATAGGTGCATCAGGATCCTTATTTATTGCAACAATTGTTTTTGAATCCTTCATACCAGCAAGATGCTGAATTGCACCTGATATACCTACTGCTATATAAAGGTTAGGCGCTACTATTTTGCCAGTTTGACCAACCTGTAGATCGTTTGGTACCCAACCTGCATCAACAGCTGCTCTTGAAGCACCAATTGCAGCACCTAAAAGATCCGCCAGTTGCTCAATGGTTTTGAATCCTTCTGGTCCTTTCAGGCCTCTACCTCCAGATACAACTATACTTGCATCAGTTAATTGGGGCCTGCTGGATTTGTGTTCTATTATCTCAAGTGATTTTGATTTTAAGGTACCCGGATCGATCTTTACAGACACAGGTATAATCTGAGATGATGTATCTACTTTAACCGCATGGGGAAACGCAGTTCCTCTAACAGTAGCAACGATAATGTCAGCGTTTACTTCTACATCTGCTACAACGCTTCCTGCCCACATTGCTCTTGTAAAACCACTGATCTTGCCAGCATCGGTTTTTATAGATAAAATATCAGACACCATACCAGCCCTGAGTTTTGCAGCGAGCCTTGGGAGCAGATCCTTTGAAAAGGCAGATGTTGTTGCCAGTACAAGGTTTGCCTGCTGGGATTTTATGACTTCTGCAGCTGCTATCGCATAAGCCTCTGCTGTGTATGAAGCTAAAGCTGCATCTTCAACTACCAGTACCCCATCGGCACCAAGGTGAGATGCTGATTCTTTTGCTTTATCTAAACCATTACCTATCAACAGTAAAAAGGATTTACTGCTTGTTGCTTTAGCAGTATCAATACCAGCCTTAACAGCGGAAAGGCTTTGCTTTACAAGTTCACCGTTTTTTTGTTCGCATATTATTACTATATTACCCATCTTTACCTCCTCATTATATGACCTTTGCTTCGTTCTTTAATTTGTTTACAAGTTCTTGAACAGACTCTACCTTTACTCCACCCTTTCTCTTTGGTGGTTCTGTAAGTTTCTTAACAATAAGATGTGGTTTCACTGTTACACCAAGTGCATCTACAGTAAATTCTTTTATGGGTTTTTGTTTTGCCTTCATGATGTTAGGCAATGATGCGTATCTTGGTGTATTCAATCTTAGATCTGCTGTAATAACACAGGGCAGTTCAACCTCTTTCACCTCAAGTCCACCATCAATCTCCCTTGTTACCTTTGCTTTCTTCTTGTCATCACTTATCTCTACCTTTGACGCAAAGGCCGCCTGTGGATAGCCTAACAGTTCGGCAAGCATGTAACCAGCAGCACCCATGTCATCATCAACAGCCTGCTTACCAAGAATGATAATATCAGGTTTTTCTTGTTCAACGATCTTCTGAAGGATGGTAGCTATGTCAAACGAATCATACGCACCAGTATAGTTGACAAATATTCCTCTGTCTGCCCCCATTGCAAGCGCTGCTCTTATTTGTTCTGTTACAACTTTGTCCCCTACCGAGACTACCACAACCTCTCCTGTGTGTTTTTCTTTAATCCTCAGTGCCTCTTCTACAGCAATTTCATCAAACGGATTTACGACAAACTTTACACCCTCTGTTTGTATCCATGATCCGTCAGGCTTTATTTTTAATTTTGCCTCTGGATCGCTCACCCTTTTTACAGTTACAAGGATCTTCACTGTTACCTCCTATATGTTTATTTTTTTATAGCTATACCATTTATTAAAACTTCTGTAGCGTCACTACTTAATTTATCTAAAGGATACTTTGAATCTCCAGACAGCACCCATAGTAATGTAAGTTCATCCAAAGCACCAAATATTATCCTTTTAAGTATACCGGGTACAAGATGCTTTGCTATTAGCCCCCTGGACTGGCCTTCTCTTATAATAGCAGATATAATATTCAGGTATTCCTTAAACTTTATATTTTTATATTCCTTTATAAACTTGTTGCTCTGCCTCAATTCTACAGATATAACCTCTGAAAGAAATTTATCTTTTTGTATCAATTCAAAATGGAATCTTATAAAGGTACGAAGCTTTTCAATTGGATCATCTACATTCGCAAGCTTCTCTTCTACCATCTGTATAATTTGGTTCATGCTTTCTTCAAATAAAGATACAAGCAAATTATCCTTATTTTTAAAATAAAGATATATGGTACCATCCGCTACATTTGCCTCCTTTGCAATATCAGAAATACGGGTATTATAAAACCCCTTTCGTGCAAAGGTTTTAATAGCGGCCCTTAATATTTGCTCATGCTTATCATTTTTCTCGTGGTTAACAGTATTCTTCATGTAATACAAATCATTGAATGAATAGTCATTCATTTTTAACTATTTGTCAAGATGATCTTTACAGAGCGTTTTCACCAGAATACATATTAACCGTATTCTTATGATTGGTATAGAAACTTAACACTACAAAACATTGACAGAAAGTTTAGCTTTCGCTAATCTATAGTTAAATAAGGTTGCGGGCGTAATTCAGTGGTAGAATGCAAGCTTCCCAAGCTTGACGTCGCCGGTTCGAGCCCGGTCGCCCGCTTTTAATCCACTTCATATTACCAAAAAATGTATATTCGGCTAAGTTTAAATTACTTATAACTTATTGATACTAAACCAACTTCCGCATAACATTTTTGTGTGTCCGTGCTCACAGGATTAAATGTGAAATTATGTAATTTGTTAGCTAAAGAATAAACCTTATAATATAAAGCGCTGATCAAATATTGTAGGACTTACTATCATAAACAGAGAGCCTGTTTCTTCCCGAGTTCTTTGAAATATATAAAGCCTCGTCCGCAGATTTTAATAGATCACTTACATTATTTATATTGGATTCAGGAACGGATGAAATACCAATGGAACATGATATATTCTTTATTTTATTACATATAGCGGAAATATTATGTTCCTTCACCTTGTTCAGGTATCTTTCAGCAACCGCTATAGCACCAGCTTGCGTGGTCTCCGGGAGCATAATAATAAACTCATCCCCGCCGTATCTCGCACATACATCCATTCTTCTTAATCCTGCAGATAATATGTTACCTATATCCAGTAATAATTTGTCTCCAACAAGGTGTCCGCACCTGTCATTCACATATTTAAAGTGATCCATATCCACCATTAATATAGATAAAGCTCTATTGTACCTTTTAGAGCGTTCAAATTCTTTCTCCAGTGTATTCAGAAAAAACCTTCTGTTATAAAGCCCTGTCAAAGGGTCAACATTGGACAGTGTTTCAAGTAGCTGAAGCTTTTTTTGTGCAGATAAAAGTTCGTCCTGCAGTATTTTTATTCTCAAATTGGATTTTACACTTGCAATAAGTTCTATAGCTGTGAAAGGCTTTGTTACATAATCCTGAGCTCCTTCCTCTAAAATATGATATTTATTATTCAGGCTTTTCTTATCTGCCACAACAAGCACGGGTATAGAATCAAGTTCTTTATGCGATTTTTTCAATTTAAGAAATTTAAAGCCATTAAGCTCTGTAACAAGAATGTTACAAATTACTAAATCCGGACGACTATCTAACATTGCTTTAAAGCCTGTGGCTCCATCGTTAGCTTCATAAAACATGTCAAACAACCCGGCTGAAGAGAGCACAGACTTTATACGCCTTCTTGTTGTAATAGAATCATCTATAATAAGAATACTTCTCCCCATTTGGAAATAAATTTTCACAAAATTAAACACTTATGTCAAGCTTTTTCAATCCCATCAAGAGTATTGAACAACCATTTAAACTGCATTTCAAAACCCGAACTTCCGATTAACCCAAAAATGTAATAAGGAAGTTCTTTTGCTCTGTTTGATGAATCAAACCGCTACAAACTTTCTATTTTTGCAAATGCATTTTTGGATTAAAATGCGTTTATCAGAGAAGAAAGCCCGTAAAAGGTATGAGGTAATATCCGTTCAGAAGACAGATGGGGCTACAGGAGGGCTTATTTTTTTAGGAAGATAGAAATAAGATAAAACAGGATACTCAATACTATACTTAGCAATATGCTTGTGCCTAAAGGAAAATAAAATTGAAAATGTTTTTTCTTTATGTATATATCGCCGGGTAACCTTCCTATCCAGTTCATATTTAGTTTCCCAGCAAACATGAGTACAGCACCTATAACTACGATAATAATTCCAGAAACAATTAATAGTTTACCCATGTTTTGTAAAACAGGCATTTTACACGACCTCTCCTATCAGATCTACACCCATTGCATCTGTAATTTTGATCAACTTAAATGTTCCGGTGACAAGATTTGACGAACTTGTTTCAGATACAGTTGATAACATACCCTTTGATTTAGGAACCTTATGAGTATATTTTGTCATACCTGTTTTACCATTATACGATTCTGGGTAGATCATTATATATCCATCTATTTCAGGGGCAAAGAACCATGGCCGTGCAATTGTAATAGATGGATCATCAGGATCAACCCCATCAATTAGAGCCTCGTATGTTTTGTTTACAAAGTCGGTAGATAGATTAAACATCTGTTCGTTGACAAACTCATTCAATCTGTTAAACCTTTCAACTGCAACCTTTTCGGGAACCTGATTTTTAAATCTTGACGCAGGTGCTGGTTCTTCATTGGAATACCGGAACACACCTATGCGATGAAAACAGTAATTATTAAAGAATTCTATTAATTCATTAAAATCGTCATCTGTTTCACCAGGGAATCCCACTATGATTGTTGTTCTTAAGAATGGGTTTTGTATCTTTTTATTGAGGGTATCCAACAAGCGTTTAATGTCATCTGATGTTGTACTTCTATTCATGGATTTCAAAATACGATCCGAGATATGCTGAATAGGTACGTCAAAGTATTTCACGATCTTTTCGCTGTCAGAAATAAATGAAAGGAAGTCATTTGTTATGTGAGAAGGGTACAGGTAGTTAAGCCTGATCCATTTGATTCCCTCAATTTTTTCAAGTTCGGATAACAAAGCGATCAGCTCATTTTTCCCTCTATCAAGTCCAAAATTCATTGTATCCTGAGCTATAATATTAAGCTCCACAGCACCATTGTTTGCAAGTACCTTTGCCTCTTTCACAATATCCTGCGTATTTCTACTCTTTAGTTTGCCCTTTATATAGGGTATTACACAGTAAGAGCACCTATTGTTGCAACCGTCGGCTATCTTTAAGTAAACTGAATGTGGATGTTTGTAAGCAACTCTTGTAAGGTTTTCTGGATACGCTGTATAAGGTACATCAGAGATTAAGGTTTTTTGAACACGCCTGTTCATCAATGATGGTATATTTTCAAAACCATTAACCCCCACAAAAAGATCAACCTCTTTTAGCTGGGATGCAAGTTGTTTGCCAAATCTTTGTGCAAGACAACCAGTAACAATTACCCGTTTTACATATCCTTGTTTCTTTGCTTCTATTGCTTCCATAATCGCATCAAGTGACTCATCTATTGCGTCTTTTACAAAGCCACATGTATTAATGACAGCTGCATCTCCTTTTAGCGTATTCCAGCCCACACTGTATCCTGCATCCTTGAATGCGCCTGCGATTAGCTCGCTATCAACATCATTTTTTGGGCATCCAAGTGGTATAATAGAAATATGTCTCTTCTCGCTCATACCAAAAATATAACAAACTTAATTCAATTTTCAAATTAACACGGATAATTCTTCCTATAACATTTTTGATTGTGTCAAAAGGTTCACTAAAGGTTCTTATTGCCTTTTTAAATGGAGCTATATTAAATATGAGTAAAATTTTCTTTTATTAAAAAAATGAAAAAAGACCAATGGATTGTAGGAATTGATATTGGTGGCACAAAGATAGAGGTTGCCGCTGTTAAAAATAATGGAACTATTATTAAAGGCATCAGACGAGAAACAAAAACTAATGCAGATATTGGTAACATAGAGTCTGATATAATAAATACAGTGCATGCATTGATAAATGCTGTTGGTAAAAAACCAATGGCTATAGGCGTTGGTATGGCAGGTCAGATTGATCCTGAAGATGGTGTAGTTATCTTTTCACCAAATCTTAACTGGCATAATGTACCACTTAAACAGGATTTAAACAGGGCTTTTAGACTCCCAGTTACAATAACAAATGATGTTAGGGCAGCCACATGGGGAGAATGGGTTCATGGGGCTGGTAAAGGATACAATGATATTATATGCATGTTTGTTGGCACTGGTATTGGAGGTGGTATAGTAAGCAAAGGTAGAATGGTTGAAGGTTGTACAAATACAGCAGGTGAGATAGGTCATATAACTGTAGAGCTTAATGGCCCGGTTTGCACATGCCATAATAAAGGCTGTCTTGAGGCTATTGCATCAGGCTGGGCAATAGCAAGAGATGCTCAGACAGCTGTTTTATCTGATCCTGCGGCTGGTGCATACATGTTGAATATAGCAGGTGGAACAATAAAAGATATAACAGCAAAGGTCGTGGTAAGATCAGCCCATGATGGTGATCCGCTTGCTAAAAAAATTATTGAAAGAGTCTCAAATGCAATTATATCCGGAGCTGTTAGCCTTGTTAATGTATTTAATCCATGTGTATTTGTCCTTGGCGGTGGTATTATAGAGGGCATGCCAGAGCTGGTAAACATTGTAGATAAAGGCATACGAGAATATGCATTAAAAGCTGCAACTACAAAGTTAAAGGTTGTGCGATCCGCATTGAATGATTATGCAGGCGTAATTGGTGCAGCTGTATTTGCACAGCTTATGCTTAAGAAAAATGTTAAAAAAAATAAGTGATAAAAAACATAAATTTTTAAGAAAGCACCCAATAAGTGGTGATTACCTGTTTGAGGCTTTGTATCAAAGGGTTAGAGAAGTTGGAAAATAGAAGCCGGGATAGAAAGGAGATAATACAAATTTATGGCTAAAAAAAAGATATCAAAAAGGTCATATTCATTGGATGAACTATGTATTAACACCATCAGATTTTTATCTATAGATGCTATAGAAAAGGCTAATAGCGGGCATCCTGGTATGGTTTTAGGTGCTGCACCAATGGCTTATGTTCTATGGACAAACTTTCTCAGGCACAATCCAACAAATCCTGATTGGTTTAACAGAGACAGGTTTATACTCTCAGCTGGTCATGGTTCAATGCTTTTGTATAGTTTGCTGCATCTTACCGGATACAATATCCCCATTGAGCAAATTAAACAGTTCAGACAATGGGGTAGTATAACCCCCGGCCATCCTGAAAGAGGTGTTGCCCCTGGTGTAGAAGTTACAACCGGTCCATTGGGGCAGGGGTTTGCGAACGGTGTTGGTATGGCAATAGCAGAGGCTTACCTTTCTGCCAGGTACAATAGACCTGGATTTAAGGTTGTGGATCATTTTACATACGCTATTATTGGGGATGGGGATTTGATGGAAGGTGTTTCAGCAGAAGCTGCATCTCTTGCCGGACATCTGGGGCTGGGCAAATTGATCTACCTTTATGATGATAATAAGGTTTCCCTTGCCTCTTCAACGGATGTTACCTTTTCTGAGGATAAGGTAAAAAGATTTCAAGCTTATGGCTGGCATACACAGATCGTAAAGGACGGCAACGATATAACCTCTATAAAAAATGCTATAGCCATAGCCAGAAAGGAGATAGATAGACCATCAATAATATTTGTTAGAACCCATATAGGTTATGGATCACCTAACAAACAGGATACCTTTGAAGCCCACGGAGCTCCACTTGGAAAAGAAGAGGTAAAACTCACAAAACAGAAACTCGGGTGGCCAGTGGAACCTGAATTTTATATTCCGGATAAAGCACTTAAGTATTTTAGAATGGCAATAGATAAAGGTAAGAAGGCAGAGGAAGATTGGAATATTAAATTCAACAAATATTCAAAGAGTTTCCCTGAACTTGCTAAAGAATTAACCATGGTAATTAACGGTGAGTTGCCGGATGATTGGGACAAAGATATCCCCATCTTTCCTGCAGATGAAAAAGGAATTGCCACACGGGTTGCGTCAGGAAAGATCTTAAATGCAATAGCACCCAGGCTACCACATCTAATAGGAGGCTCTTGCGATCTGAATCCATCCACACACACAGCGTTAAAAGGTATGGGAGATTTTGGAAATCCAAACCTTACTCCATCAGATTCTCAGGGCTTGGTAGGAGATAAATGGAGTTTTTCTGGTAGAAACATCCATTTCGGCGTTCGCGAACATGCAATGGGTGCAATACTGAATGGCATGTCAGCCCATAAAGGTATTATTCCATTTGGCTCCACATTCCTTATTTTTTCGGATTATATGCGTCCGGCTATTAGACTTGCAGCTCTCATGGAACTCAAGGTTATATATATATTTACACATGATAGCATAGGTGTTGGTGAAGATGGACCAACCCACCAACCTGTAGAACAGTTAACAAGCCTGCGGGCGATTCCTCGCTTAATAGTCATAAGACCATGTGATGCAAATGAAACAGCAGAGGCATGGCGTGTAGCAATTGAGATAAAAAATCGGCCTGTGGCTCTTATTCTTACAAGGCAGAATGTTCCTGTATTTGATAGAGATGAACACGCACCGTCCGAAGGCTTGCGTAAGGGTGCATACATATTTTCAGGAATGGAATATGAAACACCAGATATAATCTTAATAGCCAGCGGTTCTGAGGTTTACCTGGCAATGGAGACAAAAAAAAGGTTATCCTCTGAAAAGGTTAAGGTGCGGGTAATATCTATGCCAAGCTGGGAGCTGTTTGAAGCACAACCACAGGAATATAAGGACTATGTACTTCCTAAGAAGATAAAGGCAAGGCTTACTATTGAAGCAGGAACAACACACGGTTGGCAGAGGTATGCTGGGGATAGTGGTGCATGTATAGGAATAGATAGGTTTGGTGCATCAGCACCCGGTAATGTAGTGATGAGAGAATATGGTATGAATGTAGATAACATATATCGTAAGGCAAAGGAGATTATTACTTTTTATTCTTAATCCTGTTTGAAAGGCCATTTATTTTTACATCAAGTATTGAAGTCTCACTCGGATATCTTGATTTTAAATTGTTCAGCAAAGATAGCGCATCCTCTAATTTGCCTGTTTCTTCATAACAATTTGCAAGTGCAAGTTGAGCTGAAAATTCATAGTGACTCTGAGGATATAGCGAAGCTACCATTTTAAAGTTTTTGATAGCTTCATTGTAGTGTCCTGCAAGATAGTTTAGATATGCAAATTCGTAAAGATAATTCGCAGGGGGCTTATCATAAAGTTTAAGCAGCTGATCATAGATAGAGAGGGCTTTTGATATATTACCCGTGCCTTCGTATTCAGAAGCGAGCCTTGGCAGTAATTGTTTAAGGTGTTCAGTAGAGGTTGTATCTTTTAAGAGTTTTTCATATACCTCTATAGCCTTTTGTGGAAGATTCTGCTTTTCTTTGTATATCTGGGCTATATACATGTAGGCATCAAATGTATATTTATAATGCGGGTATGTATAAACAAGGTCATAAAAATGTTCAAGTGCTGTTGGATAATCATTAAGATAAAGATATTCTATTAAACCAAGCTGGTAGAGGGCATCCTTTCTTACTGAACTATTAGGATACCTTTCTACTATTAATTTATACAAACTATTAGCCAATTCTATGTTGCCATTTGCTGCGGCATCAATTGCTTGCGAGTAAAGTCTTTCTGGCTTGTTTCTGCTACACGATATACCATAATAAATGCCTGTGAACATTAACAGGGCAATTACAAAGACTTTAATCCAGACACGATTTTTCATTCGCTCATCTCACCTTCATCTTTATCATTCTCTTCTGTTTCAACAATACGGACTGCCTTTGTTACCTTTTCACCGGATTCAAGCTGTATTAATTTTATTCCCTGTGCATGCCTTCCCAGAACCGATATATCCTTTACTTTGATCCTTATCATTCTACCTGTGTTTGTTATAATAAAGATATCATCATCTTCTTTTACCTTTATCACTGATATGGCTACACCTGTTTTCTGGGTAATCTTTACATTTATTATGCCCTTTCCACCCCTTCTCTGTAACCTGTAAGCAGATGCCCTCGTTCGTTTGCCATAACCGTTTTCTGTGACTGTAAGTACTGTTGCATCCTGCTCAAGAACATCCATGGCTATTACCTCATCATCTTTATCAAGCACCATGCCGATAACACCATAAGCTGCTCTACCTACTATCCTTACCTGTGTTTCAGGGAAACGTATCGCCTTCCCAAGTTTAGTTGAAAGTATAATCTCTTGTTTGTTGTCAGTAAGCTTTACATCCACGAGCCTGTCATCTTCTTCAAGGTTTATAGCTATTATGCCTCCACTTCTTGGATTTGCGTACATAGATAAAGCAGTTTTCTTTAAATAGCCTTTTTTGGTAGCCATCAGCAGGTATAATGGTTCTGTAAGGTTCTTCACCGGTACATAGGTTGTAAGCTTCTCACCTTCCTGAAGGTTTATAAGTCCTACGATTGGTTTACCACTTGATGTTCTACCAGCCTGTGGTATCTCATAAACCTTAAGCCAGTATACCCTTCCTTTATCTGTAAAGAACAATATATAGCTATGAGCTGAAGCAACAAACAGGTTTTCTATAAAATCCTCTTCCTTTATTCCTGATGCTGTCTTGCCTTTTCCACCCCTTCTTTGAACCCTGTATAAGCTAACAGGATTGCGTTTTATATAGCCTTTGTTACTAACAGTAACAATCATGTCCTCATCTGCTATAAGGTCCTCTATCTTTATATCTTTTGTTTCACCAATGATCTCTGTTCTTCTTTCATCCCCGTATCTTTCTTTTATCTCTTCAAGCTCGGATACTATAACACCCATGAGTTCTTTTTCGTCAGAGAGTATTTTGCGAAGCCTCTTTATATCCTTTTCAGTATCCTTATACTCTATTATGATCTTTTCTGTTTCAAGAGCTGTTAACCTCTGAAGTCTCATATCAAGGATTGCCTTTGCCTGCATTACAGTAAAATCAAATTTCTTTATAAGATTTCCTTCAGCCTCCTGAGCACTCTTTGACTTTTTAATGGTTGCTATAACCTCATCAATGTTTTCTATAGCCTTTTTTAATCCCTCAAGGATGTGTAACCGCTCTTCTGCCTTTCTCAATTCAAATAGTGAACGTCTTGTTACGACCTCTTTTCTAAACTCAATAAATTTTACAAGCATATCCTTCAATGGAAGAATTACTGGTTTGCCATGGTCAAGTGCGAGCAGTATTATGCCAAACGACTCCTCCATCTGGGTATGTTTATATAATTTGTTAAGTATTATTGAAGGATATTCATCCTTCTTTAGTTCTATGACTATTCTCATGCCTTCCCTGTCTGATTCATCCCTGATATCATTTATCCCTTCTATATCTTTATTGTTTACAAGCTCAGCTATCCTCTCAATAAGTTTTGCCTTGTTAACCATATATGGAAGTTCTGTTATAATAATGTTCTCTTTATCGCCCTTCACCTTCTCAGTTATAACCCTTGCACGCATCTTGATAACACCTTTGCCTGTTGCATAAGCTTCTTTTATCTGATCAACACCTGTAATATAAGCTCCTGTAGGAAAGTCTGGTCCTGGGATATAGCTCATTATTTCATCTATTCCTAATGAAGGATTTTTTATAAGAGCTACTATGGCATTTATTACCTCTATAAGATTGTGAGGGGGTATGTTGGTTGCCATCCCAACAGCAATTCCTGATGAACCATTCACTAAAAGATTCGGGAATTTGGTAGGGAGTATAGAGGGCTCATTTAAGGTGTTATCATAGTTTGGAACAAAATCTACGGTTTCTTTATCAATATCTGCAAGCATCTCACCAGCAAGTCTCGCCATCCTTACCTCGGTGTATCTCATAGCTGCTGGAGGATCACCGTCTACAGAACCAAAATTACCCTGACCATCTATAAGAGGATATCTCATTGTGAAATCTTGAGCCATCCTGACAATGGTATCATACACCGCAACATCACCGTGTGGATGATACTTACCTATAACATCTCCAACTACCCTTGCTGATTTTTTGTAAGGCTTATCATGTGTATTACCAAGGTCATACATTGCATAGAGTATTCTTCTATGCACCGGTTTTAAACCATCCCTCACATCAGGTAAAGCCCTACCTATGATCACGCTCATAGCAAAATCAAGGTATGAGCGTTTCATTTCATCTTCAATATCTGCAACTATAATGTTACCCTGTGCTTCTGTCATAATTATTCTTAAACCTCCCAATATAGTCTATTTTGAATAGAGTCAGGCTTGTCTCTCAGGCACTGTGAGAGTGAAATTCTTTAACTCCTCAAGTTCTGAAGACGGTGGAAGTCCTTCAAGAAGCTTGAGTGCTTTATTCGCAAATAATTCTGCTTTCTTCTTTGTATATTCAAATCCATGATACTTTTCTATGATAGTATATACTTCGTTAAACAACTCTTTGTCTCCGTTATATGACTTTAAAGCCCTCTTCAGAATAGCCCTCTCCTGTTTGTTTGCATTTGATAATGCTACTATTACAGGCAATGTTACCTTGCCCTCCTTAAGATCGACTCCTCTTTCTTTACCGGAGAGCTGGCTTGAAGATATATAATCAATGTTATCATCAATAAGTTGAAAGGCAATACCTATTAGAAGTCCATACTGCCTCATCCTGAATCGCTCCTCTGAAGATGCCATACCCATTATAGGTCCACTTTCGCAGGCAGCAGAGATAAGATAGGCAGTTTTTTTCTTTATTATGGTGTAATAATCCCTCTGTGTTAATGAAGCATTACGGCTCAAATGAAGTTGAACTATTTCCCCTTCTGCCATAAGGCTTAATACCCTTATAAATAGCTTTAATAGATCCTGGTTGCCCATATCAGCTATTATTGCAGAGGAGCTCGCAAGGAGAAAATCACCAACAAGTATACTATTCTTGTTACCCCATATATCATTAGCAGAAGGTGTACCTCTTCTCTTTTTAGCATTGTCTACAACATCGTCATGAAGTAAGGTGGCGGAATGATATAGCTCTATGGCAGAGGCAATCTTTATGTATTTCTCCCTTGGTACATTAAACATCCTTGAACTTAAAATAACAAGGTAGGGACGTATTCTTTTCCCGCCGCTTGATATAAGGTGCCTGCTTATTTCCGAGATCTCTGATATATTGCTGTTTGTAAGATTTTTTATGTATCTATTTACAGCATCAAGTTCATGAGTAATAACTTCTTTTATATCCATAGATAATTCTATTGTAGAAAACCAATCTTTTGTGTTTGTGGTTCCTGTGTTAATTTTATCTCTCCAAATCGTTCTTCATATTTTTTTATATTGTCTGATAAAGCATTTAGCAATCGCTTCATGTGTATAGGACTTGTAATAACCCTGCTTCTTACCTTACCTTGAGGAGCCTGTGGTTGAACATAAATAAAATCAAGAATAAATTCAGTTTCAGTGTGATTTATAAGCGCAAGATTAATGTATACACCCTGGGCAGTAATCTCATCAAGCTGTATCTGGATGCCTGTTTCTTTTTTTGTTTCCTGATTTTGTTGCATATATAACCTCCGTCTATCTTAATAATACATTTTGAAATCAAATCAACAAAAAGATGAGTGGTAAACCAATGTTTGACAAAGCAACCTGCTTAATATACACCTTAATCAGGGTGTCACTGTTTAGAACAAAAAGGGGGATATATGCTATCAAAGTTAGCGGTATTTATGGTACTTTGTCTTATAGGACAATTAGCTATGGAAACAATAGCCTATACATTCAAACTATGGGTGTATACATCTAAAAAGAACTTTATACTGCATATCATACTTGCTGTGATGCTTGTGTTTGGTGGAGTTTCTTACCTGGTAAGCGGACTTCACTGGTATGTAAGATACCCTATAGGTGTTTTGATAGGGTTTGTTTATGAGCTTAGCAATATCTCAGGACTTGATATGTTTTATTTTCCGGACAATAAGTTTCTGATATTTAAAGGCAAGATGCCTATAGTTATTGTAATATCGCTTATGTGGGGATTATATCCACTTCTTGTCCCTGTAGTATACAGGTATATTGCTCCATTCGTAATTAAGTAGGCTTACAGTAAACCAGTCTATCGTCTAAAGAGGTCTATCATAACCCCATGAAGGAGCCCTTTCTGAGAAAGGTAGCATTGTTCCATGTTAGTTGCTTCCATTATTTTCATAAGGATCATCAAGCCCGGTAAAAGGATATCTGCTTTATCCTCCTCAAGACCTGTCATATTTTTTATGTCGGCAACTTTCATGGTAGAAAGCCTTTTATAGAATATCCTTAATTCGTTCAATGTAAGTCCATTTGAAGGTTTGAGTGTACGATAAATAGTTCCTATGTTACCAGGCACACCAACCTGAATATCAGGTTTCAGCCCCTTAATATGATCAAGTATCTCCTTAAAATCATCGTTAATGGAGGCTTTTATATCCTCCAGTTCCCTTTCAGCTGGCGGATCGTGGTAGATGAACTGCTCTTTTAGCCTTACAGCACCATTCTCTATGGCTATTGCAAGTTCTATGTTTTTGGTATCTCCTACGGATAGCTCTGTGCTGCCTCCACCAATATCTATAACAAAACCCCTTTTATCCTTTATATCTATTCCATTAACAGCACCGATATGTATAAGCCTTGCCTCTTCACTGCCTGATATAACTTCTATGTGAAACCCGGTTCTTTGCTTAACCAGTTCTAAAAAGTATGACCTGTTTTTTGCACTTCTTAACACGCTTGTGGATATCAATCGTACTTCGTCAATCTTATATGTTTTTAAAATGGCATGTATTTCAAGTAATCCATCTACAGTCCTTTCCATCGCAGGCTCTTTGAGCATACCATCTGAAAACATTCCTTCGCTAAGCCTGTTTGGATATCTAACATACTTCAATAGTTCATAATGACTTGAATCCCCCCGACTTATTGCAAGCCTCATTGCATTTGTTCCTAAGTCCACAACAGCAATCTGTTTCATATCTCGTATTTAATTATTCCGCCTTTTTAAATTTTCCATCTGAATCTACCCATTTTTTTACATTTCCAAGTGCAGTAGGTAGATCTTTTCGTGTTAGTGTATCTTCTATAAACGCTGGCACGAGTAAACCAATATCCACCTTGCTGCCATACCGTGCAAGTGTATGTGTGTCATCAACTTTATAGAGCTGGTAATAACCATAGAGTTCTTTAAGGTCATTTTTATAATTGGGATCAAGGTGCCAGGTAAGTCTGTATCTATCGTTTTCAAACTTATGGTCCACTCTGTACCTTATATTAAAAAACATTATTTTCAGCATAAAATCAGTAATGTTACCATCATTGTTAGCCTCTACTATTTTCGCCTCTTTAAGATGCGGTAGATAATCTTTTTGACGGTCTGTCTGCTTTAATAATGCCCATACCCTGTCTATAGGTTGATCAAACAAAAGTGAAGCCTGTATGAGAGATTTTTTGTTCTTCCCTTCACCGGAATCTTGTTTCAAAACAACGATTTTGCCTTGTTCAAGATTAGATATATCAGTAATACTCAAACCACTTAATGCATTAGGCGGTAAAGGTGGAGAGGAAAGTTTTACATAACCGTCTGGCATGGCTTTCGTTGATATAAGAACTGACAACAGAAGTATAATACTTGATATTGTGCATATTTTTTTCTTGCCATTAAGCATATTATATCCTCCTGAAAAAGATTTGTACTGCATTTTTCAAAATATCATAGCACTTACACCATAAGAATAAAAGATTTTTTAACCAAAATATTGGTCCTAAGAGCCTTACCTCTGATATTACGAACAAACAAATTTCCTTATTGTACTACACAATTTGTAGTTGGTGCTTCTAACGCACAATATTGTTTTAAATAAAGATGGCAATCTGGACATAAACCTTGATCCCAAGGAGGCATGGCAAAACAGCGCCCAGAATTTTATCCAGTCAGAATTAATAAGGCAGATAGAGAATCTTTGCTAAGAGTACTTGGTATAGAGCAACAGACAGCAGATATAATTCTTAAAACACGCCACAATGGAAAGATAAATAATCTAAATGCTCTTGGTTTAAAAGGTAAAAGACTTGATAAGATACAGAGGTATATTATTTTTGAGTAAACAACTTTCTGAGTGTATAAAGCGCAATGCCAGCAGACACAGAAGCATTTAAGGAATCTGGATGCCCTTTCATCGGGATTGAAACAATATAATCACATACTTCAAACACGGGTTTTCTTATACCGCTTTCTTCACCACCCACTATAAGAATAATTCCTTTCCCTTTTGTTACATCCTCAAAATCGGATTTCCCATGCATATCAAGCCCTACCGTAACAAAGCCATCTTTTTTAAACGATTCTACTTCTGCCCTTAAATTTGATACCATTGCAATATTCACATATTCAGTAGCGCCGCTTGATACCTTTACCACACCAGGTGTTATGCCTGCTGAACGCCTTTTTGTAATTATTATCCCATGCCAGCCAAGACATGATGCGGTCCTTATTATTGCCCCGGTATTGTGTGGATCCTGCACCTCGTCTAATGCAATGATAAATGGGTTCTCATGCTCTTTTTTTGCTGCTTCAATTATAGTTTGAATATCCACATAAGGATAAGGCTCAAACTTTCCAGCAATTCCTTGATTACTGCTACTTAATGTGAGTTTGGATATTTCATGTTTTGATATTATATCTAATGGTATAGATTCCTGTTTTGCCATCCGCTTTATTAAATCAGAATATTTATCATGTCTTGTTTCAGAAAGATAAAGTCTTATCGCCTTTCTCTTTTTTGCCCTTAATGCTTCTAATACAGGATTCACACCATACAATATGTCAAAAGGCTTTTCTATCACAAGAGCTTCCATACAAGGTTTTTAATCGCCGAACTCGGAGTATTTATGATTGACAGATAAATATTTTTTGCAACATCTATATCAAGATAAATGAGCCCTGCCAGTTTACCTATATCAATGCTTCCTAACTTATCTTCTATAAATAAAGCCCTTGCCCCACCAATTGTTGCTGTGTTAATAACAAACGATTCCGCCTTTGATTTAAGGATGGGTCTTGCTATAAGATACAAAAATCTAATTTCATCCATCATATCAAGAGAATAGTTACTGCTTAAACCGTCTGTGCCTAATCCTAATCGTGGATAATTATAGAGTAATTCTATATTTGGTAGTCCTACACCGAGATAGGCATTGCTTCGCGGACATAGAATAATGCCTGCATCCTGGTGTGAAATGGTATAAAAATCTTGCTTATCAATATGAACACAGTGAACAAGCGTTGCTTTTTTGTTTAAAAATCCAAGCTTGGATATATAATCAACCGGTGATCTACTCATCTTCATTAAAGGCTTTCTTCTTACAAGAGGACTCAGCCTTTTTATAAAGTTGTTCTGCTCGCCGATAACCAGCTTATTCTCATCTATACTTTCAGAGATATGCGTTCCATAACTATCAAATCTTTTTGATAACTCTATGTAAACCTCTGAAGAGGTTGAGTATGGTGCATGAGCAAAGGGACGTTCCTCCATATAAGGAGACGCACTATATGTTTCTTTTATAAGCTTACGATATGACATAACCTCTTTAAAAAGCACTGTGTACAAATGTGAATTTTGTAGATATTGTTTGTCTATGCCAAGTGAAGATATTTCTCCAACACCAACAACCCCTGAGTTCAAAAGTGTATTAATACCTGTTTCAACAGCTTCAGAGGCTTTCTTTCGCGAAAGTGTCAGCCTTTCTCTTATGATTTCAAGTATCCATGAAGGAAAATCATCTTTTGGATCTAATTTAGCCTGCATTGCACCAAGTTCAAGGTGCACATGTCCATTGATAAATCCTGGCATAAGTATTCCCCTGCCAAGTTCTATAACATCTATTTTGTATCTTTTCACAAGCCTGCTGAGTTTATCTATATCCTTAATCACACCGTTGCTGATATACACAGCTCCATCCTTGATAATAGGTGATGTTACAGGCAGCACATAGCGTGCAGAAAGAATGAGAACGGGGTCAGGTCTTGAAATATCAGTTTTTACCACGATATTTTGAACCCTCTGCTTCATTGATCACCTTGCTGATTGTCGTATAATGCATCCCCAAAAATGCCGCAATTTCATTCATCCTGTAACCATGCCTAACATGCGCCGCATAAATCTTCTCGTCTCTCCCTTTTTTATTATCCCACCTGGAAAATATGTCCGCCAGCTTTGGCCTGTGCAAATATCGCTGCGTTCTGGGAATTTCTTTTACCTGCTCCTTATCGTGTAACTGCTTCTTATATCTTTCTATAAAGTTTCCTTCACCCAATAAAATCTGCCCTTGCAATCTTTCCCATGGTGAATTTGCATTTATACCTTCTTTAACAAATTTACGATAAACTCTCTCTGCTTCTGCTTTGTCTTTGCTAAAATGTCCGAGGATCCAGTCCGTAGTTAAAAAGTTCGGGGCTTTCTCTATTCCTGCTGTGTAACGATAACTGCTCCATTTCCATTCTTGTGGTCTGCTGATCATCCTTGCCCGAACAGGGTTTAAAACAACATACCGACATAGTTCTAAAAGATAACTTTCCTTATCTACCAGGATTGCCTTATACCGCCCCTGAAAAACATGGCCGGTTTTTCTATGTAAGAAATTATGTTTCTGTGTGTAAACTCCATTCAATTGCCGCATGCCTGAAGATAAATTGCCATCCTGTGTCTCAATTAAGATATGGTAATGATTATCCATCAAACAATAAGCATGGCATAGCCAGTTAAATCTTTTAACAACGCTATCAAGTATGGAAAGGAAGCCTACCCTGTCTTGGTCTGAATGAAAGATATCACTTCGCGCATTGCCACGAGAGGTCACATGGTAAACCGCACCAGGATATTCTATTCGTAAAGGCCTTGCCATAAACTCACCTCAAATATTATTTTGAGTCAGTTCTATCATCACTGAACCGATATTTCAACACATGATATTTCAAGACCTGATATTTCAAGACCTGACCCCGTCACCATCAATATTTCAACATCTGATATTTCAAGACCTGATATTTCAAGACTTGACCCCGTCACCATCAATATTTCATTTCAAGACCCGTCACCCGTCACCATTGCATGGGCTTACCATTATGAAAAAATCCGCCTGTTGGACCATCTGGTGGAATAGTTGCTGCCCATACAATACTTTTAGCACCAGTTTTTATATCAAGTGGTGCTGAATG
>Ga0078972_1007412_pt1 | contig 24406 bp, 24 predicted proteins | sample YelNatPaOPGAMG01_FD_67568 | JGI IMG/M metagenome (GOLD analysis project Ga0078972, IMG submission 67568) | Hot spring thermophilic microbial communities from Obsidian Pool, Yellowstone National Park, USA - OP-RAMG-01 (SPADES assembly) (version 2) | ecosystem: Environmental > Aquatic > Thermal...
CCGCCCGCGGGCGGCACACGACGCCCGGTTCTGCTAAACCCACTCCAAACCTTTTAGGGTACCTTTTCGGATGGGTGCGAAGCCCTGTATCCGGAGGGATGCGACCTACCCGGGCTGTACGTCAGACGGGCATCGCTACCCGTTCCACAACCTCTTGCGAAGGCACACCCCCCTGATTGACGACCTCCATATAACGGTACGACGCCCAGTCGCTGGGCAATTGGTCTTTGGGCTTGTACTCCATGTTCACGGGCTGCAGGTTGCGCTGCGTGTTGACGATGTTGCGTACATAGTCCTTGTTGGACTCAAAGACAATCAGCGGCTGGATCTCAGCCGGGTACATCTGGTGGATGTCCTTGCCTTCGTAATCCTGGAGCAACTGCCCAACCTGCTGGATATGCTCCAGCTCCATGCGGTAGAACTGCTCCCAGATAGCCTTGATCCGGGGATCGGTCTCCGTCTGCCAGCAGCTGTAATAGTTGTAGGCCTCGTTGACCTGCTTCAGCGCCGCCTTTTCCAGCCAGCCGAGGCGCGGGTCGGGCACTGACTCGTATTGAGTCACGTGCTCTTCCTCGACTTCGGCGATCTCGGCATACAATTTGCGCGCCAGGTCGTTGCCATACATAAACCCGTGGGACTTGTAGTAGAGGTAGGTCTGTTGCTCGCCGGCGATGATGGTCTGCGAGTTGAGCTTGGTCTTGACGTTCGCCTTGCCATAATCCACATAGTGGCGCACCGAATCCAGCGGGGAGCGGTGCTCTTCAGGAGTCGGGCGCCCTTCGGCGATCTCGGTCTGGCCCTTGACGATCGCCTCGGCGCTCTTGCCTTCCAGCAACTGCATCAGGTAGGCATAGCGGAAGAGGTGGTCGAAATCCTCGATCAGGGCGAAATCGAGGACTTGGCATAGGGATCGGGCTCGTTCTTGGCCAGGTTGGCCGTCAGGTCCACGGCCACCTGCTCGTAGGCAATGGTCGTCTCGATGATTGTCTGATCGGCCGGGTTGAGCCAATCGACGGTGGTCTGCTGTTCGACCTCCGCCCGCCGCAGCTCGGCGATCTTGGCTCGCAGCTTTTCGTCGGCCACGTGCCGATACCACTGGTGCAAGAAGAAGAAGGAATCGTTCTCGATGCCGTTCATCAGGATGACCCGGCAGCGAGTGTAAGGGTCAACGCGGTCCCGGTCATAGGGCGCTTGAACCTGCTTGTTCCAGGAGTGGTACTGCTGCTCCAGGGGGATGCGATTCTGATCAAAGGGGTGGAAAGTACTGTTGGGCATGCCCATAACCCATTTCCTCCTGCAGTCAGTATTCTGGGAAGCCGGCTATGCGCCAGCAAGAAATATGCCGGGCTTGCCTTATTGTCACCGCCGCTGGTCTGTGGTATAGTGCCGGGCAAACGGCGCCCGGAGGTGCGTGCTGTGGCCCGCAGCCACAGTACGCTGGAGGCAAGTCGATGAGCACCCGCAAACTCTGTGCCCACATCATCGCGGGTTATAGCGGCCCGCTGGGCAAGCCGCTGGCCGTCAAACTGGTCAATGCCTCGCCCGCCTATGTGCGCGAGGTGCGCGGTGCTCTGGGGAACGGCGCGCTGATTGTGGTGCGCTGGGTGGAGGAGAACCCGAACTGGAATGACCCCGAGCGGGCGGCTCAGGATTGGTACAACCGTCACCTGCCCGACATGGCGGCTATGTCTGGCCCGGAGCACGACCCCAACCTCTGTTTCGAGGGGTTGAACGAGGTGCCCGACGATCTGGCCTCGCGCTATGTCCGTTTCGAGGTGGCTCGCCTGGGGCTCATGCACCATGGCGGCTACCGGAGCGTGGTCGGCAATTTCTCGGTCGGCACGCCCGATTTTCCCGTCTGGGAGACCTATCATCCCCTGCTGCACGCCATGGCCCCCGACGACTGGCTGGGCCTGCATGAGTACTGGTCGAGTCGCAGTGACCTGGACAATCCCTACCATGTGGGCCGCTGGCGCAAGGTGCCGTTGCTGGCGGCCGTGCCGACCCTGATCACTGAGTGCGGGCGTGACGTGGTGGAGGGGCAGGGCAAGCCCGGCTGGCAGCGGACGGCGAGCGCCGCTGAGTTTCTCGATGATCTGCGCCGGTACAATGCGCTGCTGGAAAGCGCGCCCCAGGTCGGCGCCGCGTTTGTATTCACCCTGGGCAATATCATGGGGTGGGAGAAATTCGGCTGCAACGAGTTCTGGCCCAGTGTCGTGGCCGAGTACCCGGTGCAGATGCAGCCGCCCCCGCTGCCGGCGGACCCGACGGCCCCCGGCGTGCGTTATGTGGACCTGCGCTACCTGCCCTTTCCCAGGAGCAGCCGCGGGGGGCAGCCTGTGCGGGCGATTATCGTCGGCGACAGCGAGGCCGCACGGGAGGATGCTCTGGCGGGCTGGCTCAACGGTGTGGCGGCGACGAAAGGGATCGCCCATGACCTGATCGATGAGCAGGGGGTCGTGCGTCACTGTGTGAGCTATGCCTCAGCCGTTCCCCTGGCAGCGGCGAGCCCCCTGCCAGGCTCGACAATCAAACCGGAGCCCGTCGCCATCAGTGTGAGCCTGGAATACCCGGCTGCGCCAGCGGCGCCCGCCTGGCCTTCAGCGCAGCTGGCGGCTGCGGCCAATCATGTGCGTATGCTGGCAGCGACCCATCATATCGGGCGTGAAGGGATTTACCGCCGGGCTGTGCTCGGCCCGAACGGCTACGGCGGCCCGCGCAATCTGGATTGGGATGCCTTTCTGAAGCGCGTCTTCCCGCAGGAGGATGACAATGCCCTGACGCAATGCGTGCGTCAGGCGGCCTGGAATGCCGGGGGCATCCCCTATACGCCGACGGCGGCCTTTCCCCAGTTCGCCCGCGCCCATAACCTGGGCAACCCCGAAACGCCCGAGTTCGATTTCAGCTTGGGCGGCCAGCCATATCGAGGGCAAGGGTTCAGCAAGGGGATTATCTACTGCCGCCTCGGCGCGTGGGACCAGATCAAGACGCTTCCCTGGTAACCATCTAGTCTGGAGTGAGCATGACAACCATCCGCAAGGCATGGCCGCTTATTCTGCCCTGCCTGGTGCTGGCGGTCCTGCCCTTCTTGCTCTTCTGGCAGGTGTGGTGGCCCGACGCTGGGGTGCGCCGGGTGTTTGTGCTGGGTGATTTCGCCGAGCAACACTACCCCATGCGAAGCTTTGTCGCCCAGGAGCTGCGGCAGGGTCGCCTGCCCCTGTGGGACCCTTACACACTGGCCGGTGAGCCCGCGGCCGCCACGAGCATCTTTGCCGCTTTTTATCCCCTGGGCCTGTGGGAGGCGATCTTTCCCCGGTTGCCCTTCCTGGCCCTGGAGCTGGAGGCCATCGCCCACCTTTCCCTGGCCGCAGTCTTTACCTTTCTGTTCGTGCGCCGGGTGACGGGCCACGCCGGGGCGGGGCTCCTGGCAGGGGCGGCATTCGGCATCGGCGGATGCCTCACCAGTTATCCGCTGCTGCAGATGATCATCGTCGAGTCGGCGGCCTGGTTGCCCGCGGGGCTGTGGCTCTTGGAGCGGGGCCTGGCGCGGCGGTCGCTGATCGAGGTGGGGGCGGCGGGGCTGGCGCTGGGGTTGAGCATCCTGGCCGGGCATACGCAGACAGCGCTCTATGTGGGCTATACGCTGGGGGCTTATTTCCTCTTTCGCGCCTGGCGGCTACGGGTGGGGCGGCGCTTTGCCGTCTTATCGGCCCTGGCGCTGGTGGGGGCGGCGGTGGGCCTGAGCGCCCCCCAATGGCTGCCCACGCTGCAGCTCGCCCGCCTCACCCCGCGCGCCCACAGCGATTATGCTTTTGTCTCGCCCGGCTTTCAGTGGCAAGAGCTGCTGGGGCTCTTCCGCCCCAACCCGGGGCAATGGTCACCGCTCTATGTGGGGCTCATTCCGCTGGCGCTGGCGCTGGTGGGGGTGGGGCTGTGGCGCAAGGGTGAGAGCTGGTTCTGGGCCGCCGTAGCCCTCATAGCGCTCGGGCTCTCCCTGGGGCACAACGGGCCGCTCTACCCCCTGGCCTATCACCTGGCGCCGGGTTTCAGCATCTTTCGCCAGCAGGAGCGCATCGCCCTGGTCGTCACGTTTGCCCTGGCCGTGCTGGCGGGCTATGGCTATGCGGCCCTCCAGGCCCAGAGATGGTGGCCACGCGCCGTGTGGGTCGCGCCCCTGCTGCTGGCCCTGATCTTTGCCGACCTCTACCGCGTCAACCACGACGCCATCCTGCAGGCGCCCCCGGCAGGGGGATACTATGCGCCTACCACGTCCCTGCAGTATCTGCAGAGCAATATGAACTCCCTGGACCGGGTGAGCAGCGAGGGCCTCCTGCCGGCTGACGGCAATGCGGGGCTCTACTATCGCCTGCAGGATATCTGCGGCAACGGCCCCCTGGTGCAGACCGGCTATGAGCAGATCCAGAGCCAGGTGCCCGAGGTGCGCTGGTGGCAGCTCTTCGATGCCCGCTATGTGCTGACCCACCGGCAGATCGATTTCCCGGCTCTCAAGCTGGTCAGTGAGGACCCTTCCCGAGACGAGCGTGTCTATGCCATTGATCTGGGGCAGCAACCGGCTTGGGTGGCCCACGCCTGGCGCCCGGCGGTGAGCCAGCAGCAGGCCGTCGCCTGGACGGCCGACATGGCCCTGAACCCCCTGCAGACGGCCGTGCTGGAAGGCGCCCCTTCGCCCCAGCCCCAGCCGGCGACGGGCGCCGAGACGGTGCGCGTGACCCAATTCAGCCCGCAGCAGGAGACGGTTGAGGCGAACCTCACCGCCCCCGGGGTACTGGTGCTGAGCGAGGTGAGCTACCCGGGCTGGAACGTCACGGTCAACGGCCGCCCGGCCCAGCCCCTGCGCGCCTTTGGCCTGCTGCGCGCCGTGGCGCTGCCGGCGGGGCAGGCGGTGGTGGAGTGGCGGTTCGAGCCCATCGTGGCGTGGGTGGGGCTGGGGCTGGCGGGAGTAACGCTACTGGCGTTTGCGGGTGCCCTGGTGCGCAGGCGCCCGAAGCCCTGCCTCGTGGCCCAGCAATAGCTTATACTCCCTGCCAGGCATGTGCATGTTACCGCCGTTGCCACGGAATGCATCTTTGGCCGATAGAGACAGCGTGAGAGGAGAGGCTGATCAAGTGAGTATGATGGTGGCCGTGATTGATGGTCTGGGAGGCGGCATTGGGGCGCAGATCGTGGGCCAGTTGCGGCAGGCATTGCCCGGGCAGGAGATCCTGGCCCTGGGCACCAACGCCAGCGCAACCGAGAGGATGCTCAAGGCGGGCGCCAGCCGGGGAGCGACCGGAGAGAATGCCATCCGTGTCTGTATCCCTCAGGCGGCCTTTATCGTGGCCCCCATTGGCGTGGCCGTGCCCAACCTGATGTTGGGCGAAGTCACCCCGGCTATTGCCGAGGCTGTGTCTGGGGCGCCAGGGCGCAAGCTGCTGCTGCCCATCAACCAACCCCATTTCGAGATTGTCGGCATCGAAACCAAGCCCTTGGCCCAGCAAATTGCTGCAGTTGTGGAAATCGTGCGGCAGGCCATACAGGGCCCTGGGGAGGCCGATCACTGAAGCCTTGTTGCGAATCTTGACAGTTGCGAGGATTCGCATTAAACTGAATGTAGCTGACATGAAGTCAGCAAGCAGCGTCTCGTAAAGACCGCTCTTGCCGGGCCTGAAGGCCGCGGTGGGGTGGCCTTTTTTGTTTGGCGGCATGGGAGATCAGAAGAGGAGTGATATGGACGACGCGACATTGTTGGAAAATGCCATCGCCTTTCACGGCCATTTCTGCCCGGGGCTGCTCATCGGTTTTCGCGCGGCACTGATTGGCCTGCGTGAGCTCGGCGTTACGCGGGCGCAGGACGAGGAACTGGTAGCCATCGCCGAGACGGATGCCTGCAGCGTCGACGGCGTGCAGGTGGTCACCGGGTGCACGCTCGGCAAGGGCAACCTGATCCTGCGCGATTGGGGCAAGCAGGTTTTCACCTTTGGGCGGCGGTCGGATGGGCGCATGGTGCGCGTGGCCCTGCGCTACGGCGCGACCACACGCGAGGAGGACGCCGGCCTGCCCGAGGAGGAACGCCGACTGCGGTCGCGCGACCGGCTGCAGACCTTACCTGACGAGGAACTGTTCGACGTGCGCTGGGTCGATGTCCCGCTGCCCGGCCCGGCTCGTATCTTCAAGTCGGTGCAGTGCAGCCAGTGCGGGGAAGGCGTCATGGAGGCGCGGGCGTACGTCCGTGATGGGCAGCCGGTCTGCCCCCAGTGCTACGGCGAGGTCTATACCCGCCGGCTGGCGTGAGTTGAGCTGGGTCCACCTGTTTTCGCACCGTGAGGAGCGCTGTTGTGAGACCGAACACACGAAGCTTGTTGCTGCTGTCATTAACTCTGCCCGCTGCTTACGGGCTGCGCACATGGGAGAGTACGATTTTGCCCTGGCGGCCAATGTGTTGGAAGGCATCGAGCGGATCGATGCGGTGATCGGCACGATTACCGCCCATACGCATGTGTTCTCCATCGGCACGTGGGCTAACGCAGTGACCCTGGCATGGTCCAAGGCCGTGCAGGTGGAGATCTTGCGCCAGGCAATGCAGATCTCGATTCCGGTGATGGGTGCTCGGGCGAACGAGACTGCCCGACTCTTTGTGTTGGAGGTGGGTAATGTGTCAGGCCAAAGTCTACTTGCGGCAGGATGGCGGTGAGCATCTGATCATGGAGGATGTGGCTCTGATCGAGGTCAAGGGTGACACCTGCACCCTGTGGACCCTCTTCGGGGAGCAGGAGCAGGTCCAAGGGCGCATCGTGCGTATCGATCTTCTCAAACACAGGGTGTATCTGGAGGAGGTGCAGAATGTGTGAAGAGTGCGGTTGTGGAGAAAAGATGGCCCTGACCTGCGCCGAGTGTGGCGGGCGCATGGTGCTCATCAATGACGTGCCCGTCTGCACGGCCTGTGGCGCCCGCGGCAACAGCGCGGCGGGCGTTCGTGAGCACCATGGCCATGCGCATAGCCATCCTGGTGAGCAACCCCGGAGCGGGCCGGACGAACTGACCCGGCTTCGTATCCTGCTCCCACATTGGCTGGAGCACAATGAGGAGCACCTGCACGACCTGCGCGCCTGGGCGGCCAAGGCCCACGAGCTGCAGAAAGGGGCTGCCAGTGAGCTGATGGGTGTGGCCATTGAGCACATGGAGGCCTGCAACCAGGCCCTTGCCGAGGCGATGGAGGCGCTGAAGCAATGAGCTCCTGCCGCCTTGCTTTGCTTTGCCGGGGCCAGCGGCGACATGATCCTGGGCGCCCTGTTGGATGCAGGGGCGCCCCTGGCAGAGCTGCAGGCCGGGCTGGACCGGCTGCATCTGCCCATTACGGTGCAAGCTGAGAAGGCGCACAATCAAACAGAAGGAGAATTCATCATGCTCAAGGACACTCTTCCACGCATGCCCCGGTGGGTGGGCATTTACTATGCCATGCTGGCAACGATCCTGTTTGGCACGGCCATGCACATCCCCGATGGCTACTTGAGCCCCGTCACCTGCGCAGTGATGTTCCTGCTGGCGCTCCCCTTCTGGGTTATGGGCATCCGCAAGACCCGAGGGACGATGAGCGCCCGCAGTGTGCCCCTGATCGCCCTCATGGCCGCCTTTTCGTTCGTGATCATGATGTTCAATGTCCCCCTGCCCGGGGGGACTACCGGCCATGCGGTTGGCGCCGCCCTGGCCGCAATCATCCTGGGGCCCGAAGTGGCCACGATCGCCGTTTCCGTCGCTCTCATCATCCAGGCCCTGCTTTTTGGTGACGGGGGCATCCTGGCCATCGGCGCCAACTGCTTCAACATGGCCGTGGTCATCCCCTATGTGGGCTATGCCCTTTATCAGCTCATTGCCGGGAACACGCCGGTGCGCTCTCCGCGCCGGCTGCTGGGGGCGGCTGTTGGTGCGTATGTCGGCGTCTCGGTGGCTGCCTTCTGTGCCGGGGTGGAGTTTGGCATCCAGCCGGCGCTCTTTCACGCCGCCGACGGCACGCCGCTCTATGCGCCCTACCCGCTGGCCGTCTCCATTCCGGCCATGCTCATTCCCCACCTGCTCGTGGCGTCGGTGGTGGACGCCGCCATCACTGTAGCAGTCGTTGCCTACCTGCAGCGCGCCAACTCGGCCGTGCTGGAGGCTGCGCGCAAGCCCGAGGTGGTGGAGGAGGCCGGCGGGTTTGGCAGGCTGCGCGTGCTGTGGGTCGTTCTGGCCGCGCTGATCGTCGCCTCGCCCCTGGGGCTGCTGGCGCCCGGCACGGCCTGGGGCGAATGGGGAGCGGAGCAACTGAGCGAGTTGGGGCTGCGCTTTATTCCTCAAGGCCTGCAGCGGTTGAGCACGCTGTGGGGTGCGCCCATGCCCGACTATGACGTTCCTGCACTGGGCAATGCCAGCATTGGCTATATCCTGTCGGCCATGGTGGGCATTGTGGCCACCGTCCTGGTGGTGTGGCTGCTTACCGCCTTGCTGGTCCGCCGCCGCAAGCCGGCGCATGCTGAATGAATAGTATAGGGTGGGTGTTGGCGTTCGTCTGGCTACCCCGCTGGGCGGTCAGACGAACGCCAACACCCACCCTATACTCCCCGCATTGAGATCCTGACCCGGCCAACGCTGCTGCACCAGCGCAGGCTTGGCCTGCCTACCCATAATACGCGGGCGTTTGGGCTAGAACTCGATGCCGCACTGCCCTTTAATGCCCTGGTCATAGGGGTGCTTGATCTTCTGCATCTCCGTGACCAGATCGGCATACTCAACCAGTGCCGCAGGGGCATCGCGCCCCGTGATCAGCAGGTGCAGGGCAGGGGGTCTGTTGGCCTCGAGCCAGGCGATTACCTGTCGCATATCCACCCAGCCAAAGGTCAGCGGGTAGGTAAACTCGTCCAGGAGGATCAGGTCGTAATGGCCACTGAGGATCTTTTCCTGGGCCAGGGCCCAGGCTGCCTGGGCCCTGTTGGCGGCCTCGCTCAGGTCCTTGGCGTGCCACGTCCAGCCGTCGCCCAGGGCGTGCCATTCGATGCCCAGCTTTTCCGCTGCCTTGACCTCACCCCATCTCCCCTTTTCGCTCTTGATGAACTGGATGACGCAAATGCGCAGCCCCTGGCCCCAGGCGCGCAACGCTGTGCCGAGGGCGGCTGTAGTCTTGCCCTTGCCGTGGCCAGTGTGGACGATCACAAGACCTTGCGTCTGCTGCTGATTGCACCTGTTCTCCATAGTTCTCCTCTCTGCACAATCTCAGATCGGAGGAGCCAAATCACCCGAGCTGCTTTGCGCGTAGGGGAAGCCAAAAAAGGCGGCCTGCCAGAAAGCAGGCCGCCAAAGAAAAGGCCGCCCGAAGGCGGCCAGCGCGAAAACACTCTTGCGCTCGGCCCCTCTTTCCACGAAGGAAGCTCACAAGCCAAGGTGAGGGCGGGTCATCGGGCTTCGCCGATTGGCGTTACCGTTGCGGGACAGCGCCGGACTCTCACCGGTCTTCCCCCATTGTGCGCCGCGCATCCGGGCAGACAGCGCACCCTCACCAGACTCAATTGTATGCCTGAGTATAGGCCAGGCCAGGCAGAGAGTCAAAACCACGGATCATCGCTCTGTCATCTGCAACAGTAGCTGGATGCTAAACCATGGGAGCCCATCAATCACCCACACGTGCTTTTGCCGTGCTACCACCAACCTCGAAGAGTTCCACTGCACGCCGCATCTTGGTGATGATATCTACCCCGAATGGGCAGCGCCCCAGGCAGGCGCCGCACTCGGTGCATGCCGATGCCTTGACCGGGAGACCGTCATACCAGGGCTTTAGCTCTTCGGGGCTCTGTCCGGCGGCCTGGTCCACGTACCACATCATCCAGCCGACCTCGATACCTTCTGGGCACGGCAGGCAGTGATGGCAATAGACGCATTGCCCGGCCAAACGATCGTGCATCGTCGCCAGGACCGGGTGGAAATCCTTCTCCGCCTCGCTTGCCTGCAGGTAGTGGAGGGTGGCCTGCCATTCCTCGCCATTCTTCGGGCCAGGCACCGCCGTAGCGACCGGCAGCGAGAACACATAGTGCAGGCACTGGGCCGGCGTGATGCCGGAGGCTTGGCCGTTGAGGCTAAGAAGGGTGCCGCCGTGGTAGGGCTTCATCGCGACCAGGCTCACACCATGATCCACGCAAGCCTGGTAGAGCTCACGCTCGGGTGGGTGATCGTAGCCGAGCATGTTGACGGGAAACATGAGCACATCGAGCAACCCGCTGGTTACCGCCTCACGCGCCAGCACCGGATCGTGAGCGCTGCCGCCGATGAGGCCGACGTGTCCCTGCTCCTGGTAGCGGCGGAGGTGCTCCAGCGATGCCTCGCGCCACTCCCGGCCCTTTCTGGCACCGTCATCGATCATGGTCATCATTGCCACATCGACATAGTCGTTGCCGACGCTTCTGAGGACGTTGGCAAAGGTGCGCCGGCAAAAGTCGAGGTCGTATTCCGGGCCGCTGCCCCAGTGAGCGGCCAGGACGAGCTTGCTGCGATAGGCCCGGAACAGGGAACCAAAGGCCTCCCAGTAATCCGGCATGAGGTACAGCAGGTCGACATAGTTGACGCCTACCTCCACGCCGGTGCGGAGGACGTATTCCATCGTCTCTGTCGTTCGCTCGAGGTGCTCCGTACCCAGGCCGATCACGCTCACATTGGGGCCTGTCTTGCCTAATCTGCGGTACTCCATGCCCTGTCGCTGCTCCATGAACTGCCTCCTTGAGTCAACACGCGTGGGTTATACCCGCGCTCGCCTGGCGTTGCCGGTCACCCGCAGGCCTTGTTGCGGGGTCCTGTTCGGTGTTGTCAGACGCGCACCTTACTGTATACCACATATTACATGACACCTCATGTCATATTCCTGCGTGGTTCTTCAGCAACTCGTGCATCGCCACTGCTGCCAGCGCCCGCCCGTCGCAGAATGATTGGGCCTACTCCTATGTTGTCCGGCTAAACTTGGCGTGCACGGCCAGCGCCTGTCCCGCGGGGCCAAAGCCATCGGGCACCCTGGCAGGCAGCCAAGTTCCCCGGACAATATAGGGTCTGCTCCAGCACCCAGGCGATATCGTCGAGCGGCATGGGCTTGTGGGGGCCGCTCTGCGCCCAGCAGTGCAGGCAAGAGGTAGGACAGCCCCGGGCCTCGATCGTCAGGCTCAACTCTTTGGGCAAAGGCGCCTCTTTGCTCCAGGCTGCGCAGGAAATCGACAATCCGCGCCTGCACCTCGTCGGTATGGCGATTGAGCCCATGCGTATCATCGTCAAAGACCACCAACTCGCAGGTGCCGCCGCCGTTGCCTATGCGCTGCCGGATCGACTGCACTTCCTCGACCGTCGCCACGGTATCCCGCCGACCATGGAGGATAAGCACCGGAACGTGGATGTGCGTGGCCTGTTCCAGGGGCGAGCGCTCCAACAGGGCGGCCGCGCGCTCGACTGGATCGGGCGGCAAAGCGCGCTGCGCATGGGGCTCGAAACGATGCAGGCCCGAAAGTGTCCACAGGACGACGCCGCCGGCCCACGGCGCCTGTGCGTCCGCCAGCGCCAGGAGGGTCAGGAATCCACCGTAGCTGTAGCCGCAGAGCACGAGAGGGCGCTCTCGTCCGAGCCTTTCCTTCCAGTCCCGGCCACAGGCGATGACATCCCAGACGTCCCCCCGCCCGTACTCGCCCCGGTTCGCCTCCAAATGCTCCTCGCCGTAACCGGCGCTGCCGCGATAGGCGGCGCAGATGACCTCGAAACCCTCTGCCAGCAGGCGCAGGAGGATGGGATCGTCCGGGTCGATCGCCTCATGCGGGCCACCGTGCACGAACAGGACGGCCGGGCGCCGTGGTGTGGGCGGAATGAAACGCTGCACGGGCACCGGGCGCCCACCGCGCGCAGTGATGGTGTACTCCTCGTGGGTGAACGGGGGCCGGGCCTGAGGGGCCTCCTTTAGGATGGGCACACAGTCCCCACCGGGAAGCCAGCGGTAGAGGCACGGGGCCTTGCCCAGGAAGAGGACGGCTCCCTCGCGGTCAAAGGCGATGTTGGGCCCGGTGAAATAGTCTCTGACAGGTGACAGCCCCGCCAGGGGGAGAACCGCCAACAGCTGGCCTGCGGGATAGGAGAGCCAGAGGAGGCGGTCGCGGCAGACGCAGAGCAGCCGCTCGCCGCCGGGCGCGAAAGCGCCGCCGCAGATGCCCTCCGCTTCGTAGGCCCAGACGGGCGCCCGGTCGGGCAGCGAGAAGATCTTGATCTGTGCGGCGCCCGCCAGCGCCTGCGTAACGATGATGGAGGTAGAGTCTGGTCCCCAGCAGCCCTTGCCGGCCCGCGTCTCGGTCCCCGGCGGGGCGGGCAAGGCATGGCTGGCCGCAGACCCGGCCTGCAGAAGGTGAACCCATTTGGGCCGCTCGGGCTCCTCCAGGTGCTGGCGGTGGAAGGCGATCCACTGCCCGGAGGGCGACCAGAGAGGGAAGCGGTCCACGGCAGAAGGGAGATCCGTGAGTTTCGCGGCCTGTCCCGTGTCGAGGTGCAGGCAGTAGATATCCGGCGGTACGAGGGTGCGGCTGTCATAGGCGGAGAAGACCAACTCCCGGCCGGAGGGCGACCATTCGCAGAATCCTGGCAGAAGGAAGGGATCCTCGAAGACGACTCTGGGCTCGGTATCCCCTGGGCTATACAGGTAGAGGGGGCCGCCATTGTGACAGGTAAAGGCGACCTGTGTGCCGTCGGGCGACCAGCGGGGTGAGCGAGGCAGGTAACCGGGGCCTATCTCGCCGATGACCTCCCCCTGAACAGTGCGTAGTTCGATCCACGTGCGCCCGTACAGGTTGCTCCTGCTCAGCGCCAGGCGCCCCGATGAGGCGTGGAGACCCATATCGTGCAGCATCGGGTGTATACCTCCTGTCACGGTGCTGGCCATAGCGCTTACACACAGTATTGCAGCGCTGTCGTCGGCACCCATCATAAGGCGGCTTTCGGGCCGTTTCTGGGCTTCTTGTCATGCTGTGTACCCCAGGGTTCCCGAAACCCTGTGCCAAGGCGCTGACTTTCAGCCCGGAGCGTTACACAGCGCACCTCACGCTGGCAGAGCAGCTTTCAGCTCCGGGCCTTGGGTGGCGGAATGTCATCGAGAGCGGGCAGACGAGCGTTACGACATGGCAAGAATCGGTCAAGCGAAGCATCCTACCTTCGTCATGGCGCATCCCTATCGTGCTGCGAGGCCACTGGCCAGCAGCCGACATGGTCCCAGACCCTGCCGGGGCTCATTTCGGGTTCTGTGAAATCGCATGGCCTGTGGCTATGGCGCTCAACGAGCCTGTTGCTTCGTGTGGCCGGGATTCCTCGCTATGTGATGCTCGCCATTGCATGGCGCCCGCAGAACCGCTCGGAATGACAGCTTTGCCCGCATCGGAGCCCAGGTCATCGCCTTGCCCGACTTGGCTCCGGCTATTGGGACAGAGTCTCTTTGCGCTCTTGGCGTTCTTTGCGGTTCAATTCGCCCTTCACTTCCCCAGTAGCCCAAAGCCATCCTTCAACCTGGGGTACAGCTCGCGGTAGAACCCATACAGTTCTTCATAGCGTGCGGCTGCAGCGGGGTCGGGGTCGCTGGGGGGCTCGTAGCGCACGGTGCGCGCGCGGGCCTCGCTGGGGCTGCTATAGGCGCCCACCCCCAGGCCGGCCAGGATGGCGGCGCCCACGGCGGTGCGCTCGGCGCCGATGGCCGACATGACGGGCAGGCCAAAGACGCCGGCCAGGATCTGCTGCCAGGGTTGGCTGGCGCCTCCCCCGCCCGCGGTGACGATCTGCGCCGGGCCGGGGCCGAGGGCGCGCATGATCTCCAGGGAATCGCGCAGGGCAAAGGCCACGCCCTCCATGATGGCCCGCACGACATGGCCGCGACCATGGCGCAGCGTGAGGCCGACGAGCGCACCCCGCGCTTGGGGATCAAAGTGGGGCGTGCGCTCGCCGACCAGGTAGGGCAGATAGATGAGGCCCTCCGCCCCCGCCGGCACCTGCGCCGCCTCGGCGGCGAGCTGGTCAAAGGTCACCTCGGGCGCGCAGAAATGTTCGCGGAACCAGCGTAAGGAGAGTCCTGCAGCGAGAGTGGCGCCCATGCTGTACCAACGGTCGGGCAGAGCATGGCAGAAGGTGTGCAGGCGGAGCTGCGGATCATAGATGGGCGCAGCCAGGGCGGTGAGGAGCTGGCCGCCGGTGCCGATGGTGCACGAGGCGAGCCCCGGGTCCAGCAGCCCCGAACCGACCGCCTGGCAGGCCTGGTCGGCGGCGCCGGCCACGACCGGGGTGCCCGGGCGCAGGCCAAGGGCCGCGGCGGCCTGGAAGGTCAGTTCACCAACTACCGCCGTCGATTCGAGGGCCGGCGGCAGCAGCCAGTGGGGCAGCTTCCACTCGCTCAAGAGGTCCGGCGACCAGCGGCGCCCCGCTACATCGAAGAGCAGGGTGGCTGAGGCATCGCTCACATCGGTAGCGACCTGCCCGGTGAGGCGCAACCGCACATAGTCCTTAGGCAGCACGACCTTGTCGGCGGCGGCCAGGGGGTCGGGCTCGTGACTCAGGAGCCACAGCAGACTGGCTGCCGTAAAGCCCACGGCCAGGCGGTTGCCGGTGAGCCGCCCCAGGCGGAGCAGGCCGGTGGTCTGGAGCACGCGCTCGACTTCGGCCTGCGAGCGCTGGTCGGGCCAGATGATTGCCGGGCGGGTAGGGAGGCCGTTGGGGTCCAGCAGTACCGTGCCGTGCATCTGCCCCGAGAGGCCGATACCGGCGACCGCCTCGCGGGGCACGCCGGCTTCGGCCAGCGCCTTGAGCGTGGCCCCAGAGGCGGCCTGCCACCAGGCCTCCGGGTCCTGCTCTGCCCAGTTGGGCTGCGGCTGCAGGATGGGGTAATCCTGCGCCCCTACACCGACAATATGCCCTTCCAGGTCGATCAGCGCGGCTTTGGCTGACGACGTGCCGATATCAATGCCGAGAAGATATGCCACGGAGCCTCCGGTGCGTGATGCGAGTATAATACGTAATGCGTAATCCGTAAGGCCGCCATTTCCACATGTCTGATGCTTCACGTCAGTCTCGTTAGGGCTAACGCCACGAAAAGCCACATAAGCCCCGCAATGGCGACCTTACGCATTACGTATCACGGATTACGTTTTACGAGCCCATTTCGACGAACTGGTTCACCTGCGCCTCCGCCAGGCTGCCATGGGCCACACGCAGGTCGACGCGTTGCAGGTCAAGCTCGACCGCCTGAATCCGGGTGGTGATGCGGAAGCCGTGCAGGAAAGGCCGGTCGCGACCGGTGCGGCGGGGCAGGGAGAGGAAGAGCTCGATGCCGGGCCGCAGCCACACGGGGTCGTGCAGCTTGGGTACCACAGCCAGGTCAATGCGGATGTTGTCGGCGCCGCGCAGGAAACGCCAGCGAGCGCGCATATCCGCAGGCGAGTCGAAGGACGGCATGAAAAAGCTCCGCCGCCAGAAGTGTATGGCTACCAGGGCGCCTGTCTCGGGGTCAAAAGCCGTCTCTACGCGCGTGTGGCAGGTGGGAGTGTAATCCATCTCCCAGGTTTCCACACGCGGAGCTGACGATCGGCGGGTTGCGCCGAAATGCACCAGCAGAGCGTGGTTGGGCGAATCATAACCGACAATCATGGCACACCTCCCAGGGTATGACAGGCGTAGGTTGAGGCAATGACGTCCATGATCCGACCGGCGGTACCCTATGCAGTTTTCTCGGCAAGTAGCTTATATAATTACAGATTCATAGTACCATGCAATTGCCTCTTTGTCCATAGAGAATCATCAATAATAAACGGTGCGCGTGCGGTGGCGGGGGAGGATCTTTTTGTAATAGGGGTCGTGCCCCCGGTTCCAGAGAATGTAATCGAGCTGCTGCGAGGTGACGGGTTGGCCCGCGGCGCGTAGTTCTTGCACCAGAAGCTCCACAGTGTGCACGGCGCAGGCGCGAATCTCCACCTCCTCTGGCGAGCCGGCGGGGATCAGTTGCTCCAGGTCGATGCGCGAGGCGAGGTCGGCGTCGTAGGTCAGGAGCCTGTCTACACGCAGCACGTGGGGCACCAGATTATCGGCGAAAATGGTCAGACGGTCCAGATCGGTAAAGCGCCCGGGGCCCTCGCCGCCAAAAGCCAGAGCCAGGTCGGCGGCAGTGAGCTGAGCCCGTTTGTAAAAAGGGACCTCCAGGCCGTCATAGGGCTCCACATCCCGGAAATAGGGCATGGCGGTCAGGAGCCTGACCAGCTCCTCAGCCGATTGCCCCGCCGCCTCGATGAGGTCCATAAAGCGACCGTGATAACGGTCCAGCAGCAGGCAGCCCAGGTCCCGCAACGCCTGGGCAAAGAGCGCCATCAGCTCCAGGATAGCGGGGTCGGAAAGGTCCTGGCCAAAGATGCCGGCGCAATCCTGCGCAGTCAAGCGGACAAGTTGTTCGGGGGTGAGGGGACCCTGGGCGCGGAAAAGGTCGTTCAGTGACGCTGCGACGGTGTAATAGCCCGACAGGCCAGGCCGCTTGCGCAGATGCGGGAAATAGCCAGAGCCAAAGTTGATGGCGTCGAGGGTGACGAAAAAGGCTGCCGTCATGTCGCCACGCCCCAGGCAGTGGGTGTGCGGGTCATGTTCGGGGCAGACGGCCTGGTCCAGGGGCAGCGACCGGGCGTAGGCGGCGATGCGGTCGCGCTCGATGTGCACAAACCGGGCGCGCCCGGCCACATCGCGGCAGCGCTCGCGCACGCTCTCAATCAGGCTCATGCTGGTCTCCTCTTGCACGTTATGATCCTGCCTATCATAGGCGCACTGTCGTGCACGGGCAAGTGTTATGCCAGGTATGCGTCACAAGCGGTGATCTGGTAACAGCCGGGCTTCCCGCGCAGCCGAGAGCCGGCCTCAAACCAGGAGGGTCTGGCGAGATGGGATGGGATGGGATGGCCGTCCGGCTGCCTCGCGAGGCAGCCGGACGGCCATCACATCCCATCCCATCTCGCCAGACCCTCAAAAGGCCCATGCCGGGCTGATGCGGAGCGCAAAGGCCGGCCTACAACTGCCGTGCCTCATGCCCCGCTACGCCTCTGGAGGCTAAAGCTGGACAGAGAGCCAGCGCTTCTCCGTGACTGAGCGGGCGACGGCGTCGAGGGTGCACTGCACGCGGTAGCCATCGGCAAAGGTGGCGTCGATGACGCCGTCGGGGGCGCCGCGCAGGATGGCGTCGACAAAGGCGCGCATCATGCGCCCGAGGGCGGTGGGCTGGTGGATGCTCGCTTCGGCGGGGAGGGGAACGGGCTGCCATTCCTGGCCCCGGCCCGGCCGCAGCAGGCTCAATTCGTCGCGGTCGCCGCGGGTGAGGGAGCATTGCAGCGCCCCCTCCTCGCCCACGACCTCCAGGCCCCAGTCGCCGTGGCTGGGCGTGATGCGGCTCAGCCAATAGTCCCCCGGCAGGCCGCCTTCAGTGCGGAAAAAGGCGCCGTTGAGGTCATCGGCATCGATGAGCGTGGGCTCGCCGGTGACGCCATTGGGGCGCGTGCGGGGCAGGTTCTGCAGCACGCCGCAGACCTCGGCGATGGGTTCCAGCACATAGTTCACCAGGTCCACATAGTGAGAGGCCATATCCTGGATCATGCCGCCGCCAGAGAGGGCCTGCACATCGCGCCAGCCTGCCTTGAGTGTGGGGTCGAGGCCGCCCAGGCTTTCGCCGCGCACACGCACATAGTGCGGCCGGCCGATGGCCCCGGCGCGCACCATCTCCCGCAGCTTTTGCAGGCCATAGAGGTAGCGGAAGGTGAAGGAGACCATGTGCACACGCCCGCTGGCTTCGGCGGCCTGCAGCATGCCCTTGACCTGGGGTCCGTCCATGCCCAGTGGCTTTTCACAAAAGACGTGCTTGCCCGCCTGCAGGGCGGCGATGGCTATCTCGGCATGGTTGACGTTCGGGGTGACGATAGTGACGGCGTCAATATCGGTGCGCGCGAGGAGCTCGCGATAATCGGTGTGCACGTCGGGAACACCCAGGCGCCCTGCCATTGCGGCCGCATGCTCGCGCCGGCGGCCGCAGAGGGCTACAACCTCAGCCTGCGGGTGCGATTGCAGCCCCGGCACGTGGCAAATCTCGGCGAACCCGCCGGCGCCGATGACGCCGAAACGTAGCTTGTCGGTCATGATACCTCCTGTGACGAGTGGCGTATTTCCTCCACCATCTCCCGCACGGTGCGGACGATCAGCTCGGTCTCTTCCTGGAAAAAGTGGGGGCCGGTGGCCTGAGTAAAGAGGAGGCGCCCGCGAGGGGAGAGCTGGGCCAGTGCCCGCTGTCCCTCCAACCACGTCTCGGCTGCACCGGGGAAGAGGGCCTGCGCCCAGAGGGCGGCGTGCGGCGTGATGACTGCCAGGGGAATGGCGGGCAAGGGGCCGGCTTCCGCCAGCATGGCAGCCATGTCCTTGTTCAGATAGGCCGCCTCGCCTATGTAGGCGCGCCAATAGGAGGGCGGCAGGTTGAGCCGCGATGCCAGTCGCTGCGCCTCGGGCGGGAGCCCGATCGGAGGCCGCTCGGTCAGGAGACCGAGGCGCGTGAGGCCAAAACGGGCAGCGAGCCAGCGCTGTCGGCGCTGCAGGTCCCATCTTCGGGCAAAACGGCGGGGCAGGCGGGTATAGAAATCGGGCGGCGGGGCGTCGAGGAGCACCAGGCCCGCCACCTGTTCCGGGTAGCGTCGTGCATAGTATTGGGCGTGCAGCCCGCCCAGCGAGTGGCCGACCAGCAGATAGGGACCCTCTACGCCGGCCGCATGGAGCAGGTGGCGCAGATCTTCCACGGCCTGGGGCAGGCTGCGCCGCCCTCGGGCGGGGTCGCTCCAGCCATAGCCGGCGCGGTCATAGGTGCAGACGGTCGTAAAGCGGGCAATCTCGGGCGGCAGGATGCCCCATTCCAGTGCCAGGCTGCCAATGCCGGCATCCATCACCACGGGCGGCTGCCCCCGGCCCAGGCAGGCGATGTGCAGCCGGTACCCGCCGACGTCCACCAGTCGCCCCGGGGCCGGGTAACGCCGCTTGTCGCGTGCGGAAGCGATGGATTGGATGGCCGCCCCGGCGCCCAAAGCGGCAGTGACTCCACCGATGGCCAGCCCCACCCACCTGGTGATCTTGCTCAATCCTGTCCCTTTCCTACTTTTGGAACGCAACCTGCCCATCCTGAATGACTGTCTGTACCCTGCTCAGAGTTTGCAGGTCGGCCAGCGGGTTCCCTGCCACGATAATGATATCCGCTGTCTTGCCCGGCGCCAAAACGCCCAACTCGCGATGTCCACAGACCTGAGCGGCGCGGACCGTGGCCGCCTGGATGATCTCCTGTGTTGAGAGGCCCGCTGCCTGCAGGAGCTTCATCTCCTGCAGAGGCATCCCTGGCTGCACGTTCGGGTCGGCCGAGTAATCGTTCCCCAGGGCTATCTGGCCGCCGAGATCGTGGAAGCGGCGCACAATCTGCAGGTACTGGTCAAGGCAAAACTGCTTCTGATCGGCAGACCAATCCTGCCGGCCACAGTTCGTTGCCGTGGACATATCCAATGCCGGCACCAGAATGATCCCCCGGGCGACCGCCTGTGCCAGCTGCGTCTGGAGGGAATCGGGCAGGGCAGGGGCCTGCACATTCTGCTGCGTGGCCTGGATTTCAAGCGGCGCCGGCTGCGGCAGGGGTACACCCTCGATGGCATCGACGCCCGCTGCCAGGGCCGTATCGAGCGTGGCGGCCTGGGGCACAAGCGCCCGCACCGGGCGCCCGTTGCGGTGTGCCTCGTCTACAGCCGCCTTGGCCGTATCCAGATCCAGGATGGGCAGGGGCTGTCCCGCATCGCCCGGGTCCAGGGCGATGGTGATGACGTCAACCCCCCGCCCGACCTGGTCCTGCACCGCTGCCCGCGCTTCCGCGGCATTCGACACCTCGCAACGCAGCTCAGCCTTGACATCGGACGCTGGGTACCCGCCCGGCGCAGTGATAATCGGCCCCGCATGAAAGCCGCGCGCCGCCGGGCCCGAGTCGGCGCTCTCCTGAGCCAGGGTGGGCAGGGCGCTCAGCGGCGGCGAAAGGTCGCAGATGGCCGTGACTCCCTCGGTCAGGAAGAGGCGGCGCACAAAAGCATCGTAGGTGGCGCTGACATGCGAGTCGATGATCCCGGGCAGGATGGCGCCCCCTTGCGCATCGATCACCCTGGCCCCGGGCGGAATGATCCAATCGGCTGCGCGGCCCATGGCCAGAATGTGATCACCCTGAATGATCACCACCGCGTTGGGCACTGGGATGGCCTCGCCGCCGGCGAGGGCGGTGCCGTTGCGGATCACCAGGGCGTCAGCCGGCGCCACCTGCGCCGTGGGCAGGGTCGGCGTCGGGTTGATCGGCCGGACGCAGGCGGTCAGGGCCAGAAGGAGCAGCAAAAGCATGGCCAGCCCGGACACTCGATAGAAAGCACAGGTCGTATCGATATCCCACACGGTGTGTACAACGGGGCCCAAACGCTCGGTTTGCACGGCCTTGCTTCGCATCCATTTCGATTACTCGTGGTGCTCCGGCTATTCCTCCCACAGCATGGGGCAGCTGGCGGTGATGTTACCCTCTTGCCGCCTGAATGCGCGCCCGGCCCAACGTATGCAGCACACTCGCGCCAGCGTTCGCCAGGCGCGCCGGAGATGTACCACGGCAAGCCCCTATCGGCAAGGACTATGCCATACTTCTTCGACTCGTGCGGAATCGCGTGACTTGGACGCAATCTGAGATTTCACTCGCTACGGCCGCAGAAAACATCCCGGCATGCTGTAAACAAGGCCTTGTACGCAAATGTATGCTTGTGGCTACTCGGCCCCCGCTCGGGCCAGCCCGACCACCTCGACGAGGGTGGCGATGCCAAGGCCCAGCATGCCGGCGAGCAGGGCCAGGCGGGCGATTTGGTTGCCCAAGGGTCCAAAGGCGAAGGGGAAGACGCGGTAGAGCGTATAGACCACCAGCAGGCCAAACCCATTCAGCACAATCTGGGCGATGTGGTAGAACCAGGCTGCGTCGTAGATCAGGAAGAGGATATTAGCCACGATGTTGGCGCCGACGGACAGGTTGAAGGCCCACAAGACGGTCGAGAACTGGTCGGTGATGAAAGGGAGGTGCCAACCGGGCAGGGTGTTAAGGATGCCGAGCAGGATCACGTTGACGACGATGGCGGCGATATAATCGGCCCTGGTTTTCCTTTGCCTTGCGGCAGCCATCTCAGCCCTCCTTTACGATATCGTCTTGCGGTAGCTGGCGTGCCGGCCCACGCGCACGAACCCCATCCGCCGGTAGACACGTTGCGCTTGAGGGTTGTTGACGTTGACATCGAGCATGGCACGCGACAGACCCTCTGCCCGGAAACGACGCATGGCCTCCGCCAGGAGCGAGCCCGCCAGCCCCTGCCGGCGCCAGTCTGGGTGTACCCCGAGCTGCACGGCCCAGCCTGCGCCTTTGGCGATGGCCGCCATCAGGTAAACAGAAAGCTGCCCAGGCCACGGCCACGACAGGCAGGCGCTACAAACACGGCCAGGAAAGCCCGCCGCTCATGCCGCAGGCTATCATCTATTGAAACCCAGCTACAGGCGGCAAGTTGCCCGGCGCCGTCTATGGCGGCCAGTGATGCCCGCAGAGGGGCCGTCTTGGTGAGCCTGGCCCACGCCTCCTCGGCATTGGTAGGGGCGGGGTTACCGTCGGCTGCGGCGCAGGCGGCCAGGAGTTCCTGCAGGCCGGGCGCATCGCCGTGCTCCAGTGGGCGCCAGGTGCAGTCCGATACTGTTGGTGTCGTCATAGAGTGCTACCTCACGGTGTGCCCTGGCCCTCTCTATCCTCACCCAGTTCCCCGGCTCGGGGCGCGCTGGGCACCAGGTCGGCGGCCTCTCCGTGCAGGTGGCTGTGGGCGCCCCACGAGACAACCTCACCGTAGAGCCGGCCATTGCGGCGGGAGAGGGCGATCTCGCTGACGGAGCAGTTGGGGTTATCCTGGCCGCGCAGCCACTCCGGGTCGACATCGGGGCAGAGGTCGCGCAGCGTCATGGTAAAGATGCCCCCGTGCCCCACAGCAATGATGCTGCGCCCCTCCTGGCTGCCGACCATTTCCTCCAGGCTGGTGCGCATCCTCTCCCGCAATGAGGTGAAATCCTCCCCCTCAGGGAAGCACACGTCGGGGCGGCCTGTGAACCATGCCTCCATGATGCGCGTGTAAAGGGCCCAACCCTCAGCGCTGACTGGCCGGCGCTCGAGCTCGCCCACGTTCACCTCACGCAGGCCCTCCAGCACGGTCACCGCGAGCCCGTGCGGAGCGGCAATGATCTCGGCCGTCTGCCGCGCACGCTGCAGGGGCGAGGTATAGATGGCGTGAATGGCTTTATCGCGAAAGAACTCGGCCGTCTGCTGGGCCTGCAGCACCCCCTTGGGGGTCAGCGGGTAATCGATGAGACGGTGCGAGAACTCTTTGGTCAGGTTCGCACGGTTCTCGCCATGGCGCACCAGGTAAAGGGTATTCATGCGTCCTTTTCTAGCGCCAGCAGGCGGGCGCTGGCGTCAGCAATGTTTGCACGCACTATTTCCGCGTCGGCCCGGCTTTGGGCCTTTCGGGATGTGGAGCGGGTGTTGGCGTCTGCGTTGCCGCCTTGCGGGGCGGCAACGCAGACGCCAACACCCGCTCCACATCCCTGATAGACCAGCTACTTTTTCGGGGTAATCTTGAGCACCAGGGCGTGCTCAGAGGGCTTTTCCGCGGGCAGCTTGACGCGCAGGCCGTTCGCGCCGCGTGACCACTGCAGCGGCTCCCTGGCGCCCAGCAGCTCTACCTTGCCGATTTCCTGATTGTAGAGCCGCAGGTTGGCGCCCAGTGATTGCACCACGACCTCTCCCCGCTCTGGGAGGCCGAGCACAATGGCATACAGCGCGTCGCCCTTGACCGTAAAGCGGATATCTTTGGCGGTAAAGGCCGCGCGCTTGGTGTCGTTAAAGCCGCCGCTGACGACCTCTGTAGGCCCCTCACCAAAGACCTTCCAGGGCCGCGTGCCGTAGATCGCCTCGCCGTTGACCGCGAGCCAGCGGCCGATTTCCAGCAGGATCTCCTCTTCCGGCTCAGGGATGGTGCCATCGGGCCGCGGGCCGACGTTCAGCAGCAGGGCGCCGTTCTTGCTGACGATATCGGCCAGGTCGCCGATGATGGACGTGGCCGTCTTATAGTCCTGCTCCTTGACATAGCCCCAGGAGTTCTTGGCAACGGCGGTATCTGTCTGCCAGAAGGGGTAGCGGATATCGCCCAACTGCCCGCGCTCTACGTCGAAAACGGCCGCCGTCTCAGGGAAGGCCTTGAGCTTGTAGTTGATGGCCACGCCCCGGCCCCACTGGGCGCCGCGGTTGTAATAGTAGGCGGCGAAGCGCTGCAGCCAGGGCGCAAAGCTGGGCTGCTCGATCCACCAGTCGAACCAGACGAGCTGGGGCTGGTATTTGTCCACAAGCTCGCAGGTGCGGGCCAGCCAATCCTCGAAGAAGGGCTCGGTGGGCTGGGTGGATTGCGGCTGGGCGGGGCCGTAGAAAGCGGCATAACGCTCATCCTGCACGTCAGAAGGGAACTGCATGCCGCCGTCGAAGAACCACCAGTGCTCAGCGCGATGGCTGGAGAGGCCGAAGATCAACCACTGCTTGCGCACGGCGTCAGCCAGCTCGCCGATGATATCTCGCTTGGGGCCCATCTTGGCCGCGGTCCATTCGGAGAGGGCGCTGTCGTACATGGCAAAGCCGTCGTGATGCTCGGCGACCGGCACCACAAACTTGGCCCCCGCACGCCGGAAGAGCCCGGCCCAGTGGTCGGGGTCGAATTTCTCGGCCTTGAACTGGGGGATGAAATCCTTATAGCCGAACTGGGATTGCGGGCCATAGGTGGCGACATGGTGCTTGAACTCGGGCGACCCCTGGATATACATGTTGCGCGGGTACCACTCGTTGCCGAACGCCGGCACCGAGTAGAGCCCCCAGTGGATGAAAATGCCGAATTTGCCGTCCAGGTACCACTGGGGCGCCTGGTAACGCGAGAGCGATTCCCACGTGGGCTGGAAAGGCCCTTCCGGTATGGGTGGTACGTTAGCCATGGCTCTCCTCCCTTTGTCGATAACTGCGAGAACGCCTGCAGAACTTTGCCTATAGTTCATCTTATACGAAGGGTGTTCCGGCGTCAAAAGGGTCGATAACCGGCGACGGCCGGGCTTTGTGCTCTGCTGTAAACCGGCTTTAAACCTTAGGGGGTTTGGGTGGGTTGGCATGGCTTTCCCGCTGCCTGCGGGGCAGCCGGGAAGCCATGCCCACCCACCCCAACCCAGAGGGCCCATGCCCGGCTGATGCGGAGCATGAGAGCCGGCG
>Ga0078972_1007413_pt1 | contig 24404 bp, 17 predicted proteins | sample YelNatPaOPGAMG01_FD_67568 | JGI IMG/M metagenome (GOLD analysis project Ga0078972, IMG submission 67568) | Hot spring thermophilic microbial communities from Obsidian Pool, Yellowstone National Park, USA - OP-RAMG-01 (SPADES assembly) (version 2) | ecosystem: Environmental > Aquatic > Thermal...
CCTCATTAAGCCCATCTACAACTTCAATGTATATGTTCGAAGAAATGCCTGTTTTTATTTCCACTCTTTCAACTTTTCCGTTAACGACTTTATCAACATAGGTCTTACCGTCTGCAAGGGTCACAACGGAAGACACAGGCAGTGCAAGCACATGCTTCTTCGAACTTGCAATAATCTGGATATTACAGGACATACCGCTTTTTATAAAAGGATTTGATTCTGGAATTTCAACTTTTACTGTATATGCACTTCCCCCACCTGGGATACTAATTTTCTTAAGCCCAACAAATGAGACCTTGCCTTGAAGTGAAACATTCTTTACTGCATCAAAAGTTATCGTTGCAGATTGCCCCGCCTTTAGCTTTGGCATATCTATTTCATCTGCATAGGCAGTCACAAGAAAGCCTTTGGGATTCCCAACCACAGCAACTGGCATACCCATCTGGACTGGTGCATTTTTGGAAGCACTCAAACTAAGCACAACCCCATCAATCGGGCTTCTCACAATGTAATCATTTAAAGCCTTAGTAGCCGTATCTAAGGATGCCTTTGCTTGATTCAACTGAACCTGTGCCTGTTCTAACTTGAGAGTGAAGTTATCAAGTTGCCTCTTTGCATTATCAAGCGCAATCCGTGCGTTGTTAAGTGTTGCTTCTGCCTGTGCAAGTTGTTGCTCTGCTTGCTTCTTTTGGAGGTCTGTTGCTTTATCGTTCCCCATTACAGAGTCGTAGTTTGCTTTTGCAACATCGTATGAAGCTAAGGCTGCATTAAGATTATTTTCTGCCTGTTTCACTGCATTTTCAAGGTCAGATTTGGACTTTAAGGTAAGATCATATGATATTTTCGCATTTTGGTAACTTGCACTTGCATTTTGATAAGAAAGGTTTGCCTGCGTTGAATCAATCTCAAGAATCTTGTCGCCACTTTTTACAAGAGAGCCCTCGCTTACAAAAACATCTTTTACAATACCAGATACCTTTGGATATACATTTTCTTCTTCTATGTATGATATTGTTCCAGTTAAGTTTACCTCAGAGTTTAAATCCATATATGATACAGTGTAAGTGCTTGAGTTTTGCTTAATTTTGGTATTTGCAGCCCTACAACCGAATGTTGAAAGCGTAAGCGCCACAACAAACGCAAAAACTAAAAGTTTCTTTTTCATTTTTAAGCCTCCCTCATTATTTACTATATTAACTTTAAAATTTTAAATCTATCTATATTATATCCAAATGCGTAGAAAAATAAAATATGATTAAACCTTAGCACCAATATTATCATTTTCGGGTGGGGGGAAGCGGAGGAGACCCTACCCAGTCATCCTGAGCGAAGCGAAGGATCTCCTCCTTTTATGTTTTGGGTAGAGCTGGAGGGGACTTTTCCCTCCTCCATTAATGGAGACCCCTCACTGCGTTCGGGGTAACTCTACCCAGTCATGCCGAACGAAGTGAGGCATCTCCAAATTAATCGAGGGGTTAAAAGACCCCCTTCAGAACCGACACGAAGTGTCGTCCTGAACGCCTTTTGTGAGGGATCTCCCAATATTGGAACGAGGGCTACGCCCCCTTTCCAACCGACACGAAGTGTCGTCCTGAGCGTAGCGAAGGATCTCCGCCTTTTCCCCCAAAGGCAAAAATAATTCTCATACCCAGTCATTTCGAGCGTAGCGAGAAATCTCCTCAGTTGTCCTTTTGGGGTGGAGTTGGAGGAGGGTTAGTACACCTCCTCTATTTGATGAAAGGGGAAACTGACCCCTTTCGAACTTACCCCGGAAAAACAAAAATCATTTTCTTAGTCGGTCATTCCGAGGGCTTTAGCCCGAGGAATCTCCTATTCAATCGAAAGGGGAAACTGACCCCTTTCGAACTTACCCCAAAATAATCATAATCCTTCGTAGGGGAGTCTTGAGGGGGTGAAGTAGAACCCCCTCAATTGAAAAGAGGAGACCCCTCAGAACAGCGTTTCGGGGTGACACATACTGGGAAGGGACAAAAGACCCCTTCCCAACTAACCCCATAAAAACAAAAATCATTTTCTTAGTCAGTCATTTCGAGCGTAGCGAGAAATCTCCTCAGTTTATTCTTTCGGGTGGAGTTGGAGGAGGGGACTCTACCCTCCTCCATTTAACGGAGGAGACCCCTCAGTAAACAACACCTCGGGGTGACATTTTTTCCTGTCATTCCTAACGAAGTGAGAAATCTCCAATATTAGAAAGAGGGTTTCACCCCCTTTCTAACTTTTCCCCAAAGTCATAAAGTCGTCTTTGGGTGGAGTTTCGAGGAGGGTTAGTACACCTCCTCGATATAAGGAGGAGACCCCTCGCTGCGTTCGGGGTGACGGAAGAGGAGGTTTTTCGGGGGAGCCTTGAGGGGGATCCTTCTCACCCCCTCAATTGGTTGAGGAGGGGACTTTTCCCTCCTCCAATGATTAGAGGGTTACACCCTTTTTATCCCCTTAGCAAAGCCAAATGCAGCAATGACTTTGATAACATCACCAACCACAAATGGCAGGAACCCGATACTCAGGATATATGGAAGAGTTATCCCTTTGTGGCCTATATAAAGAACAATATAAAGATAGATAAGTCCAGGGACATAAATAGCAAGATCCGCAAGTATTAAGCCCAAGAGTATTCTCTTCACATCAGAAAAATGTCTTGTAAAATACCCCGCTATGTATGAAGCAAAAATAAAACCAATAATATACCCAAATGTAGGCGATGCAATGTACGATAATCCTCCGCCTTTCGCAAATACATCCATACCTGAAAGTCCGAGCAAAAGATAAAGGACCTGTGAAATTGCCCCAAACTCCTTCAATACAACCCCTGAAAGTAACACAGAAAAAGTTTGCATTGTAATTGGAACAGGTGAAAATGGAAGGAAAATTTTTACCTTAGAAGAAAGCGCTGTTAACAGCACAAACATCAAGGTGAAGACAACTTTACCAAGGATTCCAAGGTGTAGAATCTTTTTTTCGATCTTTGACAAAGCGATAGTTTCCATCTCTTACCTCCATAGATTTTTAAAGATCAGTATCCCTCTGTCTCTACAAACTCAAGGAAGTTGAACGGGTCTTTTCCTTCATGGACAATTTCTCTAAATTTGTCTATAAGCATTCGTGTAATCTTCCCAACTGAGCCATCTCCAACTTTAATCTTGTCAACTGAAACTATTGGAGTTATCTCTGCTGCAGTCCCACAGAAGAATATCTCATCTGCTGCATAAAGCATTTCTCTTGGCAGATCCTGTTCGTAAACAGGTATATTTAGAAGTCCTGCAATTTTTATTATTGAATCCCTTGTAATACCTTTTAAAATAGATGAAGTAATAGAAGGCGTATAAAGGACGCCATCTTTTACAAGGAAAATATTTTCTCCAGGTCCTTCTGCAATATTTCCGTTTACATCAAGCATCACCGCTTCATCAAAACCATTTAATTCTGCTTCCATCATCGCAAGTTGTGAGTTGAGATAGTTGCCTGTTGCCTTTGCAAGGGGAGGGATTGTATCGGGCGCAAATCTCCTGTAAGATGACACACACACATTTATACCTTTCTCAACCTTCCCATCAAAAAGATTTGGCATTTCAAATGCAGCAATAACAGTTTCAACTGGTGCATGCAATGGATTTGGAGAAATTGGACCCAATCCTCTATACACAACCGGACGAATATACGCACTCTTAAGTTGGTTTTTAATAAGCAGATCTTTTGTAATCCTTATATAATCCTCAATAGTTTCCTTCGTCTCCATCCTGTACATCCTCATTGATTCTTTAAGCCTCTTATAGTGGTCGTATGCCCTGAAGATTGCTGTGCCGAATTTTGTTTCATATGCCCTGATGCCCTCAAACACACCCGAACCATACTGAATAACATGCGCCATAATGTGGATGTTTGCCCTGTCCCACTCAACAAATGCTCCATTAAAGTAAATAAACTTTGCTTCCTTCATTTTTGCCTCCTTCACCAAATTTTATTATTTTATACATTTTTCAAAAAATTGGAAATAGTTTATAATAAAATGAGGAGTATAAGATGGAAGCAAACCCATATGCAGTATTTACTTACAAAAGAAGGGTAAAGAGTTTAAAGGGGCTACTGAAGGGCGTACTTAAAGAAGAAAAAGGATTCTTTAAAACACTCAATCTAAAGAGGGTGGAGACCCTGGGTGAATTAACTTGCACACACACACGAGAGAGAGAGAGAGAGAGAGAGAGAGAGAGAGAGAGAGAGAGAGACTAACGCATCTTCTGAAAGCATTCGCAATTACAGGAACGGAGACGCATATATGCACAAAAATAGGAAAGGAGAATTTAAATTTTGTCATTGCACCGTACAAAGACAAACCCTATTCAATTATACTAAAAATGAAAAAGATTAACCCGATTGAAGAATTTAGAAAAATAAGTTATGCAATCCCTGTTGCAACCGTCCTCCTTGATGAGAAATCCCGTATTCTCGATGTAAACCCTGCGTTTGAAAACCTTTTCGGTTATAAGAAAAGAGAAATCATAGGAAAAGACCTGAATGAACTCCTTGTGCCAAAAGAAGAAAGGGAAGACGGCTATAATCTTGATAAAATTGCAAAAGATACGGGCTATTTAAAGGTAGAAAGAGAACGCCTCTCAAAGGATGGGAAAAGAATCCCTGTGCTTGTCTCTGGCAGTTCATATAAATTGGGAAATGGGCGTATAGGTGTTATAGGTACATACGAAGATATAAGGGATATCAAAAAGATGCAGGACGCATTTTACTATCAAGCAACCCACGACCTTCTCACCGGGTTACCAAACAGGTATCTCCTCCAGGATAGATTTGATGTTGAAAAGGGGCGGGCAGACAGGTTTCACTCAAAGGTTGTGCTCTTCTTTATTGATATAAACAGGTTTAAGGATATAAACGATACCTATGGACACAATATAGGGGATAAAGTTATTCAGTATGTTGCAAATACATTAAGACTTTCAGTGCGTCAAACCGATACTGTTGTCCGCTTCGGTGGGGATGAATTTGTTATACTCTTCGATGAGGTAAAGAAAAAGGAAGATGTTGTAAACATTGCCTTGAATGTGACAAATGCATTCTCAACACCTTTTAAGCACGAGGACCTTGTTATAGATGTAGGTTTAAATATCGGTATCACCTTCTACCCGGATGATGGTAATACCTTAGAAGAACTTTTAAGAAAAGGGGACCTTGCAATGTTCAATGCAAAAGCAACAGGTGTAAATAACTTTGTTTTTTATTCTCAAAAGATGGAAGAGGCACGCCTGAAGACAATCTCGGACTTGAAAGCAAGAGAAATTATGTTTAAATTGGTATTTAACAAATCTCCTTTACCCCAGATTATTGTAGATGATACATTAAAACTGCTCAGGGTAAATGAAAAATTCAAAAGTGTATTTAAGATAGATTTAAAAGCACTTTACGGAAAAAGTCTGAACGAGATCGAAGGATTCAGGGAGATTGGTAAATACATAGATGATTTAAATGAAGATGCTCCAAAAAGGATTGTTTTAAAAATAGAGGATAAGGATTATAATTTTAATTGCTATATATCAAAGATAAAAAGTCTTGGGAAAGTATATTACCTCATTCTGTTTGAGGAGGCATAAATGGATCAGAACAAGTTTACAGAGAAGGTTCAGGAAGCACTACTCGAAGCAAAGGATATTGCAATAAAAGAAGGACAAAAGGCAGTTGATGTAGAACATCTCCTTGTTGCCCTCATAAGTAAGAACGATGGTTTTGTCCCGATGATCCTTGAACATATCAATGTGGAAAAAGAGAAGATTTTAAATGACCTCTACGCACGCATTGAACGCATGCCAAAAGAGGGTGGGGAATACGATACCCAATTCTACATTACAAACAGATTAAATACGCTATTTATAAGGGCAGAAGGGGAAGCAAGGTCAATGGGAGATACCTTTATCTCAACAGAGCATCTCCTCCTTGCATCCCTTTCGGACTTTGAGATAGGTGAAATTTATGCAAAATATGGTATAAATAGAGCGCATGTATTATCTGCAATCCAATCTATAAGAGGAGGTAAGAAAGTGGAAGATAGAACCCCTGAAGAAAAGGTAAAAGTGCTTGAAAGATATGGAAGAGACCTTGTTAAATTAGCGAAAGACGGAAAATTGGACCCTGTTATTGGACGGGATGAAGAGATAAGAAGGACCATACAGATCCTCTCAAGAAGGACAAAGAACAACCCGATTCTTATAGGTGAGGCAGGTGTTGGAAAAACTGCTATTGTTGAGGGCATTGCAGAAAGAATCGTGTCAGGGGATGTCCCGGAGACCCTGAAAGATAAGACCATCTTTCAACTCGATATGGGCGCACTTATTGCAGGCACAAAATTTAGAGGGGAATTCGAAGATAGGCTAAAGGCAGTCATTGATGAACTGAAGAAGTCTGAAGGTCAAATAATACTCTTTATTGATGAAATCCACACAATCGTGGGTGCAGGTGCAACAGGCGAGGGCGGAATGGATGCTTCAAATATGCTTAAGCCCGTCCTTGCAAGAGGAGAGATAAGGACAATCGGTGCAACAACCATAGACGAATATAGAAAGTACATCGAGAAGGATGCTGCACTTCAGAGAAGATTCCAGCCAGTCCTTATAAAAGAACCAACGGTAGAGGAGACCATCGCTATCTTGAGGGGGCTTAAGGAACGATACGAAGTGCATCATGGAGTCCGCATTAAGGATGCTGCACTTGTTGCAGCAGCAAAACTCTCCTATAGATATATTACAGATAGATTCCTACCGGATAAGGCAATTGACCTTATTGATGAAGCGGCGTCTCTATTGCGTATGCAAATTGACAGTATGCCTGTTGAACTCGATGAACTCACAAGAAGATTAAGACTCCTTGAAATGGAGAAAAGGGCGCTTGAAAAAGAAGAAGACCCTGAATCAAAAGCAAAATTGGAGGATATCCAGCATGAAATTTCAAACCTCAAGGAGAAAGTAGATGCACTTACTCTCAAGTGGAAAAAAGAAAAATCTATCATTGAGGAGATAAGAAAAATTAAATCCCAGATTGAGGAACTTAAAACAAAAGCAAACCTTGCGCAAAGCCAGGGTGACCTTGATACCGCAGCAAAAATTCTCTATGGCGACATTCCAAACCTCAATAAGCAACTTGAAGCAAAGTATAATGAGTTAAAACAGGTGCAGGGAGACACACCACTTCTTAAAGAAGAGGTGGGAGAAGAAGAGGTGGCTCAGGTTGTATCCAGATGGACAGGTATCCCTGTTATGAAGATGCTAAAGACAGAGAAAGAGAAACTGCTAAACCTGGAAGAGACACTTAAAAAGCGTGTCGTAGGACAGGACCAGGCAGTTGAAGCAGTATCAAATGCAATCAGGCGTGCCCGTGCAGGACTTTCAGACCCAAATAGACCAATCGGCTCTTTTATCTTCCTCGGGCCAACAGGTGTTGGTAAAACAGAACTTGCAAAGGCACTGGCAGAGGCGCTCTTTGACACAGAAAAGGCGCTTGTCCGTATTGATATGTCAGAATATATGGAGAAATTCTCTGTCTCAAGGCTCATTGGTGCACCTCCCGGCTATGTGGGATACGAAGAAGGAGGGCAACTCACAGAGGCAGTTCGAAGACAACCTTATACCGTCGTCCTTCTTGATGAGATAGAAAAGGCACATCCAGATGTGTTTAATATCCTCCTGCAGGTCCTTGACGATGGAAGACTTACAGATTCAAAAGGAAGAACAGTTGATTTCAAAAATACCATTATCATTATGACCTCAAATATTGGGAGTAAATACATCTCTGAAATAAATGCAATCCCGGGGACTACGGAATACAAAGAACAATACGAAAGAGTTGTTGAAAGGGCATACGATGAGATGAGGCACATATTCAGACCAGAATTCCTCAATAGAATTGATGAAATCGTCGCTTTTAACCCGCTTACAATAAGGGAACTCAAGGCAATTGTAGAAATGCAACTCTCAAGGACAAACGAAAAACTCAAGGAAAGAAATATCAATATCACATTCGAAGAAGATGTAAAAACATTCATTATAAACAAAGGATACGACCCCGTATACGGTGCAAGGCCTCTAAAGCGTGCCATTCAAAAGTACATAGAAAACCCGCTTGCAGCATTTCTCATAAGAAACGATATAGAGAGGGGAGACATCATCTCTTATATGGATAAAGGCAGTGTGAACTTTAAATTGAAATGAGCACATTCACGGCAAAATTAAGAAAGGCACTTCAGGAAGCATCCATTGAAGATACCTCCGAAATCCTTACCTATTTTGAGGTATACAAAAATCTCCTTTTGGAGTGGACACACCATATAAACCTTACCGCCATAAAAGACGAAGAGGGCATCATCTACAAACAGTTCATTGATTCTCTTATGGTGCTCAAGGTGGTGGATAACATTGAAAGTCTCCTCGACATTGGCTCTGGTGCAGGTTTCCCTGGTATTCCTGTAAAAATTGTAAAGAGAGATATGCAACTCTCCCTCATTGAATCCCAGAAGAAAAAGGCAACATTCTTAGAAATTCTCATAGAAAGGCTTACTCTTAAAAATGCATATGTATACAACGCAAGGGCAGAGACACTTGCAAAGGACACATTAAGAGAGAGATTTGATGTAGTAACAGAAAGAGCATTAGGACGGTTTTCCATAAATTTTGAAATTGGACTCCCCTTTGTAAAACCGGGGGGACACCTTTTGCTCTTCAAGGGAAAGAGAGACATAGAGGAGTTAGAATTGTATGAGCCGTTCATCAAGGAATTAGGAGGCGCAATAGAAAAGATATTCCCATATAAACTAAACGATGGCATTGAGCGATACATTGTGTCAGTGAAAAAAGAGTGGTGGACACCAAAGCGATACCCAAGAACTTATTCCTCAATGTTACGGGCGGTAAAGAAGTGGGAAGAGTTACATCAAGAGCATTAAAAGTCTTTATAATTATCTTCATTATTTCTGTTATAACAACCACTTATGGATATCCATATACACTTTCTAAAACTCCACAAGTGCTGGAAGGTGAAAAGAACTTCATTATCATTACAAAATATGCATTCATAGATGACTTAAAAGAGATAGAGACGCTATTCCCCAATTACAACTACTTCTACATACCCATTGAGGAGATAGGAAATACTCCAGATGAGGTGAGAAATTTCCTCTTTTCTCACTTTAATAGCGGCTATGTCCTCCTTGCCCTTTCAGAGAAGACACTACCGGGAGGAAGACTCACCATTGTAAAAGATGGGGATTTTTCGCCAAAAACAGTAGCATCAGACATATTTTATGCAATTGAAGATATGGATATAGATAAAGATGGTATACCGGGAGAATTCTTTTCAGATATACTCAAAAGCGGTTTAAATTTTCGCTTTGTTGTCTCAAGACTTCCCTTTGAGAGGAAAGAGGATTTTAAAAACTACTTTAATAGTGTGAAGGCATATCTTTCTCTCCCCCCAAAAGTCCTGCTTGTAGGTGCATTTATCTCTTTTCCAAATGAAACATACAATGGCGGCAAGATTCTTACAGGTGATGGTGCACGCCTTATGGAACTTTTAAAAGGACAGTTCTTTAAGGATGCAATAACCCTTTACGAGGAAGGTGGTGACTTTCCTTCCACATTCAACCCAACCTATCCTCTTACAAAAGGACACTTCATAGAGGAATGTAAAGATGCAACTCTTATCTTCTGGGATGCTCACGGCTCAAGTAGTGGCGCATACAGCGAAGTCTGGGTGGATAATAACAATAACGGTGTGCCAGAGGATGGAGAATTTTCATTTACTCCCTTTATCTCAAAAAGCGATACTTTCACAACACATGCAGTTGTTCTTTCTGGAAGTTGCCTTAACCTGAATGGAGAGGATAACTTAGGAGACGCATTTTTAAAGAACGGTGCAGTTTCTTTTATTGGCTCAAGAGAAATAAGTTATACGCCTTCGTATTTTTCAAGACCCGATGATGGAGGTTCTTCAAGTATTATTTATTATTTTGCAAAGGGTGTTAAAGAGGGGAAAAATATTGGAGATGCACTCTATGAAAGTTTCCTCACCTTTTATAAAAACTGCCTCTTTAAAGATATAGAAGACCCTATTGAAAGTGGCATTTTAAACATATACGACTTCAATATATACGGTGTGCCTACAATAACGCCAAACGGAAGAGAAAGGGAGCCTACAGAGAAACCTATAATAACAAATAAAGCATTATCATATGAGTTTAATTACAATGAAGACTCAAAGGAATTTACGATAAGAGTAAAAAACGGTGCACCATATTTTGTGATCTTACCAGAGGGGCTTTTTGTAAAGGAGGTATATTACGAAGCATCGGAAAATAAGCCGATTTTTGATTGGTTCTTTAACATTGTGAGGGCAAACAATACATCGTGCACCCTTTTAATGAGAGGGATTGTAAGAGGAGTTGTCGAAGGGCAGGTGATAGTTAAAAATAATAAATTTGAGAATGATTATCCCGTGAAGGTTTCAGGGGTTGATGTAAGGGATTTTAACTTTGATTCTGTGGTCGATAATAAAGATTTTGAGATACTCAAAAGTGTATTCGGGAAAAATTATATGGAGGAGGGGTTTTTGCCCCAGTGTGACCTTGACTCAAACTTAAGAATCGATGGAGGCGATGTGCTGAAGTTCAATGTAAATCATTAAAAAATCAACGGGGAGAGAACCTCATCAATCCGAGAAACGCACCCGGTCGGTCATTCCGAACGAAGTGAGGAATCTCCAAATTAATCGAAGGGGTTAAAAGACCCCCTTCGAACTTCCCCCAAAGGCATAAAGTTATTTTCGGGTGGAGTTGGAGGAGGGTTTTTCCCTCCTCCACTGAAAAGAGGAGACCCCTCGCAAAGTCGGCTCGGGGTGACACATATTGGGAAGGGGATGCCCCTTCCCAACTAACCTCGGAAAAACAAAAATCATTTCCTTAATCGGTCATTCCGAGGGCTTTAGCCCGAGGAATCTCCTCAGTTTAAAGTGTTTCATACAAGTCTTCCCATTCTGGATTAAATGAGGTTATTAATTCCACTTTCTTTTTTCTTGAATATCCTTTTAGTTGTTTTTCTCTTGTTATTGCATTTATTGGATCATTGAATAATTCATAATAGACAAGTTTATCAACATTGTATTTCTCTGTAAATCCATCAACCAATTTATTTTTATGTTCGTATACTCTTCGTATTAAGTCATTAGTAATTCCTACATAAAGCACATTGTTATACTTGTTTGAAAGAATATAAACATAATAATATTTCTGTTTCATAAAGAATTATACAGAAAAAAAGTTAACGGAGGAGACCCCTCGCAAAGTCGGCTCGGGGTGACGGCGGACGGTGTCATTCCGAACGAAGTGAGGAATCTCCGCCGTTTATGTTTTCGGGGAGAGTACAGAGGGGGTTGGACTTCACCCCCTCAATTTTTTTATTCCTCACTTCCTCTTTCTATCCTCAATCTCACAGACGGGGCAGAGTTTTCCACTTCCTTTGAATAAGGCACCACACTTTTCACACCTTTTATAATGAAGGGCAACCATTTTTTTCTCCCTCAACTTAAACTGAGTTAGCACATTTCTATACGCCTTTCTTAATCCTTCATCTCCCTCTAATGCCATAACGAGTTTTTCAATCCACTCTATATCAGTTGTATCGAGTCTTACATCCGGTTCATCCTCCTTATGAACCTCTCTAACATTCCTTTTAAGTGGCATAATCTTAAACTCCAACCTCACAATGGGAGAGTCCCCACCAATTTTTTCGTTAATGGCCTTTAAAATATCTCCTTTCATATATTCAAGTTCTCTTTTAAATAGATATGAACTTACCCCTATAAAAAGTGTTCCATCCTCATATTTCAATGGAGTTGTATACATTGAAAGTCCCTCTCCTACGATCTCCTTCCATTTTATAAACGGATAGTATCCCTTAACCTTCTTAATAAGGCCCCTTTCTTCGAGAAATGCATCTACTAAAACCTTAATACTCTCTCTCATCGAGCGAAAAGACAACTCCTTCCTTAAGAATATGAGCAGGCACATCAGTGAGGTTTATCGTAGTTATTATCACCTGGTTTTCCTTTATTCTGTTTAAGACCTCCTCTATTCTTGTTGCGTCAAGGTGGGAAAAAAAGTCATCAATAAGAAGGAGAGGGATATTCCCTGTATAGTCTTTTATAAGGATACTCTCAATGAGTTTTAGAACAAAACCAATATTATACGCCTCCCCCAGGGAAGCAAATTCCCTCAAGTCTATACCATTATTGGATAAACGAATTTCATCAAGGTGAATCCCAAAGAGTGTGTGCTTCTTTTTTGTCTCTTCAATGATCGCATCTTCTGAAAGTAGCATATCTAACTTTGAAGGCTCATATTCCATCTCAATAACAGTATTATTTCCTCCCATCTTATTAAAATAATCCTTGAGATATCTATTAATCTCCTTTATTATACTCTCCCGCTCTTCCTTTATCTTTAGACCTGTATTATACAACTCCTGTGAAAGAAATAGAAGCATATCCATTGTAAAATTTCCATTTCTGAGGAACACATTTTTCTTCTCGAGGAACGCATAATACCTGAGCAGTGCCTTATAGTAACCCTCACAGGTAAAAATTAATAGATGGTTTATAAAATCTCTCCTTTTTGAAGGCCCCCCTTTTACAAGTTCAACAAGGGAATAGTCGGTGGCTACAACAGGAAACTTTCCTACAATCTCAGCAAGTGTTTTTACTCTCCTCTTATTGAGACGGATCTCCTTTTTATCCTTGTATAGCAAAAAAGAAACCTCATTATCTCCACCATCTTTAAAATTACCCTCAATAAGGAAATACTCTTCATCAAAACTTACACAGTTTGATAGTGTGTTTGTTAAGAAACTCTTTCCAGTTGAAAGTATGTATATAGACTCAAGGATACTCGTTTTACCGCTTCCATTCTTCCCTGCAATAATATTAAACCCATTCTTAAAAGTAAGATTCAGTGTCTTAAATCTTCTAAAGTTTTTTAAAGAAAGCGTCTCTATGATCATTCAATTGGCTTTTGAGGCATAATGACATAAAGGTATTTTTCGCTTTCTCCTCTTACAAGTACAGGGTGAAGTGGCCCTTCTATACCAAAAAACACAGTCTTATCTTCTATATGTGCAATCCCATCAATGATCTTTTCTGCATAGAACTGTAGAGATACCTCTGCATTTGTTTCACAGGGAATCACCTTTCTTCCCTGTCCTATTTGAGATGCAGGTGATTCTACTATAAGTGTTCCATGTGTAAATGTAAAGATGATCCTCCCGGTCTCTTTCCTTGCAAATACGCCAACGATATCCAGTGCATCGATGAGAGCATCTTTTGCTACACGCCCGAAAAATTCTGTTTGTAGAGGAATAACACTCTCATACTGTGGAAATTGACCATTAATGAGAAGACTTATAAGGGAGATTTGAGGAAAAGAAAATTTTATATTGCTTTCGGTGACCTCAATTCTCACAGTAGTAGAATCAGAGAGTGTAAGATGCTCCAATATATCCAGTGCCTTCCATGGCACAATGAATGATGTCTTTGGAAGACCTGATTGCTCGATCTTATTAAGTGCAAGTGCTGTACTGTCCGTTGCAACTAAATTGACACCCTCTTCCTTTATATCAAAGTAAACTCCCCGAAATTCCTTTCTACTCTCTTCCTTTTTTGATGCAGCAAAAACCGTATTCTCTATAAGCCTTTTTAGGTCTTTAAAAGAGAGAGAAAAGTTTATTTGCGAGGATACTTCCGGGATAATAGCAAATGCCTCTGGATTAAATGTATGAAGTGTAAATTCTCCACTATTTTCTTTTATAGCGACTTTTTTAGGTAAAATTTCACATTCTATATATTCTCCTTTGAATTTTGGTGTGAGGTCTTTTAGTATATCATAAGGGAGCACCGTTTCGGTAATTGGCCCTCCTTCTATAAATTCGCCAGGAACTTCATACTCCATTGCCTGCTCCAAATTTGTTGTTGTAAGTGCAATTCTATCATTGATTTTTAAAAGGATATTTTCTAAGATTGAATCAATAGGTCTTCCTGATATAACTTTTCCTACATTTGATACTGCCTTTGAAAAATCAGTTGTCTTTATTCTTATCCTCATAATCCACCTCTTCTATTATTATTTCTTTTATTAATATAAAGAATCATATTCATTGTAATAAGTGCTGTGTAAACTGTTGAAAAGTCCGTTTTTGTGTGTATTTATATGGAAGAGTTTCTGGTGATAATGCTGTGGATAAAAAATTTTCTTTTCCACTTTTAAACAACCCTCATAATTTTCCACAATTCTTCCATAGTTTTCCACAGGTTTATCCACATTTTACTCCCTTAACCTGTTTGTAATTTCATCAACAAGGGCACGCATTGTCTCCATCTTTTTTACTTCTTCTTTTATCTTTGCATAGGCGTGCATGACAGTTGTATGGTCTCTTCCACCAAAGGCTTCTCCAATCTGTGGTAGCGATAGGTCTGTAAACTCTCTTGTAAGGTACATAGCGATCTGCCTTGGGAGCACAATGTTCTGTGTCCTTCTTTTATCTGATAGGCTCATAATATCAATGCCGAAATATTCTGAAACAACCTTCTTTATTTTTTCAACTGTCACGGGTTGAGAGGTCTCTCTTATGATATCTGAAAGTGCAGACTTTGCAAACTCAACGGTGATTTTTTCATTCTGTAATGATGCCTTTGCAATAAGTCTAATAAGGGCACCTTCAAGTTCCCTTATGTTTGAATATATGTTGTCTGCAATATAGGCAGAAACTTCATCAGGGATGTGGATGTGTTCTTTTTCTGCCTTTCTTTTGAGTATTGCAACTCGGGTTTCGTAGTCTGGTGGTTGCACATCGCAAGTGAGTCCCATTTCAAATCTGCTCCTCAACCGCTCTTCAAGAGTGGGCAGGTCCTTTGGTAATACATCAGAAGTAATAACAATCTGTTTCCCTGATTCGTAAAGTGCATTGAATATGTGGAAAAATTCTTCCTGTGTCCTTTCCTTTCCAGCAAGAAACTGTATGTCATCAATAAGAAGCACATCTGCATTCCTGTATTTTTTATGGAAGTTGTCGATAAGACTCGTTGTGTTTTGCGCATTCTGTATTGCATATATAAGTTCATTTGTAAATTTTTCTGTCGTTGTATAGATGATATTTATCCTGTCTTTAAAATTTCTCAAGAGTTCATGCCCTATTGCATGAAGAAGGTGTGTCTTTCCCAGGCCTACCCCGCCGTATATGTAAAGGGGGTTGTATGTTTTTCCAGGATTTGCGGAAACTGCCTTTGCTGCTGCATAGGCAAATCTATTGGAGTTTCCAACGACAAACTCCTCGAATGTATAGTCCTTATGGAGGGTCATATTGTTGAGGAGAATAACGGGTGGTTCTTTTGGCTTTTTTTCTGAGACAACAATATTGATTGAAAGTTCTTTTCCTGCAACCTCCTTTATGTTGGACATAATGAGGCTCTTGTACTTTGTTTCAATCATTTCTTTTACAAAATTGGTGGGTGTCCGTAAGACAATCTCCGTATCACTTTCGGAGACAAACTCGACAGGCTCAATCCACATCCTGTACGCCGCTTCACTTAATGTGTTTTTTAACTCTTCCAGTACTTTTTCCCAGGTATTCATACAAATCTATTATATGAAAGTTTTCCACAAATTAAAAAGTGATTGCTAAAGTAATAATTTAAAAATAGCAGAAGATAAAACATTTTTCTTTATGGGCAGTTTAAGGTATAATTAAACGGTTTTTTTAAGAGAATTTTTGTGGCGTAATGTAGCAAATGGAAGGAGGCAGTTATGGATTTTTCAATCTTTATAGGTGGACAGGCTGGCGAAGGCATCAAGCGTGGCTCGATGCTTATAGGCAAGGTCTTCAATAGATATGGGTATCATGTGTTTATTATGAACGATTACGGCTCTCTTATAAGAGGTGGGACTGATTACACGGAGATAAGGGTTGCTTCGAGGGAAATCCACACATCTTACAACAGGTTTGACTATATGTTTGCCTTCCACAGGGATGTGTTTGAGAAATACAGGGGTATGGCAAAAGAAAATTGTTTTACATTAACTTCAAATGATTTCCCCTATGACGACATAATAAAGGAAAGAGAAGCAGAACCTTTTATGAAGCCTTCGATTGTGCTTGGTGTTCTTTCTTATATGCTTCGTATCCCAGAGAATTTTGTCGAAGGTGTGATTGAAGATGACCTTAAGAAAAATGCACCAAAAAATATTGAACTCTTCAGGGCTGGCTATAAACTTGCAGAAGAGAGAGGATTTAATTCAATTCGCCTTTTGAAGGGAGATAAAACTCCAAAGCCACTTCTATACGGAAACGATGCAATTGGCCTTGGTGCAGTGAAAGGAGGGTTGAAAGTGTATGCAGCGTATCCCATAACGCCATCCACAACGCTCCTCGATTTTCTTGCAAAAAATGCCGAGAAGTTTCACATTGTTGCACTTCAACTTGAGGATGAAATTGCTGCAATAAACCTTGCAATTGGGAGTGCCTATGCGGGTGTGCGATCAATGGTTGGCACATCCGGTGCTGGGCTTGACCTTATGGGTGAAGCAATAACCCTTGCAGGTGCAACAGAAACACCAATTGTTATCCTTGATGTGATGAGAGTGGGTCCTTCAACTGGCGCACCAACCTATACAGAGCAAGGCGATGTAAACCTTGCCTTGAATATAGGGCATGGTGAATTTCCTCGTATTGTCCTTGCGCCAGGCGATGTGGGGGAGGCATTTGAGGTGACTGCATTGGCGCTCCGATTTGCATGGTGGTATCAAACACCCGTTATAATCCTTTCAGATAAGCATATTTCGGAAAGTGCAAGAACAACAGAAATAGTTGAAGAGGACAAAGCCTTCCTCAAACTCCACCCAAAAACATTCAGTTTGTCTTTTTCGGATCATTACCCACCGATGGTTAAAACTTATGATAAGGAGATTGATGGTGAATACCACAGATATAAGATTACGCCCGATGGAATTTCTCCTTATGCTCCACCTTCAACGCCTGATGTGGTTGTGCATACAAATTCAACTGAGCATACAGAAGAGGGTTATTCCTCAAGCCTTCCTGAAACACTAACAAAGATGAAAGAGAAGCGCGTAAGAAAGATGAAAACAATTGAGGACGACTTCAAACTTATGCGTTTTATAAATGTATTTGGGGAAGGCTCGGTTGCAGTTGTTTCCTTTGGGTCACCTAAGGGTGCGATACTTGAAGCAATGGAGAATTTGGGAATTAAATTTGTCCAGGTTGTTTCCCTTGAGCCGTTCCCAACAGATGCAGTAATAGAAGAACTCAAAGGCGTCCAGAAGATAATCTCAGTTGAGCAAAATTCATTTGGGCAGTTTGCCGACCTCTTTGAGAGAAAAACAGGTTTAAGGATCGATAAGAGGATTTTGAAATACGATGGGCGTCCATTTAGCCCGTGGGCTTTGAGAAGTATGTTTGAGGAGGTGTTAAATGAACCTAACAACTGATAGGAAAATCCAGTGGTGTCCTGGGTGTGGAAATTTCGGAATATACAATGCGCTTAAGACTGTTTTAGAAAAAGCAATTGATGAAAAGAGAGTTAAACAAGAGAATATCGTGCTTGTTTCGGGCATTGGTTGTTACGGTTATATCACAAACTACTACCATCTAAATTCGTTTCATACAATCCACGGGCGTGTCCCCCCACTTTTAACAGGGATAAAACTTGCAAATCCCGAACTAATACCAATTGGTTTTGTTGGCGATGGCGATGCGTTTGCTGAAGGGATGTCGCATACGATTCACATTGCAAGGAGAAATTCTAATGCAAAACTCATTCTTCACAATAACGGTGTATATGGTCTTACAACGGGACAATTTACACCCACATCTCCAAAAGGGTTCAAAAGCAAGTCGACACCATTTGGAAATCCTGAAAACCCTATAAACCCTGTAACACTTATGCTCGTATCACAGGCGACATTTGTTGCAAGAGGATTCTCTGGCGATATCAAGCACCTTCAGTACATTTTTGATGAGATGCTAAAGCATAGGGGGTTTGCCTTTGTTGAGGTATTACAACCCTGTGTCACTTTTAACAACACATACCAATTCTATAAAGAGCGTGTTTATAAATTGGAAGAAACTGATTACAAGATTGGTGACTTTAATCTTGCACTTCAAAAGTCACTTGAATGGGGCGAAAAGATACCCATTGGTATATTCTACAGAAGTGAACTTCCAACCTATGAAGACCTTGTATTGAGAGGATTGGATTTGTTCTACGATAGGAGTGTGCCGGACCTCAAAGATATTGTGAAAGAGTTTATTTAAATCCACCTGAAAGAATTACCCACGCCGTCATCCCTCACAAAAGGCGTTCGGGACGACAAGAAAAAAGGCGGAGATCCCTCACACAAGGCGTTCGGGATGACACTTCGTGTCGGTTGGCAAATGTCATTACAAATTTAACACAAGTTTTAAAGCCTCTTCGATCTTGCTTCTATATTCCTCTTCGAGCGCTCCTATTTTTTCAACAAGCCTTTCTTTGGAAATTGTGAGAATTTGTTCGCATTTTATATAGGAAATACTTTTTAACCCGTTTTCCTCTGATGGTTCAACCCTAATATGAAAAGGAACAGGTCTTCCTTTTGTGCTTATTGCAACAACAATTGTGTTTGGATAATTGGGGTTTGTGTTTCCTGCATCTGTCTGAATAATGAGAGTTGGCCTTATCCCCTCTTGTTCGGAGCCTCTTCCTGGGTTCCAATTTACTATCCAGATCTCAAATCTTTTTGGAGTCTTCATCTTTAAAAACTACCTCTTTTTGTGCCTCTAATGCATATTCGACATTGCTTTCGTATACTTTGCTGAATGCATCGTAGAGCATCTTTTCCTCTTCTTTTTTTAACCATTCACTTAGAAGTTCTCTTATTACTTCATTGAGTGATTTATTTTCTAATTTTCCGATCTCCTTTGCCTTCCTGTGTAAGGATTCAGGAATTCTTACACTAAAACTTACAATGTTTTTCATATAACACCTCCTTATGGTATCCATATTAGGTATAAAAATTATACATCATATTTCGATTTTAGTCAATAATCTTTTGTTTCTGACTCTATTTTTCGGGAAAAGTTCGAAAGGGGTCCGTTCCCCCTTTCATCAAATAGAGGAGGTGAACTGACCCTCCTCTAACTCCACCCCAAAAGGACAACTGAGGAGATCTCTCGCTTCGCTCGAGATGACGGCGGGGAGGAGATTCTTCCTCGCAAAATTCGCTCGTCAGAATGACTGCGGAGGCGCTCAGGACGACACTTCGTGTCGGTCGGAAAGGACTTTTTTTATCTTATTTCTACTGTATCTGCAAAATTCTGCATTAGTTCTTTTATCTTTTTTAGTTCTGAATCATTAAAAGTCTCAAAGGGATAATCGGGGTCTAACACTTTATCAAAGTGCGGGCGCTGGATGTAATATGCCTTTGCCCTGTTTATTTCCTGCCCTACTTTAAGGAAATCATCCAGGGTTTTGAAGTAGTTTTTGAATACGGTAGTTCTAAATTCGTAATCTTTATTTGAATTTTTAATAATCTCAATACTTTCTTTGATAGATGTGCTATCGATATTTATGCTCACCGCATTGCTATATCTTTCAAATGGTGCCTTTATGTCCATTGCAATGTAATCAATATAGGGCAAAATTTCCTTGAGCCTATCTGGGAAAGACCCATTTGTATCAACTTTCACCAGAAATCCCATATCCTTAACCCTTTTTGCAAATGCACCGATATCCCTGTGCAGTAGTGGCTCTCCACCTGTAAATTCAACTGCATCAATGAGCCCAATGCGGTTTTTAAGGGCGTTTTCGATTTCTTCAAAGGGGATATTTTTAGGAAATTCATCTGGTAAAACCAATTCCCTGTTGTGGCAGAAAGGGCAACGGAAATTGCACCCGATGGTAAAAATAATTGCGCACACTTTCCCGGGATAATCAATGAGGGAAAATTTTTGAAAAGCCCCAATTTTCATTTATTATCCTCTTATCTTATGTGTAGTGCTTCCTGAATTATTTCTTCAATCTTTATTTCCTTTGCTTTTGGAAGTGCATCCGAAAGCGCTATAAATTTCTCTGCTAAATTTGGGTCAAATTGGGTACCTGCATTTTTTATAATCTCCTCTATAGCGGTGTTTATACTCATTGCCTTTCTATATGGACGGTCTGTTGTCATTGCATCAAAGGCATCACATACTGCAAGTATTCTCGAAAGATACGGAATAGCCTCTCCTTTTAATTTGTCCGGGTAACCGGTGCCATCCCACCGCTCATGGTGATACCGCAGGATTTTTGCCGCATCCCTTAAACTTTCGATAGAAGAAACAATTTCAAAACCTTTAGAAGGATGTTTCTCAACTTCTTTCCTTTCTTCCTCTGTTAATGGTCCTTTTTTAGCGAGTATTGTGTCGCTTATGCCTATTTTTCCTACATCGTGAAGAATACCTGCAAGGACAAGTATTTTTAATTCCTTATCCATAAGATTCAGGTGCTTTCCAAAGATGTATGCATATTTTGTTACATTTTCAGAATGGGTGCGTGTGTATGGGTCTTTTGAGTCAATTGCCCTTGCAAAGGCAATGATGAGGTCTCCTAAAATTTTTGCCCTGTCCTTATAGAGGAAGAAGTTCTTTAACGGGGCAATGATGCCCTCTAATAATTGTGTAATAGCACCTTCTTCTATGGTTTCTTTTTCGTTTATACCTATCTTAACTGTATCTTCTTTTGTTTCGTATGCTATAGTCTTAACGCCACTTTTTACAAAATTTTCGATCCCCTTTGAGGAACTGAATGGGGAAAATTCAAAAAGTGAAACATCTTTATCCACATAAAAGAGTGCAAATCTCTCCTCTATATTCAGGCTTCCTTTTATATATTCAACACTTTTGAATGATTGAAAGATTATTTTAAAGGTGTCTTTCAAAAATTCTTCTGTTTTTTCTCCCGAAGTATGTGTGGCAATATCTTTTACAACATTGTCAATTCTTAACTCGACTGATAGATCAGAAAGAAGTTTTTTCGTATTTAGATATAGCGACCCAAGATTTGAAACTGCCTTCATTACTTCAATATCCTCTCTTAAAAAGGGCATATCCTCCCTGAATGAGTCAATGAATATGCCGCCCATATAGACCCCATTAACAAAGAAAGAGGCAGTAATCGTGTATGTGATTTTATCAAGCCCCCATTGAATTGCAAGTTCCTCGAAGTCCTTTTTTATCCCTTCTTTTATCCCTTCAAGGCCAATGCCCTTTATAATCTTTACTTCTCCCTCTCCTACAAGATGCTCTTCCCTTTCAACGGAAAGATCAAAAATCTCATTTAATATGCCCCTATCATAACCTACTGCACTTATATATTCAAGTTTATCCCCGCTTCTTATAAGGACCGTTCCCTTTTCTCCACCTTTAATAAGAGAAAGTGTAAGGTTGAGGAGTCCATCAAAGAATTCTTTTTCGGATTCTTCAAAGGTCGTTTTTGAAATGAATGTAATAAGTTCTTTGAGGTTGTATGCAAGGGTTGCGTTCGTATCTACTTCCTTTTTCAAAGCCTTCATTGCCCCCTGAATTGCAAGATAGAAGGACACAACTTTGCCCACCGTATTTGCAAGGCTTATATCCTCTTTGGTATAATGTATATCCTCTTTAAAAATATCAAGCGAAAGATGACCTGCATAATGTCCCCCAACTATTATGGGTATCATAAGAGTTTCTTTTATGTCATTCACTCCTAAGGCAACACCCACATCCTGTAACTCCTGTGGAAGCCCACTTACCCCGATATGTTCTACAACAGTTGGTGAAGTCCATAACTTTTCTTCTCTCACTTTTTCAAATTTTAACCTTTTTATGAGGTTTTCATCATATCCAATTGATGCAACAGGCCGTACTTCACCGTTTGAAGAAAACCACAGCACGCCTTTATCAATTTTTGGTATAAGTGCTATGACAGTGGAGAGGAATTTTTTGACAACAGATTCTGTGGGCTCTTCAATATTTATCGTGTATATAAATTCGTTTAAGGTTGTAAGTTTTGATTGTGTTACCCTATATGCCCTGAGCGTTTCAAGTTCCTTTAAAAGTGCTTCATCTAACCTGGTTCCCCATTCTCTTTCCTCACGGGAAAGGAGGGAAATAGAAATCCCAAACAGAAGAAGAAAGAGTAATACAGAAAGACCATATGACATTACAGCTCTTCTTAAAATATTTAAAAATGCGTCGGTAAGGGTTCTTATATCTAAGATAGTGATAATCTCAAAGTTGTGGTCCATATATGTAAAATTGGTCTTATTTGTTATAAAGTTTGCATTTTCGAAGTTTTTGATAATAGGTTTTGCCTCTTTAATGAGGTTTTGTGTTCCCAAATTTGTTGCAAGGACCATACCATCGAGGCTTATGAGATACCTGATATTATCTTCAAGGGGTTTTTCTAACTTTTGAGAGAGATTTCTTATATCAATAACACCCGCAAGGGTATATATGAGTTTTCCTTCCTCAAAAATGGGTATGTGGAGTGCAATTGCAGGGAAGCCCTGCACTGTCATAAATGGTGTTGAAAGGGTTGGGCGTTTTCTTTCAAGGACAATTTTTACATGTGCCTGTTTTGAGATGTCCGAGCCGATAGAGTATGTAAAGGGATATGTGAAGACAATAATGCCTTTGTTGTCCATAAGAGTGACTGTTGAAAAGATATCTTTATGTGTTTCGTAGAAAAGTATGAGGTCGTTTTTCCACTTTGTGGGATTGCTCAACTCTATGGTTGAGGCAAGATACTCAAGAGGGTGTTCAAATTGTTCCATCACATCTTCTCTGAATGCATCATAGATAGCCGTATTTGATTGTATCACCTGAATCTCTCCGTTTTTTAGAATATCATCTTTTCCCCTCCTGTATTCATTATATCCAAGGAATGAGATACTGCTTGTAATAAAGACCGAAAGGATTGTTATAGCAATCGCCCTTCTAAAGGAAGAAATTTTCGATATGAACACCTCTTCTTTTACTTCCCTTTTTGGCATAAGGAGAGAAGCCTTCCACCATATGAAGGCTCCATGAAGAAGGGCAAGAAGCATAAGAAGAAGTGAGATATAAATTGTTGGCTTGAGGGGGAGTATGTCTAAGTAGTGGAGTAATTTAAGAAGGATTGAAAGTGCAGAGAATATGCACAATACTACATAAGCATGTTTTTCTCTTTTTCTCCCATATCTTGAATAGGCAAAACCCCTTCCATAGTGAATTGCGATAATGCCAATGAGACCCCAGGAGATATAGTCAATAATTTTTACAGGGTTTTTTAGCATAAGAGAGGAAATGAAAAGCAATGTTATGCCTATAATTTCAACGATATTTGGCTTTGCAAGTGATCTACCGGTCGTGTGAGAGATAAGGATAATTGTGAAGGCGAGAAATCCTGAGGCAAAAATAGCATTTGCGACAACAAATGCAGAGGGAGTTTCCGATAGTTCAAGGATCTGGAAGATTTTAAGGAGAGAAAGGACAGAAATAATAGGTAAGAAAAATGCTGTAGTATAAATAATTCTTTCATATGTTTTACTCTGGATAAACCAGTGGAATGCAAGAATGAGGCCTATGGAAAAAGGCAGGGTAAATACCAAATATTCAAGTATAATTAATCCCCAATCCATACATCTCCTTTCGCTTCTATTATATAGAAGTTTTTGTTTTTGCAATAGTCAAAATTGGAACGAGGGCTCCGCCCCCTTTCCAACTTTTCCCCAAAGGCAAAAACCAACTAATTTGTCACCCCGAACGCAGTGAGGGGTCTCAATCATTGGAGGAGGGCATAGCCCTCCTCCAACTCCACCCAAAGAGTCTTTTATTTTTTGATGGGGGAGTGTTGAGGGGGTGTAGTTTAACCCCCTCAAATTCGGGAGATTTCTTGCTACGCTCGAAATGACAAATTAGTTGTTTTTTTGTCCTTTTCTGGGGTTAGTTGGGAAGGGGTCTTTTGCCCCTTCCCAATATGTGTCACCCCGAGCAGACTTTGTGAGGGGTCTCCGCCTTTCAATTGAGGGGGTTGGACATCACCCCCTCGAGGCTCCCCCGAAAGGATTTAAAGCCCTTGTGTTTCTTGGGGGAAAGTTAGAAAGGGGGCGAAGCCCTCGTTCTAATAGGTTGTCATTTCGAACGAAGTGAGGAATCTCCTCAGTTTAAAGTGTTTCATACAAGTCTTTCCATTCTGGATTAAATGAGGTTATTAATTCCACTTTCTTTTTTCTTGAATATCCTTTTAGTTGTTTTTCTCTTGTTATTGCATTTATTGGATCATTGAATAATTCATAATAG
>Ga0078972_1007415_pt1 | contig 24399 bp, 22 predicted proteins | sample YelNatPaOPGAMG01_FD_67568 | JGI IMG/M metagenome (GOLD analysis project Ga0078972, IMG submission 67568) | Hot spring thermophilic microbial communities from Obsidian Pool, Yellowstone National Park, USA - OP-RAMG-01 (SPADES assembly) (version 2) | ecosystem: Environmental > Aquatic > Thermal...
CACGAGCGGAGCGTGGTGGAGCGCAGCGTGGGGAAAGCAATCTCCCGGCAAGCAAGGGGATTGCTTCGCCGCCTGCGGCGGCTCGCAATGACAAGGATGGATAGTGGGTAGGTTGTTACCCTATCACGGGAATTGTGCCCACTCTCTGGCCGAGGTTATGGATCAGCCGGGGGCGTTGGGAAGAAACAAAAAGGCGGCTTCAAGAGCACTTTGAAGCCGCCCGGCATGGAAAACGAACTGCGGGGAGGGCGGGATTCGAACCCGCGGCTGAGGTTTTAGCCCCAGCACTCACTTAGCAGGCGAGCCCAATCGGCCATCTCTGGCACCTCCCCGGAAAATTGCATCTCGATTGTACTTGAAAACAGCCAGTTGTCAACCGGGCGCGCCATATGCCTCCGCGCTAGAATTGCCCTTCCAGATAAGCGCGTGTCCTTTCCTGACGGGGGTTGACGAAGACTTCGGCGGCCGGGCCGGCTTCGATCACCTCACCCATATACATGAAAACAACATAATCGGCCAGACGTTTGGCCTGGCGTAAGATATGCGTCACCAGCACAATCGTATAGTCCTGTTTCAATTCGAGCAAGCGTTTCTCGATGTGCTGCGCCGAGATCGGATCCAGCGCCGACGTCACCTCATCGCCCAGCAAGATTTCCGGTTCAACCGCCAGCCCGCGCGCCAGGCACAGCCGTTGCTGTTGACCAATCGAAAGACGGCTGGCCGGTTGATGGAGACGGTCCTTGACCTCCTCCCACAGGCCAGCCACTTCCAGGTAGTGACGCACCGCGCGCTCCAGTTCACGCCCTTTTTTGAGACGATGAATCCGCAATCCGTAGGCCACGTTCTCATAAATGGACATCGGTAAAGGGAACGGACGTTGCGCCAGCAGACCAACTTTTTTGCGGATTTCCGTCACGTCCACGCCGGGGGCGTAAATGTCCTCACCGTCAATCAGCACCTGACCGCTCAGGCGCGTGCCGTCGCTTAATTCCAGGAAACGATTCAGACTCTTGAGCAAGGTGGTTTTGCCGCAGCCCGATGGGCCAATAATCACCGTAATCTGCCGGCGCGGAATATCCAGCGTTACCTCACGCAGCGCCAGATGACCACCTTCATACCAGACGCTCAGATTACGAACCTGAATATGGGGCTCCATGCTTACTCCTGTTGAGTCTCTTACTTGACAACAAATTGTCCCAGTCTTCCAGCCAGCCAGCGTGACCCCAGGCTGATAATCAAGACCAGAACCGTCAGAATCAACGCCGCGGCGTAGGCTCGCTGCTGCACTTCGGGGTATGGCGTGCCCAACTGGAAAAAAACAGCCAGCGGGAGCGAGGCCGCCGGACGCAGCAGGGAAGTGGGCAGGCGATCGGTGTAGCCAGCCGTGAACAGGACGGAGGCCGCGTCGCCAATCCCGCGCCCGAATGCCAGCAGAACCGCGGTCAGGATGCCGGGCAACATCTGCCGGCTGACCACGCGCAACGCGGTCTCGAAACGCGTCGCGCCCAGGGCCAGCGAAGCCTGCTCCAGTTCCTCGGGCATCATTTGCAATACCTCGTCCATGGCGCGCGTCATGATGGGCATTTCGAGCAGGGCCAGCACCAGCACGCCGCCCAGCAATGAGGCGCGCAGCCCGATTGCCAGCATGACCATAAACCCAAACGCCCCGTACACGATAGACGGAATCCCCCAAAGCACATCCAACCCCAGGCGGACGAAGTGCCCCCAGGAGGAACGGCGCACGTAAGTCTGGAGATAGAGCGAAAGCGGCAGGCTGAAAAGAAAAGCCAGCAAAGTCCCGCCGCCAGCCAGATAGAGCGAGCCGAGAATGGCATTCAAAATGCCGCCCTCTTTTCCCAGATAGTAACCGCCTTTGGGGGATTGGGTCAGCATGGCCCAGTCAAGGGACGGCAATCCCCTGGCCATAACCGTTCCAAGAATCAGAGCCAGACTGACGGCTACAACGGCAAAGGAAAGTAGCATTAACCCCCTGGCCAGAGTCTCTTCAAGATGACGCCAGTGCCAGTGTTTTTTCATTGCGACCTCGCTTTCATCCGGCGCAGAACCAGCGTCGCGGCCACGTTGAACATCAGAACAATCACCAGCAGGATCAACGCCGCGGTCATCAGCGCCGCATCATAGAGTGGAATGGACATCATCTCGCCGTAATTATTGGCGATCAATGCCGGCAGCGGGTAAGCGGCGTCGAACAACGAACGCGGCACCTGAACCACATTGCCGACGACCATCAGCACCGCCATGGTCTCGCCTAAAGCGCGCGAAAGCCCCAGAACGATCCCGGCCAGCACGCCGGCCAGCGTTTTGGGCAACACGACATGGCGGATGGTCTGCCAGCGAGTCGCGCCAACGGCAAGCGAAGCCTGGCGCATCCCTTCCGGGACGGCGCGGAACACCTCATAGGTTACAGCAATGATGAACGGCGCAACCATGACCGCCAGAACAATCGCACCGGCCATGATGCTGAAACCGGTCGGGTTTTCGGAGCGAAAAAGGGGCAGAAAGCCGAAAGCCCGGCGACAGAACGGCGCCAGTGTATGTTGCACCCAGGGGACAATGGCAATTACCCCCCACACGCCATAGACGACCGAGGGAATCGCGGCCAGCAAATCCAACACCGGCTTCATGAAGGCACGCGTCGGCGGACGCGCATATTCGGCCAGATAAATGGCTGTCAGCAAACTGGGAGGCACAGCCAGCACCAAAGCCGCTAACGTCACCCACAGGGTGCCGCTCAAGAACGGCAAGAAGCCAAATTGACCCGCCACAGGTTTCCAGACGCGCCCGCTCATCAACGCCCAAAGCGAGTTTTGCCCCAGAATCGGCCAGGCGCGCCCAAGCAGGACGGCAGCCATGACCACGACCAGGAGCGGGGGAAACACCGTCAGGAAAAACAACCCCCGGCGGGTCAGCCGCTCGCGGCGCTGACGAGCCGCGAGAACCGAAGGTGGAGAGGAGAGGTGCGGCATGTTCCCGTCACCGTACCTTACGCAAGGCTTCCGCCAGTTGCTCCGAAGAGAGAGGAATATAGCCGGCCTCCCCGACAAACTGCTGACCGTCGGTCAGAATCCATTCCAGAAAGACCTGGACCAACCCCTGCGGCTTCCCTTTCGTAACCAGATTCAAAGGACGCGCCGGAGGCGAAGGGTACCTGCCACTCGCGACGGCCTCCTGGGCCTCACTTTTGGTCTCCAGAAGTTCGTCCGCTTCGGCCACACCATTGCCATTGCGGTCAATGGGTACCACGACCACTCCCGCCACCGGCCTGCCGCTTTCCGCATCATAGGCATAGTTCAGATTGTTATAGCCCAGGCCGAGAGGGTCTTTCGCCACCGCATCCACCAGGCCCGGATCGCCGGAGACAGCGATGCCTAACAGGTCTTCCTGCTTCTTGCCCCCCAGATATTTCGCCCACACATCGGCCGCGCCGCAGGCGTCAGCGCGCGTAAAGGGATGAATTTCATCCGTGATTTCGGGCCTGCCAACCACCTGGCCCCAGGTCTTGACCTCGCCCGTGATAAAGATTTTGATGAAGGTATCCTGCGAAATCCCTTTGGCCAGCAAATCGTCCAAAACCGGGTTTTTATTCGAGACCGTAGGGAAAACCGCGTCAATGACAACCGGAACCCAGTAGGCGCCCTGGGCTTCCTCCTCATCAGAGACCTCGCGCGAAACCATGCCAATGTCCACGGCGCCAGACAGGGCATCGGTCATGCCCTTGCCGGCCCCTCCTGCCGAAATGTCAAACTCGACGCCAGGGTGAACTTTGTGGAATTCCTCTGCCCAACGTTGCATCATCGGATACAGGGCAAAGGCGCCAGAGATGGAGATGACGCCCTGCAGATCGTCCTCCGGCCGTATCGCAGGAGTAGCCTGTCCACAGGCACTGGCAAGCACAACGACCAACGCGATCAGGGCAAGGCCCACATATTGACTTTTCATGTCGCACTCCTTGAATGTATATATTATCTACTATAATAATATACTTTTCGACAGCAACAAAACGTTTCTCTGTCTGAAACAGAGAAGGATTCACGGGGTATCTGGAGAACTGCTGGCTGCGCGCGCCTGACGGACGCGCGCAGCGACGTCGGCGAGGGTGGTATTGTCGAGAATGTGCGCAATGGCATCGCGCACGTCGCTCATTACCATTCGCAGGCCACAACTGGCTTCGTCCGGGCAAGTGCACGGTTCATAGGCCATCTGACTGACGCAGCGAATAGGTGCCACCGGCCCATCCAGTGTGCGAAAAATCTGGCCGAGGGTAATTCGATCGGCAGGACGGCCCAGATAATAACCGCCGCCAACCCCAACCTTGCTGTGCAGGATGCCGGCATTTTTCAGGGTCAGTAAAATCTGCTCCAAAAACTTGACCGGGATTCGTTCGCCCTGGGCTATATCGCGAATCGACACCATAGCCCCAGGCGACTCCTGCTGCACCAGAGCAATATAGATGGCGGCCCGCAGACCGTATTCACCACGTTTGGAAAGGCGCATGGCGCAAAAATTTGTCTAGTATTATTATAGAGTTTATAAATATTATAATCTCTGTATCCGGCCTCGTCAAGCGAGCGCGTGCTGGTGAGTGCCCACAAGTCAACATTGAAAAAGCTCTGCCCCTGTGGTCATGTTTGTTGTCACATAACTCAAACTCAGGAGGCAGAGCCATGTTGAATATACCGCTTACCGCCTCAGTCACAAGTTAAGCATTTCTGACTGATGTCAAGGGGCAATTTTGATGCAATGAAGCCTGCAGATTGTAGTTTATCGGCAATTTCGTGGCTCAAAAATCGCACTTTACTTGAGAATGCGACCAGCCAACCAGCCTCTGCTCATGCAGTTTGGTATTTCTGACCAGCAAATCCGCTCAAAAATGCCCTTGACACGACCCAAAAAACCTTAACTTGTGACTGATGGGTTAAGGCAAAGGCGTACTCTCTATGGCAATTAAAGGTGGTATTGTTCTATCTCGAAACCGCATTTCAAGATGATGCCATGCTCTGTCAAGGTCAAAGCGATCTCGGTAGTTGTTAACTTTCTCATAGAGTTCGCCAGGGAAAAGTGCTTTGTAGTCGTCAAAAACCAAGGGACATATAGCTTTTTCCACTTTTCCCGAAGATCTTATATAAACTACAATTGGGCCACTACTACCTTGACCATTAACATCCGCACAGAAAGCCCAAACATAAATTGTGTTATCTTGCTCTGTAATAATCTCCCATTCACATAACTTCTCTGATGAAAGGGACACATCGGAATAACAAGCCGAGAGTATAGCCGTCTCGTACTCTCTCCAATTCTTACTCCAATTCTTATTCGGCGTATCTACCAGAGAATCTTGTACTCCGCTGGTAATAAAAGATACTACAACGATAAGAAGCAAAGAAATAGAGAGAATCAGTAAAAATATCTTCGCAGTTTGAACGAATCTGTTTGCCATTGTTTTTCTCCTACTTTCTGTATCCAGAAATTCTTATGGGAAACCACCGATATGGAAACGTGCTAAGCGGATCCCGGCAAGCGTCTCTCTGATGTGAATTAACATAGATTTTATTTGCGTCACGACAATCTTCGATTGCCGTCACAATAACCGTATGTTTCCACTGGTCACTTAACTTCATAACGATAACATCTCCCACTGATAATCCGCAAAGGGTGGTTGAAATACCATAAGGTCCCTTGCCAGTATTGCTGGTCAGGAAATCATTGAGTCCCCCTACATTTACCCAAGGGTATGAACCTGTATGCGTATAAAAGTCGTAATACCACCGCGTCATATAATCAAGCGGATCTGACATCGTTCTATTTGTTCCCTCATAAATTGCCTGTGATGCAAAGTTTGTGCAATCACCATATGTAGTTTCATCATGATATGTAGGGTTGCGTCTAAAAGCCCACGTATCAGCATACCTTACTGCCAATGAGCGATTATAAGCCCACCATGTTAATGTCGGTGTTGGGGCTACCTGCTGGATTCCAGATGACTGACTGTCATCACCTGTTTGGCTAATCTCCTGTGGCTGTGCTTCCGAAAGTTGGCTGAACTGTGCTTCATAGTTTTGCTGAATGTTCTTCAAGATTTGCTCATCGGTCAATATTTCCATTGCGTCTGTAAGGTCATCACGATAAATATCGTTTACTATCAGCCATTGCCCATTAACTTTTTTAAGGACAATCCGATGTCTCAGATTTGCCATTCCAGATGGAGCAGAAGCAGATGCATACTGTATCCAGCGATTCTCAGTGAGAATAACTTCGGCACTATCAACATCAATCTTGATATCCATAAACTCAATTTCAAACTGGTACCATTCCCATTCCAAACGAAACGTTTTGACTATGGCTTGCTGGATTTTTTGTCGTCTCTGTTCTCGAAGAAGCCATTCAGCACTTTCTGGCTTATCGGCCGCCGCAACAGCAGAAAAATCCACAGTCTCAAACGACATCTGAGATTTGTAACGCAATACAAAATAGAGCTTGACAACGTTCTTTATTGCTTCATCATCAGCAGCAAAAACATTCTTGTACAAATCGGAAATTTCTAACGGAGATGTATTAGCAGAATCGTAAGCATATCTGTCAATAGCATTGGCGTTTACTGATCTTGGACAAGGCTTGGTTGGGGTTGGCGTGGCAGTAGGTGTTTTGGTCGGCGTATATGTTAGAGTGCGTGTTGGCGTTTTTGTAGGAGTTTGTGTTGGTGTCCTAGTCGGAGTTCTCGTCGGAGTTCTCGTTGGAGTTCTGGTTACTGTTCGAGTCGGTGTGCGAGTCCGGGTAGCAGTTGCCGCCACCAATTCGGAAGCTGATGCGCCACCGAATGAAGCAATAGCAAACAAAAAGGCAGAGAGCAGGACAAGCAATATGAACATCCGAGTTTGTAAGGGTTTATGTGACATACTCAATATTCACCTCAGAGTGAAACAAATGTGCGTTGGCGAAGCCACCCAACAGTTGGTTTTATATACCAAACACGCCTTCAAAGACCATGTTTTGACGCGCTGATATACACTTGCTGTAACTACTCAGTTCTGTATCAAAACCGTTGTGCATGTCATGGCGAGGAGCGTTCTTTGCGACGAAGCAATCCCCAGGCGGTCCATTTTGCCTGATAAACGGGAGATTGCTTCGCCCAAAAACGGCTCGCCATGACATGGCTGAGTAGTTACCACTCGCTTAGGGAAGCTGGTCTTTGGGATCATGATTGGTATGAGATGTGGGCAATCACCAGCGAGATTCTGCCGGCGGTAACATTTTCATCTGACCTGACACGAAGGGACATACATACCTGAAATTGCGGTATGATTGGCGTGATGCGCAAAATCTGGCCTTTCACCTTTTACTTCTTTTTCTTTGCCGCTTTCTCGGCTCTGATGCCTTATCTGGTCCTTTACTATCGCTGGCGCGGCCTGAACGGCCTCCAGATTGGCCTGCTGACCGGTCTGACGCCGATCATTACCACCTTCAGCGCGCCGTTCTGGACCAGTCTGGCTGACTCGCGCCGTCGTCACGGCTTGATCCTGCGGCTGAACATGGCCGCAGCGATCCTGATCGTCCTGCTGATGCCGGCAGCCAGGACGTTCCTGACGTTATTCCCCCTGATTCTTCTCTATACCTTTCTGTTTGCTCCCATCTCTTCGCTCGCCGACAGCGCGACGCTTTCCATGCTGGGCCAACGGCGCGAGGAGTATGGGCGCATTCGCCTGGGAGGAACGATTGGCTGGGGAGTGGTTTCGGCCATTGCTGGCGTCGTCATCGAACGCTACGGACTGACCTGGTCTTTCTGGCTTTACGCCATCAACATGAGCCTGGCCTGGGTTATCAGCCGACGACTGGCCTTTGGTCCGGGAGGTGAGCATGTCTCCATCCGCCGGGGATTCCGTCTCCTGTTATCCAACCGGCGCTGGCTGATTTTCCTGGTAACCGTTTTTATTGCCGGCATGGGCATGTCTACCGTCAATACCTACCTTTTCCCTTACATGGAGGAGGCAGGCGCCCGCAAGAGTTGGATGGGGCTGGCCGCTGTCATCGCCACGATTTCGGAAATACCGGTCTTTTTCTTCTCCAATCACTTGCTGCAACGCCTGAAAGCGCGCGGCCTGTTGATGCTTTCAATGGCTGTCATTGGTGGGCGGCTTCTGCTCTATTTCCTCTTCCCCTTTCCGGCGGCAATTCTCGTCATTCAGGGTATTCACGGTCTGACCTTTGCCGCCCTCTGGGCCTCCGGCGTTTCTTACGCTCATGAAAACGCGCCACCCGGCATGATCGCGACCGCGCAGGGCCTGTTCGGCAGCGTCGTGATGGGCTTCGGTTCCGGCGCGGGGGGGATGGTTGGCGGCGTGCTCATCGAACGCTTTGGCGCGGCCGGCATGTATGGCATCATGGGCCTCATCGTGCTGGCAGGACTTGGACTGTTTGCCTTGCTGGAACGGTTGTGCCGTTCCTGCCCCGCGGTAGAGACGGAAGGATGAGATTACGGATTCACTTCTCCAAAGCCGATGCCTTACGCTACATCGGTCATCTGGATTTGCAACGGTTGTGGGAACGTGTCTTGCGCCGCGCCGGCTGCGCGTTGGTGTACAGTCAGGGGTTCCATCCTCAGCCAAAAATCCAGATCGCCTCTGCCCTCCCTTTGGGCTTGATTGGTCATGATGAACTCGTGGACGTCTGGCTGGAGGAAGGGAAGATGCCGGCTGCCTCACTGACGGAACTGGCGCAACGATTACAGGACGCCGCGCCACGTGGCCTGTACATCCGTTCGGTTGAGAACGTGGACGAACGCGCTCCCGCTCTGCCAACCCAAGTCCTGGCCGCTGAGTACCGCGTGACCTTTATCGGTCAGGTCACAGCCGACCTGCCACAACGGGTGGAGGCCCTGTTACGTCAGAGCACGTTGCCGCGTCGGCGGCGCGAACGCGACTATGATTTGCGGCCTTTGATTTTTGGGTTAGAATGGAAAGAGAATGCGCTGTACATGACTCTGGCAGCTCAGGAAGGCGCCACCGGCCGGCCAGACGAGGTCCTGGCCACGCTGAACCTGCCTATCGAAGAAAGCCGCATCGAGCGGCTGCGCCTGATTCTCAAGTCCTGATCAGGCTCAGGCGCCATGACTCCACAAGGAAAGGATAAAAAGACATGTCAAAGATCGCTATCATTACGGATACCGACTGTAGCCTGCCGCTGGAGATTACGAATCGTTATGGCATTGTTCAGGTGCCCATCACCATCCAGTTCGGCAAAGAGAGTTTCCGCGCCGTGTACGATCTGGACGATGCAGCCACCTTTGCGCGCATTGACCGTGAGGGGCGCATTCCGACCACGGCCGCGCCCGCCCCTGGTCAATACGCCGAGGCTTATCGCGCCGCGTTTGAGGCTGGCGCCGAAGCGATTCTCTGCTTTGCCATCAGCAGCACCATGAGCGCCTGTTATCAGGCGGCGCTGACCGCGCGCGAGATGTTCCCGGAGCGCGAAATCCGTGTGGTGGACACGAAGACTCTTTCGCTGGCGCAAGGATTCATGGTGCTGACCGCGGCGGAGGCGTTGAGCCGGGGGGCTTCCCTGGAGGAGGCCCAGGCCGCCGCCGAGAACGCAGGCGCACGCACTCATTTGTTTGCCGCTCTGTCTACACTGAAATACCTGGCCATGAGTGGACGCGTTGGACATCTGGCCGCGGGCCTGGCTGGCCTGCTCGAAGTGCGCCCCATTCTGACAGTGATAGATGGCAAACTGCAACTGTTGGAACGCGTGCGTACCCAGCGTAAGGCATGGGAGCGCGTGATCGAACTGGCCGTAGAGGCCGCGCGCGGCAGGCGCATCGAGCGTATCGGTTACCTGCATGTCAACGCGCGGGAAATGGCCGAACAATTTGCGGCGCAGGTCGGCGCGGCGTTGCCCTGTCCGGCCGCGCCGATTTATGCCGACATGACGCCCGGCCTCTCCATCCACTCCGGGGCCGGGCTGGTGGGCGTCGTCTTTGTAGCAGCAGAGAACGGCAATTGATGAAGAAGTCAGTCCTGCTTATCCACGGGCGCGGGAACGTTTTGTGGAGTTGCCTTTGCCATGCGAGCCGTAAGCGCCACCGACGCGCGCTGGCTTTTGTGCCCATCGCGTACGCGCCGTGTAGGGCGGGTCATGCGAGGAGCGGCTGGCCGTTTTGCGTACCCCCCCGCCGGTTAGGCGCCAAAAGGCTGGTTTTGGGCGGGGGGTACGCAGACTGCGCCGGGCCTTGTGTTTTTTGGCAAGAAGGTTTGCAAATTTTGAAGAGAGGAGGTAGAATAAATATGTGCTGGCCCTTGAATATGCAAAAACAGGAAACTCATTTTTGACCGGGAAACAAGGTCAGAATCAAAAAATGCCCGTAAGGGCATTAAGACCTTCCGGCGCGCGGAAGCACCAACGCCCGTAGTGTCAGAATCAAAAAATGCCCGTAAGGGCATTAAGACATACTCCCCATGCCCGAGATAATATATTCCCCTCCTCCAAGTCAGAATCAAAAAATGCCCGTAAGGGCATTAAGACTTGTCATTTCCACTCCAGTTAAAATCGCGAATGTCTAGTCAGAATCAAAAAATGCCCGTAAGGGCATTAAGACCTCACGGGCAGCAGATAGGATACCACGAACATGTAGTTTCGTCAGAATCAAAAAATGCCCGTAAGGGCATTAAGACTCCAACGTGCTATAGATACCCCAGTAACGCTGGGGCCAAAGTCAGAATCAAAAAATGCCCGTAAGGGCATTAAGACATGAGCAGGAAATTTCCGAATTGCAAGAGCGTCTCCGTACAGTCAGAATCAAAAAATGCCCGTAAGGGCATTAAGACTCGAGCAGTGTGAATTCCGGTCTTACTAGTTCGGGGTTTAGGCGTCAGAATCAAAAAATGCCCGTAAGGGCATTAAGACCTCACGCCCATCAAGGGAGAGTAACACTTCAGACCCATCAAGTCAGAATCAAAAAATGCCCGTAAGGGCATTAAGACTCTTGTTTGCGCGCCTGCCCCTTCCAGCAGACGCAAAATCGGTCAGAATCAAAAAATGCCCGTAAGGGCATTAAGACATTGGCCGCCAGAAAATCGGCGCGGCAGGCCGCTTCGGTCAGAATCAAAAAATGCCCGTAAGGGCATTAAGACAAAACGGCTGTCGTTTTCATCTCTCCACTTTCTTCATCAGTCAGAATCAAAAAATGCCCGTAAGGGCATTAAGACAAGCGATACAACTCCGAGCCTTCCGGCGGGTCGCCCGTGTCAGAATCAAAAAATGCCCGTAAGGGCATTAAGACTCTTGCTCCGCTACATCCATCAATGTCCAAATGTTACTGTGTCAGAATCAAAAAATGCCCGTAAGGGCATTAAGACCCGCCGAGCAGCAGGCCCAGGGTGATGGCCGTGGTGCCCAGTCAGAATCAAAAAATGCCCGTAAGGGCATTAAGACCGCTTTTTTATTCCCTTTGCATGCATTTCCATAATGTATTTGTCAGAATCAAAAAATGCCCGTAAGGGCATTAAGACCTACAGAAGACATCGGTGCCGTGCACGCCCTGGCACAGTATTAGTCAGAATCAAAAAATGCCCGTAAGGGCACTGGATTGATGATTGATGATTGTCGATTGATGATTGATGATTGATGATTGATGATTGCCGATTGTCGATTACAGCTGGCGAGGCAAGGCGCGAAAAGCGGCGCAGCCCAAAAATCCGAAAATCTGCAATCCGAAAATCTACAATCCCCTGTCAGAATCAAAAAATGCCCGTAAGGGCACTGGATTGCCGATTGTCGATTGCCGATTACAGCTGGCGAGGCCAGGCGTGAAAAGCGGCGCAGCCAAAAATCCGAAAATCTGCAATCTGAAAATCTTCAATCTACAATCTAAAAATCTACAATCCCCAAATCGCAAATCTCACCACACCCCCACTGGAAAAGCGCGTTGTGCGCCCGTATAAATGTAGTATAATAAAAGCACTCACAGACCGGCCCAACGATGAGTGCCTTCTGTTGTTTTCCGACGTCAGGCAGTCAAGGAGTATAGTGCGTGCCTTATTGATGACGGAATCTTTTTTCCTGGTGTACTTCCTCGGCTGTGTTTGTGAGCAGCCGAGTTTTTTGTTACCCTGCCTGTGAAAGGAGGTGAGAAGTTTGACGATAGTCACATTGCGCAACAACGAGTCTCAGGAACAGTTGCTCAAGCGCTTTCGTAAGAAGGTCGTCAAGAGCGGTGTACTGAGCACCGTGCGCCGCAAGCGCTGGTTCATCTCCAAGAGCGAGCAGCGTCGCATGGAACAGAAGAAAGCGTTGCGTCGACTCAAGCGACGTCAGGAGAAAATGAGCGAGTAAACCTCGCCCGAGTGCGAACCGGACTGTTTGGAGGCTATATGACAAAAGACGAGGAGAAAATCGTGGTCGAGGGGACAGTCGTCGAGGCGCTACCCGGGACGCAGTTTCGGGTACGACTCGATAACGGCCATCAGATTCTGGCCTACCTTTCGGGCAAGATGCGCAAGTACTATATTCGTATCTTGCTCGGTGATCGGGTCAGAGTGGAAATGTCCCCTTACGACCTGACGCGTGGCCGCATCACCTATCGGCAAAAGAAAGCCGCAGAGGAACCCGAAATCGCCGAATAGCCTCCCCTGAGCACTTATTCCTGAAAACGAAGCCCCTGCCCGAATCCGGACAGGGGCTTTTCCCTTTTTGCAATGGCGACCCTCGCTCTGTAGCGCCTTCTCAGGCGGCACCTTCCTTTTGGGGTTCGCCGGAGCCATCGTAACGCATGGCAGCCATCTGCGCATAGAAATTCCAGCGCTGCCGTGCATCCGCCTGCGCCAGTTTGAGCAGTTGCTCGGCGCGCTCCTCGTTGCTCTGCACCAGCATGCGGAAACGCGTCTCGTTGTACATGTACTGCTCAACCGGGATGCTCGGCTCTTTGTAATCCAGCTGCAGCGGATTCTTGCCCTGCTCCACCAGACGCGGATCGTAACGATAAAGCGGCCAGACGCCCGATTGCACAGCCAGTTTTTGCTGTTCCAGACCTTTGGCCATGTCAATCCCGTGAGCGATGCAGTGACTATAGGCGATGATAAGCGATGGGCCCGGGTACGATTCGGCTTCCAGGAAAGCCTTGAGCGTATGCTGATCGCTGTACCCGATTGCCACGCGCGCCACGTAAACATACCCGTAGGACATCGCCATCAGTCCCAGGTCTTTCTTGCCGATGCCTTTCCCCTGAGCCGCAAAGCGCGCTACTGCGCCGCGCGGCGTGGACTTGGAGGCCTGACCGCCGGTGTTGGAATAGACTTCGGTATCCAGGACGAGCAGGTTGACATCGCGGCCGGTGGAAAGAACGTGATCCAGGCCGCCATAACCAATATCGTAGGCCCAGCCATCGCCGCCGACAATCCAAACCGACTTCTTGACCAGCGCGTCGGCCACAGCCAGCAGGTTGGCCGCCTGAGGATGCTTTGAACCGGCCAGGCGTTGCTTCAGGATGGCGACTCGTTCGCGCTGTTGACGGATACCCGCCGCGGTAGTCTGATCGGCATTGAGCAGAGCATCCACCAGTTCCTGACCGAGTTCGTCCACGAAGGCCGGGAGCAAGTCGCGGGCATATTCTTGCTGCTTGTCAAGCGCCAGGCGGAAACCCAGACCAAACTCGGCGTTGTCTTCAAAGAGCGAGTTCGACCAGGCCGGCCCGCGCCCTTCGCGGTTGACCGTCCAGGGTGTCGTCGGCAGGTTGCCGCCATAGATGGACGAGCAACCGGTTGCATTGGCGATCAGCGCCCGATCGCCAAAGAGTTGCGAGAGGAGTTTCAGGTAAGGAGTTTCACCGCAGCCGGCGCAAGCGCCCGAAAACTCAAACAGCGGCTCCAGCAGTTGTGAATTCTTGATCGTGGTTGGGGTAAAGGCGCTCAGGTCCACCGCCGGCAGAGACAGGAAGAATTCCCAGTTGCGGGCTTCGCTGGCGCGCAGCGGAGGTTGCGGAGCCATGTTGAGCGCCTTGCGCGCCGGATTGGTTTTGTCTTTGGCCGGGCAGGCCTCCACACACAGCGTACAGCCGGTACAGTCCTCCGGCGCGACTTGCACCGTATAGGCCATGCCGGGAAATTCTTTAAACTTGGATTCCATCCATTTGAAGGTCGCCGGGGCCTGCTCGAGGAATTTCTTGTCATAAACCGTATGCCGAATCACCGCATGCGGACAAACGAAGACGCACTTCCCGCACTGGATGCACAAGTCTGGCTCCCAAACCGGAATCTCGAGCGCGATGTTGCGCTTTTCCCATTTGGTCGTGCCGGTGGGGAAGGTGCCATCCACGGGCATTGCCGAGACCGGCAGGCTATCGCCCTCATAGGCAATCATCGGCCCAAGCACCTGCCTGACAAATTCCGGCGCCTCATCGGGTACGGGTGGGCGGCGCGTAAAGGTACTGGTGACCTTATCGGGCACCTTGACCTCGTGCAGGTTGGCCAGAGCCTGATCTACAGCGGCAAAGTTCTTTTGCACGACGGCTTCACCGCGCTTGCCATAGGTCTTCTGAATCGCCTTTTTGATCTGGGCAATGGCCTCCTCACGCGGCAGGATGCCGGAGATGGCAAAGAAGCAGGTCTGCATGATGGTGTTAATGCGCGCTCCCATGCCGGTCTTCTCGGCCACGTCGTAGGCATTGATCACGTAGAACTTCAACTTCTTCTCGATAATATCGCGTTGTACTTCCTGCGGAAGGTGATCCCAGACTTCCTCCGGGCCATAGATGCTGTTGAGCAGGAAAACCGCCCCCGGCTGGGCATACTTGGTCATATCGAAACGTTCGAGGAAGGTGAACTGGTGGCAGGCGACAAAGTTAGCCGTGTTGGGGGTGATGAGGTAGGGCGCCTGAATCGGTTTCGGCCCAAAGCGCAGGTGTGACACGGTCAGTGTGCCGGCTTTTTTGGAGTCATAGACAAAGTAGCCCTGGGCATAGTTGTCGGTCCCCTCACCGATGATCTTGATGGAGTTTTTATTGGCCCCAACGGTGCCATCTGACCCAAGCCCGAAGAAAACGCAGCGCACCGTCTCCGGATGCTCGACCGAGAATGAGGGATCATACTCCAGGCTGGTGTGCGTGACGTCATCCACGATCCCGACCGTGAAGTGATTCTTGGGACGATCCTTGTTGAGTTCGTCCAGGACGGCCTTGACCATCGCCGGGGTGAATTCTTTGGAGGAAAGGCCATACCGTCCGCCGATCACGGTCACGTCGTGGCGTCCACCTTCGACCAGGGCGTTCGTGACGTCCTGATAGAGCGGTTCACCAATGGCCCCGGGTTCTTTGGTGCGATCGAGCGCCGCTATGGCCCTGACCGTCTTGGGCAAAGCCGCGAGGAAATGCTCCACCGAGAAAGGACGGTACAGGCGCACCCGAATCACGCCCACCTTCTCTCCGCGCTCCACCAGATAACGGACGGTCGCTTCGGCAGTCTCACCGCCGGAAGCCATGATCACAACGACGCGTTCCGCGTCCGGCGCGCCGATGTAATCGAACAGGTGGTACTGGCGGCCGGTCAGGCTGGCGAACCTGTCCATGGCTTTCTGAACAATGGCTGGCGTGGCCCGATAATAGGGATTGACCGCCTCACGCGCCTGGAAGAAAACATCGGGATTCTGCGCCGAACCGCGCAGCACCGGCCGATCCGGGTTCAGGGCGCGGGCGCGGTGGGCGTGGACGAGTTCATCGTCAATCATGGCGCGCAGGTCGTCGTCGCTCAGCTGCTCGATTTTTTCCACCTGATGCGAAGTGCGGAAGCCGTCGAAGAAGTGCAGGAAGGGGACGCGCGCCTCAAGCGTGGCCGCCTGTGCAATACAGGCAAAATCATGCGCCTCTTGCACCGAGCCAGAAGCCATCATCGCCCAGCCGGTCTGCCGACAGGCCATCACATCGGAATGATCGCCGAAAATCGAGAGGGCATGCGTGGCAACCGTCCGTGCCGAGACATGAAAGACAGTGCTGGTCAGTTCACCGGCTATTTTATACATATTGGGGATCATCAGGAGCAGGCCCTGGCTGGCCGTGAAGGTAGTAGTCAGCGCGCCGCTTTGTAACGAACCATGCACGGCGCCCGCCGCCCCGCCCTCTGATTGCATCTCAATCACCAGAGGCACCGTCCCCCAAATATTCTTACGCCCCGCCGCCGACCACTCATCGGCGAACTCTCCCATGTTGGAGGAGGGAGTGATCGGGTAAATGGCAATGACTTCGTTGGTACGATGAGCCACCGAGGCGGTAGCCTCGTTCCCATCAATTGTGACTTTGATTCGGTCCATGCTTCTCTCCTTTGCAGTACTCAGAGCATTCGCCCTGGTATAGAAACACGTCGCACGCTGTGCGCGATTGTAACCGCTACCCACAAAAAAGTCAAATTTTTATGATAATTTTATAGTATATTGGACTTCACTGGAAATAAGAGCGAGAAGACGGCTTGAAAGTACGTGTTCCTCCGCGTGTATCCGTGTCCTGTCTCTGATAAAGTCTGCTGATCTGGCCGGTGGGATGAGGTTAACGGCGCAGCGAATCAGGTTTAGTTTATCGCGCCTGTACCTCCTGAGATAGTTACAAATAGCACAAATTCTCTTGCGGGTTGTCATACCAACCCAATCCCTTATTTTACCCCCAACTCCAACATTTTTCTAACTTTGCACTGATGAACTTCATACGAAAGCGGGATAAATTAAAAGCGCACAATCAAACGATAAAACTCTATGGATAAGGAGGTGTTGCCTATGTCCAACCTGATTCGCTGGGAACCGATGCGTGAAATCATGTCCTTGCGCGAGGCAATGGATCGCCTCTTCGACGATGCCTTCACCCGACCCATCAGCCTGATCGGCACGACCATTCCGGCGATTGACCTTTACCAGACGAACGATGCGGTGGTCGTCAAGGCGGCGCTGCCCGGTTTCAAGCCGGAGGATGTTCAGGTCTCGGTCACAGGCGATGTACTCACCCTGCGCGGTGAATACAAGCAGGATGAGGAACAGAAAAACGCCACCTACCATCTGCGCGAGCAGCGCTATCAATCCTTCGAGCGCTCGGTAATGCTCCCGACGCAGGTGGAGACCGAGAAGGCCAAAGCCGATTTCGAAAATGGCATCCTGACCATCGTATTGCCCAAGTCGGAAGAGGTCAAACCGAAGACCATCACCATCAAGGCCAGATAATCTTCCCCGTGGAATGCGGAGCGACGAGACGGTGGGCCAGAAACCCCGCCGTCTCGTTTTCTATTGACCGGGCGTAACTACTCAGCTATGTCATTGCGAGCCGTTTTTTGGCGAAGCAATCTCCCCTTTATCAGGCGAAATGGGCCGCCTGGGGATTGCTTCGTCGCAAAGAACGCTCCTCGCCATGACATCCACAACGGTTTTGAGACAGGGCGAAATAGTTACGACCGGGCTATGCTTCCAGCCCGTGCGCGGCAATCAAAGCGGTATCCCGAATCAAAGCCTCGGTGGGCCCTTCGGCGACCACACGGCCTTCATCCATGATAATCATGCGAGGCAGCAGTTCGCGGACCATGGCCAGGTCGTGGGTGGCAACCAGCATGGTCAGCGGCAGATCGCGCAGCAGGTTGATCAGGCCACGGCGCGCGCGCGGGTCGAGGCCGGCAGTTGGTTCATCCAGCGCCAGCACTTCCGGCTGCATGGAGAGGACCGTCGCGATGGCGATGCGCTTCTTTTCACCGGCGCTCAAGTGGTGCGACAGGCGCGAGGTATACCCCTCCATATGTACCGCCTGCAGCGCAGCGCGCACCCGTTCTTCGACTTCAGATGGCGGCAGGCCCTGATAGATAGGCCCGAAAGCCACGTCGTCGAAAACGGTCGGCGAGAATAACTGGTCATCAGGGTTCTGGAACACCAGGCCGACAGCCGCGCGCACGCGCCCCAGATTCTGCTCGTTGACCTCCATCCCGCACACCCGCACCCATCCCGTGTGTCCGCGCAGGATGCCGTTCAAATGCAGGAGCAAAGTGGACTTCCCCGCGCCGTTTGGCCCGACCAGAGCCACTTTTTCCCCCGGCGCAATGTGCAGCGAAACGTCCCGTAGAGCCTGACGGCCATCCGGATAGGAAAACGACAGATGTTCGATCTCGATGGAATGGTGCATGATGAATCTCGTTCAACCCCAGCCAAGAAAACCCAGGGTCAGCAGCAGGCTCAGGAGGCCGAATCCCATGATCAACGCCGCCCAGGCGCTGGCGGAGAGAGGAGGAAGCGGCAAAGCGCGCGTCTCGCCGTCGTAGCCGCGTGCCAGCATGGCGGCATAGATGCGTTCGCTGCGCTCAAAGCCCCGCAGGAACAAACTGCCGGCCATGCCACCCGTCACGCGCGCCCGCCAGAGCAACCTCCCCCCGGCACGCCGATCGGCCACCTGACCTGCGCGCGCTGCCCGCGCTCGCAGCAGGCGCAACGCCTCGTCCACCAGCACGAACAGGTAACGCCACATCATCCCAAACATTGCCACCAGCAAGCGCGGCACGCCGACGCCACGCATTGCCTGTAATAACTGTGGAAACGGCGTGCATGCAACCAGCACCATAGCCACCTGAATGGAAAGCAACGACTTGATGACCACGCTGACGAAGCGTTCCAGCCCCTCGGCATACACCGCTAACCGCGGCGCGCTGGCCGGCAGGGCCAGGAGTATCTCTTCACCCCGGGTGAAGACCAGCGGCAATGCCGCCAGAGCAAACGGCAACGCCAGCGCAGCGCGCCGCCATACGTATCCCAGCCCAAGGCCGGCTAGAATCTCCACGGAAAGCAACAACGCCAGAAACAGCAAGTGAACTGGCCAGGCTGTTGGCGGCGTCAACGAGATGGCCAGGATAAACGCGACTGCCAGCAGAAACTTGACGCGCCCATCCAGACGGTGAACGGGGCTGTCGCCGGGCCGGTAAGGGTCGAGAAAGTGAACGTGCATGGTACGGCAGGCAGATGGCGGGAGAGTCACGACCTCCGCGCCACCTGCCTTCTCCAGTCGAGCTTACGGTTTTGCCGCCGCGCGTCGGGCGCGGGCCACCCCCAGGGCCACGCCAAAGACCAGCAGGGTGCCCAGGATACCAGCCAGGATTGTGGCCAGTGTCTCATTCGGAATGCCGGGGAAGAGGTAATCGGGAATCAACGTGTAGAGGGGTTCACGCGCGGCTTCCAGGAAGCCGTGTTGTTCGGCTACCCATTCCAGGCCATCGGGATGGGCAGAGGCCAGCGGCGAGAGAACGGTCAGCAGGAGAGCGAAGAGCAGCCCGCCGACCCAAACCGCCTTACTTCCGCGCGGGGCGGCCTGCGTCCCAGACAGCAAGTCACGCCGCGCCGCGTACACCAGCGCCAGCGCGCCCAACGTGATCAGTCCTTCGCCGATGCCGATCAAGGCGTGAATCCCGCCCATTGCCGGCACCGCGATGTTGGCCGGCGAGGTGCCTGAAACGGCCAGTTCCAGTGCACAGGCCAGCGCCGCAATCACAATCGAGAGCCAGGCCGCCACGAAGCCGCCGACAAAGATACCCCACGACTTGCCACGTGCCAGTTTCTGAACGGTGGTGTAGGTAAAGTGCGCCACCGCCACGCCAACGATGGCCATATTGAACAGGTTGGCACCCAGCGCCAGCAGACCGCCATCCTGAAAAATCAGCGCCTGAATGCTGACCACTGTGGTCATGACCACCATGGCTGCCCAGGGACCAACCAGAATGGTCGCCAGCGTTGCGCCGAGCAAGTGCCCCGACGTGCCGCCGGTGACGCTGAAGTTGAGCATCTGACCGGCGAAAATGGTTGCGGCCAGCACGCCCATCAAGGGTACCAACCGCTCCCCTATCTCCTGGCTGACACGCCGCAAAGCATAACCGATCACGATCACGGCAACCAGCCACAGGAAAAGGGCCACCACCGTCGTCAGGAAACCATCCGGGATGTGCATTGGCTGAGGAGCCAGCAACATGACAGAAACCTCCAGAGAGAGTATGGGATGACCTGCCTTGAGCCTGTCTCAAGGCAGGTGTGTTACAACGGATTGGCGCACTGCGGACAAAGGCCGAAGAACGTCAGGTGGCCGCTGATGGCGCGAAACCCCGTCTCGGCCTCCAGCGCGGCCAGCAGTGGGCGCAGGCGCGTATCCTCTATCGTTATCTCTCGCCCGCAGCGACGGCAGATCAAATGGTGATGTTCTGCGCTGGCCAGTTCATAGGTCAGGTGACCGCCTTCTTGTAGCGCAGGATACACCACGCCGTTTTCGGCCAGGAAATTCAACGTGCGATAGACCGTAGCCTCGGTCATCCCCGTCTGGCGAACGCGCTGGTAAATGGCTGTGGGAGCCAGGTGCCCGCCATCGTGCAGCGCCTGTAAAATCGCCAGTCGCTGTGGCGTCATGCGAAACCCCCGTTCGTGGAGAAGTTGTGTCAAACGTTCGATACAGGACATAGGGCGAAAGCCGATACTCAGAGCAAGGTTGTGCCTCACGGCAGGTCACCGCTGGCATCAGGATACAGGTCGCCAGCGGTGAGAGCGACGGGAACAACGTTAGCCGCGCCGGAGTGCTGACGGGATGCGGCACGCGGGCGACACCTTCCACCAGCCTGTGAGGGAACAACCCGTGCCGGAACGGCCGGATCGCGCCAATTGTTCGAGCAGGCATGGAAGCAAGCCACCCCGATTTTTATAGTATTACTTATTGCAAATTTTATCATTTAACAGTCGGGCTGTAAAGGACAAAAAGTGTTGGGAATCGCCATTCACTTCAGGAGCCGGGTGCTCACGCCCCCCTCATGCAACCACGATAGGACGTCAGCATGGATCACCGTGGGACCCCCAGCCGCCCCACAATGGCACCGCGCCACCTCCTGCCTGGCGGCGGGATTCCGCACGGTATGGTTTCTGTGGCAACCGGCCCGCTTCACCCCTCTGGCAGGCAGATAGGCAGGCGCACCGTCATGCGGCGAATGTCATCACCGCGCCGTTCGACAATGCGAATCGCCACCACGCTCATATCATCGGCCGGTCGGCCATCGTCCAGGCGAATAGCCTCGTTGAGCAGGGCATCGGCGATGGCCTGCGGGGGAGGGTCTTGTTCCTCGAGCATCGCTTGTAGCGAGGTAGCAATATCCATGCGTTGGGCGCGTCGTTCGCCAGCGTGCAGTATGCCATCGGTGAAGAGGACAATGGTCAGGCCGGCCTCGATGGGCATTTCACTGATGACGGGACGTACGCTGCGCGAGAGGCCGATAGGCGGAGATTCGGCGTTCAGGCAGTCAATGCGATCACCGCGCGCGACATAGATTGGGGCCGGGTTATTGCGGGTCAGCACAACGGTGGCTGTTTGCAGGTCAATCGAGGCGATATTGAGCGTCGAGATGACTTTTCCCTGTCTTTCTGTGTACAGCAAATCCGAGGCGGCCCGCGCCGCCGCGCCGTCGCGTACCCCCTCGGCCAGCAAGGCAATCACTTTGCGGACGACCATCATCGAAACCGTCTTGGCCCCACGCCCCGACGTTTGTCCGTCTGCCAGAACGACCGAGAGGCCCCCGTTGGGGCGTTCGACGATTTCGAGCGTGTCACCGCTTTCGGCACTGGCGTATTTGTTTGTTTTGGCGACGGCGATTTGAACTTCCATGCTTTCATTTTACTGCGTTTCACGCCGTGCTTCAATATGGGGTCTGTTACCGGTGTGGCTCAAATTTTCGGGAGAAGTGGGCAGTCAGCGGGCTTTTTGAGAGGTGATTGATCCATGCCAGGGGTCAGGTCGCCCAAAATGGCAATCATCAGGCTGAGTTTTTCGATTGTTCCCGCCACTACCGGCCACAGTTTTGCGGCACATTCGGAATGGAGCAAACCGTCCACGAATGGGCATCATGGACGGCAGACGGCGGACGATGGACCGTAGACGCCCGTAGGACGGGCTTCCCAGCCCGTCAGGAGCAGACCGTCCACGAATGGGAAAACGAATAAACGAATGTAGCGCGGTTATTCGTGCATTCGTGGTCCGGCATTTGTTGACGGTTCGCCCGCCGATACGATCCCGGCAGGTCATTGCGTTTTCCCGAAAAAAAAATGGGCCACACCCGTAACACTCGTTGATAGCCCGTAATGCCTCAAAATGAAAAGTTACTTTGGCAGTAACGTTGCCTCAGAAAGAAAAGTTACCCAAGAGAAAGGAATGTTTCAAAGGTGATAGAATACACTTGCTCACTCGGAGGATAGGGCAACCCTTCGGCAGGCTCAGGGCGGGCAGCTGGAGAGCGACCTGAGCGCCGCCGTGAGTGGCTATACAACTGGGCAGGGAGAAAGTCTCTCTGCCCTTTCTTCTTGCCCAGTTGGCAGCCCGAAGTCCTGGGATACTGTCGAAGAGTAACATCTTTTTTGAGGCAACGATACTTCACAAAGTTACTTTTTTATGAGGCAATGCGTGGATGCTACCTCGAGTCTCGACCAGATTGGGGGCGCTCCTGCCCTGGAGCAAAATTGCCCCGTATCGGCCAGTGTCAATCCGATGCGGGCAGATGGACAGGGACGAGGGGCGCAGCGCGCTGCGCCTGCTCGGAATCCAGCGTCGCCAGGGCGGCAGCGAAACGGCGCGCCACAGCCACATACACCGCGTCACTGCCGCGCAGATGGTGGGCGGCGGCAACTTTGGCCGCCTCTTCGGCCAGGTCGTCATCGAGGGGAACGAAAGTGATGTCTGGAAAGCGGGCGACCTGCATCGCAAAGGCATACCCCAGGTCGGGCTTGCCCTGTCCGTGCCCGATGGCGGCGGCAATTTCGACGATGACCAGGGTCGGTATGACGAACAGTGCACCCTTCTGCCGTACTTGAAGAAGAAAATCTTTGCTTGCCTGATGCGCCGGTTCAGAGGGGATGAAGGCGCTGACGAAAACGCTGGCATCTACAGTAAAAACATCGCTCATCGGCGCATCTCCGAGGGGGTTTCTCCGAGGGGGTTTCCACGTGATTTTGACAGGCTGGAAAGCCTGTCCTACGAGGTATTCTCACCGGCGCATCTCTGAAAGGATTCCCACGGCGCTCTTCTCGCTTTGCCAGTTGCGTGCAATCTCTTTACCCAATTCTTCCAGCCGCGCCCAGACTTCATCCGCGTCCGGCTGAGGAGGCAGGGCATCCAGCGGCACCAGGACGGCTGCCGGGCGTCCGCGTTGGGTGATGATGTAGCGGGCGCGGCGTTCTTTGACGGCGCGCACCACTTCCGAGGCGCGCGCTTTCAGTTCGCGGATGCCGATTGCTTCCATTGGGGCCTCCTTTTGTGGTCACTTCTGCACTCTATTGTAGTCACTTTGGGGTGGGGCGTCAATCACCTGATGGAAACCGTCCCGAAGGCTTCGACCCTTCACGGAGTTTACGCTGAGCGAAGCGAATGCGTTCAGGGTATGCCTTCGGGACGTTCTCTGTTACGCCACCACTTCCCCTTCCACCACAGGGACATCGGCGCAGGATTAATCCTGCGCTACCCCGCTCCACCTTGATGGTGTCTCCTTCCTTGAACTCGCCGGTCAGAATCTTCAGCGCCAGCGGGCCTTGGAGGCTGTCCAGCCGTCAGGCAGGGTTCGCAAGGCTTATCAATTCTCCGACATTGTGGTAGAAATAGGGGCTGAACTCGGATAGGAGGTGGTAGCGATGAAAGACGAGCAAAACAAAGGGAAAGGGTTGCACACCTATTTGCAGGATATACCGGATCCCCGTCGCCGTCAAGGGCGTATCTACCCCTTGGTGCACATCCTGATCATGCTGATTTTAGCCGCCGTGAATGGGAAAAGCAGTCTACGGGGGATGTTGGTATGGGCCGAATCTCACTGGAAACAAATCAGTGAGAGGTTAGGGATGGAATGGCTGGCCCATCCTCCGGTCTACGGAACCTTATGGCGGATATTAGCTCTTTTAGATATGGCCCAAGTGGAGAAAGCCCTGAATCGTTGGATTCAGGGCATAGGAGGAGAAGCCATCAGTGTGGATGAGAAGAGTCTGCGAGGAAGTCGGAGGCGAGAGGGTTTACCTGCTCTGGAGGTCGTGGTGGCAGCAGCCCAGGGGATTCGAGTTGTCCTGAGCCGAGAAGGGGTGGAAGAAGAGAAAGTCACGGAAGCGGCGTTGAGGCTTCTGCAAGGTATGCCCCTGGAGGGGAAGGTGGTGACACTGGATGCAGGACTGAATCAACGGCAGGTCGCCAGAGCGATCATAGAAAAAGGGGGGCCTACTTGGGAATTGTGAAAGAGAATCACGGTGAAGTACGCAAGGCATTGTTAGAAGGGATTATGGCTGAGAAGGGGGCATCGCCTCCGGACTTCCAGGAATGGAATCGGCGACACGGACGGATGGAAGTGCGGGAGTATTGGTGGGTGGAAGCCGACGAAGAGATGAAGACATATCTGG